>JGI26088J50261_1000024_pt1 | contig 98237 bp, 87 predicted proteins | sample SaaInl1SG_22_DNA_FD_50261 | JGI IMG/M metagenome (IMG submission 50261)
CTACACCCGCTATGCCAGGAGAAGCCGCAGCGGGATGGCTCTTGCATTACGGAATCGGTGTGGTTTACGTATTTGCTTTCTACCTGCTGTGGCAACCGCTGAACCTGCTAGCGCCGACGTGGCAAGACGGGGTGCTGTTTGGCGTTCTGAGCGTCGTCATTCCTTGGTTTTTCTTTATGCCTGCGCTTGGAGCGGGCGTGCTAGCGCATAAAACACCACGCCCCATGCTGGCGTGTACCGCTGCGCTGTTAACCCACACCGTGTTTGGCCTGGCGATCGCGGTACTCATGGCCATCGTTTTTTAAGCACTTAAAAGGAGAACTTGTATGAGCAACGATCTACCCGTCTACCTCATTGCTAATCTGCATGTCATCAATGCCGCTGACTACCGGCTGTATGAGAAAGGCTTTTTTGCCATTTTGAAACGCTACGGCGGCGAGTTCATCACCTACGATGACCATCCACACACGTTTGAGGGCGAGCAACCGCCAGAGGGTCGCATTATTTTGCTGAAATTTCCGTCTGAAGCGCAGGCAAAAACGTGGTTCGATGACCCAGAGTATCAAGCACTGTCTGAGCACCGCCGTCGCGGCACACGCTTGCAGTACCTGACGATGGTGCGTGGCCTGCCACCGCGCGGCTAAGCACTAAACAACGGCGAAAGCTGACCATTCCTTCGCCAACCGATGTCTGTTTTATCCAGTCTTCAAGACCCCATACTGCCCATCTTCATGGCGCTGTTGATGGGGTACTTGATGCGACGAGTCGCCTTTTTTGAGGTAACGACCGCACAGGCAATTAACCGCTTTGCTTTCTATGTCGCGACGCCGGCATTGATGTTCAACCTCGTCAGTCAGGTCCCGCTGCACCAAATAGATTGGCCAACCGTTCGCATTTATCTGTTTAGCGAACTCTTGGTCTATGGCGGCGTCGCGGTCATCTGCATGCGCATTTTTAGGCTACCCGCCGCCGAATCGGTGCTGGTCGGCATGGCTGCGGCGTTTGTGAACCACCTCATGTTTGTATTGCCAATCGCACGCGGCTTGTACGGCCTCGATGCCGCAGAGCCCATCGCAGCGATTGTCTTTATTGATGTCATGGTCTTTTGTCTGACCGTCCTGCTAATGGACTTCATGCGTGCGCATGCATCGCGGCAAGAGGGTGCTTTTCGCATCCCGAATGTATTGCGCATGCTGGCCAAGAACCCTATGGTCATTGCCACGGTGCTAGGCGTCTTCGCAGGTCTGCTCCCAGACGCCCTGCCCTCTGGCGTCTACACCTACGCTCAGTTCGTTGGTGGTGCGGCGGCGCCGGCAGCCCTCTTTGCGTTGGGGGTCATTTTGGGTGACCAGCCCATGCGCCCGGTAGGCGGCCCTGCGTGGCTAGCCATTGGAGCCAAGTTAGTGGTTCACCCCGTACTTTTTTTCGCCTTGGGTGGCGTGGTTGTCATGCAGCCCGACTGGCAAACCATGGCGTTTTTAGTCGCCGCAGGTCCCTGTGGCGCCATGCCGTTTGTGATCGCGCTGCAGTACAACATCAAACCCACGGTCATTGCAAAGGCCGTCCTGATCTCCACGACGCTCTCTTTGCTTAGCCTCAGTTTGCTAACGGCTTCATAATCTCACCTGAGCGGTGCGGCGTTGCCATGCGTGCCCATGCTTTTAGCTTCGGCTTACTTTTCTTCTTTAACCCACTTTGGAGTCCACCATGTCGCAATCCCTGACACTCGCCACCGCGCAAACCATCATTGCCGGCGCTATCGCCTGCCGAATTGAGAAAAAACTACCACCCATGGGTTTTGTGGTGATCGATGCCTCTGGCGATCTGGTCACCTTTGCACGCGAAGACGGCGCCAGCATGTTTCGCTTCAACATCGCACAAGCCAAGGCTTGGGGTGCGGTCGGTTTCGGCATTTCAAGCCGCGCCTTAATGGAGCGCGCCAAAGACAACCCCAACTTTTTCGTCTCTTTGGCCGCCACAGCCAACGGCAAGTTTCTGCCCCAAACAGGCGCGGTTCTAATTAAAGACAGCAACGGCAAGCTACTCGGCGCCGTTGGTGCCAGCGGCGGTACGGGTGACGAGGATGAGCTAGCCTGTGCGGCAGGTGTGAGCGCTGCGGGCCTCACGTCCTAAGCTAGCACGGCTAACGCAAGGCGTTTATATCGCGAAACGGCTACCGATCGGCGCCGCTGGGGGCGATCGGTAAGCCCACTATCTCGACCAACTCGGCGTGGCTCAGCCCGTCGACGACCTCCAACAGCGTCAAACCCTCTGGCCCACACGCGAGNGTGGCAAGGTCGGTATAGATGCGTTTCACGCACGCCACGCCGGTGAGTGGATAGGTACAGGCCGCAACCACTTTGCTCTGACCTTGCTTGGTTAACAAGTCCATCATGACCCACGTTTGCTTGGCGCCCACGGCCAAGTCCATCGCGCCGCCGACGGCGGGGATAGCATCCGGCTCACCCGTGCTCCAGTTGGCGAGGTCGCCCGTAGCCGACACCTGAAAAGCGCCCAATACACAGATATCCAGATGGCCGCCACGCATCATGGCAAAACTATCGGCATGGTGAAAGTACGCGCCGCCAGGAAGCAGTGTCACGGGTGCCTTACCGGCATTGATGAGGTCAAAGTCTTCCATACCAGGCTCCGGAGAGGGCCCCATACCCAAAATACCGTTTTCGCTATGCAGAACGACCTCGATATCTTTGGGTAAGTAGTTGGCGACCAAGGTCGGCTGTCCAATGCCCAAATTGACATAGGCGCCATCGAAAATATCGGCCGCAATCCGTCGCGCCACATCCTGACGGGTGCGTTTGGTGTACGTGCTCATAAGGGTCTCCCCGCGTTCGCCGCAGGGGGCGGCGTGGTTGGACTCGCGATGCCGCCACCTTGCGTCGGTGTAAAGGCAATTTTGACAATTTTGCTAACGTGTATACCCGGCGTAATGATGTGCTCAGGATCGAGCTCACCCAGTTCGACGATGCGGTGGACCGTTGCCACCGTGCGCTTCGCCCCAGCGGCCATGACCGGGCCAAAATTACGGGCGGACATGCGGTAGGTTAAGTTACCCCAGCGATCGCCGGTCTCCGCTTTTATTAACGCCAAGTCACCCGCAATCGGATACTCCAGCACATAGCCCTTGCCATCAATCACGCGCGTTTCCTTGGGACTNCCATCGGGGTGTTTGGCCAACGCNGTGCCNTAACCCGTGGGCGTAAAAAACGCGCCAATACCCGCCGCCGCCGCGCGAACACGCTCAGACAGATTACCTTGAGGCAACAGTTCCAACTGTATTTTTTTTGACCGATACAGCTCGTCAAATACCCAAGAATCCGTCTGCCTCGGAAAACTACAAATCAGCTTGGCAGCTTGGCCGTTTTTTAGCAGCCTCGCCAAGCCCACTTCGCCGTTGCCCGCGTTGTTATTTACAATCGTCAAGCCACGCGCACCCTGCGCAATTAGCCCATCAATCAGCTCATCGGGGATGCCTGCTGTGCCAAAGCCTCCGATTAAAACGGTGGCGCCATCGTCCACGTTCCCAATGGCCTCGGCAACGGAATCAGCAATTTTATTTATCAACGCAAACCCTCCCAAACACAACCCGGCTAAGACGCCAATTGTCGGATTGAACCACGTTTGTTGCCTGCCCGTCACCCACCCACCTGTCGCCTGGGTTGCCCCGCACCCATCCGGTTCACGGGGAAGCACGCTGGTCGCTAGGCCCAATCAATGCTAAGGTTTGGGATTAACCTAAAACCACTAATTTTCATTTTCGGTAAGGCGCGCGATCAGTATGGGGGTAGCTTACAAACGAGGCTGGCTAGGCTTGCCCCTACCGGGGCTGCTGGGGCTACTGGCACTGCTGGCACTGCTGGTTGTCGCCGGGCTATGGCTCGCAAGTGAGCCCAGCCGACCCGATGGTGCGGCCCTAGATGAGCGCAGTGTTAGCCTAGAAGAGGATACGGCCTACGCACAGCGGGTGCGCTCGATGCCGCTACCAACGTTTGCGGACATCACGGAATCGGGGGCACGCAAGTCGGCCTTCTTTAAGTTCATACGAACGCTGGTCACGCTTGAGAACCAAGCTATTCTACGTAACCGCTTGTTCGTCAAGGCACAACAGGCGGACATCGCACGGAACCGCTCGCTCGGAGACGCGCGTCAGCAACGCCTGGAGGCGCTGTTAGATCGCTATGCGCTAAATAGCGCCGATATCGACCCACAGACGCTACAAGACTTATTGCGACGAATGGACGTCATTCCGCCATCACTCGCGATGGCGCAAGCCGCCAATGAGTCCGCTTGGGGAACCTCTCGGTTCGCGGTGGAGGGCAACAATTTGTTTGGCCAGTGGTGCGTCAGGCCGGGCTGTGGCATCAAGCCCGCTCAACGCGCGGCGAATGCCACACACGAAGTGCGTCGGTTTAAGTACCCCTTTGAATCGGTCGCGGCCTACATTCACAACCTCAACACGCACGCTGCCTACCGCGAGTTACGGGGCCTACGAGCGGGGATGCGCGATGCGGGGCAACCCATCACGGGCATGGGGCTAGCGCCCGGTTTAATCGACTACTCTGAGCGCGGCACCGTCTACGTCGCGGCAATTCAAAACCTCATAACCAGTAACCGGCTCACCCGCGCAGACTTGGCGAAATCAGCTAAGCCAGCCAAACCATCAACCAACGCACAATAGACCAACGGCTTGCTTCAGGCATCCGGCATCGGGCATCGGGCATCCGACTTATGCCTCAAGCAAGAACGGNAATACCTGCGCCAGCAACTCGTCCGGCGACTCCTCGGGCATGTAATGTCCGCAAGGCAGCGCACGGCCGCGCACATCGGTCGCCACCGCTTGCCACTCCGCTAGCGGCTTGAAGCACTTTTGTATCGCACCGTCCGCACCCCACAAGGTCAGCAGTGGTTGCGTCAGTTTTCTCCCCGCGTCTATGTCTGCTTGGTCGTGGCGGAGGTCAATGCCGGCCGCGGCGCGGTAATCTTCGCATAGCCCATGCGCGGCACCGGGTAAAGACAAACAGCGTGCATACTCCGCCAACGCCAACGGGTCAAAGGGTTTCAGACCGGCGCTGCGATTACCCATTACCTCCCGGATATAAGCCGCTGGGTCTGACGTGATTAAACGCTCAGGCATGGGAGCGGGTTGAATCAGGAAAAACCAATGCCAATAAGCCCGCGCAAACGACTCCGAGGTTTGCGTATACATGGCCAACGTTGGTGCAATATCTAGCATGGCGACGCGTTCAACACACGCCGGATGATCGACAGCCATGCGGTGGGCTACGCGCGCGCCTCGGTCATGAGATAACACCTTAAAACGCGAAAATCCAAGCGCTGCCATGAGCGTGATCTGGTCTTGGGCCATGACCCGCTTTGCGTAATTCGCATGATCGGCATCACCAACTGGCTTAGACGAATCGCCATAGCCTCTGAGATCAGCCGCAACCACCGTAAAGTGCTCGGCCAATTGGGTCGCAACGCGGTGCCAAATAACGTGTGTTTGTGGGTGACCGTGCAAGAGCAGCAGCGCGGGGCCTGTCCCGCCCACAACGGCGGCGATCGATTGCCCCGTGGCGACGGGGACCAACACATCGCGGAAGCCGGGGAACAATTGGTGTGTAACGTTTGACAAGGGCCGTCCTTTTGGGAAATCAACGTAAAAATCATGCAGGCGCAGAGAATAACCACTTTCTCACTGTGCGCCTGTCCGGCGGACGGTAGTCACCTTCGCGGCAGAGCACAATAGAGGCAAACTCTAAGCTATCTCATTAGACGAAACACGCTACCCACCCGCTACTGAAAGGCTCACTATGTCATCGCCCACTCAAGGTTTGCAACTGACTTCTACCGTTCGAGATAACGGCACATTAGAGGTCGTCGTAACATCGCAGACGCTTGCCGAACCAGCCCCAGACGAGGTGGTGATCGAGGTACACGCATCGCCACTCAACCCCTCGGACATCGGCCTACTCTTTGGCCCCGCCGACATGCAGAAGGTCACGGCGATGTCTGGTCAACATGGCATACAGGCGCCCGTACCGGAACGAGCGATGAGGGCCATGGCGGGACGCATGAACCAAGCCATGCCCGTCGGTAACGAGGGCGCCGGCCTTGTCGTTGCTGCTGGGAGTTCAGACGCGGCGCAAGCGCTGCTGGGCAAGACCGTCACCGTTCTTGCAGGCGGCATGTATGCGCAGTACCGCTTAGTCAAAGCAGCACAGTGCGTTGTCCTGCCGGCTGGGGCGACGCCCGCCCAAGGTGCGTCATGCTTTGTAAACCCGCTCACGGCATTGGGTTTTGTGGAGACCATGAAGCACGAGGGACACCGTGCGCTGGTTCACACCGCAGCCGCATCCAATTTAGGCCAAATGCTTAACAAAATTTGTCAGGCAGACGGCATAGAGATCGTCAATATTGTGCGTAAGCCCGCCCAAGCCGACTTGCTGAAAGGTCTGGGTGCGCGCTATGTCTGTGACAGCAGTGCGCCCACCTTTATGGAGGACCTCATCGCCGCAATGATCGCCACCGGCGCGACCTTGGGCTTTGATGCGACCGGCGGCGGCACCTTGGCCAACCAAATACTGACCGCGATGGAAGCCGCCCTGAACCGTCAAGCCACCGTGTATAGCCGCTATGGATCCCCGGTAAAGAAGCAGGTGTATCTGTATGGCAACTTGGACCTGCGCCCAACGGAGATTACCCGCAGCTACGGTATGGCGTGGGGTATCGGTGGCTGGCTGGTGTTTCCCTACCTTGACCAACTCGGAGAGGAAAAAAATAACGCCCTACGCCAACGCGTCATGGACGAGCTCACCACCACCTTCGCCAGCCACTACGCCAACGAGATCAGCCTCAGCGAAGCGGTTGACCTCGCGCAGATCGCGATCTACAACGAACGCGCGACAGCGACTAAGTTCTTGATCAACCCGAGCAAGGGCTAAGTCGCTGAGAGCGCGCGCCAATCGGACAACAAGGCGCGCACGCCCTCGGTCGTGAGGCGGTTGCCGCGCTGCGCAACGACAACGGACGCCGCCTTGTTTGCCAGCGAAGCGGCCTGTGGTGCGGTCATGCCCTCGCTGAGGCCGTAGAGAAAGGCCCCCGCAAACATATCGCCCGCCCCGTTGGCGTCTAACGCTTTCACGGGAAAGCCGGGCACGTCATGGACCTGTCCGCCTTGCAACACCAAGGTCCCCTTGGCGCCGCGGGTCAAGCACACGGTCTTGGCTAGGGGCGCCAAGGCGGCGTTAACCAATGCCTGCTCAGTGACGCCACACCAGACCTGCGCCTCCTCTTCGTTACAGAACAAATAGTCCACGCCAGTACCCAGCATCGCGTCCAAGCCGGGCTTACAGAAGTTAATCATGCTGACATCACTGAGCGTCAATGCCAGTGGCACGCCCTTAGCCACAGCCTGTGCACGCCCCTTGACGGCCGCGTCTAAACCACTGGGCGATGCCGCTAGGTAGCCTTCCATGTAATAGACGCCCGCGTCTCCAATGGCGTCAAGATCTAGGGCGGACGCGTCGAGCTCCGCGGTCGTCCCTAGGTAGGTGCTCATACTCCGCTCCGCGTCAGGTGTCACCAGCACCAAGCAACAGCCGGTCTCCGCGCCGGAGGACAAGCCCTTTGAGGGTTGCGCCAGGTTGCTGAGCACGCCGTTTTGCGCCAAGTCAGCCGCATAGAAACGTCCCAACTGATCGTCTGCCACGCGACAGCTGTAAAAAGCCGAGCCCCCAAATTGTGCAAAGGCAACAACGGTGTTGCCAGCGGATCCCCCACCCGTTTGTCGCGCCTCTTGGTCGGCGAGTTGCGCCAACAACGCGGCGCGTTCGGCCCCATCCACCAGAGTCATGTGACCTTTAGAGACCCCCATCGCTGTGAGTTTCTCGTCAGACACAGCGTACTCGGTGTCGACCAAGGCGTTGCCGATAGCGTATAGGGCGAAGGGTGTCATCGTAGGGGTCTTTCAAAAAAAGGGGGGGACGCGGTTCGTGTCACATGCCAGCAGAACACANGCTGCAATGCACGGTGCTAGGCCCTTAGTTTAGCCACTTGTGAGGTGCGAGATCCGAGGTCCGAGATGCGAGATCTGGAAGCGTCATGGACTAAGCCCCTTCTAAAACGACCCTCGCCGTATCGCATAACAGCGCCAAGGCTGCCATTTGCGTGCTGGTCATGGTGCGGCGGCCGCTGGTGGCCACCATCACAGGCACATCTAAAGCGGCACCCTCAACGCGGCGGGTCACAAAATCCGACGGCTTGATGGAGCTAAACACCGCATTGGGCGGCAGCAAAGCGCTGCCTGCGCCGTCAGCCACTAAATCCAAAATGGCTGATACGCCGTCAACCTCAAGCGCCACGTTCAAACTCAGACCCCGCGCGCCCAAGCGTTGTTCCACCGATTGACGGATCGCATTGGGGCGCCGCGGGATGACCAACGGTACCTGCGCAATCTCTGCCAGACTCACGGCACCATCGGGTGGGTCTTGCGCCAAGCCCGGAGCGCGCTTACCCACCAAGACAAGCGCCTCGTTCAGTAGCGGCTTGATGGCGACTTCTGGCCAAGCGTGAGCGTCATAAACCAGCGCCACATCGAGCCGTCCGTGCTGAACTTGAGTCAATAAGGCCGCCGACAGGCCCTCACCAATCGAGACCTGGGCCTGTGGCAACTGGCTGGCGATACCCCGCATAAAGGGCACCGTCAGCATTCGCGCCAAGCTGGGCGGCAGCCCGACAGCCACTCGACCGCCCAGCGCTTGCTGCATCTCGCTAAGCGCTTCTGTACATCGGTGAATTTGGTGCAGGATGCCGCGCGCGTGCTCTAACAACAACTGCCCCGCCTCCGTGGGGACGGCGCCGCGACCGTGCCGACGCAGCAAGGTGTGCCGTAGCCCAACCTCTAGGTTGCGGATTTGACGCGATAGCGCAGGTTGCGCAACCCCTAATTCCAGCGCCGCGCGGGAAAAACTGCCATGGTCAGCGACCGCTACGAAGTAGGTCAGTTGTTTGATATCCATGAATGGGCCTCGATCTTGCCGTCGTCAAAGGGTTGCTTCGCGTCCATCGACGCCACAAGCTATGCCGAAATGATATATCAGGTAGTGGGATATCTTTCTTTCATGGGCGTCAAAACACCTTCAAAATGCGAGTTCCCCCAAAGAAGCCGCTTTATGACCTCTCCCCGTCCCCTCCGCGCCATCCGCGTGCTGTCGTCCATGGCCACCAAAGCGGTGTTGGCTGATTTGTGCCGCGCCTACACCGACGTGACAGGACAAGCCGTCACCGTCGAGTCCGTTGGGGGCGTGGATGCCGCAAACCGTGTNATGGCCNATGAGGCGGTTGACGTGGTTTGTCTGGGCGCCGCCGCCATGACAAAGCTGGCTGCCGGCGGCAAGTTATCCGGGCCGATCGCGCCNATCGCCCTGTCAGAGACCGTGGCNGCNGTACCGGCCACATTAGACCGCGCGCTAACCCCCGACATCGGTACCGCCGATGCGCTGAAGCAAGCCGTACTGCAAGCCAATGCCCTTGCCTACTCCACGGGACCCAGCGGCGTTGCCCTCGCGGCGCTATTCGCAGAGTGGGGTATCGCACAGACCATCGCCCCACGCATCAAGATACCGCCACCCGGNACACCCGTGGCATCCTTATTGGCCAGCGGCGAGGTGTCGCTGGGTTTCCAACANCACGCTGAGCTGATTGGGGTTCATGGCGTTCACATTCTCGGNAGCTTGCCAGCAAGCGTCGCAATCAATACCGTTTTTTCNGCCGCGGTAGCAACCCANGCGGCCAATACCGTGGCGGCNCAACAGCTTGTGGACGCATTNGCGGCCCCCAGCAGCGCCGAGACCAAACAACGCAACGGCATGCGCCAACCCGCTTGACTTGACCTCCCCTCCCNTTATTCCCCGATGGAAACGGACCAACCCACATGACTAAACCACTCATCATCGACGTACATGGCCACTACACCACGGCGCCTAAGGCGCTGGAGAACTGGCGCAACCGCCAGATCGCGGCAATCAATGACCCCGCCAACCGCCCGAAAGTGAGCGAACTTTCAATCAGCGACGACGAACTGCGCGAGTCCATTGAAACCAACCAGCTCGCCAAAATGCGCGAACGCGGCAGCGATATCACCATCTTCAGTCCACGCGCCAGTTTCATGGCGCACCACATTGGCGATTTTCAGGTCTCGAGTACCTGGGCCAGTATCTGTAACGAGCTGTGTTACCGCGTCAGTCAACTCTTCCCAGACCACTTTGTTCCCGCCGCCATGCTGCCGCAGTCGCCGGGCGTTGATATCGCCACGTGTATTCCAGAGCTAGAGCGATGCGTGACCGAATACGGCAACGTCGGCATCAACCTGAATCCAGACCCATCCGGCGGTCACTGGACGTCGCCGCCCCTGTCAGACCGNGCGTGGTATCCCATTTACGAAAAAATGGTGGCGTATGACATCCCGGCGATGATCCATGTCTCGACCAGCTGCAACAGCTGCTTCCACACCACCGGCGCCCATTATTTGAACGCCGACACCACGGCCTTCATGCAATGCCTGACGTCCGATCTATTTAAAGACTTTCCCACGCTGAAGTTCCTGATTCCACACGGCGGTGGTGCGGTGCCCTACCACTGGGGACGCTTCCGCGGTTTGGCACAAGAACTCAAAAAGCCGCTGTTGAGCGAGCACTTGCTGAACAACATATTTTTCGATACCTGTGTGTACCATCAGCCCGGCATTGACTTACTCACCAAGGTGATTCCTGTCGACAACATTTTGTTTGCCAGTGAAATGATCGGCGCGGTGCGCGGCATTGATCCAGAAACCGGGCACTACTACGATGACACCAAGCGCTATGTCATGGCAACGCCTAACCTCACGGAAACACAACGCCATCAGGTTTTTGAGGGCAACGCCCGCCGTGTTTTTGCGCGTCTAGATACGCAGCTACAGGCCAAAGGTCTGTAACGCATCAATCACCGAAAATAACCCACACCCAAACTGGAGCACGCCATGACTGAACTAGGCATTGTGAAAAGAAATATTCAACGCGCCGATCAGGCGGCGACCGAGCGCCTGACCAAACTGGGCAGTGCCACCGTGCACGAGGCCATGGGCCGCGTGGGTTTGCTCAANCCATACATGCGTCCGATTTATCCGGGTGCGCACATCGCAGGCACNGCGGTGACCGTGCTACTGCAGCCCGGCGACAACTGGATGTTCCACGTGGCCGCTGAGCAAATTCAACCCGGCGATGTCGTGATCGCAGGGGTCACAGCCGANTGCACAGACGGGTATTTCGGCGACCTNCTTGCCACGTCGTTTCAGGCTCAAGGCGCGCGCGGATTGATTATTGATGCGGGTGTGCGTGACATCAAAGAGCTGCACGCCATGAACTTCCCGGTATGGAGCAAAGCGATCTCAAGCAAGGGAACGATCAAGGCGACCTTGGGCTCTGTCAACATTCCCATCGTCTGTGCCGGCGCCATGGTGAACCCTGGTGACGTGATCGTCGCCGACGATGACGGCGTCGTCGTTGTACCCAGCGCCTGGGCAGAAAAAACCGCCGATGCGGCTGAAAAACGCGAATCGTTCGAAGGCGAGAAACGCGCCCGCTTTGCAGCTGGCGAATTGGGTTTAGACATGTACAACATGCGCGAACCCTTGGCGAAAGCCGGCTTAAAGTACATCGACTGATCCGAGACGACAGGGGAACCCATATGACGCACGACAAACCAACCACGGGTGGCTTCACCAAAACGGCCGGCTGGCTAGACTGGTACAACGGTCCCACCAAGCCCACGCTCACCCTACCCGCTGGCGCGGTGGACGCACACTGCCACGTCTTCGGCCCCGGGGACAGCTTCCCCTACGCGGAGAAGCGCAAGTACACGCCTTGTGATGCCTCTAAAGACCAATTGTTCGCGTTGCGCGATCACCTGGGTTTTGCACGAAATGTCATTGTGCAAGCGACCTGTCATGGCGCCGATAACAGCGCGATGGTGGACGCCCTGCACAGCTCGGGGGGCAAGGCGCGGGGCGTGGCCACCGTTGACCGCCACATCACTGATGCGGCGCTGCAAGACCTACACGATGCGGGTGTGCGCGGCGTACGCTTTAACTTTGTTAAGCGCTTGGTCGACTTCACGCCGAAAGACGAGTTGCTGGAAATTGCCAACCGCATCAAACCCTTGGGTTGGCATATCGTGATTTACTTCGAGGCCGTTGACTTACCCGAGTTGTGGGACTTTTTCACCGCCCTGCCCACCACCGTCGTGGTCGACCACATGGGCCGCCCAGACGTCACGCAACCAGTGGATGGCCCTGAATTTGCGCTGTTCGAGCGCTTTATGCGAGAACACCCGAACGTCTGGAGCAAGGTGACCTGCCCAGAACGCTTGTCGGTGGCAGGACCCAAGGCACTGAACGGCGCATCCCCGACCTACCTCGATGTCGTGCCGTTTGCCCAACGCCTCATTGCGCAGTTCCCTGACCGCGTCTTGTGGGGCACCGACTGGCCGCACCCCAACCTCAAAGATCACATGCCTGACGATGGTCTCTTGGTAGAGTTCATCGCACAAATCGCACCAGACGAGGCAACGCGCCAGAAGTTGCTTGTTGATAACCCAATGAACCTTTACTGGCCGGAGGAAAAACATGGCGCTTGATAAACCCTATCTCGATGTACCCGGCACCATCATTTTTGATGCCGAGCAAAGCCGCAAAGGCTACTGGCTCAACCAATTCTGCATGTCATTGATGCGGGCAGAAAACCGCACACGCTTCAAGGCAGACGAACGTGCCTACCTCAGTGAGTGGCCCATGACGGAAGAGCAAAGGGAAGCCGTTCTGGCACGCGACCTGAATTGGTGCATGCAAACAGGTGGCAACATCTATTTTTTAGCCAAAATTGGCGCAACGGACGGTAAGAGCTTCCAGCAAATGGCGGGCTCCATGACGGGCATGACCGAAGAGGCGTACCGAGACATGATGGTGCGTGGCGGGCGGTCTGTCGAAGGTAACCGTCGCGTTGGCGAGCATGGAGATGCACAGCGTCCACCCCAACGCCAGACCCCAAACCGAAACACATAAGGATCACATGGCCAAAATTACCGCCTCCGTGTTTACCTCCCATGTCCCCGCAATCGGCGCGGCCATGGACCTCGGTAAAACCCATGAAGACTATTGGAAACCGTTATTCGCCGGCTACGAGTTCAGCAAGCAATGGATGAAAGACAACCGGCCAGACGTGGTGTTTTTGGTGTTCAATGACCATGCAACGGCCTTTAGCTTGGACATGATCCCGACCTTCGCGATCGGAACCGCTGACAGCTACCAACCCGCAGATGAGGGCTGGGGGCCCCGGCCTGTGCCCGTGGTGCAAGGCCACGGCATGCTTGCGTCACACATCGCTCAAAGCGTGATTCAACAAGACTTTGACCTCACCATTGTGAACAAAATGGATGTCGATCACGGCCTGACCGTGCCCTTATCACTGATGTGTGGTTCCTTGGATCCCAAGAAAGACGCGTGGCCATGCCCGGTCATCCCCTTTGCCGTGAACGTGGTGCAGTACCCCATCCCCAGCGGTCAGCGGTGTTTCAACCTTGGGCAAGCCATACGCAAAGCGGTTGAAAGCTATGACGAGGATTTAAACGTGCACATCTGGGGCACTGGCGGCATGAGTCACCAGCTGCAAGGGCCGCGTGCCGGCCTCATCAATCAGGCGTGGGACAGCAACTTCCTAGACATGCTGATCAACGACCCCGTCGCAGCCGCTGCCATCCCGCACATCGACTACGTGCGTGAGGCCGGCAGTGAGGGCATCGAATTGGTCATGTGGTTGATTGCGCGTGGCGCCATGAGCGATATCACCGATGGCAAACAGCAAGGCACGCCACCCACGCTNAAGCACCGCTTCTANCACGTGCCTGCGTCAAACACGGCGGTAGGCCACGCCATTTTAGAGAACGCTTAACCCACAAAGGAGTTACCCATGACGATTAAAGTCGCCCTCGCAGGCGCCGGTGCTTTTGGCATCAAGCACTTAGATGGCATCAAGAACATCGCGGACGTAGAGGTCATCTCCCTGATTTCTCGCGACCAGTCCAAGACGGACGAAGTGGCCGCGCGCTACGGCATTGCCCACACGAGCACAAAATTAGAAGACGCACTTGCCATCAAGGAAGTCGATGCGGTTATTCTCTGCACGCCCACGCAAATGCACGCAGGGCAGACCTTGGCCTGTCTCGATGCGGGCAAACACGTGGAGGTCGAGATTCCCATGTGCGATGTCTTCGCAGATGGTCAGAAAATCATTGAACGCCAGCAAGCCACTGGGTTGGTCGCGATGTGTGGCCACACACGGCGCTTCAACCCCAGCCATCAGTGGATACACAAGAAAATTGCAGCAGGCGATTTCAACATTCAACAAATGGATGTCCAAACCTACTTTTTTCGGCGCACCAACATGAATGCATTGGGCCAAGCGCGCAGCTGGACCGATCATTTGCTTTGGCACCACGCGGCGCACACCATCGACCTATTCACCTACCAAGTCGGCAGCCCCGTTGTGAAAGCCAATGCGGTGCAAGGCCCGATTCACCCGGCCTTGGGTATCGCGATGGATATGAGTATCCAATTACAAGCGGCCAATGGCGCGATTTGCACCCTTAGCCTCAGCTTTAATAACGATGGGCCGCTCGGCACATTCTTCCGATACATCGGTGACTCGGGAACCTATCTTGCACGCTACGATGATCTCTTCACAGGCAAAGAGGAGCCGATTGATGTCTCCTCAGTCGACGTCAGTATGAATGGCATTGAGCTGCAAGATCGTGAGTTTTTTGCCGCCATTCGCGAGGGTCGCGAGCCCAATAGCAGCGTCGCCAGTGTTTTACCCTGCTACGAGGTCATGCACCAACTCGAGCAACAATTAAAATAAGTTAGGAAATCTCATGTCCACACGCCAACTAGGACCCTTTCAGGTATCTGCCACCGGCTTTGGTTGTATGAATGTATGCCATGCCTACGGCCCCGCCGCGTCTGACGCCCAAGCAGAGGCCGTCTTTAACGCCGCACTTGATGCGGGTGTCACCCATTTTGATACCGCCGCTTTATACGGGTTTGGTTTGTCAGAGACCTGGGTCGGCAAGTTTCTGTCTAAGCGTCGTAGCGAATTCACGCTGGCCAGCAAGTGCGGCATGCAAGGCGTGGACGTCGAAGGCGATGGCAAGCTGGTGCGTGTCATCGATGGTCGCCCGGCAACCATTCGACAGACGTGTGAAGACGCGCTCAAGCGCTTAAACACCGATGTCATTGACCTCTACTATCTGCACCGATGGGATAAACAGGTGGCGATTGAGGAAAGCGTTGGTGCCTTGGCTGATTTGATAACAGCGGGGAAGATTCGCGCCATCGGCTTGTCGGAAGTGTCTAGCGACACCCTGAGGCGTGCGCACCGTGAGCACCCCATCGCCGCGTTGCAAACGGAATACTCGCTGTGGACCCGTAACCCTGAGATTTCTGTGCTCCAAACCTGTCGCGAACTGGGGACGGCTTTTGTCGCATTTAGTCCGGTTGCGCGCGGCTTCTTGGCAGGCACCGCATCCGACCCAAGCGTGTTTACCCCCAAGGATATCCGCATGGGTATGCCACGTTTCCACGGCGACGCCCTGGCACATAACCAGCTTTGGCTAGACACCTATAAGACCATCGCAGCCGATGTCGGGTGTACACCCGCGCAATTAGCGATCGCGTGGCTGCTGCATCAAGGCGATGACATTCTGCCCATCCCGGGCACGGGCAATCCCGCACATGCCGTTGAGAACGCACGCGCCGACCAAGTCACATTGAGCGCCGAATTACTCGCACGTCTAGATGCCTTGATTAACCAAGGCACCGTCATGGGTGGCCGCTATAACGCGCAAGCGGAACGGGAAGTCGATACAGAAACCTTTAGCGCCACCTAGCGCCAGCAAGCACGCATGTCCTACCGCCTAGGCGCGCCCGTCCACACAGACCACCTCATCAAGAAAAGCCGCTTTATTGGTTGCGTGCAAACCGTTCGCGATCGTGCCGAGGCGGTGGCGGTGGTAGACGCGCTGCGGCTAGCCCATCCGGGTGCAGCCCATGTCTGTTGGGCCCTGATGGCTGGCGGACAGTCTGCTGCCAATGACGACGGGGAGCCAAGCGGAACCGCGGGGCGCCCCATGCTAGAGGTGCTTAGACACCAAGACCTAGAGGGGGTGCTGGCCACAGTCGTTCGATATTTTGGCGGCGTGAAGTTGGGTGCTGGCGGCTTGGTCCGAGCCTACACCGACGCCATCGCGCAGGCCTGCGCGGCTGCGGAAAAAATCCCACACACCGCTACCAGCACCGCAACCTGGCAAGTAAGCTACGCACACGAGGGTGCGGTGCGCCGACTCGCGCAGGCTAACGGAGCCACTCTCAGTGTTGCGCACGACCACGAGACGGTATCTGTGACCATCACGGCACCGACCCAAGACATGGCGCAATGGCACCACGACCTGCGTGACATCACCGCAGGCCAGGCCCAGTGCCTAAGCGCGCCGCTCGTAGACGCCTAGCTTTCTATGCAACGGCGCCTCATCGGCCATAAACAGAAAAGCCGGGGTGGTGGTTGACGTATTGCGAATAGCCACCGGCGTGTAACCGGGCGCACAACAGGTGTCTGCCGCTTCCATCGCAAACGTCTGGTCTGCGATCACCACCTCGGTCTCACCTTCAATCTGATGCAAGACGCGTGCAGGCGAGCACACGGGAAGTTGCGCGGTTTCACCCGGACGCACCATCAACGCGTAGAAGCCCAATATATTTTGTGCATCACCTCCCGTCTGCGGGTTGGTATAGACCACCTGCAGCACCTTCTGATCGGGAGCGGACTGCGCCAACGCCAACAAGGTGTCACGGGCAACGACCCACGGATACCGCAGAATCGGATAGCTGGCTAATGGCGAATCACGGTGTGCGTTGTCAGCCGCCGTGGCCTCAAAGACGTGCATAGGAACCACCGATCCAACCGCGTAGTCGGTCTCACTTTGCGCACTACTCACGTCTTGCTTGTCGCCGTTAATGTGGTAGCTCGTTTCGGTGTAGTAGATCAACGGCAGATCAAGCACGTCCAACCAAATGACAGGCTCTGTGCCGTCATGCCCATGCTCATGCCACAGCCCCGTGGGCGTGAGTATCAGGTCGCCGCGCACCATCGGACAATGTACGCCTTGCACCGTGGTGTAAGCGCCCTCACCCTCCACCACCATCCGCACGGCATTCGGGGTATGTCTATGGCTAGGCGCCCACTCTCCGGGCAGCAGCAGCTGCATGCCAAGGTACATGGCAGCGCTCGCCTGCATTTTTTCCAATGTGTGGCCCGGGTTCGCCAATACCAACACGCGACGTTCGGCTTTCTCAATCGGTGTTAGCGCGCCAGCCTGAAGCAACAGCGGCTTGATGTCTTGGTACGCCCAATGCGTCGCAGCGGTTTGGCGAGTGGGTATATGAGGTGGCAAGACACCCCGCAGACTTGGCCACAAAGGCACCAGGTTTTTAGCACGTAAATCATGGCGATAAGCCTCTGGCAAATCTTCAAGGCGACCCAAATCATTCATCAATGCTCTCCGGCGATGAGTCGTTTGTGACTCGGTTGCGACTGGACGGCGATAACCACTGAGCGATCATATAGCCCGTACAAGCGGTCTCTACCCTGTGTAGTTTCTCGCCAATAATAAGCCTATTCACGCAGGCAAGCTGTCTCACTTTTTTCGGAGAAAACACAATGAACCGTCTAAACAATAAAGTCGCCCTTATCACCGGCGCAGCCCAAGGGATCGGGTTGGCGACAGCACTGAAATTCGCACAGGAAGGTGCGAACGTCGTCATCTGCGATATCAAGCAGGCGAGCGTTGACGCCGCAGTTGATGCCGCTAATGCCCTAGGCGTGCGCGCCCAAGGCTTCGTCGTCGACGTAACGCAGCGCGACATGGTCGATGCCGTCGTAGCCGATACACTTGCCGAATTTGGGGCCATCGACATCCTAGTGAACAACGCCGGTATTACCCAAGATGCCCGTCTGCAAAAAATGACGCTAGAACAATTTGATCGCGTCATTGATGTCAACTTACGCGGTGTTTTCCACTGCACACAAGCTGTGGCAGACGCCATGGTAGCGAAAGGCAGTGGCGTGATTCTCAATGCCTCATCGGTTGTTGGTATCTACGGTAATTTTGGTCAAACCAACTACGCCGCATCTAAGTTTGGCGTTATTGGTTTTACAAAAACCTGGGCACGTGAGCTCGGACCCAAAGGGATTCGTGTCAACGCCGTGGCACCAGGCTTTATCGCGACACCCATTCTGGATACCATTCCCGAGAAGATTTTGGCGAGCATGAAAAGCCAAGTGCCCTTGGCACGTCTGGGCTCCCCTGAGGAGGTCGCCAACGTGTACGCATTTCTGGCCAGCGATGAAGCCAGCTATGTGAACGGCGCGGTGCTAGAGGTCTCCGGTGGCATGACCGTCTAAGATCGGCACCACCGTATGGCCCAGCGCCCCCACACCAAAGCCGCGCTTTTTTGGTCGTTTACACGCATCGCATTACAGGGGTTTGGAGGGGTCATCGCCATTGCGCAGCGTGAGCTNGTGGAAACGCGTCAGTGGCTAACNGCACAAGAGTTTGTCGATGACTGGGCCGTCTCTCAGGTACTGCCGGGACCCAACGTGGTGAACTTGTCTATCATTTTGGGTGGCCGCTTCTTTGGCTGGCGTGGCGCGCTCGCCGCTGTGGCGGGTATGCTCATGGCACCAACCGCTGTCGTTTTGTGCCTCGCCGCCTTGTTTGCGAACTATGCAGATTTAGCGGTCACGCAAGGCATGATGCGTGGTGTCGCATGCATCAGCGCCGGCCTGATAGCGGGTGTGGTGCTCCGTATGCTCAACGGCCTCAGCACCCATATGCTCGGNCTATGGCCNTGCCTTGCTCTTTTTGCATCTACTTTTTTCGCCGTTGCGCTGCTGCGCCTACCNTTGGTATGGGTTCTGCTGCCNTTGGGTGGGGTGGGTATTTTCTTTAGCCTGCGCATCTTAAAACGCGAAAAAGGTAAGGCGCCATGAACGGGGCGATTGAGGGCGCAGGATGGGCCGTTTTGTGGCAGGCCTGGGACATGTTTCTGCACTTTTTCCTGCTGTCGTTTATGGCCGTTGGTGGCGCAATGACCGTCGCACCTGACATGCAACGCTACTTGGTGGCCGAAACCGGCTGGCTGAGTCCTGGTGACTTCAACAACGCCATTGCGTTGGCGCAAAGCGCACCGGGGCCCAACGTCATCTTCATCCCCCTACTGGGGTGGCAGGTCGCGATGCAGTCGACGTACGTGACAACCCTCACGCAAACCCATGCTTGGATGATCTGGCCCATCGCGATCGCCAGTGCCCTCATGGTGTTNTTTGCGATTATGTTGCCCTCCTCACTATTGACCTATAAATTTGCCAGTTGGGCAAACCACAGGCAGGAGCATCTGGGCATCAAAGCCTTTAAGGCCGGACTGACGCCCGTGGTNATCGCATTGCTCGCCTCAACGGCGTGGCTGATTGCCTCTCAGGTCCCCGAGGCACCCGTGGCGTGGCTACCTGCTGCCATGAGCGTGGCCACGGCGATCATGGTGTGGCGCACGCGGGTGCACCTACTCTGGCTAATTGGATGTGGCGCCGCCATTGGCGCCATAGGCTGGGTGTGAGTCTGGCGCACCCCTGGCTAGGCCTTGGTGCGACGCTGGCGTCTGGCTTCGTATAGGCAAACGGCACTCGCCACAGAGACGTTGAGGCTCTCAACCGCACCCGCCATGGGAATGGACACCAATTCATCGCACGTCTTGCGTGTGAGTTGGCGGATACCCGCACCCTCTGCGCCTAAAACCAAGGCAANGGGTCCGGTGAGGTCCACGTCATAAATGGTGTTTGTCACATCGTCACTGGTCCCAATGACCCAGATTTGACGTTCCTTTAGCTCGTTGAGCGTTCGCGCCAAATTTGTCACCATAAAGTACGGGACCGTCTCTGCCGCACCACTCGCCACTTTGGCGACCGTCGCATTGATGCCCGCCGCATGGTCTTTAGGGGCAATCACCGCTTGCACGCCGGCCCCATCAGCAACGCGCAAGCACGCACCGAGGTTATGGGGATCGGTGACGCCATCAAGCACCAAAATTAAGGGGTGATCGTTGCCAGCAGCCTCGACGGCATCGAGTAAGTCGTCCAAGCTCGTCGCCAACTGCACATCATGCGCTCGCGCAACAACCCCTTGGTGGCCTGCGCTACCGCACAGTTTGCTTAACCTCGCACCATCGGCCTCAATTAGGCGCACCTGCGCCTCCTTGGCTCGCGCCACGAATTGACGCATGCGCATATCGCGGCGGCTCGCATCGAAATAGACCTCAACGACCGACGCGGCATCTGTTTTGATGCGAACGCCTACGGCGTGAAATCCGAATAAAACTTTAATGGCAGCCATGCCGACATTATCTAGGGAAAAACCACCTGTCCCGCCTGCAATGTCAGCTTTCGTTGGCAGCGCTCAGCGATCGCAGGGTCATGCGTCACAAGCAGCAACGAGGTTCCCACCTCTCGGTTGAGCTCAAACATCAAGGCCATGACCGCACTGCCAGTGGCAAAGTCGAGACTACCCGTCGGTTCATCCGCCATCAACAGCTGTGGCTTCATCACGAAGGCGCGCGCCAACGCGACGCGCTGCTGCTCACCACCGGACATCACTTTAGGGTAATGACCCAATCGTTCAGCGAGACCCACGCGGGCCAACATATCGGCAGCCTCACGCCGAACATCGCGACGTGACGCCAGCTCCAGTGGCAACATAACGTTCTCTAATGCAGTGAGATGCGATAGCAGCTGAAAATTTTGAAACACAAAGCCTAAATGCTGTGCACGCCACGCTGCACGCGCGTCCTCATCGATTGCAAATAAATCACGTCCACCTAAAAAAACCTGACCACGGCTGGGGGTGTCCAGACCCGCTAAGATGGACAACAGCGTACTTTTGCCAGAGCCCGAGGCGCCAACAATGGCCATGGACTCACCCTGAGATAATGTGAGGTCTACACCGGACAATATCGGCAAGGTGCCCGTAGCGTCGGTAACGTCCTTACCAACGCCGGTGGCGCGTAATACAAGGTCGTCAATAGGACGATCTAAACCACTAACAGTCTGGGATGTCACGGACATGCGATTAACTCTCCTAATGCAGCGCACTATGCGCGCCCTTGACTTTAACGGCTTAACGATAGCCCTCGGTCGTTTGCGCCTTTTTGTTTATCGTCATTTGTTGCCGCTGGGCATGCCCGTGGCCATGGCGTTAAGCATGACCCTAGGCGCAACGTCGATCGCCCAAGCCGTGACCTCAGCGCAAGCCGTGGACGCGACCCACTCCAGTGCCAAACTGCTCGCACGAAATTCGCTCGCCACATCAGACCCGGGTGGCCAACGTATCCTAATCGTGGGAGACTCCATCAGCGCGGAGTATGGACTGCGACGCGGTGCGGGCTGGGTCANCCTGNTGATTAAGCGCTTGGCTGCCCANCGGATACCCGCGCAAGTCATCAACGCCAGTATCAGCGGGGATACCACCTCTGGTGGCCGTACCCGCCTACCCGCGCTGTTACGTCGATATGCACCGACCGTGCTTGTCATCGAACTGGGTGCCAACGATGCATTGCGCGGCCTGGCGCTCGCCAGCACGCAGGCCAACCTATCCGCAATGATAAAAATGGGCCAAGCGATCAACGCCAAGGTTTTGTTGCTGGGTATGCAGGTGCCCCCGAACTACGGTGCACGCTACACGGAGTCATTCGCGCAAGTGTTTGTCACGGCGAGCCGTGAGCACAAGACCGGTCTCGTGCCTTTTCTACTCAAGGGTATCGCGGATAGTAGCGACCCCCTGTCACTGTTTCAAGCGGACCGCATTCACCCCAACGAGCAAGCCCAAGCGCTGATGTTAGACAATGCATGGCCTGAAATCATTCGCCTGCTTGCCCCCTAAACCGGACCTATTGACCCCGTGCCTATAAACGCCATCACCCCTAACGAGGCGCTCTCAGATCTGACGCGGTTCGACACCATTATTGATGCCCGTAGCCCATCGGAGCACGCGCTAGACCGTCTGCCACAGGCGGAGAATTGGCCATCGTTAGACGATGCGCAACGGGTGCACATTGGCACCTTGTACAAGCAGACCAACGCCTTCGAGGCCAAGAAGCAAGGCGCGGCCTTGGTTGCACGCAACATTGCGTCACACATTGACGCCCACTTAGCCGAGACGCCGCGGACGTGGCGTCCGCTGCTTTACTGCTGGCGCGGTGGTAACCGCAGTGGTGCCTTGGCCACGGTGCTGTCTGCCATCGGCTTTCACGTCCACCTATTGACGGGCGGCTACAAAGCGTTCAGAGCGGAGGTGATGGCGCAAACCCCTGCCTTAGCGGCGCGCCTCAGCCTACGGGTGGTAGCGGGTGCAACCGGTGTCGGGAAGACCCATATCCTCCACGCGCTGGCGCAGGCTGGCGAGCAGGTCATCGACCTAGAGGGGCTTGCCAAGCACCGCAGCTCCGTCTTGGGACTGATTCCTGGTACGCCACAACCTAGCCAAAAGCATTTTGAGACCTGCGTTTGGGATAGCCTGCGCCAGCTCGACCCCAGTCGCCCGGTTTACATTGAGTCAGAAAGCAAACGTGTGGGCAACCTCACGGTGCCCGAATCTCTAATCACTGCGATGCGTGCCAGTCCGTGCACACACATTGAAATGGCGCTGGCGGATCGGGTTGATCTGCTCATGAGCGACTACGATTTCTTTGTGAAAGACGCGGCATTTTTCGGCGAGCGGCTCGACACCTTAGCCGCCTTGCTGGGTCGACAGGTGGTCGCCGACTGGAAGGAAAAAGCGTGTGCGGGTGCGAGCGCAGAGGTGGTCGCCGAGCTACTGAGCCGACACTACGATCCGCGTTACTACGAGTCCATGTCGCGCAATTTCGCCCAATTCCCACAAGCGAAGGCCATACAGGTGGCCAGTGCCGCACCCGTGGCCTTGGCGGCGGCGGCACAAGCGGTTGTTGCCGCGTTTTAAGCTGCTGTTGGCGGGCGCTAGACGCTAGGCGTTAAGCATCAGCGACCATGCCGTCCAACGCCTGCGCCAAGTCCGCACGCAAGTCGTCGACGTGCGCGAGTCCAACAGCGAACCGGACCACCACACCGGCCAAAGCCTCCCCACAACCGCGGTCCGTATCCAAACTATACGGAACAGCCAAACTCATGGGTCCAGCCCAGCTGTAACCCAGACCGAAGACCGTGAGGCGGTCGCAAAACGCATCCACCTGCGCCGAGCTGTAGCACGGCTTAAACACCACAGAAAACAAACACGCTGCGGCGCTACAGTCCCGCAACCAGGTCGCGTGTCCGGGAGAGTCAGGCAATGCGGGGTGACGCACTGCGGCGAACTCTTGGCGTGTNACCGCCCACTCGGCCAACGAACGTGTCGTGGCGTCTTGGTGGTGATAGCGCACATGGATCGTTTGCAAACCCCGCAACACGAGCTCCGCATCGTTGGCACCCACACATATGCCAAGTCGCATATGACACATTTGCAAGGTGTTGTGCAGCGCAGCGTCACGTGTGAAAACCGCCCCCATCAGGACATCACCGCCACCACTGGGATACTTGGTTAGCGCCTGCATGGACAGGTCAACACCCATCTCAAAGGCCTGAAACGCCACGCCCGCACCCCATGTGTTATCGAGGGCCGTTATTATGGGACGCGCTCTACCCTCTCTACCCGCATCGTTCGCAGCGCGCACCACGGCGACACAGGCGGGCACATCTGGAAACTCGAGCGTGATGGAGCCCGCCGCCTCTAACCAAACCAACCGGGTCTTCGCCGAGATCTTCTCTGCCAAGTCATTGGGGTTTAAGGGATCGAAGAAAGTCGTCTGAATACCCCAGCGGGCTAAGTCGCCGTNGGCAAACGCTTTGCCGGGACCGTAAGCATTCGCTGGGATGAGAACTTCATCACCCGCATCCAGAAACGCCATATCGACCAGACCAATCGCCAAGAGACCGCTGGGTGTCAGCACACAGTGCTTGGCGCCCTCAAGGGTCGCGAGACGCGCCTCTAGCGTGAAGGTCGTGGGCGTACCATGCGTACCGTAGGTATACGCAGACCGGTCTGCCCACTGACGGCTGCGCATCGCCGCCACGTTGGGGAACAACACCGTAGACGCCTTAAACGCCCCGGGGGTAGACGCCTCAAACTCATCAGGNGCTTTGTAAGGGTGGTTGATGAGCTGGGTGTCTGGGGTCATAGGGTCACGCGCGGGCTAGGGTTATCTGAGTGAGGGCTATCAGGCTTTCCACTTCTCTACGAGGGCGGCTGGTCGAATGTTGTCGTAAGGCTCAAAAGGCTGGTGAATCCAAGGATTGCTCTCCAAAAATTCCACCGAGTAGTCTGGCTTGAAACTGGAGACACCTTTGGTCCAAATGACCGCACTGCGCAACTCGGTAATCGGCTGGTAATTGTCCTTGAGCGTATCGATCACCGCGTTCAGGGTGTGNCCCGTGTCTGCCAAATCATCCACAAGCAATACCCGGCCAGCAATTTCGCCCTTGGGCGTCGTGATGTAGCGCGCGACATCCAAATGCCCTTGTACCGTCCCTGCACCCGCACGATAGGAGCTGGTTGACATGATGGCTAGGGGCTTATCAAAGATACGCGACAGCAAGTCACCTGGGCGCATGCCACCGCGCGCCAGACACAAAATGTTATCGAACTCCCAACCTGACTGGTGAATTTTGACTGCAAGACGCTCAATCAAATTGTGGTACTCATCATAGGAAACGTACAGGTGCTTGCCGTCTTCGGTCAACATAAAAGTCCTTTAGGGTTTGGGGATTCAATCAAAAACATCGTCGTATTTCAGGCCGCAGAGAAGGGGTGGTGCAGCAAAATGGTGTGATCCCGGTCAGGGCTGGTCGACACCATGTGCACGGGGACACCGGTAATGGCTTCGATACGACGCAAGTAATTTTGCGCATTAAGCGGCAAGCGGTCAAATTCGGTGACACCCACAGACGACTCGTCCCAACCGGGCATGGTCTCGTAAATAGGTGTGCAGCGTTCAATGTCATCGGCCCCCATAGGGAGCAGATCCACACGCTCGCCGTCCAACATATAGCCTACGCACAGTTGCAACTCAGCAAGACCATCTAACACGTCGAGCTTGGTGATGCACAGACCGCTAAGTCCGTTAACCTGTGCCGAGCGCTTTAGCAAGGCCGCGTCAAACCAGCCACATCGGCGATGGCGACCGGTGGTCGTCCCCATCTCAGCGCCTACGGTGGACAGGTGGTAGCCGGGCGTACCCGGTGTCAACCAGTCCAACTCCGTTGGGAATGGTCCCCCACCCACACGGGTGCAGTAGGCTTTTGTGATTCCCAGCACGTAATGCAACAGTCCAGGGCCAACGCCCGCACCCGCCGCCGCGTTACCCGCCACGCAGTTGCTTGATGTCACGAAGGGGTAGGTGCCGTGGTCGATATCCAGCAAGGTGCCCTGCGCGCCCTCAAACAACAGACAGGCGCCCGCTTGATGCGCAGCATTGAGTTCACGCGACACGTCACCAACCATCGGTAGGATTTCTTCGGCATGCGCCATGGCTTCGTCGTAGACCGCATCGAACTGTATTTCGCCGTTTTTAAGATAGCCCGCAATCGGCTCAGCCCATGCCAGATCAGCGCTGTTCAAGTAGGTCGATAGCACGTGGTTGTGTAGGCTAAGTAACTCTCGCAACTTCGCTGCAAACCGTTCGGGATGCTTTAAGTCCTGTACACGCAGTGCGCGGCGCGCAATTTTGTCCTCATAGGCGGGTCCAATACCGCGACCCGTTGTGCCGATTTTGGCCGTTCCCGCCTTTTCTTTTGCGGCCTCCCGCGCCACATCAAGCGCCACATGGAACGGCAATATCAAGGGACACGCTTCACTGATTCGCAAGCGGTCACGCACCTGAATACCTGCCTTCTCCAAGCCGCTGATCTCTTCCAGCAGTTTGCCAGCAGATAGCACCACACCGTTACCGATGTAACAGGTGACGCCAGGACGCATGATGCCGCTGGGAATCAGGTGCAAGGCGGTCTTTACGCCATTAATTACCAGTGTGTGCCCGGCGTTGTGCCCCCCTTGAAAGCGCACCACACCGGTTGCGGTTTCAGTCAACCAGTCAACCAACTTACCCTTACCCTCGTCACCCCACTGGGTGCCAACTACTACGACGTTGCGTCCGGACGATGCCATGGCCTATGCTCTCAAAAAAATAAAAGGAAGTCGGTGCAAGAGGCGATCAGGCTGCTGCCCGCACCTGCCACGCACCATCAAGGAGGACCAACTCACGGTCGCAGTCAAACTCATTCACCTCGTTGTCATGGCCAGGCAACAGGGAGACAACCGCCTCCCCTTGCTGCCGCAGTGCCGCGACGGCCTCGCGTAACCCGGGCGCATCGCCCCAAGGCGCACGAATCGCTCGGTGTAATTTCGGGGTGGCCGACATACCGACCAACTCTTTCACATCAACGCTAAAGCCAACGGCGGGACGACGGCGTCCAAACACCGCGCCGACTTCGTCGTAACGTCCCCCACGCACCAACTCGCACTGCTGCCCATCGTCGACTGCCTGCGCATAGACCGAAAAACGCAGACCCGTGTAATAAGCATATCCGCGCAGGTCACCCAGATCAATCGATACCTGTACGCTGGCGATGGCCTGAACGCCAGTAACCAGACGCGCCAAATCATCCAATGCTTCAGTCAAGAGCGGGCTGCTCGGTAGGCTGTTGCGTGCGAGCTCTAGTACCTCTACACCGCCGTACAAATCAGGAATCAGGCGCAGGCCGTCGCGCATCGCCTCGGGCAAATCTGCGGTCAAGGCGATGAGGGTGGCCGTATCTTTTTTGGCCAGCGCCTGATGGATAGCCGAGGCGCTGCCCGCATCCAAACCAGCGGGTGCCAACAACGCATCCACGACGCGCACGTCGGCTAAATCCAGCACAAACGTCCCTACCCCGGCGCGGTTGAGTATGGTCAGGACCAGTTCCAAAATCTCAAGGTCTGCCTCTTGCCCCTGGTGGCCGTATAGCTCTGCGCCAAACTGCAACGGCTCGCGCGACGCATTGCCATGGCTTGGCTGCGTGTGCACGACAGGCCCGCAGTAGCACAAGCGCGCAGGACCCTGACGGTTCAATAGGTGGGCATCAATCCGAGCAACCTGCGGCGTGGTGTCTGCGCGCAAACCCAACGACCTGCCGGTACGCTGATCAACCAACTTAAAGGTGCGCAAGTCCAAGGACTCACCAGTCCCGGATAACAGGGACTCGAGATGCTCCAATAAAGGCGGCATCACGAGCTCATAACCAAAGGTGCGCGCCGCGTCCAGAAGCACGCGGCGAAGCTCTTCGATCTGGCGCGCCTCGTAGGGCAAGACATCAGCCAAATGATCTGGGAGAACCCAAGCAGACATAGAAGTTTAGATGTGGGAATACAGCCTTAGATTGTAACGCTCGCCGCACCTGGCACTTTATGCGCTCCGCGTGAACCGACAATCTCGAACAGGCCTCAAAAAAAACGCTGCGCTGGTGGGATACCAGTGCAGCGTTTCGGCTCGTCGTTAGGGCAAAGGCCCTAACGGGTTTTAAGCAACCCGCTTACTTAGTCGGCCCCACAAGGCCGCTTTTCATGCCTTTGAGGAAGTCCGAGTCACCATCCAACACCACGATGTCATTCTTAGAGGTGAAGCTGGCTTTGTAGGCTTCCAAGCTGCGGTAAAACTTAGCGAAGGCGGGGTCCCGACCGAAGGCCTTTGCGTAGGCCGCCGCCGCTTCTGCGTCCCCTTTACCCTTGAGGGTCTGGGCGTCGCGGTAGGCTTCAGCCAAAATCACTTCGCGCTGGCGGTCTGCATCGGCGCGAATGCGTTCACCCTCAGCCGCGCCGGTAGAACGCAATTCGTTCGCCACCCGCTTACGCTCTGCTTCCATACGGTCGTAAACCGATTTGGTGATGGTCTCGGCATAATCAACGCGGGTAATCCGCACATCGACCACGTCCATACCCCACGGCTTTTCAGCGCCGTTGACCGCTCGCAAGACCTGCGCCTTGACGTCCGCCATCAGTGATTCACGATCAGACGAGAGCAATTGGAACACCGTACGACGGTTCACCTCTTCTTGGAAAGAGTTACGAATCACGCGGTTCAATTGCAGCGCACCAGCTCGCTCGTTCAAGCCAACATTACGAATGTACTGCGACGCGTCAGAGACACGCCAGCGCACAAACCAATCGATCACGACACGTTGCTTTTCCGCAGTCAGCATCGGCTCGGTGTCCGTACTCTCTAGCGTCAACAAACGCTTGTCGATGTAGCTAACATTCTGGAAGGGCGGCGGGAGCTTGAAATTCAAACCGGGCTCCGTCACAACACTCTTAATCTCGCCCAACTGGTAAACCACGCCAAATTGGCGTTGGTCAACAACAAACATTGTGGAACTGGCGAGCCCTAGCAATATGGCCAGCGATGCAATCCATAGACCTAACTTATTCATAACAACCTCTTGTAATTCTCTAAATGTGGTTCAACGTGACCGTTATCGGCCGTCTCGCGAGCGCGCGTTATCTGGTGAACGCGCCCGAGAACCGTCTAGGTTGAGAGTGGGTGATTGGTTAGACAAGCTAGAAGGCGACGAGGTGAGCGGCGCACTGCCATCACGCAAGCCGGCGCCAGAACCCATGAGCTTATCCAACGGCAGGTACAGCAGGTTCGAGCCATCACGGGACTCCACCAACACTTTACTGACGTTGCTATAAATCTCTTCCATCGCGTCCACATACAAGCGGTCGCGAGTCACTTCAGGCGCCTTTTTGTACTCGGCAAAAATGGATTCAAAGCGGCGGCCATCACCTTCAGCCTGCGCCACGATACGTGCACGGTAAGCCTCGGCCTCCGAGCGCAAACGCGCTGCCGCACCGCCGGCTCGTGGCACCACGTTGTTGGCATAGGCTTGAGCCTCATTCTTGGCTCGCTCACGCTCTTGCGCCGCCTTCAATACATCGTCAAAGCTCGCTTGAACTTGCTCAGGTGGTCGTACACCACCCTGTTGCAAGTTAACGCCTACGACCTCAATACCGACTTTGTATCTATCCAAAATCGTCTGCATGAGGGTACGCACACGCGGCGCAATTTGATCGCGCTCCTCTGCCAAAGCAGAATCCATCTTCATTTTTCCGACCACCTCACGAACCGCTGTCTCAGCCGCTTTCACGACCGCGGCGTCGGGGTCGCGACTCTCAAACAAGTAGGCTCGGGAATCGCTCAGGCGGTACTGCACAGCAAATTTAATTTCGACGATGTTTTCATCCGCCGTCAACATAGCGGACTCCAGCAAGCCCGTTGCGGGGACGATGGCGTCACTACCCACATCCACCGAACGAATTTGGGTCACAAAAACCACTTCTTCCGCCTGCACTGGATACGGGATACGCCAGTTGAAACCCGCGCCAACCGTCTTGTGGTAACGACCAAACTGGGTAATCACGCCCTGCTGGCCCTCTTGCACAATGAAGAAGCCGGTCGACAACCAGATCAGCAGCAGCACACCGGCGATCAGGCCCGCGCCGATACTGGCAGACTTGCCGTCTGGACGGAAGGGTGGTGGAGAACCGTTGCCATTGCCACTGCCGTTCCCATTACGTCCGTTCGAGCCGCCAAAGAGGCCGCCTAAACGTTGGTTGAAGTCACGCCACAGTTCATCCAAGTCGGGCGGCCCGTCTTGGTTACGCGGACGTTGTGACGAACCNCCTTGTCCGGATGGGCGTATTGGCTCAACGTTGTCGTGCTGACGCTCCTCGTCAGAGCCACTNGGTTGGTCTGATTTAGGCTTGTCATTCTCGCCCCGGCCCCAGTCTGANCCGTTGAGGTTAAACACCCGCACCAGACGCGCAAAGATGCCTGGCCGATTAGTAAGTCGCGAAATCGCAGTCATGTAATGGATATCCGATCTGTTTTCAATGGGTTTAATTGTGGCATGAGTTGTTCGCCCGCTCACAGCCTAGGGGCATTAGGGTTAACGCGCTAAGTGCGCAAACCGTGGATCGTCTGTTTCCGGGATGTAAGCAGCGGAGTCGGTGGCAAATGCCTGATAGCGCTCTGCGAGCAGATCGCGCAAGCCATCAAGCCCCTCTCCTGTCTGAGCACTCACAAAAATACGCGTGATCGCCCGGCCGTCATGCACCAACTCATCGCGCATCCGCTCTGGGGCTTTGTCGTGTTCGATCAGGTCGGCTTTGTTGAAAACCAAGATCTGCTCAATTTCACCCGCATCAATCTCGGCCAAGACCTCCCGCACCGCCATAATTTGCTCAAAACTAGCGGGGTTTGCCGCATCTACAACGTGCAACAGCAAATGGGCTTCCACCGACTCTTGCAAGGTGGCAGAAAAGGCCGCCACTAAGCCGTGAGGCAAATCCCGAATAAAGCCGACGGTGTCAGAGATCGATATGGAGGCCTCGACCGGCGCTAGGTACATTTGGCGCGTGGTGGTGTCCAAGGTGGCAAACAGCTGATCTGCGGCGTAGCTTTGCGCTTTAACCAAGGCATTAAACAGCGAGGATTTGCCCGCATTGGTGTAGCCAACAATCGATACCTTAAAGGTACCCGAGCGCTCTCGCTGCTTGCGCTGGGTTTGACGCTGGCGCTTGACCTTGGTCAGTCGCTCCTTGGTTCGTTTGATGCTGTCATTCAGCATGCGTCTATCCAGCTCAATTTGGCGCTCTCCGGGGCCACCTCGGTGGCCAACGCCGCCGCGCTGGCGCTCTAGGTGAGACCAACGCCTGACCAGTCGCGTCGTTAGGTACTGCAAACGAGCCAACTCGACTTGCAACTTGCCCTCGAAGCTACGCGCCCGTTGAGAGAAAATTTCGAGAACAAGCAAAATACGGTCGTTCACCGCCAAGCCCATAGTTCGCTCGAGGTTGCGTTGTTGGGCGGGGCTCAGGGCTTGGTCGAACAGAATCTCTGTTGCACCAACGCCCTCTGCAATGAGCTTGATTTCGTCCGCTTTGCCCGTGCCAATGAACAGGGCAGCGTCGGGTGCGCGCCGCTTACAGGTCACACGTTCAGCAACGACAAAGCCCGCTGACTCGGCTAACAGGCCTAGCTCGGTTAGCTCCGCGTCAAAATTGGGTAGCCCGAAGTCAACGCCGACCAAGACGACCTTGGGCGCGTCTTCACTCACTCGGCAGTTTGCTCTGTGTCGCCCGGCCCCGTAAATTGCACCGGACGTCCAGGCACAATCGTTGAAATAGCATGCTTATAAACCATTTGAGTTACCGTATTACGCAATAAGACGACGTACTGGTCAAACGATTCAATTTGCCCCTGAAGCTTGATTCCATTCACTAAATAGATGGAAACAGGGACATGCTCGCGCCGTAATTGGTTTAAGAACGGGTCTTGCAAAAGTTGGCCTTTGTTATTACTCACGATATGGTCCGTGTTGTGTGCTTTAAAAGATTAACCTTACCACATCGCGCCGATATCGATTTTAAATAAAACCGCGCCGCGACAGGGTTTAAGGCATTTACGACTTGTTGGCGTAGGGGTTGTCAGCGCTCTTCATCTCGACACGCAGGGGCGTGCCTGTCAGGTCAAACGCCTCTCGAATTCGCCCCTCGAGGTAGCGCTTATAGGCTTCCGTTACGTGCTCCAGCGAGTTACCGTGTACCACCACAACCGGCGGGTTCATGCCCCCTTGGTGGGCATAGCGCAACTTAGGTCGGAACATACCGCTGCGTTGGGGTTGCTGGTAGGCGACCGCCTCTTCCAAAATACGGCTGAGTTTGGGGGTGGGCATTTTGCGCGTGGCCGACGCATGCGCGTGCGCAATGGCCTTCCAAACCGGTTCCAAGCCCTGGCGTTTGATCGCTGAAATCGTAAAGACGTCAGCGAAACGCAAAAAAGCCAGCCGTTGCTCAATGGACCGCTTCACCAATTCACGCTGATAACTGTCAACGGCATCCCATTTATTGATCGCGACGACAACGGAGCGGCCACTNTCAACAATGAAGCCCGCAATATGCGAGTCTTGATCCGTGACACCCTGTATTGCGTCAATCAGGAGCACCACGACATTGGCTCGCTCAATCGCCTGCAGGGTTTTTACCACCGAGAATTTCTCGATCGCCTCAAACACCTTGCCCCGACGACGCAAGCCAGCGGTGTCAATAAGCTCGTATTTTTGTTCGTCTTTGGTGAACGGCACGCTAATCGCATCCCGCGTCGTGCCGGGCATGTCGAAGGCAACCAACCGCTCTTCGCCTAGCCAAACATTGATCAACGTCGATTTGCCCACGTTGGGGCGTCCGGCAACGGCGAGACGAATGGTTCCGTCATCAACCTCAGGCTCGTCATCCAACTCCGGCAAGTTGAGCGGCTCTAATGCCAACTCAATGAGGCTTCGCGTACCTTGCCCGTGTGCGGCCGAAACCGGGATTACCTCGCCAAAGCCCAGCTCATAAAACTCGGTCAGCTGTATCCCTTGGGTCATCCCCTCCGCCTTATTGGCAACCAACAAACAGGGTTTGCCCAGACGGCGAAGAAACGAAGCGATGTCATGGTCCTGCGCACTCAAGCCCTCGCGCGCGTCCACCACGAAAATCACNACATCTGACTCGGCGACCGCTTGACGCGTTTGCTTGGCCATTTCTTTGATGATGCCGGTTTCTGCCGTAGGCTCAAAGCCACCGGTATCAATGACAATAAACTCTCTAGCGCCTAGGCGACCGGATCCATAGTGCCGATCGCGGGTCAACCCCGCGTAGTCAGCGACGATGGCATCACGCGTCTTTGTCATCCGGTTAAACAACGTGGATTTGCCCACGTTGGGACGCCCTACCAGGGCAATCACAGGCTTCATTGTGGTCGCCATGCGTAAACCGTGCCTTGCTTAGTCACAGCGACGGCCGTGCCATTTACCAACAACGGCGCGCCAACGATGGGCGACCCATCTGTTGACATGCGCGTCATGATCTGACCGTCTGTCCGTGACAACCAGTGCACGTAGCCCGCGAAGTCTCCGATAGCGATTGTTTGACCCAGCAACAAGGGCGCAGTCAAGCCTCGCAGTAACAAATCTCGTTGCGTCCAAATAGACGCCCCACTGTCCGTCTTCATTGCGGAAATTTTTCCTGTTGCATCGATGCTGTAAAGCGCCGCAACATCGCCCGCCAATCCGTTCACTCCGCTAGACGGGACTGTCCACTCCGCACGGCGCGTAGCAAGATCAATACAGCCGACGGCATTTTGAAACGCTTGCCCACAGACGCGGGTACCTGCAAAAACCGCCCCGCTCACCCAGTCAGCCAGGCGCTCCAGTTCGTCAATACCTCTTGGGCGAACCAGCGGCGTCGACCACAGCAAGGCGCCATTATCGGGGTTGATCGCACTAAACCGCTCACCTAAACCGACCGCCAAGGTATTGGCTACCGCCGCCAATAAACCGGGGTGGGCCAGCACCAATGTTGAGTCTGCATAGCGACGCAGCCACAGTTGCGCCCCGGTATCGGCATCAAAGGCGCCCACACGGCGGTCGCTCAGTAAGACGAATACCCGCCCGCCCGCAAGCAAGGGCTGGGTATAACTGCGCGCAGGTAAGCGGGCTGTCCATAGATGCTTGCCCGCTTCAAAAACCTGCAGTCCATTTTCGGTATCAATGGCCGCTACGCGCTTGCCATCAAAACCAACGCCTGCGATCAGCGCGGTCTCTGACTGCGCTGACCAACGCGTCTCACCCGTCTCTGTATCGATCACCCGCAGCAGGCCATCAAGTGTGGCAGCTGCCAACAAGTTGTCATGCGCTGCCATACGCAGACCGTCACCGACCTCGCCGCCCAATGGCGCTTGCCAAACCTCTGAGACGCTGAGTAGCGGCTCTAACGGCTTGAGCGGGGTTGGTTGTGGCACGTCGACAGAGGAGCATGCTGCCAAGTGGCCAACCAAGAACAAGCCCACGCCGTAGCCCAACACGCGTAAAACCATGCGGTTCATCACTTTGCTTGCGCCCCCACTACCCCGGAAACCCCGGCGACCGCACCGAGTGCATTCAACTTGACCTCAACCAGCCGGCGGTAGGCCGCATCTTCGCTTAAAGTAGCCCACGCCTGTTGATACGCCGCTAGCGCTGCTTCTTTGTCGGATGCCGCCATCGCAATATCGCCCAGACGGTCAGAGACTAAGCCCTGAAACGCAACAGCCCACTCGCCCGCTAGTAACGCCTTGGCTTTGTCCATCGCGCCTTGCTGCATATAAACGCCAGCCAAACGCAACGTCGCCACTGCTGTCAGCCCTTCGTCATGACCGTCCGCGATGACACGATCTAGCGCGGCAGCCGCGACAGCATAGTCACCGTTGTCAGCCGCCAATTTGGCGAGCGCCAGTTCACTGTGTTGCAACAGGATTGAGGCACTGGCCTCATTGCGAAAATCACCGACGATACGCGTCAAACGGGGCACGTCTTTAGCCGCAACCGCTTGCGTTACTTGGTCATAAATTGCGCCCGCTTTTTGCGCTTGCTTGTTTTGCCAAAACTGCCAGCCATTGAATGCCGCGTAGCCGCTCAATAAAGCGATCACCACCCACGTGATGGCATTGCCCCATTTACGCCAAAAATCCTTGAGCTTATCAAGTTGCTCTTGCTCTTCTAGATCGAGTTGTTGTGTCGCCATGCCTGCCTGCGTCTGTCTAAGGTATAAAAATGTCACGGTTGCACGCGGCCCACTGGGCACCCGTGCACTGGCTATTGTAGGGCGTAGTCCGCTCTTTTATGGGCGACTGGGCAAGAATGCCTCAGCGAACACNGCGACGTTGGGCTTAGGCCGCCTGTCCCGCCCACCAAGCTGCGAGATCGCCCAAGGACACCGTCCCTTGCGCATCGGCCCCGCCCCTCAAGTGTTTGACCGACACCGCCCCAGCAGCCAGCTCATCTCCGCCTAGAATCACGGCCCAGGTGGCGCCGCTACCGTCTGCACGCTTGAACTGCGACTTCATGCTTCCTTGACCATCTGCGGTACCCGCGTGCATGTGCACCTGAGCACCCGCCGTGCGCAAGGCGCGGCAGACCTGTGCCGCTACCATCGCATGATTGGCGCTGGGAACGACCACGTACACATCGGGCACCGGCGCTGCAGGCAACAAGGACTGGCTCTTCAACAGCTCCAAAATCCGCTCAACCCCTAACGCCCACCCAACAGCCGGCGCGGGCTTGCCGCCAATCTGCGCAATCAGGCCGTCATAGCGCCCGCCCGCACAAATGGTTCCTTGCGAGCCCAGCTCCTCGGTCACAAACTCAAACACNCTCANGTTGTAGTAGTCCATGCCGCGAACCAAGCGCGGGTTGATGNGATAAGGCACCTGCGCGTCGTCGAGAATGGCGCGCAATCCATTGAAGTGGGCCAACGAGGCCTCGCCCAAATAATCCATCAACTTGGGCGCGTCATTTACCAAGCCCTGCATCGCAGGGTTTTTCGTATCTAGGATGCGCAAAGGGTTGCTGTGCAGGCGGCGCTTGGCCTCCTCATCCAATAACGACTCTTGGGCGCTGAGGTAGCTGATCAGCGCCTCGCGATGCGCCAAGCGCTCATCGGGCTGACCAAGGCTGTTGATCTCTAAACGCACCTGTGTGAGACCAAGCTTCGCCCACAAATCGCACGCCATAAAAATCAGTTCTGCATCGACATCTGGGCCTGCNAAACCCAAGGCCTCTGCACCCACCTGATGAAACTGTCGATAGCGACCGCGCTGNGGGCGCTCATGACGAAACATCGGNCCCATGTAGTACAGNCGGCGCGGGCCGTCATACAACAAATTGTTCTCCACCACTGCGCGCACCACNCCTGCCGTCGCCTCTGGGCGCAGTGTCAGGGCCTCGCCGTTCAGGCGGTCTTCGAAGGAGTACATCTCCTTTTCNACGATATCGGTGACCTCGCCAAGCCCACGGACAAACAGCCCGGTTGGCTCCACAATGGGTGTTCGTACATTGCGATACGCGTACGTTGCCATCAAGTCCCTCAACTCGGACTCCAGCCATTCCCANTGCGCGGACTCCGCGGGGAGAATATCGTTCATGCCTTTAACGGCAACCAACTTTTCAGCCATAAAACTCGTTACAAAAATACCAATGTCAACAGCGACTGACGCCGCCTCGTAGCATGTTATGCCGCTGTGTTTTGTGAGGCGCCGTAGCGCTTCTGCACATAGCTTTCCACAACCGCTTTAAATTGCGCACCGATGCCATCGCCTCGGAGTGTCATGGCCTTTTCGCCATCGATGTAGACCGGTGCACTGGGCGCCTCGCCGGTGCCCGGCAGACTGATACCGATATCGGCATGCTTGCTCTCACCAGGCCCATTGACGATACAGCCCATGACCGCGACCTTCATGCTCTCAACACCGGGGTATTGATCGCGCCAAACCACCATGGCGTCGCGCATGTAGTCATCAATCTCTTTGGTCAATTCTTGAAAGACGCTACTGGTCGTCCGACCACAACCGGGACAGGCCGTGACACTCGGAACAAACGCGCGCAAGCCCAATGATTGCAAAATCTCCATCGCAACCACCACCTCTTGGGTACGCGCTTCCCCTGGCTCAGGTGTCAGCGATACGCGGATGGTGTCACCAATACCTTGCTGCAGCAAAACCGCTAAGGCGGTAGCCGAGGCCACGGTACCTTTGGTCCCCATGCCCGCCTCGGTCAAGCCGAGATGCAACGCATAGTTACAGCGCGTCGCCAGCGATTGATACACCGTGATCAACTCCTGCACACCGCTGACTTTGCAAGAGAGCAAAATTTGAGCGGGCGACATCCCTAAACGCTGGGCCGTTTCAGCTGAGGCCAGCGCGGATGAAATCAGCGCTTCAACCATGACTTGCTTAACGTCCCAAGGCGTCGCGCGCAGGCTATTGGCATCCATCATCGAGGCCAATAAATCCTGATCCAAGCTACCCCAATTGACGCCAATGCGAACGGGTTTGTCCCAGCGCAAGGCCATTTCGATCATCTGGGCAAACTGCTTATCGCCCTTCTCACCCCGACCCACGTTACCCGGATTGATACGGTACTTGGACAGGGCCTGCGCGCAATCAGGGTGGTCGGCCAACAAACGATGGCCGTTGTAATGAAAGTCACCGACCAAGGGAGTCATGATTCCCATACGGTCTAATTGCTCGCGTATGTAGGGCACGGCCTTGGCCGACTCATCGTTGTTGACCGTGATACGCACCAACTCAGAGCCCGCCTGAGCCAGCTCTTTTACCTGTATCGCGGTGGCCACGGCGTCCGCTGTGTCCGTGTTTGTCATCGACTGCACCCGCACCGGCGCATCGCCTCCGACGGTCACAACGTGGTCACCCCAAGCCACNCGGGCCTGCAGCGTTTGACGCTTCTGGGCTTGCGAGATCGTGACCGGTGGGGCGGNCGTTGTCGTTGTCTCTGTCGTTGTCGTTGCTGGAGTGGTCGTCATTTGAAAACCCTGTATCTGTTTAATTCAGTTCACGTCAAAGCGCGACACGTTTAAACGCGCCGTTGCCTGCACATCCACAGGCTGGCCGCGCGAGAAGACGCGCACACCCACCGCATTGCCCACCAACACGTTATACGGCAGATCCTCGTCCCCCAAAACAACATAGTCACCCGGGCTCATCAGGCGGGTAAAGACCCGTGTACCGGACCGGCCAATCACCTCCACCCATGACTCAGTCACGGCGCTTAAGACCAATGCGTGTTGGCCAATATCGGCGGAGGATAACGGCTGATTACGCTTCTGAACAGGCACCGTACCGACCGTCGGCGTTGGTGCCACCGGCACCACCTCGGTGGGGACTGGGGGTTGCGGTGTCAACGGGGGAGTGGGCACGTTTGCTGGCGCGTCTAGCGATGTTGCCGAGGCTGATGTTGCCGGAGGTGATGTCGCAGTGGCAGCTGCCGTGACGGGCGCTACTTTGACAGGTGCGGCTTTGACGGGTGCGGCCAGTACGGGCTTGGCCGCTTTCACATCGTCAGCTCCGCTATCTGACGAGCTGCCCTCAACAGGCGAGATCACCAACTGGTTTGCGATGCCGAGCCCCGTCTCGGGCGCCAAGCGCTCGGCGGCGCCCACAGCCTTTTCGCGACGTTCGCTGCCTCGTTGCAATTCCGTCGCTGCCAACCACACCCCGATGCCGACCAAAATAAGAACGAGCACAGCCCAGACAAGACGCCCACCGGATCCGGTGGTCGCTTCGGGTGGCAACGCTGTGGCGGCGCTGGCAGCGCCGTCGTTGGGCAGGTTCAAGGGCACCTCGCGCGCCAACGTATCCCGCGTCGGCCATGCCGCCAAAATCGGTTTCGCATCAATACGCAACTGGCGGCAAATACTACCCGCCAAGGCACGGCTAAAAGTCAAATCGTCCACGCCACTGAGGGCGCCTGCCTCCAGCGCCTCGATTTTGCGCGCGGGAATTTTTAGGATCGCCGCGAGAGGCTCAATATCCATGCCCTGTGCCAGCCGCGCCTCTTGCAGTAGGACCCAGCCTGGTTTTTCGACGGGCGCGGGCTCTGTGTTCATTTCAGACGGCTGATCGTTTGCTTTACTCATAGAGGTCTCCTTCGACAAGTCCCACCGCAAATATTAAAGGACATTGTGCGCGGACGCCGCGGTGACTTGTATGGTGTGCACCGTCCCGGTGCCTTGCCGCAAAGTGGCCATGCGCGTGGCTGCATTGGTACGGTCCAGAACCTCGCCAGCCAACTGCCCGCAGGCCGCATCAATGTCATCCCCGCGCGTCTTGCGTACCGTGGTCACGATGCCAGCCTGCGACAACAGGTCGGCAAATGCCTGCACGGTCGCTTTATCTGAGCACGTTAAACCCGAGTCGGGAAACGGATTGAACGGGATCAAATTGAACTTGCAATGCAAGCCCTGTCCGCCATTGAACGATGTGACCAAGGTGATGAGCTCCCGCGCATGGCTAGGCTGGTCATTCACCCCCTTAAGCATGCAGTACTCAAAGGTCAAAAAATCACGTGGCGCATGCGGCAAGTAACGCGCGCATGCCGCCAATAGCTCTGCCAGAGGGTACTTTCGGTTGAGCGGGACCAAGTCACTGCGCAGCGCGTCGTTAGGCGCATGCAAAGACACCGCCAGCGCAACCGGGCAATCCAGCCCCAAACGATCGACCATAGGCACCACGCCCGATGTACTGACGGTGACGCGTCGGCGCGACAAGCCGTAGGCGTTGTCATGCAACATGGTTCTTAGGGCCGGTACCAACGCGTTGTAATTTTGCAGAGGTTCGCCCATGCCCATCATCACCACATTGGTCACCACACGGTCGGTGGTGTTGCGCTCAGCCCGGAGTGTGTGCTCGACAAACCAAAGTTGACCGATGATTTCAGCGGTGGTCAAGTTGCGACTAAAGCCCTGATGCCCCGTGGAACAAAAGCGGCAGCCAACCGCGCAACCCGCTTGCGACGAAATGCACAGCGTGCCGCGATCAGACTCGGGAATGTACACGGCCTCGACCGCATCGCCAGATCCAACATCAAACAGCCACTTGATCGTGCCGTCTGATGCATTTTGTCGGCTTAAAACGGGGAGCGACGCGATATAGGCCACGTCGGGAAGTTTTTGACGCAGGCTCTTGGCCAGGTCAGACATGGCGTCGAAATCACGCACACCACGTTGGTGTATCCAGCGGTAGAGTTGGGTTGCTCGAAAGCGTTTTTCACCCAACTCTTCGCAAAAGGCGGCTAAGCCCTCGAGATCAAAATCGAGTAGGTTAGCCGTCATGTTGCATTAACGCGCGTAGACATTCATGCCTGCGAAGAAAAAGGCAATTTCAACCGCAGCCGTTTCAGGAGCGTCTGAGCCGTGAACCGCATTCGCATCGATGCTGTCAGCAAAATCCGCACGGATAGTGCCTGCATCGGCCTTCTTAGGATCTGTCGCGCCCATCAGGTCACGGTTTTTAGCAATGGCGCGTTCGCCCTCTAAGGCTTGGATCATGACGGGACCGGAGATCATGAAATCAACCAAGTCCTTGAAAAAAGGACGCTCTTTGTGGACGCCGTAAAAAGCCTCTGCTTCTGGACGTGACAGGTGCGCCATTTTTGCAGCGACGATTTTCAGACCGGCTGCTTCAAAGCGGGCGTAGATTTGACCGATCACGTTTTTCGCGACGGCGTCTGGCTTGATAATGGAAAGGGTGCGCTCGATTGCCATGGGTATTTACCTTGAATTAAAATTTACACGTGCGTCGCCGGCAACGCTGCCAGCTTAGCCTCTTATTCTAACCTGCTAAGCCCCCTTTTTATCAAACGTGCGTGCGCGCTGACGGCTAGCAGCCCCCACCGCACGGCGTGGCTCAACGCGGCTTCTTACGACCCTTGCCACCGGTGCTGGTGCGGTCTCGCTGGCGCTGTAAGGCGTCGCCACCGATGTAGCCAAAAGACGTCTTCAAGGGATCGGGCTCCCCTGTGGGGCCCACACGTGTTGGTCGCCGCGTACTCCGTTTCGCCCGCTTCTCCGCATCGGCCTCCGCACGCATGTCCCACCCCTGAGGGGTGCTGGGACGACGCCCGCCAGACTTTGCGTACGTCGTCTTCACAGATCGACCCAAGCCCGCTGTACGGCCTGACTTGCCCGCCTGCGGGTTGGCCGAACGGCCAGACGGTTTAGCCACGGGCAAGGCTTCATTGGCCTCTTGAGCTAATAGCTCGATATCGCCCCAATCCAGCTCCACCCAAGCGCCTCGGCGTAGACCACGCGGTAACTCCACGCTACCGTAACGAATGCGTATCAAACGACTAACGGCATGGCCCACCGCCTCGATCATGCGACGCACCTCGCGGTTACGTCCCTCACCAATGGTCACGCGATACCAATGGTTAGAACCCTCGCCCCCGCCATCCACTACGGACGAAAACTGTGCCGTACCGTCCTCTAAGCTGACCCCATCAAGCAACTTTTGCTTCTCAACATTGCTCAACGCACCCAACACNCGCACGGCATACTCACGCTGCAAGCCAAAACGCGGGTGCATGAGCTGATTTGCCAAGGTCCCGGAGCTGGTGAACAGCAACAGACCTTCGGTGTTTAAGTCCAAGCGACCAACCGACTGCCATTTGCCATGCTGCAGCTTGGGTAAACGCCGAAACACAGTGGGACGGTTTTGCGGGTCATCATGGGTCACCACCTCCCCGATTGGCTTGTGATAAGCCAACACGCGTGGTGGCGGTGGGTCGATGCGCACGCGAATTTGACGCCCGTTCACCTTGATCGTATCGCCGAACTTGATGCGTTGGCCAACGTGCGCAGGCTCGCCGTTGACGGAGATCCGCCCCTCAACAATCAAGGCCTCCATCTCCAAGCGTGACCCCATACCCGCTTGCGCCAACACCTTGTGCAACTTTGGACTGTTGGACTCCGCGGCCAAGACACGCTTCGCGCTACCGCCCTGCTCTGGCGCGGATACATCCAAAGCGGTCTCGCTGTCAAAAGCGCCACTGATCACATCCTCAAAGCTGACGTGGTTGTGACCAGCCGCATTGGGCTCACTGGCAGTCGGTGGGCTGTCTTCTGTCGATGGGGCGTTAGCCATGTCGTCCTGCTCAGGATCGTTCATCAGATTCGTCTTCGGTTGGTGGAGACACAAGCGTGTCCGGTGCGGTGTCAGTCACAACATCGCTAAGAGGTGCGCCATCGTCGGCCGCACCTGTATCTGGTTCCGTTTCTGACGGCGCTCCCTCAGGCACGTCGTCATCAGGGTGTAGGTCCAACTCAAGCTCGTCGGCTCCCACCAAGCCCGCGACCATCAAGGCGTCTGCCCCCGCATCCTGTAAGTCGGGTAGCTGATCGAGCGAGGCCAAACCGAGGTCATCTAAAAACTGGCGCGTCGTGGCTAACAAGGCCGGACGACCAACCGTCTCACGATGCCCAATCACCTCCACCCAACCCCGATCCTCTAATTGTCTAATGATGAGTGAGTTCACCGTGACGCCACGGATATCCTCTATGTCGCCACGCGTTACCGGCTGTCGATAGGCGATGATCGCCAGCGTCTCCATGGCAGCACGCGTATAACGCGGCGGCTTCTCGGGATGCAGTCGGTCAAGGTACTCGCGCAACTCGGGTCGGCTCTGAAAGCGCCAACCCGTCGCCACAGGAACGAGCTCCACCCCGCGATGGGTCCACTCGAGCTGCAGCTCTTGTAGCAATCGCTTAATGGTGTCTGGTGATAGCGCGCCGTCGAACAAAGCAACCAACTCGCGAACGGTCACAGCTTGACCGGCACAAATTAAGGCCGTTTCGAGAACACGTTTGGCATCCGTCGTTTGCATGCAAAAAGGTCCGATGAAGTTAACACCACGCGATACGCGGGTCGGGGACCGTTAACCCGTGTGGCGGGTCAACTTGAATAAGAGGTGTCTAGCCTTGGAAAGGCCACCGCACATGCGCACCATTGTAATGTAGGCCGGCCGCTGTCAACGCCATATTGAAATCTGTGGGTAGATCACTGACCCACGATAGCAGGGCCTCTGTGACTGGGTGGTGAAAGGACAGCTGGTGTGCATGCAGCGACTGGCGCGTCATGCCCAGCGCGGCCTTGCCGCCGTACAGGACGTCGCCCACCAGGGGGTGATTGGCGGCGGCCATATGTACCCTAATCTGGTGGGTTCTTCCCGTATGTAATTTGCAACGCACCAGGCTGTGAGCCGCCTGCGTGTCCAACACATAGACATCGGTTCGCGCAGGCTTGCCGTGGGTCACCCCCCGTTCCAAGGCCGCCATACGGAGTCGATTCTTCACATCCCGCCCAATCGCCTGCGTCAAACTGACACCCAGCAAGGCATCCGAGGACCGCAACCAGCGCCCATGGCAAATAGCGAGGTAAACGCGGTGAACGTCCCTCGCGGCCAAACGCAGGGTGAGCTGATCAAAGGCTTGTCGGCTGCGGGCCACGACCATGAGTCCACTCGTGTCCTTATCTAATCGATGAACAATTCCAGCCCTGGGCAGATGCACCGCATCGGGGTACCGGTGCAATAAGCCATTCAACAAGGTACCTGTCCAGTTGCCTGCCCCGGGGTGGACCACCAAGCCCGCCGGTTTGTCGATGACGGCGAGATGCGCATCCTCAAAGACCACGGACAAGGGAACCGGCTCGGGTTTAAATGCCATCGCTTGTTGCGTCGGCCTGACCTCTACCGTAACGGTGTCGCCTGCCCGTACTTTGTGGGCCGGCTTGCGCACGGCTACCGCGTTGATGGTGACCGCCCCTTGGACGACCAACTGCGACAAATAAGAACGGGAAAAGCCGGGCACCTCAGCAACCAAAAATCGGTCGATACGCTCCTGATGTGCATCGACGCCGACCAGCAACTGCAAACACTCCGTTTGGTCTGTCTCCACACCGCCATCAACCTCTTCCGCCGCGGTGGGTATATCTTCAGACAAGTTTTTCATGGTTCCGTAAGCCTAGCTATAATTTTCGAAGTAAACGACGGCGCTTATTGTCCTGACCTAGGGCACGTCCAACCGTTTTCTGAACCCATTGGAACCCAAGTCACATGACTAGATTATCAACAGCGGCGTGGCTACTGGGCGTCGCCAGTATTTTGGGCGGTTGCGCTGCCCCAAAACCCAAGGATCCAACCGCCGACTGGAGTCCAAACCGCATCTATCAAGAAGCGAAGGACGAGCAAGACGCAGGCGCNTTCGACAAGGCAGCCGCCTTGTACGAAAAGCTAGAGGGTCGTGCGGCGGGCACCCCCTTGGCTCAACAGGCACAGCTTGACAAAGCTTACATGCATTATCGTGGCGCATCGCCCGCTGAGGCGCTTGCCGCCATTAAGCGATTTAAGCGCTTGCACCCAGCCAGTCCGGCGATGGACTACGCCTTATACCTAGAGGGTCTGGTCAACTTCAATGACGACTTGGGCCTGTTTGGCGCCTTAGCGAACGTGGATCTGAGTGAGCGAGACCAAAAGGCGGCTAAGGATTCGTATGCCGCGTTTAACGAGCTCATTGAGCGCTTTCCGGATTCGCGCTACAGCGACGATGCGGCGTTACGCATTGCGTTTATTGTGAACTCGTTGGCGCAGTCNGANGTNAACGTCGCGCGTTACTACGCNTCACGCGCGATGCACTTGGCCGCCGTCAACCGCGCCCAATATGCGATAAACAACTTCAAGGACGCGCCCGCATTAGAAGGTGCGTTGCAGGTGCTTATTTCTTCCTACGATGCCCTAGGCATGACACAGTTGCGCGACGATGCCAAGCGTGTTTTGAGCGCGACCTACAGCAACGCTGCGCGTGCCTCGTCGCCTGAGAAGCTTAAAACCACGAGAGAGGCCCCGCCCCCCGCTGCGGACGAGAGCGGTGACGGTGCTAGCCCGTGGTGGAAGTTTTGGTGATCACACCACGTAGGTAAGCCAACATGTCCGCCTCGGTCTCGAGGCGTTGCATGTTGGGCAAGGCCTGCATCAGCCGCCGACCATAGCCCATGGTGACCAAGCGCTGGTCACCGATAACCAACACGCCGCGGTCTCGCTCAGAGCGGATCAAGCGACCTGCGCCCTGCTTCAGTGCAATGGCGGTATCGGGTAAAACCTGCTCGGTAAACGGCGATAACCCGCGCTCAGTGATTCGCCGCGCTCTGGCTTGCGTGAGTGGGTCATCGGGTACAGGGAACGGCAGCTTATCCAGCACCACGAGTTGCAACGCGTCGCCCGGCAAATCGACCCCCTCCCAAAAGGAGACTGAAGCCACCAGTACCGCCCCGTTGGCGGTGACCTCGCCCTCGCTGCGCTGCTGTCGTTGAGACACAGCATCCCCGTAGGAGCGAAAACGCGATAACAAAGCGTGTTTGCTACTTTCGCCCTGAACCAGCACCTCTATGTTTTGACCGCTAAGCGCGTCCCTTAGGGTCTCCGCAATGATGCCGAGTGCGCGCAAGCTGGTGGTCAGCACCATCGTTCGGCCTTGCAACGGAACCACCCACTGACTGACGCGCCGGGCCAAGACCAGCGCATGGCCGGGATCCGTCGGCTTGGGTAAGTCGCGCGGCACCCACAGCGCCGCTTGGGTAGAGAAGTCAAAGGGGCTACTGACCACGGCGCGGGTAGCGGCGTCCAGCCCCAGGGGTTTGGCAAACCAATCTAACTGCGCATCGTCACCCAGGGTCGCTGACGTAAAAATCCAGGCCTTGGGACCTGAGCCTTTGTGCTCACCATCTGTGTCCGTTTCTGTTTCTGTTTCCGTGCCTGTTTTCGAAATCGACGCGCTATCCACGCCAGCCGATGACGCACCCCGCGCAGCCATTTGGGCTGCGCGCTGAAAAGCAGCCGCGCTGTCCAGTGGACTATCCACCCATCGCCACTGGCTACCTGCCTCTAACCAGCGCACATGGTCGTCGGCAACGTCTTGTCGCAAATCGCGCAATCGTGCCACGCTTGTTTCGCATCGTGCGACCAAGCGCTCGAAGTCGGGCGCTAACTCACTCACGCTATCCAGCGCAACGCGCACACGCTCGAAGGACACATCTAACGCCTCAACAGACTCCGCCCACAACGTGGGGTCGGCACCCGCCGGCACGCCATCAACCCAAGGGAATCGCGTGCTGGTTTTCTGTCTTGTCGCCGGCAAACTTAAACGCACATCGCGAATACAACGCTCAAAGTGGCCAGTGATCTCCGTCCAATCGCACAGACCCCGCGCATGCTGTAGCCCGGCGGCGAGTACATCACGGTTGAAGTCCAATAACTGAAAAGATGACAGTTGGGTGCCCAAGAAAAGAACGCCAATTTCATTGAGCTGGTGCGCCTCGTCAAAAATAGCAACCCCCACCGACGGCAACAACTCCGCCATACCGGACTCGCGGATGGCTTGGTCCGCAAAAAATAAGTGGTGGTTCACCACCACCAAGTCAGCCGCTAGCGCCTCTCGCCTAGCGGTCTGTAAATGACAGGTCTTAAAGTCGGGGCATTGACCGCCAAGGCAGTTGTCACGGTTCGACGTCACCAGCGGGATCACCGCCGATCGCTCGTCCAAACCGGGCATTTCAGACAAATCACCGCTGATCGTCGTAACAGCCCAGCGTTGCACCTGCGCGAGGGCTCGGGTTAAAAATCGATCACCAATCGCTCCGCTCTCTAGGTGCGTTTTCAATCGGTGTGTGCACAGATAGTTGTTACGCCCTTTTAGCAGTGCAGTGCGCACGGGGATTCCCAGCCGGTTAATCAAGCCCGGGAGGTCTCTAAAAAACAGTTGGTCTTGCAGCGCTTTGGTCGCGGTCGACACCATCACACGCTCTCCGCTCAACAAAGCGGGAACCAAATAGGCAAAGGTCTTCCCCGTGCCGGTGCCCGCCTCAACAACCAGCGCACCAGAGCGGGCAATGGTGTCGGCCACCAGCTGCACCATGCGCTGCTGCCCTACCCGTGGGCGGTAGTTCACATCCGCCAACCCCATCTCACCCGTGGCAGAAAACGCGTTGACCGCACGCTGCACCCACGGAATATCCGCTACCCAGTCTGCTGTGGCCATCAAGTCAGCCCGGTATCAACATCACGACGGGCTTCCTCTAAAAATGCCTGTGACTGCATCTCGGCCAAACGTGAGACCGTTCGGACAAACTCATGCGCCATGGGGCCCGTTACATACAGCCGCTCAGGCTCAACCGCAGCAGACATGACGAGCTTGACGCGGCGATCGTAAAGCACGTCAACCAGCCACGTAAACCGTCTGGCCTCACTGGACTGACGCACGTCCATCTCCGGNACATCACTCANGAAAACAGTATGGAATTGGGTGGCGATTTCCAAGTAATCGTTTTGCGAACGGGGACCACCGCACAGCACCCGGAAGTCAAACCAAATCACGCCACCCGCTTTACGTCTGGCGGTAATGTCTCTCGCCTCAATGTGCACGGTAGGAGCCTCGTCAGCAGCCTCCGCTAAGCGGGTGAAGGCGTCGGACATGGCCGTATCCGCTACGGCACCGTTGGGCTGGTGGTAGAAGTCCATCAACGCCAGTGTTTGACTACGGTAGTCTGTGCCTGCATCGACGCTCACGACTTCCAGCCGCTCGTTCAAAAGCGCAATCGCCGGTAAGATCCGATCGCGGTGCAGCCCATTGGGGTACAAGTCATCTGGCTTGAAGTTAGACGTGGTTACAAAGCCCACACCGTGGGTGAACAAAGCCACCAACAACCGGTGAAGAATCATCGCATCGGTGACGTCAGCGACATGGAACTCATCAAAGCAAATCAGCTTGAATCGTTTTGCCATGCGTTTACCCAGCTCGTCCAAGGGGTTTACCGTGCCTTGTAACTCGCGTAACTCTCTATGCACTTCCCGCATAAACTCATGAAAATGTAAGCGCGTCTTTCGCTCGATAGGGACGGCTTGAAAAAAACAGTCCATGAGAAAACTCTTGCCTCGGCCGACCCCACCGAACATATAAACGCCACGCGGAACCTGTGGACGAGAGAACAACTTCTTAACGATGTTCGCGCGCTTGCTTTTGTATTGGGTCCATTCGTCCGCACAGCGCTGCAACGCTTTGATTGCGAGCAATTGCGCTGGATCTGTCTGATAGCCCTTAGCCTGTAGCGCCGCCGCATAGGCTCGCTCTACGGACCCACCTTGAGACAACGCCAGCACCGCTGGGTCAGCCTGCTCCACCACAGGCGGGCGGCCAGTAGCGGCGATGGGTTGCGGAATAGACTCGGACGAGGTGATGGGCATAGGTCAGGCAGGAGGTGCACGTCGCAGGTGACGCGCCATAAAAAATAACCGCTGGGCCCTCAGGTTACCAGCGGTCACTTCTGCCGACTGTCACGCCGGCAGGGCGTTCCCTTAAAAATTCAGGGTGCGCTTATCCACGGCCAAAGCCGCTTCTTTAGTGGACTCAGACAAGGACGGGTGCGCATGGCAAATACGCGCTATATCCTCGCTACTGGCTTTAAATGCCATGGCCACACAGGCTTCTGCAATCAACTCGCTGGCCATGGGGCCAACCACGTGAACACCCAAAATTTCATCGGTTGTCGCGTCCGCCAGCATTTTCACCATACCGGTCGTGTCACCCAATGCGCGCGCACGGCCATTGGCCAAAAACGGGAAGGTACCGGCTTTAAACGCAATGCCTTGTTCTTTCAGTTGTTGCTCGTTCTTACCCACCCATGCAATCTCAGGACTGGTGTAAATCACCCAAGGAACCAAGTCGAGATCGACATGACCGTGCTGACCCGCNATACGCTCGGCGACGGCAACGCCCTCTTCCTCGGCCTTGTGCGCCAGCATCGGGCCGCGCACCACGTCGCCCACAGCCCACACGCCGGCGACATTGGTACGGCAATTCGCATCCACCTCAATCGCACCGCGCTCATCGAGCTTGAGNTCTACGGCTTCTGCGTTAAGCCCCGCAGTGTTGGGGACGCGGCCAATCGAGACGATCAGCTTGTCAACGGTCAGTGTTTGCGCACCACCTTTTGCATCGGTATAGGCAATCGACACGGTCTTCTTGGTGTTTTTGATCTCACCCACCTTAACGCCCAGCTCAATCTTTAGGCCCTGCTTGACAAAGGCCTTATGCGCCTCTTTCGCAATTTGTTGGTCTACCGCACCCAAGAAGGTGGGCAAGCCTTCGAGCACAGTCACCTCGGCACCCAAACGGCGCCAGACCGATCCCATTTCCAGGCCAATCACACCAGACCCAATCACGCCCAAACGCTTGGGTGTTGCACCCACGCGCAAGGCGCCGTCGTTAGACAGGACGTTCACCTCATCAAACTCGATACCCGGCAAGGGGCGCGCCGATGAACCGGTGGCCACAATGACGTGCCGTGTTTGCAGGGTCTCGTTTGACTTACCGGTTACCGACAACTCAAAGAGACCATCGGTGCGTGACAAAAACGAGCCACGACCATGGAAGAAGCTGACCTTGTTTTTCTTAAACAAATACAGGATGCCGTCGTTGTTTTGTTTGACCACCGCATCCTTGCGCGCAATCATTTGCGCCACATCCATGCTCAGCCCTTTGATGCCGATGCCGTGGTCACCAAAGTGATGACCTGCCTGCTCGAAGTGCTCAGATGACTGCAACAAGGCCTTGGATGGGATACAACCGACGTTGGTACATGTACCGCCAGGCGCAGGGCCTCCGGCTGCGTTTTCCCACTCGTCGATACAGGCCACTTTAAAGCCCAACTGTGCGGCTCGGATCGCCGCAACGTACCCGCCTGGGCCCGCACCAATAACGACGACATCAAAGTTCTGTGACATATTTTCCGCTCTCTAATTAAATACCGAACAACAAGCGTGAAGGATCCTCAAGTGCCTCCTTCATCGTCACCAAACCAAGTACCGCCTCACGGCCGTCAATGATTCGGTGGTCGTAGCTCATTGCAAGATAGTTAATGGGGCGCACAACCACTTGACCATTTTCAACCACGGCGCGATCTTTAGTCGCATGCACGCCCAAAATGGCGGCTTGCGGCGGGTTAATGATGGGCGTTGACAGCATAGAGCCGAACACCCCGCCGTTGGAGATCGAAAAGGTGCCGCCCGTCATGTCATCCAGACCCAACTTACCTTCTTTGGCTTTGTTACCAAACTCGGCAATCTTTTTCTCGATGTCGGCAAAACTTAACTGNTCTGCGTTACGCAAAATAGGAACCACCAACCCACGCGGCGAGCCAACAGCAATACCGATATCAAAGTAACCGTGATACACGATGTCATTGCCGTCTACAGAGGCGTTTAACACGGGGTAACGCTTCAGCGCGGCAACCGCTGCCTTCACGAAAAAGCTCATGAAGCCCAAGCGAACACCGTGTTCTTTTTCGAATTTGTCCTGATACTTTTTGCGCAACTCCATGATCGGCGCCATGTTGACTTCGTTGAAAGTCGTCAGGATGGCGTTGGTCGCTTGCGACTGCAAGAGGCGCTCGGCCACGCGCGCGCGCAGACGAGTCATAGGCACACGCTGCTCAGGACGGTCTCCAAGGTCTGGCGCTAAGGTGGCGACTTGTTGCAAAGCGGTCTGGGGGATGCCCGTTGGAATGGATGCGGTGGAGGTGACAGCGCCTTTGGGCGCAGCCACCGCCGCCAACACGTCACCCTTGGTCACGCGACCGTCTTTGCCCGTTCCTGCAACCGAGCCGGCGGCCATACCGTTGTCGGCCATGTGCTTGGCCGCGGCTGGGGACGCCACGCCTGCCTTGCTGGTCGATGCCGCACTGGATGCGGGTGCCGATGCAGACGCGGATGCGGGAGCAGCTGCTGCCGCCGGCGCGCTTGCCGCCGCTGCCGGGGCTGCAGCAGCACCAACGCCATCGGTATCAATGCGGGCGATCACCTGCTCTGAGGCGACGGTTGCGCCATCGGCTTCAACCAACTCTGCCATCACACCCGCAGCCGGTGCGGGCACTTCCAAGACCACTTTATCGGTCTCAACCTCAATCAAAATTTCGTCCATCGCCACGGCATCGCCCGGCTTCTTTTTCCACGTCATCAACGTCGCTTCAGCAACAGACTCAGACAGTTGGGGGACCTTGACTTCTACGATTGCCATCTTCAGTTTCCTTGAATTCTTTTCGGTTAGGGCCCACGACCGCGGCGTTGCGCGTTCATGGGCGACCTAGATCAATGCAGTTCAGCTTATTTCGTCAACACAAAGCCCTTGAGCTTCCCGAACGCCCCCTCGATAAGGGCCTTCTGTTGCTCTTGGTGCAAATGCGCATAGCCCACAGCGGGTGAGGCCGAGGCCGCGCGACCGGCGTAGCCGAGTCGCTGACCATCGCGCATGTTTTCGTGTATGTAATGCTGAACAAAGAACCAAGCACCTTGGTTCTGTGGCTCGTCTTGGCACCACACCATGTCAGACGCGTTGGGATAGCGTTTGACTTCTGCCGCGAACGCCTTGTGTGGAAACGGATACAACTGCTCCACCCGAATGACGGCAACGTCTTTGACGCCCATCTCCTCGCGCTTGCGGATGAGGTCGTAGTAGACCTTGCCAGAGCAGCAAATGATGCGCTTGACCTTGGCCGCAGCTTTCACAACCGCCGGGTTGGTCTCGGGGATCACGGTTTGGAAAATACCGNTCGTGAACTCCGACATCGGTGANGTTGCATCCTTGGCTCGCAACAAACTCTTAGGCGTCATGATGATCANCGGCTTACGCAAACCACGCACCATCTGTCGACGAAGCACGTGGAAAATCTGACTTGCCGTCGTCGGTTGAACAACCTGAATGTTTGTGTCGGCAGCCAACTGCATGAAACGCTCCAAGCGCGCCGAGGAGTGCTCAGGCCCCTGTCCTTCGTACCCATGCGGCAACATCAGCGTGATACCGTTTACACGGCCCCACTTCACCTCGCCTGACGCGATGAATTGGTCGATCACAACCTGCGCACCGTTCACGAAGTCACCGAACTGGGCCTCCCAAATAACCAGCGTATTGGGGTCATTGGATGCATAGCCGTACTCAAAACCCAAGACGGCCTCTTCAGACAAAATGGAATCGATCACCACGAACGGCGCTTGTGTCTCGGAGACGTTTTCCAAGGGCACATAGGCGTTGTCTTCGAGGCGTGTTTGACGCCCTTGGTCATGAATAACCGAGTGGCGGTGCGTGAAGGTGCCACGACCACAGTCTTCGCCAGACAAGCGAACAGGGAAACCGCTAGAGACCAGTGACGCGAACGCCATATGCTCGCCCATCCCCCAGTCGACGGGCACATCACCACGCCCCATGGCTGCGCGGTCGACGTACACTTTTTTAACCAGCGGATGTGGCGTGATGTGGTCTGGAATCGTCGTCAGACGCTCGGCCAAACGACGCCACTCTGACTCAGGAATTGAGGTGTCACCCGCATCTGTCCACGGCTTGCCCAAATAGGGCGCCCAGTCCACCGCGAACTTGTTCTTGAAGTTCGTCAGNACGGGGTCAACAGTGTGGCGACCCTCATCCAAAGCAGAACGATAGCTTTTCGCCAAATCGTCGCCTAAGGTGTCGCCCATTCCCTGTGCAGCCAGCCGGTCAGCGTACAGTTTGCGTGTGCCAGGGTGTGTGGCGACGCGGCGATACATCAAGGGTTGCGTGATGCTCGGGGTGTCTTGCTCGTTGTGGCCTAGCTTGCGGAAACAGACGATGTCCACCACGACATCTTTTTGGAAGGCCATGCGGTATTCAAGTGCCAAGCGCGTTGCCAGCACCACCGCCTCAGGATCATCCCCGTTAACATGCAACACGGGTGATTCAACCATCTTCACGACGTCAGTGCAGTACAGTGTCGAACGGCTATCACGCGGGTCACTCGTGGTGAAACCAATCTGGTTGTTGATGACCAAATGCACCGTACCACCCGTGGTGTAGCCCCGAGTCTCGGCCAATGCCAAGGTTTCCATGACCACGCCTTGTCCAGCGAAAGCGGCATCACCGTGAACCAATACCGGCAGTACTTGCTCCCCTTTCGGGTCATGACGACGATCCATGCGCGCACGCACAGAGCCTTCGACGACGGGATTCACAATTTCTAGGTGCGACGGGTTGAACGCGAGCGTCAGGTGGACAGGGCCACCGGGTGTCGGTACATCGCTGGAGAAACCCTGGTGGTACTTCACATCACCGCTGGGTAAGTCTTCAGGTGCGGTGTGATCAAACTCGGCAAACAGGTCTTTAGGCATTTTGCCTAAGGTATTCACCAGCACGTTCAAGCGCCCGCGGTGGGCCATGCCAATCACAATTTCTTGCACACCTTTTTCACCCGCACGCATGATCAACTCATCCATGGCGGCGATGAAACTCTCTCCGCCCTCTAGGGAGAATCGCTTTTGACCCACGTATTTGGTGTGGAGAAAACGCTCCAAGCCCTCTGCCGCCGTGAGGCGACCCAAAATATGGGTTTTCTGCTCAGCGTTCAGTACCGCCTTGCTACGAATACTCTCCAGCTTCTCTTGCCACCAACGCTTTTGCGTCTGGTCTGTGATGTACATGTACTCAGCACCCAAGGTGCCGCAGTACGTGTCGCGCAACGCGTTGAGCAACTCGCGCAGCGACATCGTTTCTTTACCAAAGAACGTGTTGCTGGTGTTGAAAATTGTTTCTTGATCCGCGTCGGTCAAACCGTAGAAAGCGGGGTCAAGTTCTGGGATGTTTTCTCGGTCCGCAATCTTCAGCGGATCCAAGTCTGCCCAGCGCGCACCCACGTTTCTGTAGGCGGCGATGAGCTGCTGAACAGCCACGCGCTTTCTGCCCATTTGGGAGTCTGCGTTACTTTGCACCACGCGCGTCGTTCCCTGCTTCGCCATTTCGGCAAACGCATTGACAACNGGCAGATGGGGTAGGTCACGTNAATCAGAGCCATCGACAGCCGGCACGTTTTGCAAGGCATCAAAGTAGCTTCGCCACTCATCCGTCACACTGCTGGGGTTGTCGAGATAGTTCTCGTACATTTCCTCTACGTACGGTGCGTTACCGCCGAAAAGGTACGAGTTGCCNTTAAAGGCAATATAGACGCTGTTCGTCTCGCTCATTGATTCGCTGACCTCCGTTTTCCTNNGGAAAACATAAGTTGGGTAAAAAAACCTCCCGCGACACGGCTGAACCGATTGGCGGATGCGACAGTGACAAGGAAGGGTCGTTGTGCAGCCCGTATTCTGCCACCTAATCGGCGATAGANGCCAAAAAGATAGACCGATGTGGGCAAATAGGCAGATAAGGCCTTAGAAAGGCGAGATCTGTCGTGTGAAAAGAACCGGATGGCGGATTGAGGTAACAATTAAAAGACGCGAGCCAACAGACGCTTGTCGGCTGGGACGTCGGACGGCGAGTCCATCTCGATGGCAATTTGCGTGCAAACGCTGCGACAAAGCGTTACCGCCTGCTCACTTTGCACCCGGTAGATAACCTGTGTTCCCTGCTTGCGCTTCGCCAAGACGCCGCATCGGTACAGCACGTTTAGGTGCTGAGATAAATTGGGCTGAGTGGTATCTATCTCGGTCAGCATTTGGCTGACCGACTTCTCCTCGTTGCACAAGGCGCTCAGGATGCGCAAGCGCATGGGCGTTGAGAGCACACTGAACAACTCAGCCGCCAACTCAAAAACGCGGGCGCCCTCCGATTGAGATGCCTCCGCGTCCGGGGTCTGCTGATTGGCCACTTGGTTATGTTCATTCATGCGCGAAATTGAATATAGTGATTAACAAGTCAATCATAGCCCTTATCGCGCCCTAACTCAACTCAGCAAGGCGAGCGGGGAGTCCCCGTCTCGGTCAGCTACCGCCCACCAAGGCGGTTACCTGCGCCAAGGCGCTGGGGTCGTCCATGGTCGTGAGGTCACCGGGATCGCGCCCCTCGCAAACCGCTTGAATCGCACGGCGTAGGAGCTTGCCGCTGCGGGTCTTGGGCAGCAACGTCACAAAGTAGATACGCGACGGTCTCGCCACTGCCCCCAACTGCTCGTCGACCACTTTCATGAGGGCCCCCTCGAGCTGCAGCTTGGCCTCAGGCGATGCGTAGGCATCGGCGTCCTTCAACACCGCAAAGGCCATCGCGACTTGTCCTTTCAGCTGATCCGCCACACCCACCACAGCCACCTCCATGATCGCGCTATGGCTCGCAATACTCTCTTCGATCTCACGCGTACCCAAGCGGTGTCCCGCCACATTGATCACATCGTCGGTCCGTCCCAAGATAAAGAAGTAACCATCCGCATCGCGAATGCCCCAGTCAAAGCTGCTGTAAACCAAGCGGCCAGGAATACTGCGCCAATAGGTGTCGACATACCGTTTGTCGTCTNGCCAAACCGTCTGCATGAAGCCCGGNGGCATAGGCCCCTCAATGGCAACCACCCCCTTGGTATTGGGCTCAGTGATGTCTTGNCCNGTTTGCTCGTCGATGATTCTGACGTCATAGCCATACATGGGCACACCCGGACTGCCTAACTTCGTCTTGCCCTCGGAAATACCATTTGCCAAGGTCAAAATCGGCCAGCCGGTCTCGGTTTGCCAGTAGTTGTCAATGACGGGGCGTTCTAATGCATCGGATATCCAACTCGCGGTCGGCGCGTCCAACGGCTCCCCGGCTAAGAACAGGCCTTTGAGGCTGGAAAGATCGGCATTTTTAATGAAGGCNGGGTCGTATTTTTTTAAAACGCGAATGGCGGTGGGNGCNCTGAACATGACCGAAATTCGGTATTTCTCAACCATTTGCCACCAGATACCCGCATCGGGTCGAATCGGCAAGCCCTCGTACATAACGGTCGCCATCCCCGCAATCAGTGGCCCATAGACAATATAGGAGTGCCCAACCACCCAACCAATATCACTGGTGGCAAAGTAGGTCTCCCCAGCTTGCCCCATAAAAATGTGCTGCATACTCGCCGCCAACGCGACTGCATAGCCCCCAACGTCACGTTGCACCCCCTTGGGCTTGCCTGTCGTACCGCTGGTGTACAAGATGTAGCTGGTATCAGTCGACGCCAGCCACTCGCAAGGCACATCCGCATCGCGGTGGGCGGCTGACACCACGGCGTAGTCAAGGTCACGCTCTGCTTGAAGCGCCATCGCACTCAGGCCCCTGTCAACCAGTAACACCTTAGCCGGCTTGTGCGCGGCCAAGAGAATGGCCTCATCCAGCAGGGGTTTGTATGGCACGACCTTACCGCCGCGAGAACCGGCATCCGCACTCACCACCACTGTCGGGGTACAGTCGTCTATGCGGCTGGCAAGGCTCACGCTTGCAAAGCCACCGAACACCACCGAATGAATTGCACCAATACGTGCGCACGCCAACATGGCAAACGTTGCCTCGGGAATCATGGGCATGTAGATCAAGACACGATCACCTTTCCCCACCCCCTGCGCCTTCAAAACACTGGCCATGGTCTTCACCTCGGCCAACAACTCACGGAAGGTGTAGGTACGCTCGGTATCGGTCTCGGTTGATACGAAAATCAGCGCGTTTCTGTCGGGGTGCGTCGCTGCGTGGCGATCGACCGCGTTATGGCATAGATTGGTTTGCCCGCCCACAAACCACTTAGCAAACGGTGGTTCGCTGTTATCACACACCACATCAAATGGGCGCTGCCAATCGATCAGGGTGGCCTGCTCGCGCCAAAAAAGTTCAGGTTGCTCCAGGGATTCCCGGTATACCGATGCAAAGTCGCGTTCAGCGCTCATGTCTATCCTAGCCTCAAAGGGGGTAACCGCCAGCCTCTGCTAACTTGCAAATGCGCACGATCGACCAATCAATAAACCAAGCCTCCATTATTGGAACCTGTCTTGCAGGAGACTGACACCTGCGGCACGTGCAGAGGCTTGGGGCGGTCGAGGCCTACCGTACCATGCCATCCACGCTTTGTTAACCCGGTTTGTTAACCCGGTCTGTTAACCCGCTTTAATCAGCGTAAGTGCTTCTGAGAAATCGGGATGCTCCGCATCGCCCAACCACTCGAACGCGGCCATTTCAGTGGTGACAAGCTCAACGCCGTTACCTGCCAAACGGTCAAAAGCGGCGTCGCTGTCACGCACATCGCGCGAGCCGCTCGCGTCGCTTACCACCCAAACCTCCAGCTCCTGCTCCACCAAACTCAACGCGGTTTGGAGTAGACACACGTGCGCCTCGACGCCGGCTAATACGATCAAGGGGCGGGTCATCTCGGGGGGCTCTTCAGCCGGCGCAGACTGTCGCAAATGCTTGGGCAGACTGCGCGCGTTCTTTCCATGCCCGGGCGTGCGCGCTACCGGCGGTTGCAGTCGCTGTAGCAGCCCCTCCGCACAGGCGTTGAAGGCGACCTTGTCCAAGGGTTGCGTGACCAATGAGGCCAAATCTGGCACGAATGGGCCCAATGCCGCGGCGCGCTGGGTAGTTGCCCAAACGGGAACGCCCATCAAGTGGGCTATGCGTGCCAATAACCGCGCCTTCCGGGTCACTCGCTCGCCGTCGTGAATCACGGGCATCAGCCGCGTTTGGTAATCGATAAGCACCAACTGACATTGATCTGCATCTAGTAACACGGAGCGTCCTTTCAAAATAAGCCTCTATTGTCAACCACCACTCAGGGTCTGCCCGACCTTGGCGTTCACCTAAGAGCCATTTCCACTAAAAAACATCAAAGTGCCCGCCTAAGTAATTGATTAAATTATTTTTTAAGTTACTATTTGTGTATGAGAGACAGGCTAACCTTAGACACTTCGCGCTGGCGCATGGGCTTGGCCCTGCTCTTGGTGTGTGCCTTGTCAAGCCTGCCTAAGCTGACATGGGGCGCGAACGGTGAACCGACCGACACGCTGAGACAGTTTTTAAGCACCAAGGGTTTAATCGCCCGCTGGCACCCCAGCAACAAAGAAGGACTCAGCCTCTCATCTCAGGTGTCCTTGAATGCCATCGGCCTCATCGGCGTGCCCTATATTTGGGGTGGATCCAAAACAAGCATGGGGCTAGATTGCAGTGGCTTGGTCCAAGCGGTCTTCAGGCAGACCGCTGGCATCCGTTTACCACGCGTGTCCNCTGAGCAAGCTGCCGCCTCGCAGCCCATAGACGTAGCGGACATGCGACCAGGCGATTTGGTGTTTTTCAACACGATGCGCCGCCCGTTTAGCCATGTTGGCATTTACGTCGGTGACGGGAAGTTTGTGCATGCGCCCAAGCCAGGCGCTCGTGTCCGGNTCAGCGACATGCGTCGCAGCTATTGGACGCGCCGCTTCGAAGCCGCCCACCGCGTGGCAACGCCGCCGCTAGCCGAGCAAGCCTTCGCGGAAATCGAGCAACCATAGACAGGGGACGGCGGGCACAGCCCGCTTATCACCTTGCCTATTTACGACGCGTGGGTGGCAGATCGGTACAGCTGCCATGCGCGACCTCTGCCGCCATACCAATGCTCTCGCCTAGCGTCGGGTGTGGATGAATCGTCTTACCGATGTCCACCGCGTCCGCACCCATCTCAATGGCCAACGCAACTTCACCAATCATGTCGCCCGCATGCGTGCCGACCATCCCACCGCCCAGAATCTTGCCATGCCCGTGCGCTTCTGGTGAGTCATCAAACAGCAGTTTAGTGACACCCTCATCGCGACCATTGGCAATCGCACGGCCAGATGCCGTCCAAGGGAAAAGACCCTTTTTAACCTTAATCCCCTGCGCTTTGGCTTGGTCCTCGGTCAAACCAACCCAAGCCACCTCCGGATCGGTATACGCCACACTCGGTATGACCCGTGCGTTAAAGGCCGCGCTGGCTAATTCGGCATTACCCTGTANTTCGCCAGCAATGACCTCGGCNGCCACATGCGCCTCGTGTACGGCTTTGTGCGCCAACATCGGTTGCCCGACGATATCGCCGATCGCAAAAATGTGACCCACATTGGTGCGCATCTGAATGTCGACGTCGATAAAACCCCTATCCGTCACGGCGATACCCGCTGCGTCTGCGCCAATTTTTTTACCATTTGGAGATCGACCCACGGCCTGCAACACCAGGTCGTAGGTCTGTGGCGCTGGCGCACCCTCGCCCTCAAAGGTGACCTCAATACCCTCAGCCGTGGCACGTGCCGCCACCGTTTTGGTTTTCAACATGATGTTGTCAAAACGGTCTGCGTTCATTTTTTGCCACACCTTCACCAGATCGCGGTCTGCGCCCTGCATCAGGCCATCCATCATCTCGACCACGTCCAGGCGCGCACCCAACGTCGAATACACCGTACCCATTTCCAGGCCAATAATGCCGCCGCCCAAAATCAGCATGCGTTTAGGGACTGACTTGAGCGCCAGTGCGCCCGTACTGTCAACCACGCGCGGATCTTCTGGCATGAAGGGCAAACGCATCGCCTGCGAGCCTGCCGCCACGATGGCGCGCTTAAAACTCAGCGTGCGCTTCACGCCCGTCAACGCCTGCGCCGAGCCCTCGGTCTCAGCCACCTCCAACTGGTGAGAGCCCACAAAATTACCCACGCCACGCACAATCTCCACCTTGCGCATTTTGGCCATTGCAGCCAAGCCACCAGTCAGCTTGCCAATGACGTTCTCTTTGTGTGTACGCAGCTTGTTCAAGTCCACCTCGGGCGCGCCGAAGCTAATGCCCAAGGCATCAAAGTGCTTGACCTCGTCCATCACCGCCGCCACGTGCAACAGCGCCTTGGAGGGGATGCAGCCAACATTCAAGCAAACGCCCCCAATCGTGGCATAGCGCTCCACCACAATGACTTTTAAGCCCAGATCGGCGGCACGGAACGCAGCCGAATAGCCACCTGGGCCACCGCCCAAAACCAACAAGTCGCAGTCGGTATCGCTGGGGGCATCGACCGCCACCGCGGGCGCTCTTGCAGCTACTGCTGCGGGCACGGCTACTTTAGCCTCTGGTGCGGCTGTGGTGTGTGCTGCGGTCGCAGCCGCTGCTGGGATGGCCGCATCCACTTGCGCTTCCACTTGCAGCAACACGGAACCCTTGGTGACTTTGTCACCGAGCTTGACGGTCATCGCCTTGACCACGCCTGCGTGGCTAGACGGAATTTCCATGGATGCCTTGTCTGACTCCACGGTCACCAAAGACTGGTCCACGGCGACGGTATCCCCGACGTTAACCAAGACCTCAATGACGGCAACCTCGTCAAAGTCGCCAATGTCAGGGACCTGTACATCAATCAATGCCATATCAGCTCCTTACAGCAACACGCGACGGAAGTCCGCCAAGATTTGGCCGAGATAGGCGTTAAANCGTGCCGCGGCAGCCCCGTCGATCACGCGGTGATCCCACGACAAAGAGAGCGGCAACATCAAGCGAGGCTGGAAGGCCTTCCCGTCCCATACCGGCTCAGTGGTCGAACGGCACACGCCCAAAATAGCAACCTCTGGCGCGTTGATGATGGGCGTAAAGTACCGTCCACCAATGCCGCCCAAGCTAGAAATGGTGAAGCAGGCACCCGTCATATCCGCAGGGCCCAACTTGCCATCTCTGGCTTTCTTGGCCAGCTCGCCCATTTCTTGGCTTATCTGGAGNACCCCTTTTTTATCGGCGTCTTTGATCACCGGGACCACCAAGCCATTCGGCGTGTCGGCGGCAAAACCAATGTTCACGTACTGCTTCATCACCAGCTGCTCGCCGTCCAGCGAACTGTTGAACTCGGGAAACTTCTTCAAGGCCGCGACACAGGCCTTGATGAGGAAGGCCAGCATCGTGACCTTCACCCCTGATTTCTCATTTTCCTTGTTGGTCGAAACACGGAATGCCTCTAACTCGGTGATATCCGCATCATCGTGATTGGTCACATGAGGAATCATCACCCAGTTGCGGTGCAAATTAGCCGCGCTAATTTTCTTAATGCGCGAGCGTTCAATGCGCTCAACAGGACCGAACTTGGCAAAGTCCACTTTGGGCCATGGCAGCAAGCCCAGCGCCGCACCCGAGTCGCCGGCGCCTGAGGTTGCACCCTGCGCAGTCGTCTTCGCCGTACCGCTCATCACGGCGCGGGTAAATTGCTGCACATCGGTTTGCGTGATACGCCCTTTTGCGCCCGAGCCTTTTACTTCTGCCAAGGGCACGCCCAGTTCGCGCGCAAACTTGCGTACGGACGGTGAGGCATACGGCAGGCTACCCGACGGCGCGACCGTCGGGTTGTGCGCGGCCACGCTCGCCGACGATGCCACCGGCGGCGCTACCGCAGCGACAGCGGCAGGCGCGGGCGTGGCGGCAACCGCTGGGGCGGCGGCAGGTGCCGCTGCAGTCACTGCAGTCACGGCAGGGGCTGCAGGCGCGACACCGGCCACCGTAATGGCACCGATGAGATCGCCAACATTCACAACGTCGCCAACTTTCACGCTCAGCGCCTTCAACACACCCGCATGGCTGCTGGGAATTTCCATAGAGGCCTTATCAGACTCAACGGTGATGAGGGATTGCTCTTGCGTCACCGTGTCACCCACGGCGACCAAAATCTCGATCACGGCAACGTCTTTAAAGTCGCCAATATCGGGCACATGCAACGCCACATCACCGGCTGGGGCAGCGGCAGAGACAGGCGTTGCCGGTGCTGGCGTGGGTGATGGTGATGACGTTGGTGATGACGTTGGTGCGGCAGCGACGGGGGGCGCGGCAGCGGCCCCTTCCAACTCCAACATCAACGAGCCTAGTTTGACCTTGTCACCCAACTTAACGTGGATCGCCTTCACCACGCCCGCATGGCTGGATGGGATCTCCATCGAGGCCTTATCGGACTCCACGGTAATGAGGGATTGGTCTTTCGTGACCGTGTCGCCCACCGCCACCAACAACTCGATCACCGCGACTTCGTCGAAGTCGCCGATGTCGGGCACATTCACTTGAATCATAGACATGTGTTTGTTCTCCGTTCCGTGCGTCGGTTAAGCGTACAAAGGATTGATTTTTTCCGCGTCGATACCGTATTTCTTAATGGCATCTGCGACCGTCTTTGCGGGCACTGTGCCCTCATCGGCAAGCGCCTTGAGTGCCGCTACGACGACGTAGTGACGGTTGACTTCGAAGTGCTCACGCAGACGTGAACGGAAGTCACTGCGGCCGAAGCCGTCGGTGCCCAGCACGCGATAAGTGCGACCCTTGGGAACGAACGGGCGAATCTGCTCGGCGAAGGCCTTCATATAGTCGGTTGCGGCGACCACAGGGCCAGTGCTGGTGCTGAGTTGCTGCTCAACAAATGAGGTACGCGCCTTCTTAGTCGGGTGCAATAGGTTCCAACGATCAGCGTCTTGCCCCTCGCGGGTGAGCTCATTAAAACTTGGGCAGCTCCAGACATCGGCGCTAATGCCCCAGTCGTCTTGCAANAGCGCTTGTGCGGCAATNCTTTCACGCAGAATCGTTCCGCTACCTAGCAACTGCACCCGCTGCTTGCCCTTGGCACCTGGCTTGAGCAAATACATACCCTTAATAATCTGCTCTTCGGTGCCCGCCAACAAACCGGGCATGGCATAGTTTTCGTTGAGCAAGGTGATGTAGTAATACACATTCTCTTGGTTCTCCACCATGCGCTTCAAACCGTTTTGCATGATGACCGCAACCTCGTGGGCATAGGTGGGATCGTAGGAGACGCAGTTTGGAATCGTGCCTGCCAAAATATGGCTGTGGCCATCTTCATGCTGCAAGCCCTCGCCGTTCAAGGTCGTGCGTCCAGAGGTGCCGCCCAGCAAGAAGCCACGCGCCTGCATATCCCCAGCGGCCCACGCGAGGTCACCAATACGCTGGAAACCAAACATGGAGTAGTACACGAAGAACGGAATCATGATCCGATTGTTCGTGCTGTAAGACGTCGCCGCCGCAATCCAGGAGGCCATACCGCCTGCCTCGTTGATACCCTCTTGCAAAATTTGTCCGGCCTTGTCTTCCTTGTAATAGGAGACTTGGTCACGGTCTTGTGGCGTGTACAACTGGCCTTGGGGGTTATAAATACCGATTTGGCGGAACATCCCTTCCATACCGAAGGTACGCGCCTCATCGACCAGAATGGGAACCACGCGCGGGCCCAACTCTTTGTCGCGCAGCAGTTGCGTCAAGAAACGCACATACGCTTGGGTGGTAGAAATTTCCCGGCCATCGGCTGTTGGCTCGAGTACCGCTTTGAACGCATCCAGCTCAGGGACCTTGAAAGACTCCTCCGCCTTGGGCAAGCGTTTTGGCAAGTAGCCTCCCAGCTTTTCACGCTGCGCATGCAGGTAGCGCATCTCTGGGGTGTCATCCGCCGGTTTGTAAAACGGCAGATCTTTCAGTTCGCTGTCCGGAATTGGAATGTTGAAGCGATCGCGGAAGTTGCGCACATCCTCGTCACTCAATTTTTTTGCCTGGTGCGCGGTGTTCTTGCCCTCACCCGCTTTGCCCATGCCGTAGCCCTTCACGGTCTTGATCAACAGCACCGTGGGCTGGTCTTTCGTGTTCACCGCGCTGTGATAGGCCGCGTAGACTTTATTGGCATCATGGCCGCCACGACGGAGCTTGAAGATTTCCTCATCGGTCATCTTGGCGACCAGCTCTAACGTACGGGGATCCCGGCCGAAGAAGTTCTTACGAACGAACGCACCGTCGTTGGCTTTGAAGCCTTGGTAATCGCCGTCCAAGGTGTCCATCATGATCTTTTTCAGGGCGCCCTCTTTGTCCCGCGCTAACAGTTCGTCCCACTCAGAACCCCACAAGAGCTTGATGACGTTCCACCCCGCCCCGCGGAATTCACCTTCCAACTCTTGCACAATTTTTCCGTTACCGCGCACGGGACCATCCAAACGCTGGAGATTACAGTTCACCACGAAGATGAGGTTGTCCAGCCCTTCACGCGCAGCCAAGCCAATGGCGCCTAGGCTCTCAGGCTCGTCCATCTCGCCGTCACCGCAGAACACCCACACCTTGCGGTTAGCGGTATTTGCGATCCCACGGGCATGCAGGTACTTTAAAAACCGCGCCTGATAAATCGCCATCAATGGGCCCAAGCCCATGGATACCGTGGGGAACTGCCAGAACTCAGGCATCAACTTCGGGTGCGGGTAAGACGACAGCCCCTTCCCACCCACCTCTTGCCTGAAGTTCAACAATTGATCNTCACTCAATCGACCTTCCAAAAACGCGCGGGCGTACACACCCGGCGCACTGTGGCCTTGGATGTAAAGCAAGTCACCGCCATGCTCCTCGTTGGCCGCGTGCCAAAAGTGATTAAAGCCCGCGGCAAACATATGCGCCAAAGACGCGAATGAGGAGATGTGTCCCCCCAAATCGCCNCCATCTTCTGGATGCAGGCGGTTGGCTTTCACCACCATTGCCATGGCATTCCAACGCATGTAGGCGCGCAAGCGTCCTTCCAGTTCCAAGTTACCAGGTGAGTGTGCCTCTTCGCCGGGCTCGATGGAGTTGACGTAACCTGTCGTTGCTGAGAACGGCATGTCCAAGCTCTGTTGACGTGCGTGCTCGAGCATCTCCTCCAGCAGTTGGTGGGCCCGCTCGGGTCCATTGGCTGCNAGCAGCGCGTCAAATGACTCCAGCCACTCGCGTGTCTCCGCTGCGAACTCGTCAGCCATTGCACTTATTTCAGGTTTATCGGACATGCTGTCTCCTTTGATATCAGCCCGTTTAATATGGGGATCAAGTCTCTTGACTTTTTTCAGTGTCGAAAAGTGTCCCACAATTCGAACTTTTTTTCAATATGCGCGATTGAATTTCATATTATGAACTCTCAACCCCGATTAACGCCATCCATTACGTCGATCCAAAACCGCATCGAGGCCACCGATCTGCGACGTGATCGCTCTACACTTACCGAATGACTGCACCGACGCCGCCCGACCCAGATTCCCGCCCNCGCCAGCGGCAGGGACGCACGACCTTNAAGGTGCCAAGCCGCCTGTGGCGCCGCTGGTGGCGCGCGCAATCGACCGCCTCCCAAGACCGCGTCGCCACATTTGCCCCCTTGATAGCCGTACTCGTTTTCTTGCTCGCCATCGTGCTGGCCATTGGCTANCTGCGCATTGAAGAAATGGACAGAGAACAAGAGACGATTACCCGCGACGTTGCTTACGCCCAACAACGCCTNCGTTTGCANATCATCTCTGCNCAAGACCAACTCACCAGCCTCGCTGGCGCGCTCACAACCAANCGGATAGGCACCAAGGCTTTTCAGGAACGCACGCCTGNTCTTTTTGCCACATCGCAAGACTTAGATACGGTGTCATGGCTAGACGCCAACAACCGCGTGATTGCGACGCAAAGCGCGCATACCGCCGCCTTGACCCGCACACGGTTCGTGGGCGATGTCATAGACAACGCGCGCAGCGCGGGCGGTCTGGACGCGGTCAAAGAATTACAGCAAACGATTTTTACCAGACCGATCGTCAACAACACCACCTACAGCGGTATGGATGACGGCGCAAACTTCATGATTTTGGTACCCATCTTCGGCGCGGGCAAAGTCAAAGGCACGCTAGTGGGGGAATTNTCTATAGAGGGGTTGTTGCGCTACGGCCTACCCGCCGAAGTGGTGACCAAGTACGCGGTTGCTTTGGTCGATAGTCAGGGCAATACGCTGGCGGGCAATGTACCGCCCGCACGCCCCATGCTGGGAGACTGGCTACCGTGGAAGGCTCAAATGCCAACCTACGAGCTGCCAGTATCNCCGATTGGCAGCAGCCTCANCATCAAAGCCCGCACGTGGCGGACCTCACAAGGGGTCTTNGGTAGTGCGATTTTTTGGGTGATTGCCGCCCTCAGCGCGCTGACCATTTGGATGCTGATGGGGAACTGGCGCCACAACCGTCGGCGAGCAGAGGCACAACATGCGTTGATCGCGGAAACTAATTTTCGCCGTGCCATGGAGAACTCCATGTTGACGGGCATGCGCGCGCTGGACATGTCAGGCTGCATCACCTACGTCAACCCGGCGTTCTGTCAAATGACCGGCTGGTCTGAGTCTGAGCTGATTGGCCACTTACCGCCATTTCCCTATTGGCCTGATGAGGACCGCGCCATGCTCATGGGGCGCTTGGAGGACGAGCTGAAAGGGCGCTCCAACGCATCGGGGTTCGAGGTGCGGGTGCAAAGAAAAAACGGGGGTATCTTCGCGGCCCGAATGTATGTCTCGCCTTTGGTAGATCCCAACGGCGTGCAGACGGGTTGGATGACGTCTATGACTGACATCACAGAGCCCAAGCGCATCCGAGAGGAACTCAGCGCCGCGCACGAGCGCTTTACCACGGTACTAGAGAGCTTGGACGCGGCGGTATCCGTCGCCAGCATCGGCGGCCACGAGCTGCTGTTTGCCAACAAGCAATACCGAAACTGGTTTGATAACCGCTCACTTGGCCACTACGCGGTCATCACGCAAGCGCAAATCGGTATGCGTGCGGAGGCACAGCGCAATGACGACAGTGAGCGCGTAGAGACCTCTGAACTGGGCGGGATCCCGACGACTGATTTATTGGAGGCCAGAGCCAACGACACCGAGGTCTACATGGAGCCACTGGGTCGCTGGTTGGAAGTCCGCTCACGATATATCAGTTGGGTCGATGGCCGCTTGGCACAAATCGTGATCGCAACCGACATCACCCTCAGGCACGAGGCGCAAGCACAAGCGGCGCTCCAAGTGGANCGGGCACAAAATGCCAGCCGCCTCATCACCATGGGTGAGATGGCGTCCAGCGTCGCCCATGAACTCAATCAGCCGCTGACTGCNATTAGCAACTACTGCTCAGGCATGGTCTCCCGCCTCCGGACCAAAGGTATCTCAGAGGATGACTTAATCGTTGCGCTGGANAAAACCAGNCATCAGGCTAAACGTGCTGGNCAGGTCATTGCGCGCATACGCGCCTTCGTCAAGCGCAGTGAGCCCAACCGTAGCCCGACCGATGTCAACGCCATGGTTGTCAGCGCCTCTGAACTGGCAGACATTGAACTGCGACGCCACCAAGTGCGGTTGATGCCGTATNTCGCTGAGCGGCTGCCCCTGCTCCCCGTTGACCGTATATTGATCGAGCAGGTCTTGGTCAACCTCATCAAAAATGCAGCAGAGTCGATACAGTCCGCNGGCCGCCCGGTCGGCCAAAGGATTATCGAGCTGCAAATTAAACCCAAGCGCGCGCAAGATCAAGATGGCGTAGAGTTTTTGGTTCAGGACAACGGAACCGGGATCCCGCCGGAGATACTGGGTCGTATATATGACGCCTTCTACAGCACCAAGGACGAAGGCATGGGCATTGGCCTGAAACTATGCCGCAGCATCGTCGAATCTCACCAAGGCCGAATGGCCGCACAGAACCTTTACAATGGAGAGGAACTTGCCGGGTGCTGTTTTAGCTTTTGGATCCCCACTAAACCATCTGCAGACGCCACATCTCTGCTACCGGCCGCCTCTCGCCTAACGGAAAAAATCAAGGAATAGTATGAACCTGTCCTCTAAAAAAGGTACTGTTTACATTGTCGATGATGACGAAGCTGTTCGTGATTCCCTGCAGTGGCTGCTTGAAGGTAAGGACTATCACGTACGCTGTTTCGAGTCAGCCGAAGGTTTCCTCAGTCGCTATGACCCCAGAGAGGTGGCTTGCTTGGTCGCCGATATTCGCATGGGGGGTATGACGGGCTTGGAATTACAAGACCGCCTAACAGAGCGCCTGTCACCACTGCCTATTATTTTCATCACCGGCCATGGCGACGTACCTATGGCGGTTGAGGCGATGAAAAAAGGCGCGCTAGATTTTGTGCAAAAGCCCTTCAATGAAGACGACCTGACTGCCTTGGTAGAGCGCATGCTAGACCGGGCGCAAGAGTCGTTCGAGCAATTCCACCTCGCCGCCACACGCGATGCGCTGATGGCAAAACTAACTTCACGAGAAGCGCAGGTGTTAGAGCGCATCGTTGCGGGCCGACTCAATAAGCAAATTGCAGACGACCTCAACATCAGCATCAAAACAGTGGAAGCCCACCGGGCAAACATCATGGAGAAGCTCAACGCGAATACCGTCGCCGACCTACTAAAAATTGCCTTAACGCCAGCCGGTAACGCGAAGACAGCTTGAACACATGAGCGCCCAACTTATTGACGGTAAAGCCCTTTCCACGCAACTCCGATCCCAAGCCACGACCACCATTCAGCAACTCACCGCGAGGGGCACACAGCCCGGCCTCGCAGTCATCTTGGTGGGCGATGATCCTGCCAGCCAAGTCTACGTTCGCAACAAGGTCAAGGCCTGCGAGGACATGGGCATACACTCGGTGCTAGAGCGCCAACCGGCGACCCTGAGCGAGCACGCCCTTTTGGAACGCATCGACGCGCTCAACCAAGACCCGTCCATCCACGGCATTTTGGTTCAACTCCCCTTACCCGCGCATATCCACGCTCAGAAAGTCATTGAGGCCATCGCGCCCACCAAAGACGTCGATGGCTTTCATGTCGCAAGCGCGGGCGCACTCATGGTCGGCCAACCTGGTTTTTGGCCCTGCACGCCGTTTGGCTGTATCAAAATGCTGGAGAGCCTTAACAACGGTGCCGGCGTCGATTTAAAGGGTAAGCATGCCGTCGTGATTGGACGCTCCAACATTGTTGGCAAGCCTATGGCGATGATGCTGCTGCAAAAAAATGCCACCGTCACCATTTGTCACAGCGGTACACCCGACCTGAAACTGCATACGCTGCAAGCTGACGTGATCGTGGCGGCGGTGGGTCGGCGTCATCTCGTCACGGCCGACATGGTGAAGCCCGGAGCGATTGTGTTGGATGTGGGAATGAACCGCGATGATGCGGGGAAGCTCTGCGGTGACGTGGACTTCGAAGCCGTCAGCCAAGTGGCCGGTCACATCACGCCCGTACCGGGTGGGGTTGGCCCGATGACCATTACCATGCTGATGCTCAATACCGTCGCCGCCGCCAGCGCGTCGGCTGCTTAGGCTTAGGCGTCGGCTAGGTCCAACAAACGCCACGCCAGCACGGTGGCGAGTACCCATTGGATGAGCATTAAACCGCTACCCATGCCGTGCCAAAACGCCAAATCGCCACCGCTCGCTCTGGCATTCACAATGAGTGGTGAGACCGCAAAGTAATTCACGGCTGCCACGACAGCGGCAAGCAGCCAACAGGCCATGGTAGGCCATCGACGGTTCAGCACACGCAGCTTGGCGCGACCGGCACCTGCCAATAGCACACATGCGAAAGCACAGCCGACAACGGCAAACCACTGCTGCACCGCAAAGTAACGCGCGGCTAGCGCACCCGCCATTTGCGGGGCGTCCATGTACGCAAACAGCATGGGGACGGCAAGGAATGACAGCGCAGTTGTTCCGCCGAAAAACAGCGCAACTAGCAGCGTGTAGGCACGTGCATAAACCATAGGATTCAAGTAAGCAGCGTGCGATCGCGCATGTTCAAAAAACGCTCGACCGTCTAGGCGTAGCGGACGTCAACGATCTCGTAGTGTTTGGTTCCACCAGGTGCCTCGACGGTCACAGAGTCGCCAGCTTCTTTGCCGATCATGGCGCGCGCGATCGGCGAACCAATATTGACCAGTCCTAACTTGATGTCGGCTTCGTCCTCTCCCACAATTTGATAGGTCACCGCACCACCCGTGTCCTCGTCCTCCAAATCTATCGTCGCACCAAAGACCACCCGGCCCTCGGCATTCAGAGTCGATGGATCGATGATTTGGGACGCCGACAGCTTACCTTCAATTTCACCAATACGGCCTTCGATAAATCCTTGACGGTCTTTGGCTGCGTCATATTCGGCATTCTCGCTGAGGTCACCTTGGGCACGGGCCTCTGCAATCGCATTGATTACCCAAGGGCGCTCGACCGTCTTGAGTTGGTGAAGCTCGGCCTTCAGCTTTTCAGCGCCTTTGAGGGTAATCGGAATAGTAGACATGGCGACCTCATGGTAAAAAAACAAGCCGCCTTTGGTTGCCCAAAGGCGGCGTCTACAGCGAAACGACGCTGCGATAGATGAACGTATTTTAAACGTGCGTGGCGTAACCTGTCAGCAGGAAAAACACCTATCAGGCACTCAGCATCGCGTGCAGTTCCTGAACCGAGTAAACCTCAAAGTCATCCACATATGCCATGCCTTCGACGGCCGCTTCCGCACCAGAAATGGTCGTAAACGTTGTGATGCGCGCCAACAAGGCGCTGGTACGGATTTGACGAGAGTCCACAATGGCATTACGGCGCTCTTCCACCGTATTGATGACCATACACACCTCTGCGTTCTTGATCATGTCAACCACGTGGGGGCGGCCCTCAGCCACTTTGTTCACCACCTCACATGCCACGCCGGCAGCCGTCAGTGCGGCGGCCGTTCCACGTGTTGCAATCAGCAAAAAGCCCATTTCCGTCAGACTCTTGGCAACGGCGACCGCGCGCGGCTTATCCCCATTTTTAACCGTCATAAAGACTTTGTTCACAGCATCCGTTGGCCGGGGCAAGGTGCTACCTGCACCCCACTGCGACTTCACAAACGCCTCACCAAAGGTACGGCCAACGCCCATCACCTCACCAGTGGACTTCATCTCTGGACCCAGAATCGTATCGACACCTGGGAATTTCACAAACGGAAAGACCGCCTCTTTGACACTGAAATACGGCGGATTCACCTCGTCGATGATCCCTTGCGCATGGAGAGACTGCCCCGCCATACAGCGGGCGGCCACTTTTGCCAATTGGATACCCGTTGCCTTTGATACGAAGGGCACGGTGCGTGACGCTCTCGGATTGACCTCAAGTACGTAAATGACGTCTTCACCATTGACCTCTTGGATAGCGAACTGGACGTTCATCAGACCAACGACATTGAGGCCTTTCGCCATCGCGGCGGTTTGGCGCTTCATCTCGTCGATGGTCGCCTTTGACAAGTAGTACGGCGGCAACGAGCAACCGGAGTCACCGCTGTGCACGCCAGCCTGCTCAATGTGCTCCATCACGCCACCAATGAACACGCGCTGTCCATCCGACAAGGCATCGACATCGCACTCAACGGCATCGTTCAAGAACCGGTCCAACAACACAGGCGAGTCATGGCTGACCTTCACGGCTTCACGCATGTAGCGCTCTAGATCACGCGGCTCGTGCACAATCTCCATGGCCCGCCCGCCCAACACATAGCTGGGCCGCACGACCAACGGATACCCCAAAGCCTCGGCCTTTTCCAACGCCTGCGCTTCGGTGCGCGCCGTCGCGTTTGGCGGTTGCTTCAGGCCCAAATCATTAAGCAGCTTTTGGAAGCGCTCGCGGTCTTCCGCCGCATCAATCATGTCCGGACTGGTTCCAATAATGGGTACGCCAGCGGCCTCTAGGCCTAAAGCCAGCTTCAATGGCGTCTGACCACCAAACTGAACGATCACGCCAACCGGCTTCTCGATATGCACAATTTCCAGCACGTCCTCCAGCGTTAGCGGCTCGAAGTACAGGCGATCGCTGGTGTCGTAGTCCGTTGACACCGTCTCTGGATTACAGTTCACCATGATGGTTTCATAACCATCTTCGCGCATCGCCATCGCGGCGTGCACACAGCAATAGTCGAACTCAATACCCTGACCAATTCGGTTGGGGCCACCGCCCAACACCATGATTTTTTTCTTATCGGTTGGATTGGACTCGCACTCGTCTTCATACGACGAATACAGATACGCGGTGTTGGTTGCGAACTCTGCCGCGCAGGTATCCACCCGCTTGTAAACGGGACGAATACCAAAGGCATGACGTGCCGAGCGAACATTGCCCTCGGTGCTCTTCAGCAACTTGGCCAAGCGACGATCAGAGAAGCCCTTCTTCTTTAAACCGCGGAAGGTCTGGCTGTCTAATTGCTCAAGCGTCTTTTTCTCTAAGGCCAACTCAATCTTGACGATTTCCTCAATTTGGATGAGGAACCAACGGTCAATTTTGGTCAGTGCAAACACCTCTTCTACAGACCACCCCTGCGCAAAGGCATCACCAACGTACCAAATACGCTCGGGGCCGGGTTCACCCAGCTCGCGCTCAAGCACTTCACGATCAACGGTCTTTTCGTTCATGCCGTCGACGCCCACTTCCAAGCCACGCAAGGCTTTCTGAAAGCTTTCCTGGAAGGTTCGCCCCATAGCCATGACCTCGCCCACTGACTTCATTTGCGTGGTCAACCGGCTGTCGGCCGTTGGAAATTTCTCGAACGCAAAGCGCGGTATCTTCGTTACGACGTAGTCGATGCTGGGCTCAAAACTAGCCGGTGTCGCTCCGCCCGTGATGTCGTTGCGCAACTCGTCCAACGTAAAGCCAACTGCTAACTTTGCCGCAATCTTCGCGATCGGGAACCCGGTCGCCTTGGAAGCCAAGGCGGACGAGCGAGACACCCGAGGGTTCATCTCAATCACCACCATACGGCCATCTTCTGGGTTGATGGCGAACTGCACATTGGAGCCACCGGTATCCACCCCAATCTCGCGCAACACTGCCAAGCTGGCATTGCGCAAAATTTGATACTCTTTGTCCGTCAGCGTTTGCGCAGGCGCCACCGTAATGGAGTCACCTGTGTGCACGCCCATGGGGTCTAAGTTTTCAATAGAACACACGATGATGCAATTGTCGGCGCGGTCACGCACGACCTCCATCTCGTACTCTTTCCACCCCAACAAAGACTCTTCAATGAGTAACTCATTGGTTGGCGATGCCTCCAAGCCCCGCTTGCAAATAGTCTCAAATTCTTCCGCGTTGTAGGCAATACCACCGCCGGTCCCTCCCAACGTAAAGCTGGGGCGAACGACCGTTGGGAAACCCATTTCGCGTTGCACAGACCAAGCGTCATCCATGCTGTGCGCAATGCCTGACCGGGCCGAACCCAGTCCAATTTTTTCCATTGCGTTCTTGAACTTCAGCCGGTCTTCCGCCTTATCGATGGCCTCCGGTGTTGCGCCAATGAGCTCCACATCGTATTTATCCAGTACGCCGTTGCGCCACAAATCCAATGCGCAGTTCAGCGCGGTCTGCCCGCCCATGGTGGGCAGAATGGCATCTGGTCGCTCTTTAGCAATAATTTTTTCAACCACTGGCCACAGAATGGGTTCGATGTAGGTGACATCGGCCGTATCCGGGTCGGTCATGATGGTCGCCGGGTTGCTGTTTATCAGCACAACACGGTACCCCTCTTCTCGAAGCGCTTTACAGGCCTGTACGCCCGAATAGTCGAACTCACAGGCTTGACCAATCACAATCGGACCGGCACCAAGGATGAGGACTGTTTTGATATCTGTGCGCTTAGGCATACTTAGTTTTTCTCCATCAGCGCGGTAAATTGGTCAAAAAGATACCCAATATCGTGGGGACCTGGGGAGGCCTCAGGGTGTCCTTGGAAGCAAAAAGCGGGCGTATCGGTGCGGGCGAGGCCCTGTACCGTGTTGTCAAATAAGCTGCGATGCGTTACCCGCAAGTTAGCAGGCAACGCCTTTTCGTCGACGGCGAAACCGTGGTTCTGGCTGGTGATCGACACCCGCTGGTTATCGAAGTCTTTCACCGGATGGTTGGCACCGTGGTGCCCAAACTTCATCTTGTAGGTGGTCGCACCACTGGCCAATGCCATGATCTGGTGTCCCAAGCAAATACCAAAAGCGGGGATTTTTGCGTCCATAACGGCGCGTGCCGTTGCGATGGCATAGTCACACGGCTGTGGGTCCCCTGGGCCGTTGGAGAAAAACACACCATCAGGCGCGTGCATCATGACCTCTTCGAAGGACGTCTGAGCGGGTAACACCTTCACCGCGCAACCGCGCTGGGCCAACATACGCAAAATATTGTGTTTGGCACCGAAGTCGAGTGCCACCACTTTGTACTTGGGGTCGGTTAACTCGCCATAGCCTGTGCCCAAGTGCCACTCGGTTGACGTCCAATCGAATGCGGCTTTTGTGCTAACCACTTGGGCCAAATCCAAGCCGGCCATGCTGGGTGCATCCGCTGCAGCAGCCTTGGCTTGGGCAATGTGGGCGTCGGTTAACGCGACGCCAGCCGCCAACGCAACAATACAGCCGTTCTGCGCACCATGCTCTCGCAGGTGGCGGGTCAGCTTGCGGGTATCGATGTCGGCGATGGCAACGGTGTTCTCCGCCTTCAAATAGCTGGCCAAGGATTGCTCGCTGCGGAAGTTTGATGCGAGTAGGGGCAGGTCTTTAATAATCAGGCCGGCGGCATGCACACGAGACGCTTCTACGTCCTCCGCATTGACGCCGTAATTACCGACATGCGGGTAAGTGAGCGTCACGATTTGCTGGCAGTAACTCGGGTCGGTCAATATTTCTTGGTAACCAGTCATGGACGTGTTGAACACGACCTCACCGACCGTTTGACCAGTTGCGCCAATGGCAATACCTGAAAAGACCGTGCCGTCGGCAAGCGCTAATATGGCTGTCGGGTGGACGGGTAGCACAGGAAACTCCAAATTGATTGCTTGCGCCAAAGGTGGCAAGGCATGCCAGTTTTTGGGCACTCTCAAGGGGTGAGCGTGTGAACTGATATGGCGCGCAAGCAGGTTACGGGTAAACCCTCCAATTATAGCGGAGACCCGTCCGGATGCAGAGTGACTATCAGGCTTTTTTGCTGGCCTCGCGGGCCGCACTCGCGTGCAGGCAGATTGCCGCAGCCGCCGCAACGTTAAATGACTCCTCACCGCCGGGCTGAATGATGCGAACGTGTTGCGCAGCCATCGCTTGCAGGTCGGCTCCCACGCCCTGCCCTTCGTGCCCGAACACCCANGCACAGGGCCATGGNAGCGTGGCCTCATGGCACCAATCACCTTGGTGGGAGCTGGTCACCAATATCGGCACCGCTAAGGCGCCTAGGGCTGGGTAATCCAAGCCCTCGCGTATAAGCAATCCAAAGTGTGCGCCCATGCCCGCACGGACCACCTTAGGCGACCATGCCGCCACACTGCCCTTCACTGTCAACACCTGTTTGAAACCCAACGCCGCGGCAGTGCGAATAATAGCGCCCATGTTGCCGGGATCTTGAACGCGATCTAAGACCACCGTTGGCACGTTGGGGGCAACAGGCGCATGATCACCTTGGTCGAGCGTGGCAGCAGCTACCTCGGGTAATGCGAACAGCGCGGCCACTGGCGCGGGCGACTCCATGCCACTTAGCTCACGCATCAGCTTATCGGTGAGTACCACCGTTTGCACCGCGTTACCGGCCAAGGCGAGCAAGTCATGCCACTCAGCCTCCGCCAACGCCTTGGCCGCCCGTTCGTGCCCTGTTTGCGACCACACCACCGTCTGCGCATGCCAGCCCTTGGCATGGGCAGCCCGACAGAGGTGATCGCCCTCTACCCAGATCTGACCTGTTTTGCGATAAGCGGCCCCATCGCGCAACAACAACCGAATGCGCTTGACCAGCGCGTTGTCGGCGGATGAGATCAGCATGGGCGAATCGGTCATAACAGGCGTCAAGTCCGGTGGCGGTGGCGGCTAGACGTCATGGCCATTGGCATCCGCCCTGGCCAAGTGATCCAACGCCAAAACGGGGCGAAAGCTCTTCCGATGTATGGGGCTTGCGCCATGCGCACGTAAGGCCGCTAGGTGCACCGCTGTCCCGTAGCCTTTGTGGGCCGCAAACTGGTATTGAGGGTACTGTTGGTGCATGGCCAACATCCATTCATCACGCGTCGTTTTAGCCAAAATCGATGCGGCAGAAATACACGCNACCTTCGCATCACCCTGCACGATTGCTTCTGCGATGACATCCANTTTTGGAATACGGTTGCCATCTATGAGCGCCTTGACCGGCTTCAAGCGCAAGCCCGCGACCGCTCGACGCATGGCCAGCAGAGTAGCCNGCAAAATATTCATCTCGTCAATCTCCTCAACAGAGGCCTGCGCAATNGAGAAGCATAAGGCCTTGGCCTTGATCTCAAGCGCCAGATACTGACGCTTGCGTTCGGACAGTTTTTTGGAGTCGTTCAACCCAAGAATTGGNTGCAGGTCATCTAATATGACCGCTGCGGCCACAACNGGCCCAGCCANNGGCCCACGGCCAGCCTCATCTACCCCGGCGATCAGTCCTGGTGGGTCCCAGCTCAGAGCTGTCTGTCCGGTTGAGGGGTTAACGGGCAATGACTTTTTGGATCGCATCGCTTGCTACCAGGGCGGTATTCATTTTCAAGGTGTGGTGCAACTCGGTAAACGTCGCACACGCAGCGGCGTGCGCATCGGCATCCCGCAACCAGCGCAGGGTCTCGCGGGCAAGACGTTCAGCCGTCACCTCAGACTGCAGCAACTCCGGTACAACGAAGCGTTGCGCCAATATGTTCGGTAGTCCGACCCACGGCTGTAGACGTTTGCGTTTCATAATTTGCCAGCTGATGAACGGCATGTTGTAGGCGATCACCATCGGGCACTTCGCCAGCGCGGCCTCTAATGTCGCGGTACCACTCGCTATCAGCGTGGCGTCACTCGCGGTTAATACCGCCTGTGATTGCCCATCGATCACCCGCAACCAGTCAACGGACGCCAAGCCGGCGCGCGCCAACTCACGCTGAATCTGCGGCAGTTTACTCGGCGCCGCTGGCAACAAAAATAATGCATCGGCTTGTTCGGCGTGAATCAATTTTGCCGCCGCAAAGAAAGCAGGTGATAAATGGGCAATTTCTGCTGTTCGACTGCCAGGTAACAAAGCCACCACGGGGCCATCCTGCCGAACACCCAACCCCGCGCGGGCAAGCGCGCGCTCAGGCGTGATGGGCATCACGTCGGCGAGTGGATGCCCCACATACGTGGCGGGCACATCGGCTCGCTCGTAAATGTCAACTTCAAATGGGAAAATACAGAGCACGTGGTCGCAGGCCGCTCTGATCTTACCTATTCGCTCAGGACGCCACGCCCAGATAGACGGGCTTACGAAATGTACGGTGGGTATCCCATTGCTGCGTAACTTCAGCTCAAGGTCGAGATTGAAATCCGGGGCATCAACGCCCACAAACAAATCGGGCTTACGCGCCATCAAGCGGTCGGCCAATTGCCGTCGAATGCCCACAATTCGTGGATAGTGACGCAGGACCTCGACGTAGCCGCGCACCGCCAACTCGTGATAGGACCACCACGGCGTAAACCCGCTCGCAGCCATCAGTGGTCCACCAATGCCCACACTCTGATGATCAACTCCCTGCGCGTTTAGCCCGCTCAACAACAAGCCCGCGAGCACATCGCCCGAGGCCTCGCCCGCAACCATGCCGATATTCACCATNCTTTGGCTACCCCATCAACCGCCGCAATATGGCGGGCTGATCAACGGACAATCCCTCGCTTGGGGTCCACGCTCTCCAAAAACGCGACCATCATGTCCACATCGGACTGTGNCTCAGACGACGGCGTCGAGAGCGCCTTGACGGCCGCGATGCTGTCAGTCAAAGACAGGCCATCTCGGTAAAGCGCTTTATGCATAGATTTGACGCAGGCGATGCGTTCCGCAGAGAAGCCGCGGCGGCGCAAGCCCTCGAAGTTCATGGAGCGCGCCGCAGCCGGCTGGCCTTGGCTCATCACAAACGGTGGTTGATCTGCAAAAAGTAAGGCGCACATGGAAGTCATCCCATGGGCGCCAATACGCACAAACTGATGCACGACCGTGAACCCGCCCAAGATAACCCAATCACCCACGTGCACGTGTCCTGCCAATTGCGTGTTGTTGGCAAAGATCGTGTGGTTACCCACCTGACAGTCATGTGCGAGGTGAACGTAGGCCATGATCCAGTTGTCATCACCCAAGCGGGTGACGCCCACGTCGCCAGGAGAGCCGATATTAAAGGTGCAAAACTCACGTATCGTGTTGCGGTTTCCAATCACCAATTCACACGGTTCGCCCGCATATTTCTTATCTTGTGGAATAGCGCCCAAACTGGAGAATTGGAAAATATGGTTATCCTCTCCAATGGTCGTGTGCCCTTCAATCACGCAGTGTGGACCAACACGGGTGCGTGCGCCTATTCGGACATCTGGACCGATGACGCTATAGGGGCCGACGGTCACAGAGCCGTCAAGGTCTGCCCTAGGGTCAATAACAGCGGTGGGGTGAATGAGAGACATACCGAAACCTTATCAAATACCAAGCTCGCCAATTAGGCTATTTTTCGCATGGTGCACATCAGCTCGGCTTCGGCGGCGATCGCATCATCCACCTTGGCGCGCGTCGCGAATTTAAAAATACCCGCTTTCATGCGAATCAATTCCGCCTCCAGTATCAGCTGGTCACCCGGCTCCACAGGGCGCTTGAAACGCGCACCGTCAATACCAGCAAAATAATAGACGGTCTCGTCGTCGAGCTCGGTACCCAGCGTCTCGAAAGCCAATAACGCCGCAGCTTGGGCGAGCGCTTCCAGCATCAGAACACCGGGCATCACGGGGCGGTGAGGGAAATGNCCACCAAAGAACGGCTCGTTCATCGTGACATTTTTCAGCGCGCGAATACTTTCTCCCTTTTTGATTTCAATCACGCGATCGACCAACAGGAAGGGATAACGATGGGGAAGCTTTTTTAAAATTTGATGAATGTCCATCATGGTGCAGGCTCTCTATGTTGACAGGTGATCTAGACTGCCCCGGTATGGCAGCCGCGACGTTGCGCCGTCATGCCGTCGTTAGACGTCAGAGGCTTTATTATCGCTTTCTAAACGGCGCAAGCGCTCACGCAATTTGCCCAATTGCTTGAGTGCGACGGCATTTTTTTCCCATTGCGCATTCTCGTCTATGGGAAACACGCCGGTGTAGTGACCTGGCTTGTTAATTGACCGAGTCACCACCGTTGCCGCCGATATATGCACATCGTCTGCCAGCGATAGGTGGCCCAAAACGACCGCGCCACCGCCCACCGTACAGCGCGCCCCAATGCGGGCGCTACCCGCAATGCCGACACAACCAGCCATCGCCGAATGGGGGCCAATATAGACGTTGTGACCAACCTGAATAAGGTTGTCTAACTTCACACCGTCCGAGATCACCGTATCGCCAAGCGCACCGCGATCAATGCAGGTGTTCGCCCCAATTTCAACATCGTCACCGATGCGCACGGTCCCCAACTGTTCTATCTTCAGCCAGGTGCCCTCATGCGGCGCAAAACCAAAACCGTCAGCGCCAATAACGACGCCGGCATGGACAATGCAGCGCTGTCCGACCACGCAGTCGTTGCCAACGGTCACGTGCGAATGGATGATCGTGTGCGCACCCACATGCGCACCCGCTTCGACGCACACATGCCCCCTCAATACGACTTGNGAGCTGACAACGGCACCAGGACCCACCCAGGTAAAGGGNCCAACCGTGGCGTCTTGAGCGACCCATGCATCGGAATCAATCACCGCTGTCGGGTGGATACGCGACCCTGTCGGGACGGCCTGCTGGTGGTCCAGCGACTGCGCGGAACGCTTCCACCACTGGGTCAAGCGCGCAAAATAGGCGTAGGGGTCTGGTGTCACGATACAGGTACCGCGCTGCTGCGCCTTCTCGGCCAACGCCTCAGACACGATGACACACCCCGCGGCGCTATCGTCCAACTTAGATTGGTAGCGCAGGTTGGCGACAAAGCTAATCGCCTGCACACCCGCCGTCTCTATGGGTGCAATCTCCACCAGTGGCAAAGCCGCATCACCTCGGCACTCGCCACCTAGCGCCGCAATCACGTCCGCAACGGTGGTAGAAAACGGCGCTGCCATGCCTGATTGCTATCGGTTCACTGAGCCGAGTCTAAGGCCTTCATCACACGCTCCGTGATGTCGTGTTTGGCGTTCATGTACACGGCATCCTGCAAAATCAGGTCAAAGTTTTCAGCCTTNGCAATTTTCTTGATGGCTTCATTTGCGAGTTGCAANACCTTTTGTAGCTCTTCGTTTTTTCGAATAGCGAGGTCTTCTTGGAACTCACGCTTTTTACGCTGAAAATCTTGGTCTAACTCAACCAACTCACGCTGCTTTTGCACGCGTTTGGACTCCGATAGCGTCGGGGCATCCCTCTCCAAGTTTGCCGCAACGTCCTTCACCTTGGCGCCCATGTCATTCAGCGTCTTTTCCCGCTTTGAGAACTCTTGCTCGAGACGCACCTGTGCGGCTTTCGCCACGCTGGACTCTTGTAAGACACGCGGCGTGCTTACAAACCCTGCTTTGAATTCAGCGGCAAATGTAGGCAAGACGAACAGCGTTGCTGTTACGAAGCATAAATTGGTGAATAATTTTTTCATTTAAAAGCTGGTTCCAATTTGGAATTGAATGGTTTGCGTCGTGTCTGTCGTTTCTTTTCTCAGCGCATTTGACCAAGACAACCGCAGCGGACCTACCGGAGATAGCCAACTAAGCCCCACTCCCGAGCTCACCCGCAGCGCATTGCTTGCGCACGTGACCGTTGCACTTGCCGTACAGTAAATAGAACCGGCGTCAATGAAAGCGAACATGCGCAGTGTGGGATCGTTGCCGACGCCGGGGAACGGCGCGATCAACTCCGTATTCAACAACACGCTGCGGCTGCCGCCTACACGAATGTCTTGGCTACGATCACTGGGAGCGGCCACTGAGGCGCTCAACCCACCAAGGGTGCCCTGCCCGAAACCGCGCACCGAGCCCTGACCGCCACCAAAATAATTTTTTAGCAGGGGGAACGAGCGCCCGCCCAGGCCCGTACCATACCCAAACTCGGTATTCACCGCAAAGGTGTAGCGCTTGGTCAGCGGCCAGTACTGTTGAAACTGATAGTCGGCCTTTACATAACGGGTATCACCCGCCGCACTCACTTCCGTGTTGATGCGTTGATAGCGTCCCGCGGTGGGCGCTAAAAAACTATCCCGNCTATCCCGTGACCACCCGAGCGTCACCGGAACCCCAACGGCTGGTGAGCCAAATTCGGTAACAAACGCTTGCTGGGCCAAGGACTGACCGCCGGATATGGAGGTGGACTCCAGGCCCGCACCGACAAATATCCGATCCAGCTCACTGATGGGNATACCGAAGCTGACGTTGGCCCGCTTTCGCTGAATGGTGTAACTGCCGCCGACGGTATCCAAAGGTTTGTTAGTCGTAAGCGACACGGCATAGGTCCGAGAGACGCCATCATCGGTAAAAAACGGGTCCGTGGTGTCCACCTGAAGCGTGCGATTNAACGAGCTGGTNTTGATATTGAANCCCAGCGACTGCCCGGAACCAAAAACGTTCTCTTGCTGGATGCCGGCAACCAGCGACAAGCCTTCTTCGTTACCAAACCCTGCACCAATCGATANATTACCTGTCGGGCGCTCCACGACGGACAAGACCAAATCCACCTGATCGGGCGCATTGGGCACCGCACGGTTTTGGATACTCACATCCGTGAAGTAACCCAAGCGGTTGATCCTATCCCGAGACAAACGAATCAGTCGCCCGTCATACCACGTAGCCTCGTTTTGCCGTAACTCACGCCGTACCACCTCGTCACGGGTGCGCAAGTTCCCTTGCACCTCGATGCGCCGAACATACGCGCGTTGACCTGGGTCACCTTGCAGCACGACATCCACGGTTTGCTTTTCTTGATCAACCACATTGCGCGGAACGACTCGCGCGAAGGCATAGCCAAAGTCACCGTAATAGCGCGTCAAGCCGGCCACGGTCTCCGAAACGGTATTTTCGTTGTAAGGCTTGCCTGCCGTGACAACCACCTTGGAGAGAAAGTCCGCTTCCTTGCCCAGGTAATTACCGTCTAATCGCACACCAGAGACAACGAAACGCTGCCCCTCTTGAATATTTACCACCACCGATACCGACGACTTATCGGGTGAGATGGCAACCTGCGTTGACTCNATCTTAAAATTTAAAAANCCGTTGNTCACATAAAACGCACGCAAGGCCTCCAAATCGCCGTTTAGCTTGACCTTGGAATAGCGGTCTGACTTCGTATACCAACTCATCCAATTGCCCGTATCCAGTGTCAGGAGGTCGCGCAACTCAGATTCTGGGTAGTACTGGTTACCCAGAATACGAAACTCTTTGATCGTTGATACCGAACCCTCCACGACCTGAAAGTTCAGATTTACGCGGTTACGCGCGATGGGCGTCGCCGTCACCACCACCTCGGCGGTGTAGATCCCGCGCCCGATGTACTGCCCTTTGATGATTTGAACGGCTTTGTCCTCTAGTGCCCGGTCATACGGCCGGCCCTCAGCGAGACCAATGTCCTTAAGCACCTTAGCCACCGCATCCGGCTTAAATTCCTTGAGACCCGTGAAATTGATGTCGGCCACGCTTGGCCGTTCTTGGACCACCACGACCACCACCTGATCCTGCACCTCGATGCGGACGTCCTTAAACAGCGAGAGTCCGAACAACGCTCGAATGGCCAAACTACCCTTGTCATCGGTGTAGTCGTCGCCGGCACGAAACGGCAAGGAAGCGAACACTGTGCCCGCCTCTACGCGCTGCAAACCCTCCACCCGGATGTCTGCAATTTTAAAAGGCGCCGCCGCCATCGCCTGCCCCACCACCAAACAGCACCCCACAAACAAGGTGCTCAAAAACCGAAAAGCGTGGCGCAATAAAGATGTTTGCATGTAATTTTTTAGCCCATTAAACGGGCGATGTCATTTGACAAGGCGATGATCATCAGCATCAAGAGGGCGAACAAACCAGCGCGCTGGAATCGGACAAGCCACGCGTCAGAAACCGGCTTTCCCACCGCCGCTTCCCAGAGATAATACATCAGGTGGCCCCCGTCTAAAACGGGAATGGGAAGCAGATTCAGAATCGCTAGGCTGACACTCAAAAGCGCCAAGAACGACAAATACGGCGCTAAACCCAAATTCGCTGTTTGCCCAGCGACCCCCGCAATAGCGACCGGGCCGCTCAACTGCTTAATCGACGCATCGCCGACGAGCAACTGCCCAATGGTTGCAACGGACATCGTTGCGGTTTGCCACGCCTTGCGCGCACCCAGCTCAAGACCCTCCCACAAACCGCTTTGACGTAAAACCCCTGTGGGTGCCTCACCAATATACGCACCAATCCGGCCAATGTAAGGGACCACGCTCCCGTTGGCGGGGTTCGCGACCAGCGCTGGCGTCACGGATAGCGTGAGCGCTCGCCCACCCCTGTCGACTAGCCAATTGTCAGATTGGGCATCCCAGCGGCCATCTGCACGCTGGACGACTGCCGCCTGTATGGCTAATCGCAACTGCTGCGCATCGCTGATACGGCGATCATTGATCGCCAGCACCAAATCACCAGTGCGCAAACCCGCACTCACCGCAGCGCCGTCGGGCAACAACTCCCCCAGCACAGGGCGCATATAGGGGGCAACGATGCCCACGCGCGCCAACGGCGTGACCGCCCCCGTGTCAGACAGCAAGCTATCAAGTCGCAACACGCGCTCACGAGGAATACCATTCTCTTTCGCGGATACCCCGAGGGTGAGTGTGTCCCCACGAGACAAGGCAGCCGCAGCGGCCCACCCGAGCTCGCTAAATGCATTAATGGTCTGCGACTCACCACCGCCCACCTTGACGGTACGAATATGGTCCTGCGCCGCTAACCCGGCCTGCGCAGCCACGCTACCGGGCAGCGGCGCGCCAATGATGGGCGCATAAGTCAGCACACCGATCCACTGGACCGCTGCGTACAAAAGGACGGCGAGCAGCGCATTGGCAGCAGGCCCTGCCGCCACGATGGCCGCGCGCTGGGCCAATGGTTTACGGTTAAAGGTGCGAGAGAGATCGTCGGGCCCAACAGCGCCGTCTCGCTCGTCCAGCATTCGCACGTAGCCCCCCAGCGGCAACAGGCACAGCACAAACTCCGTTGCGTTCGGATCGCGCTGCCAACGATAAATCGGACGGCCAAAACCAATAGAGAAACGCAGCACACGCACGCCACAAAGGCGCGCGACAGCAAAGTGTCCGAACTCATGGAACGCGATCAGCGACCCCATGCCCACGACAAAAGCGAGTACGGTCAACATCGTGTGTTTACAGCGCTGAAACCACGGAGGCAGCGCGCTGCCGCGCCTGCCCATCCAAAGCTAACAAGGCCTCTAGCGAGTCCGTCTCGCCATCCCAAGACGATGACAACGTTTCTTGGTTCACCACATGAATTTGATCAAAACGAATACGCCGATTTAAAAACGCATCTACCGCCACCTCATTCGCAGCGTTCAGCACCGCCGTGCTTCCCGCACGGCCCTCTAGCGCCGCCCAGGCAAGCCCCAGCCCGGNGAAGCGGCGCGGGTCTGGCTTTTCAAAGGTGAGCCCAGTCAGGGCGTCAAAGCTCAGCGGCGATGCACCGGAGACAACACGCTCAGGGTGCGACAGGCCGTAGGCAATGGGCACGCGCATATCCGCTGTGCCCAACTGTGCCACCACCGACGTATCGTGATACTGCACCATGGAATGGATGATGCTCTGCGGGTGGATCACAACCTCTAAGCGACTCGCGGGTAATCCGAACAGGTAATGGGCCTCGATGACCTCCAAGGCCTTGTTCATCATCGTTGCAGAGTCGACCGATATCTTTCTACCCATCACCCAATTGGGATGGGCGACCGCTTGCTCGGGCGTGATATCGGCAAAAGTGGCGATATCTCGGGTCCGGAAAGGTCCTCCAGATGCGGTCAATATGATTTTTTCCACTCGCCGCTCCCATGTTTCAGGGTCCTCCGGCAGTGACTGAAAAATAGCAGAATGCTCACTGTCAATGGGGAGCAACCGACCACCCCCTTGGCGGACTGCGGACATAAAGAAATCGCCGCCCACGACCAAGGCCTCTTTATTAGCCAGTAATAAGCGCTTACCCGCTTGCGCCGCAGCCAGGCACGGCGGTAAACCCGCCGCCCCAACGATGGCACCCATCACCATATCAACACGCTCGTCTTGCGCCACCTCCACCAACGCATCGGCGCCGCTGGCAACCCGCGTACGCGAGCCTTCAGCGCCTAGGCGCTCTTCCAGCTGTTTGGCGGCATCGGGGTCCGTCATCACCGCCCATGTCGGGTTGAAACGCAGGCACTGGGCCAGCAGCAAGTCGACTTGTCNTGCAGCGGTCAACGCATAGACACTAAACCGCTCAGGGTGGCGCGCCAACACATCCAGCGTGTTGGTTCCAATCGAGCCCGTTGAGCCCAAAACGGTAATGCTTGCCACAGGTTTCTCCATCACTTAAACCGTCACCAACATCATGCCCATCGGCAATACGGGGAGCAAGGCATCCACGCGATCTAACACCCCACCATGCCCTGGCAAGAGGCCACTCGAGTCTTTGACGCCCACACTGCGCTTAACCAAAGACTCCATCAGATCGCCAACAACCGCCATCGTCACCAAAAACAGGACACCAACCACCATCAAAACCGGATGGCGATCGTACAAAACAGAGAACACGCTGGGGCTGTCGACCCACCCATAGCGATCTACCTGCATCCAAACGCCAGCCAAAACCAGTACCCCGACGAGCCCGCTGTAGGCACCCGCCCACGTCTTACCAGGACTGATGCTGGCTGCTAACTTTCGGTTACCCCATGCACGGCCACCGAAGTAGGCGGCCACATCGGCGACCCAAACCAGAACCATCAGGGACAATAGGAAGTTGATGCCGACGACACGCGCCCGTGCCATGGCCCACCACGTTACAGCCAGCAGTAGCCAGCCCAGAATCAGTCGCAACGGCCGCGCAACGTTGGACCACTGTCCCACACCCGCGCGTATCAAATAAGCGGACCCAAGAACCCAAACCGTGGTGACCACCAACCAAGTGGCTCGCTCGAGCGCCGCAGGCATCACGCCACTACCCGCCAAGGCCTCCACGCTGCCGCGCCACCAAGCCGCGGCCAGACAACCACCCACCACCACACCCGACAAGAGTGCGGCCTGCGATGACAAGCCATTCAAACGACCCCACTCCCAACAGCCTGCAACGATGAGCAACAACGTCACCAACGCAAACGGCTGCGGCGTCCCCGCAAACAAGGCGGGTAACAGCACCGCTAACAACGCGATGGCAGTAATAATTCGTGGGATCAGCATGTGAGAGAGATTTTTTCTGGCGCACAGCCCTTAGAAAAAAGGGCGCCGTTTCGGGCGCCCTTTAGTGACTTCAAACCGCCATGATATCGGCTTCTTTAGAGGTCACCAAACTGTCGACCTCGCCGATAAATTTATCGGTTACTTTTTGAACTTCNTCCTGCGAACGTCGCTCNTCATCTTCGGACGCCTCTTTGTCTTTTACCAACCGCTTAACGGCTTCATTCGCATCGCGACGCAGGTTGCGAATCGCTATCTTGGCACTCTCACCTTCGTTACGCACGAGCTTAGTCAACTCTTTGCGTCGCTCTTCTGTCATTGCTGGCATGGGGACGCGAATCAAGTCACCCTGCGACGCGGGGTTCAACCCCAAATCGGAATCACGAATCGCCTTCTCAATTTTGGCACCCATACCTTTTTCCCAAGGTGCCACGCCCAACGTACGCGCATCCAGCAAACTCACGTTCGCCACCTGCGAAATCGGCACCAAAGAGCCGTAGTAATCGACCTCAACTACATCCAGGAGCGACGGGGAAGGTCGCCCCGTACGCACACGCTGTAAAGCAGTCTTAAATGACTCAATCGATTGCGTCATTTTGTGTTCAGCATTGCTTTTGATCTCTGCCAGAGCCGTCATATAAATCTCCTAAATCAGCGATTACAGGTGCACCAATGTGCCCTCGTCTTCACCCAAAACGACACGTTTAAGTGCACCCTCTTTCAAAATACTAAAAACCTTAATGGGCAAATTCTGGTCACGGCACAACGCGAAGGCAGTCGCGTCCATCACTTGCAGATTACGCATCATTGCCTCGTCAAATGTGAGTGTCGTGTAACGCGTTGCCGCGGGGTCTTTTGCTGGGTCTGCGGTGTAGACGCCGTCGACCTTGGTTGCCTTCAAGACCACCTCGGCACCGATCTCGGCGCCGCGCAACGCAGCGGCGGTGTCCGTTGTAAAAAACGGATTACCAGTGCCTGCCGCAAAAATCACCACCTTACCCTCCTCAAGATACTGCAGTGCCTTGGGGCGTACGTAAGGCTCAACCACTTGCTCAATGCTGATGGCAGACATCACACGTGACGTCGCACCCGCCTTGTCCAGGCTGTCGGACAACGCGAGAGAGTTCATCACCGTTGCCAACATGCCCATGTAGTCCGCTGTCGCGCGGTCCATGCCGATCGCACCACCAGCCACCCCACGGAAAATGTTACCGCCACCAATTACAAGCGCGACCTGAACGCCCATCTTGGTAATTTCGACGACCTCGCTCGCCATCCGGCGAATGGTGTCTTGATTGATGCCGAAGGCATCATCACCCATCAAAGCCTCACCTGACAATTTCAACAAAATACGCTTGAAAGTCGCCATGATGATTTCCTCAATCAGTGATTCATAAATTAGATGTGCAAGGGGACAAGCCCCTTGCCGTTAGCTTATCGCGAAAAGCTAGATTACGACGCTTTTGCTGCGGCAACTTGCGCTGCCACCTCGGCTGCAAAGTCATCCACCTTTTTCTCGATACCTTCACCCACGATATACATCGTGAATGCGCTCACCGTGGTTGCATTTTCTTTCAGCATTTGCGCAATGGTCTGCTTGTCGTTCTTAACAAACGCCTGATCCATCAAGCTCACCTCTTTGAGGTACTTGGCAATGGAGCCTTCAACCATCTTGGTCACGATTTCAGCAGGCTTGCCTGACTCAGCGGCTTTCGCCTCTGCAACTGAACGCTCTTTGGCGACCAGCTCAGCAGGAACGTCCGCAGATGACAACGCGACCGGCTTCATGGCAGCAATGTGCATCGCCACATCACGAGCGGCTGACTCAGCGCCTTCAAACTCGACCAATACGCCAATACGGCCGCTGTGCAGATAGCTGGTGACAGACGTGCCATCGACACGCTTGAAGCGGCGGAACGACATGTTTTCGCCAATCTTGCCGATCAAGCCTTTGCGGGTATCTTCCAGCGTTGGGCCAAACCCGTCGATTTCACAGGGCAACGCGCCCATGGCTTCAACCGAGGCTGGGTTGTGCTTAGCCACCAACTCAGCGGCGGTGTTACACAACGCCAAGAAGCTCTCGTTCTTGGTGACGAAGTCGGTTTCGCAGTTCACTTCAATCAACGCGCCTTGCTTGCCTTCAATGAAGGAGGCCACAATACCTTCTGCCGTCACACGGGTAGCCGCTTTACCAGCCTTGTTACCCAACTTAACGCGCAGAATTTCTTCTGCTTTTTCCATGTTGCCATCAGCTTCCGTAAGGGCTTTCTTGCACTCCATCATGGGTGCGTCGGTCTTGGCGCGCAGTTCGCCAACCATTGCAGCGGTAATAGCCATATTTTTTCTCCGTTGCGTACGGAAGCCATTTGTCAGCTTCGGTACCAGTTACAAAAAAGGGGCCATAAGCCCCTTGCAGACAAAGCAGGGCGCTTTAGGCGGCAGAGCCGTCAGCCACTTCCACAAACTCGTCTTCGCCTTCTGTCGCGGCCGCTTGTGCCACGGTTGAGTTAGCGTTTGCACGACCATCGATGATGGCATCAGCCACGGCATGGGCGTATAACGCCACGGCCTTGGATGAGTCGTCGTTACCGGGGATCACGTAGTCGATACCTTCGGGCGAGTGGTTGGAGTCCACGACACCGACCAATGGAATACCCAACTTACGCGCTTCCAAAATCGCNATTTTGTGATAGCCGACGTCAATCACAAAGATAGCGTCAGGCAATGCNGGCATGTTTTGAATGCCACCGATATCACGCTCGAGCTTTTCCATTTCACGTGTAAACGTGAGCTGCTCTTTTTTGCTCATGTGATCCAGGCCGCCTTCGAGCTGAACCTGCATGTCTTTCAAACGCTTGATCGACGTCTTGACCGTCTTGAAGTTGGTCAACATACCGCCCAACCAACGCTGGGTCACGAAGGGCACGCCAGCGCGTTGTGCTTCCTCCATCACGGTATCGCGCGATTGACGCTTGGTACCGACCATCAACACATTGCCACCGTTCGCCGCCAATTGACGGACAAACTTAAGCGCCTCTTCCATCTTTGGAAGTGACTTCTCTAGGTTGATGATATGAATTTTGTTGCGGTGGCCAAAAATGTACTGGGCCATCTTTGGGTTCCAGAAGCGCGTTTGGTGACCAAAGTGGACACCGGCTTCCAGCATTTCACGCATAGTTACTGCCATGATATTTCCTATCTTGAGGTTAAGTCTTAAAGCACACCCAAATCAGCTCACGACACGACCCAAAAGACGCCATGTAAGCCAACACCTAAGCGGGTGCCTTCGCGATTACGCACTGCCCACTATGGGCAAAGCCGCTCGATTATAGCAAGAATCCGGTATAAAGTATGCGAGCGCGTCCCATGGCTTCCCGTTAAGCTACCGTTTGATCAACCTCTTGCCACAACGCCGCCATGCACATCAGCCAGCACCCTGCATTTACCCATCTTGAGTCCTGCTTGGAGGCCACAAATGACCCCCGTGGCGCGCACACCATGCTTCGCGTCGATGCCGATGATGCCCGACTGCAGCTCATGCACGCCCTGACCCAGCACGCCTACCCGACGCCGCCCTTATTCGGAGCCACCGTTTCCGTGAAGGACTTGTTTGATATTGCGGGTCAGGTCACCACCGCCGGGTCCCCAAGCCGCAACAAGTGCGCGCCCGCAACGCAAGATGCGCCCGCACTCAAACGCCTCAAAGCCGCCGGAGCGGTCACTATCGGGCGCACCAACATGACGGAGTTCGCGTTTTCGGGCATTGGCATCAATCCACATTTTGGTACCCCACATAACCCCGCGGACCGTGAAGTCCCCCGAATCCCTGGCGGCTCATCCAGCGGCGCCGCCGTGAGTGTGGGCCTCGGTATGGCCGATATCGGGCTGGGTAGTGACACCGGTGGCTCCCTGCGCATACCTGCGGCATTGTGTGGCCTCGTTGGCTTTAAAAGTAGCCAAAACTCGGTCCCGCTGGCGGGCGCCTACCCCTTAGCGAGCAGTTTGGACACCGTAGGCGCGATCACGCGCGACGTCAACCAAGCCATCGCCGTCCACCAAGTGTTGAGCGGTCAAGCCGTTGCCCACTGGGCCAAGCCGGTCAGTCATCTCCGACTGGGAATACCCAGCCACGTGCACCTTGATGACTTGGACGCGGGTGTGGGTACCGCCTGGGAAAACGCCTTGCGCACGCTCCGACAAGCAGGCATCACGCTCGTAGAGGTCGCCACACCGGCGCTCGCCGACGTCCTCGCGTGCCAGTCCAGCGCGCCCTTGGTCGCCGTAGAGGCCTACGCCTTTCACCGAAACAACCTCAAAGCACCCGGTGTGACCTTCGACCCTCGGGTAAAGACACGAATTGAAACGGCAGCAAACGTCTCTGCAGCGGACTATTGGGACCTACTCTCTGCCCGTAAGCGTCTTGCGGTTCAGTTGGCACCGGCACTTCAAGGCGTTGACGCGATGATCAGCCCAACCGTCCCAATGGTCGCGCCCGCGCTTGCCGACTTGGCACCGGGTGCGGCGCACGAAGAGGCTTACTTACGTGTCAACCGTTTGCTACTTCGCAACCCGTCTACTGTTAACTTCTTAGACGGCTGCGCGATCACCATTCCCTGCCAAGAGCCCGGACAGTTGCCAGTCGGCTTGATGCTGTGGCAACTGCATGGACACGACAGCGCCATTTTGGGTATCGCTAAACAGCTAAACGACCAAGCCCAGTAACACCTGCAAGATGAGCATCAACACCAAGGCGGAGAGGTCAATGCCGCCGATGCGGGGAATTGCTCGCTGAAACGGCAGCAGCACGGGGCTAATTAAACGGTCTAAGAACCCCATGGCGGGCGACTGCGGTTGCACCCACGACAGCACGGCGTACATCAGCAACAGATAAAAAAGCCCTTGCAACGCTACCCGCGCCAGCATCTTCAGCGCCGCAACAGGGATAGCCAGCATCCACGTGCTCAGCGCCACTTGGGCGCCTGAATTAGAGACCAACAAGGCCGTCCACAAACCACCATAGGCTAACGCCAAAATGAGTGCGGCAAACACACACGCACCATCCCAACGCCCGAGCGACATGCCGCCCGGCAAAATGCGTCTTAAAGGTTGCACCAGCCAGTCAGTGACCGCAACCACAAAACGCCCCGGTTGCACCACCAACGTCAGTCCAGCGGCAATCATCCAGCCACGTAGCAATGTTGCACCAATCAGCGCAAACGCAAGCAAATCAAACAACGAGTAAACAAGCTGCACAAAACACTCCCAAAAAACCAGATGATCTAAACCTGTGTGACGACGCGCCTACCGCGCACCGCGTCGGCTCTTTTGCTTACCGCCCTTGCCCGCACTCGGTTTGGGACTTCCGGCCGGCTTAGGGCTTGCATGCTTTGCCCCCCTGCTAAGTTTAGTGGGTTTGCTGGGTTTGCTGGACTTGGCTGCCGTGCCAGACGGCGAGGTGTGTCCGCCCCGCTCCCCCGAGCCATTGCCGTTCGCGTCCACCGCATCGGCATAGCGCCCACCACTCGCGCCGTCAAGCTCGGGCTTGACCAGCCTAAAGTCAATGCGCCGACCGTCCAAATCGACGCGACTTACCTGTATGTTCACGACCGACCCCAAGCTGTAACGTATGCCCGTACGCTCGCCGCGAAGCTCTTGGCGCATTTCATCGAAACGGAAAAAGTCACCGCCCAGCTCTGTGATGTGCACCAAGCCCTCGACATACATCGCATCCAAGGTCACAAATAAGCCAAAGCTCGTAACACTTGATACGGTCCCGGTGAACTCCTCGCCCAGATGCTCGCGCATGTATTTGCACTTGAGCCACGCCTCGACATCTCGNCTCGCCTCATCAGCACGGCGTTCATTCGCGCTGCAGTGCAAGCCCGCCATTTCCCANGCTAGGCTCTGCCCCGTCAATGGTTTTTTAGGTTTCTCTGGCACCGCGCCNGCTGGCTTTTTACGCATNGGCGGCCGCTTCATCGTGAGCAAGCTNTCCGGCAAACTATATTTTTTACCCGCCAAAATCGCCTTAATCGCTCGGTGTACCAACAGATCAGGGTAGCGGCGGATCGGGCTAGTGAAATGCGTATACGCATCAAACGCCAGGCCAAAGTGGCCGTTATTGATGGGCGTATAAATNGCTTGCTGCATGGATCGCAACANCATCATATGAATNTGCTTGGCCTCCGGGCGGTCTTTGGTTGCTTGCGCAATGGCCTGAAACTCTCCGGGCTTGGGGTCATCACTCACCGTTCCCGTCACNCCCATCGCGCGCAAATAGTTACGCAACACCTCTAGCTTTTGGGCCGGCGGTCCCTCATGAACACGGAACAATCCCGACTGCTTGCTCTGCGCGATAAACTCCGCCGCACACACGTTCGCGGCCAACATGGCCTCCTCAATTAAGCGATGCGCCTCCGTGCGAACCCGAGGCACGATACGCTCGATCCGGCCGAGTTCATCAGCAATCATTTGCGTTTCAACGGTCTCAAAGTCAACCGCACCACGGCGTTGCCGGCTCTGCATCAACCCGCGGTAAACGTCTTGCAAGTTGAGTAAATACGGAACGACATCAGCCTTTGCCAACGCCTCATGACTACGCGTGTTTTGCAACATAGTCGCCACTTCGGTGTACGTCAAACGTGCATGGCTAAACATGACCGCCGGGTAGAACTGGTAGCCGTGAATGTCACCGTCTTTATTTATGAGCATGTCACAGACCATGCACAAACGCTCCACATTGGGATTCAGCGAGCACAAGCCATTTGACAGCTTCTCCGGCAGCATGGGGATCACCCGACGCGGAAAGTACACGCTAGTGGCGCGCTCAAACGCATCAACGTCGATCGCGTTACCTGGCTGCACATAGTGACTCACGTCAGCGATCGCAACCAACAGGCGCCACCCTTTGGAGCGCCCTACCTTGGCGGGCTCACAGTAAACCGCATCGTCAAAATCGCGCGCATCCTCACCGTCAATCGTCACAAAGGGCACATCGGTCAGATCAATGCGGTCTTTTTTGTCTACCGGACGCACCTTCTCCGGCAGATCTTTCGCCAACTTCAAGCACTCGTCAGAAAAAACATGGGGCACGCTGTACTTGCGAACGGCAATCTCGATTTCCATGCCGGGGTCATCGATTTCACCCAACACCTCCTTGATACGGCCAACGGGTTGTCCATAAAGCGCTGGCGGCTCAGTGAGCTCAACCACGACCACCTGCCCAAGGTCGGCTGCTCCGACCGCGTTCTTAGGTATCAATATGTCCTGGCCATAGCGCTTGTCTTCTGGCGCAACGACGAAAACACCCGACTCGTTTAAAAGGCGTCCAATAATCGTTTCGCTCGCGCGCTCAACGATTTCCGTTACGCGCCCCTCAGAACGCCCCCGCCGATCTACGCGCCCTAGCTTCACCTTAACGCGGTCGCGGTGCAAGACCGCCCGCATCTCGTTCGGCGGCAAATAAATGTCGGCCTGGGCCCCTTCACAAATAACGAAGCCATGGCCATCTCGGTGGCCACTCACAACGCCTTCTATCTCTTCTGTTTGAATAATTTTTTGATTCACTTGCGTGCTATACTCGCGGTTTCCTGAGATGCCCAGGTGGCGGAATTGGTAGACGCACTAGTTTCAGGTACTAGCGCTGCGAGGCGTGGAGGTTCGAGTCCTCTCTTGGGCACCACAATTTGTAAGAAGCCTCTGTAACGCATGTTATGGGGGCTTTTTTATTGTTTAGCCCACACCATTTTGGGGTGGGAAGTGACAGTTATATAGGACGTTCTTTGCATACGTCGAACAGCATAACAGGGACCAGTGAGGCCTGCGTGACGAAAGCGGGATTCCACTTAGTTCTNCCTCACAACGTCAGCAGACTCACCACGATAAACCCATGGCGGCACGGGATCAGGGTGACGCCGAACCGCTAAGCCTTGCACCTGCAGCGACAACAACCGATGGCTCAATTCACCGAGGCAATCAAGTCGTGGCCATTGGCCTCCACGATGGTGGCCTTGACAAAGTCACCCGTCTTGTAGGTCTTGCTGCTTTTCTCGACAGGCAAGAGTCGGACGACACCATCAATCTCAGGTGCTTCGGCGTAACTGCGCCCCTCGCCACCCTTTTTGCCCAAGGCAACCGCCTTATCAACTAAGACCTGAACCACTTGGCCCACGCGCTGGGCCTGACGTGCTTGGGCGACGCCTTCTGCCACCGCCATAAACCGCGCCTGCCGCTCCTCGCGCAACGCCTGCGGAATCGGATTATCGAGCTGATTCGCCACCGCACCGTCCACCGGAGAATAGGCAAAACAACCTGCACGGTCAATATTGGCTTCTTTCACGAAGTCCAACAGGTGCGCAAACTCCGCCTCGGTCTCCCCGGGAAAGCCGGCGATGAACGTACTGCGAATGATCAGCTCTGGACAGACCGCACGCCACGCCTGAATTCGGTCTAGGTTTTTCTCGCCGCTGGCGGGGCGCTTCATCCGCTTGAGNACATCGGGNTGACTGTGCTGCAAGGGCACATCCAAATAGGGCAGGCACAAGCCCTCGGCCATCAGCGGAATAATCTCATCCACGTGTGGNTAGGGGTACACATAGTGCAAACGCACCCAAGCACCGTAGGGCTGGGCCAGTTCGCCAAGCGCCCTAACCAAGTCAAGCATACGGGTCTTAATGGGGCGGCCTTCATGAAAACCCATCACGTATTTCGTATCGACCCCGTAGGCGGAGGTGTCTTGGCTCACCACCAACAACTCCTTCACACCAGAGTCAAACAAGCGCTTGGCTTCATTCAACACCTCGCCAATGGGGCGACTCACCAAGTCGCCACGCATCGAGGGAATGATGCAAAACGTACAGCGGTGGTTACACCCTTCACTGATNTTCAAATACGCATAGTGGCGCGGCGTGAGTTTGATGCCCTGTGGTGGAACCAGATCAGTAAACGGATCGTGCGGTTTGGGTAAGTACTTGTGCACCGCATCCATCACCTCGTTGGTCGCGTGTGGGCCCGTAACCGCCAAAACCGACGGGTGCAAGGACCGCACGAGGTTGTCACCGTCCTCACCCGTTTTGGCCCCCAAACAGCCCGTCACAATCACCTTGCCGTTCTCGCTGAGCGCTTCTGAAATCGTGTCCAAACTCTCCTTGACGGCGTCGTCAATAAAGCCGCAGGTATTCACGATCACTAAATCGGCTCCCTCAAAGGTCTTGGAGGTTTGATAGCCTTCAGCGCTTAACTGCGTCAGTATGAGCTCGGAGTCCGTAAGTGCCTTGGGGCAACCTAAGCTGGCAAAGCCCACTTTGGGGGCGAGTTGAGGGTTTTTAGCGACGGTGTCGTTCATGGAATCAGGGTTCAAGTTAGCAGCCAATCGCTGCAAGATAAAAAGTCATGACCAAGCAACTGCGCCCACATCAATAAAGTGAGGCGTTGCGACAGCGCTCAGCGCTTGATGCCCATGGCCGACCACATTTGTTCGCCTTGCTTTTGCAACTGCTCTTGCATGGCTTTCATGGCACTCTGGGTTTGCTCGGTGTAGGTACTCATGAGGTCAGCCATCACAGGCGTCCCCCCGGCTCCCAACACCGATTGCCACGCGTCCGGGGAGAGAATGGTGGACTGCGCCTTCATCTGCGCCTGCATGTCGGTAAACATTTGCATGTTTTTCTCAAGGTGGCCGCCCACAAGGCCTTGCATGGCGTGGCCATAAAACCGAATGAGGTTCGCCAATACCTGCTCTGAGAGCATAGGCACGCCACCGCTTTCTTCTTCCAGAATGATTTGCAACAAAATGCTGCGCGTTAAATCCTCTGTCCCTTTGGCATCTCGCACGACAAAAGGATCGCCCTGCATGACCAAGGCACGGACATCCGACAGCGTGATGTAGGTGGACGATGTGGTGTCATATAGGCGGCGGTTGGGGTACTTTTTGATGACGCGAACCGTGGCGGCCGATTCCGCCGAATTCGTTTTCGCATCCACTTCCGGCGCGCCGCCCCGTTTGGCAGCGGTCGGCTTGGTCGCCGACTTGGCACCCGTCCGCGCCGTGCGTTTGGCCGCGGGCTTGGGGGATGCTTTTCCGGCTGTTGAAGTGTTTTGGGTCAAAACGTATCCCTCGTATTCTTGGTGTCGCAAGACGGCTGATATCGAAGCGGCGATGCCTCGCAAAGGCGAAGGCAAACGCAAAAGCGGGGGCGCAGGCAACCGCCCACCGCGTCCCATTGTAAGAATCTATCAGCCGAATGCAAAATCGCTTGATTCAAAAGGAAAAAAGCCCTTGCAGATGGCTCTGGCAAGGGCTTGTATTTGGTAGGCGCGATTGGATTCGAACCAACGACCCCCACCATGTCAAGGTGGTGCTCTAACCAACTGAGCTACGCGCCTTCGTTTCTAACGAAGCCTCTCAGTATAGCAGGGGATATTGGCTATTTTTCCGTATCAAAACTATTTTTTCTTAGGCCATCTACGGTTGATCAGTGCCGTCTAGCGGACGTGATACCGGGTAGCTCTCGCAACGTCGATAAGACTTTATTTAACCGTTTGGCATCGCTAATTTGGACGGTGAACGTCATTTGCGCCAGCCCCTTCGGCGAATGGGTGTTCACCCCAATCACATTCATTTTTTCACGAACGAACACATCGGATATGTCTCTTAGTAAGCCAGGCCTGTCCAGCGCCTCAACGCGGACGTCTACCGGATACAAGGCCTGCTCCCCAACCGTTTGTCCTCCCCACGCCACCTCAATCATGCGGTCGGGGTGGGTACGAGACAAATGCTGAAAATCCGAACAGTCAACGCGGTGGATACTGACGCCGCGGCCTTTGGTCACAAAGCCGCCAATGCCATCCGGCGGCGCCGGGCGGCAACAGCGCGCCATCTGGGTGAGCAAAGAATCCACGCCCACCACCAAGACCCCCCCGCGCGGCGTCTTGGTCGTACTGATCGGCGTGCGTGCGAGCAGGCGCTCATCAAACTCAGGCTCCGGCTCGGGTGGTCGCAATTGCGCCTCAATGGCGCGCAAAGAGAACTCATCTTTACCCACCACCTCGAACAAGGCGGCCGCATGATCAAAACCAAGCTGCTGCGCTAGGTCGTCTAATTTGAGTGCTGTCTTGCCCTCGCGTTGTAGCAGTTTCTCAACCAACTCTCGGCCGCGTGCCACGTTTTCTTGGGCGGCTAGGGCGTTAAACCACGCACGCACCTTGTTGCGCGAACGCGAGCTAACGAGGTAGCCCGATTGGGGATTCAACCAGTCACGCGACGGCCCGCCCTCCTTCACCGTCACCACCTCTACGGTCTGACCGCTTTGCAAGGCGGTCGTTAGTGGCACCATAACGCCGTCCACGTGCGCGCCACGGCAACGGTGGCCCACAGTGGTGTGTACGGCGTACGCAAAGTCAACAGGGGTCGCGCCTTTGGGCAGTTCGACCACGGCGGCATTGGGAGTGAGCACATAGATGCGGTCATCAAACAGGTCTTTGGTGGCACCGCTTAAGTCACGCTCCCAGGCCAACAATTGGCGTAAGACGGCAATTTTGCTGTCGTACTCAGAGCTTGCCGCCACCCCGCTGTAGCCCTTAGCGCCGGCTTCCTTGTAAGCCCAGTGCGCCGCCACGCCCGTCTCGGCTTTGACGTGCATCGCCCGCGACCGTATCTGAATCTCCATCGCGCGGCCATCGCTATCTGTCACAACCGTATGTAACGACTGATAACCATTGGGTTTGGGCTTGGCAATGTAGTCCACAAACTCTTCCATAATCGGCGTATAGCGTTGCTGCACCCATGCCAACGCCGCGTAGCACGCATCCACATCTGCCACCACGACGCGCAGGGCCCGAACATCAAAAATTCGACTGAAGTCCAGCCCCTTACCCCGCATTTTTTTGACAATGCTGTAGATGTGCTTGGGGCGTCCGTTAACTTCAGCCTGTATCCCCAACTTGCCCAACGCCGCTTGCAACTCTTGAACGGCGAGGGACATATGTGCCTCACGCTCCACGCGCTTTTCATCGAGCATCTTCGCGGTACGTTTGTAGGTTTCTGGCTCTAAAAAGCGAAACGCAAGGTCTTCCAACTCCCACTTAATCTGCCAAATACCCAGTCGATTGGCCAGCGGAGCAAACACCTGTAAGGCCTCGTTTGCAATCCCCAAATCAGGCTCAGACTTAGAGGCGGCCGTGTAACGCAAGGTCTGCAATCGGGAGACCAAGCGCAACATCACGACCCGCAGGTCACGTGAAACGCCAACAACATTTTTCGGACGTTTTCTGTTTGCGCGGCAACGACCGCCGGCGGTAACTCTCGCCCCTGTGACAGCGCCGCATGGCTGACCTCTTGCGACTTCTGCCGCGCCTGCGTTTGCAAATGTATGAGCTGTGTCACCTCGACCGCCAATGAGGCGTAGTTATCACCAAACCGTTTGGCAATCACTTCTCGCGGCCGTTGTAAGTGGCCGCAGGCATAAACCAAATAGGCCGCGGCCTGCATCGCGGGCGAGCCCCCAACACCGGCCAAGATAGCGACCACCGCGTCGGCATGCGCCAACACGGGCTCACCCGTTATTAAGGTCTCGTCTGCCAGCAACGGTTGCGCAAACTGTCGCGCTTTCACCAACGCCTCCGC
>JGI26088J50261_1000033_pt1 | contig 86556 bp, 95 predicted proteins | sample SaaInl1SG_22_DNA_FD_50261 | JGI IMG/M metagenome (IMG submission 50261)
ATATCGACATCCGTGTTTATGGCCCCCCAACAACGTCGGGTACTCGTGCTTCCTACGCGGAAATCGTGAATGAGAAAGCTTATTGTGGAAAAGATGATGCTGCGAAGAAGGCATTGAAGGCAGTTGGCGAGAAGGCCAAAGTGTGCCGCGCAATGCGCACCGATGGCGCGTTCGTTGAGGCTGGCGAGCAAGACAACTTAATCGTCCAAAAGCTGGTAGAAGACAAAGATGCGTTTGGTATCTTNGGATTCTCATACTTGGATCAGAACTCAGATAAGCTGAAAGGTGCTGAATTGTCTGGCGTGGTTCCAACGTTTGAAGCAATCGCTTCAGGTGATTACAAAGCATCACGCGCGCTGTTTTTCTATGTGAAGCATCAGCACATCGGAGTTGTTCCTGGCATCGAAGAGTTCATGACTGAGTGGACTAAGCATTGGGACGATGACGGCGCTTTGGTTGACGCGGGTATGATCCCAATGCCTCAAGCAGAGCGTGACGAAATGGCCGCTCGTATGACAGACCTGCCTGTTTTGGTTGCGGCTGATCTGAAGTAATTGGTGATTAGACCAACTACACTTAGGGGGTCGGCGAATGTTTCGTCGGCCCTTTTTCACTGGAGGAAGTCAAACCGTGTCAATGATTAATCTTGCCTTGGTTGTTTTGGTGATCGCTGCCGCGAGCTATTACCTCTGCCAACAAGCCATCCTCAGGGCACGCAGCCAAGGAGCCCAAAAGCTTCACTCACTACCACACTACTATGGGTGGTGGGGAGCAAGCATGGCGGCGATTCCAGCATTTTGCGTGTTGCTGATCATGGGTACGGTTGATGACGTCCTCTTTAAAAATTGGTTAGTTGAATTCTATCCTGCCGATGTCGCAGCGAATGCAGTGGATCAAGCCATTGCGTTTGCGAAAGTGATGAACGTTGTACAGGGAATCCTATTTGGTACTCCTGAGCCTTGGGTGCAGGCAGCCGCAGAAGCTTATCTGTCTTGGAGTGAAACCTCTGCGATGGTATTGGCGTTGTCGGTGATCGCAGTGAGTCTCGGCGGAGCGGTGTTTGCTTACAGCAAAGTGGACCCAGAGTTTCGTTCCCGTAATGCGGTTGAGCGCATCATACTTTGGGTCTTGGCAATCAGTTCAACAGTCGCGATTTTGACAACCATTGGCATTGTGTTGTCGGTCGTCTTTGAGTCGATCCGTTTTTTCCGACTGGTGCCATTCGATGAATTTGTCTTTGGTTTGGTCTGGAATCCTCAATTTGAGGGGGCAGAACGAGCCGGTTCTGGTCAGATGGGAATTGCCACCTACGGCATGATTCCATTGTTTGTTGGCACATTTTTAATCTCTATCGTGGCACTCTTTGTTGCGGTCCCCGTTGGCTTGTTCAGTGCTATTTACTTAGCCGAGTATGCGGACCAAAGAACGCGCGGTATTGTGAAGCCGCTGCTGGAGATCCTAGCCGGTGTACCAACTGTGGTTTACGGTTTCTTTGCAGCTTTGACGGTCGCTCCTTTTGTGAAATCCATCGGTGAGGGTCTCGGCTTGACGGTCGCGTCGGAGTCGGCTTTGGCAGCAGGACTGGTGATGGGCGTCATGATTATTCCATTCATCTCGTCTCTTGCTGACGATGTGATCAACGCTGTGCCGCAGGCATTAAGAGATGCCGCCTACGGTTTGGGTTCGACCCACAGTGAGGCGGTACGACAAGTTGTTTTGCCTGCGGCACTGCCCGGTATTGTTGCCGCAATCATTTTGGCCGTTTCACGCGCCATCGGTGAAACCATGATCGTTGTGATGGCGGCGGGCTTGGCAGCTAATTTGTCGTTCAATCCGCTCGATGCTGTGACTACGGTGACAGCACAGATCGTCACAATCTTAGTGGGAGACCAAGAGTTTGAGTCCGCGAAAACACTTTCGGCATTCGCCTTGGCTTTACTCCTGATCGTGATCACTTTGGGATTGAATTTCTTCGCTCTGCAAATCGTGAAAAAGTACAGGGAACAATATGACTGATGTGACAGTTCGGGGACTGACCCCCGAAGAGGCGCGTAGCCGAGTTGAAGAGACGATTGCGGCGCGAAACAGTCGTGAAGTGAGATTTCAATGGATTGGTAAGTCGGCCATCGGATTGGCTCTTGGGTTCTTGGTGCTGCTGTTCGCAGCCATTTTTACCAATGGGGTGCCTGGCCTTTTCCAGCACTACGTCACCATCGATGTAAATTTGGATAGACAACGACTCGACCCGAAGGGTGATTTGTCAGAAGAGTCTCTGTACAGCGGGGAGGCAGAGCGTGTGGCGCTGGAATCCTTGTATGCAGCGATCGGAAATCCTGAAGGTCGCACCGAGCGTCGGGCTGCTCGCGGAATTCTATCGACAGGATCCTCGCAGCGGTTGATTGCGTTCATTCTCGATAACCCAGGTCTTGTTGGTCAAACCGTCCCAGTCAAATTCGCGCTAGACGATGACATCGATTCATTCATGCGTGGATTTATCTCGCGAGAAACTCCTGAGGCGGATCGTCGCATCAGCGATACAACCATCGCGTTTGTCGATCGGTTAAGCGCTAACGGTGCGATCAGTTACGAGCTGAGTGATTATCTATTTTTTGGCTCTGCGTCGCGTGATGCGGAAATGGCCGGCATCAAGGGAGCATTGATCGGATCGATTCTGACGCTCTTTGTCTGCATTTTGATCGCGTTCCCACTGGGTGTTGCTACTGCGGTTTATCTTGAAGAAATCGCGCCGAAAAACCGATGGACCGAAATCATTGAAATCAACATCAATAATTTAGCTGCGGTTCCATCAGTGGTTTTCGGCATCATGGGTCTTGCGATTTTCATCATCATTTTTGGCATGCCGCGATCTATTCCGCTGGTTGGAGGCATCGTTTTGGCCCTCATGACCTTGCCAACCATCATTATTTCTTCACGGGCTGCGATTCGCGCTGTTCCGCCGAGTATTCGGGATGCTGCGCTTGGGGTTGGCGCCTCGAAAATGCAGACAATTTTTCATCACGTGCTACCGTTGGCGATGCCTGGCATGTTGACCGGAACAATCATCGGCATGGCGCAGGCTTTGGGTGAGACGGCTCCGTTGCTAATGATCGGGATGGTTGCATTTATTGTAGATGTTCCTGGTAGCGTGACTGACCCAGGAACCGTTTTGCCCGTACAAATTTTTATGTGGGCCGATTTTGCTGAACGGATGTTCGTACAGAAGACAAGCGCAGCAATCATTGTATTGCTGGCGTTTCTCATCACAATGAATGCGGCAGCAATCGTACTTCGTAAGAAGTTAGAGCGCCGTTGGTAAAAAGGATTCAAAATGGAAGCGACCATGACAGAGACAGCGACTGCCGGAAAAAATCAGAAAATGGAAGATCGGTTAATTCCAGAAAAGACCATCGGAGAAGTTCACGTTGATGATGCGCGTATGACCGCTCAAGGTGTCAATGTGTATTACGGTGACAAGTGCGCGATTGACAATGTGACACTCGATATCGGTGTTGGCCAAGTGATTTCGTTTATTGGCCCATCTGGATGTGGCAAGTCAACGTTCTTGCGTTGTCTTAACCGCATGAATGACACGATCGATATTTGCCGGGTTGAGGGTGAAATCAAGATCGATGAAGACGACATCTATGATCCTAGAATCGACGTGGTGTCGCTTCGAGCGCGAGTCGGCATGGTATTCCAAAAGCCAAATCCGTTCCCGAAATCGATTTATGACAATATCGCGTACGGACCAAGGATTCATGGTTTGGCTCGCAATAAAGTTGAGTTGGATGAGATTGTTGAGTTGTCATTGACACGTGCTGGTTTGTGGCAGGAAGTCAAAGATCGACTGGATCAGCCAGGCACAGGTTTGTCCGGTGGCCAGCAACAACGCTTGTGCATTGCGCGGGCTATCGCTGTGAGTCCAGAGGTGATTCTGATGGATGAGCCATGTTCGGCACTCGACCCAATTGCCACAGCGAAAGTAGAAGAACTGATGCATGAGCTACGCGAGCAATACACCATCGTGATTGTGACCCACTCGATGCAACAGGCGGCGCGTGTTTCTGATCGCACAGCGTACTTCCACTTGGGTACGTTGGTTGAAGTAGGCGAAACGAAGCAAATTTTTACGAATCCGGTGCATGAATTGACCCAAGACTACATCACAGGACGGTTTGGCTAATCATGAGAGACCTAAAAGAGGACTTTGCGCGTCACATTTCTAGCGAATTTAACGAGGAGCTTGAAGAACTGTGTACCGATTTAATGAAAATGGGTGGCCTTGCTGAGCGCCAAGTACGCTTAGCTGTAGAGTGCCAAGAACAATATGATTCTGCGTTGGTTGAGGAAATTCGTTCGGCGGAAAACAGCGTCAACGCTTGGGAAATTCGCATCGACGAGTTAGTGGCCAGTGTGATTGCGCGTCGTCAGCCAACCGCCTCAGATCTGCGGCTGGTGCTCGCGGTCTCGAAGATTGTGCGTGATTTAGAGCGTGCTGGTGACGAAGCCACTAAAGTGGCCTTAATGGCGCAACAAGCCCATGAGTCTGGGCGTACGTCGACCGTTGGTCTGGTTGAGGTGCGTGCTATCGGCGGACAAGTGATCCGGCTCTTGGGCGATTCGTTGACTGCATTTGCACGATTGGATGTCGACATGGCGCTCGATATTGCTCGTCGCGACAAGGAAGTCGATAGGATTTATCAATCTGCACTGCGTTCACTTGCCACTTTCATGATTGAAGATCCGCGCGAAATTGGGCACGTGTTGAACGTAATGTGGGTCTTACGGGCTCTTGAACGTGTCGGTGATCATGCGACCAACGTCGCTGAGCATGTCATCTATCTCGTAAAAGGGACTGACGTGCGCCATTTGTCAGTGACCAATGTTGAAGAGACACTGAAAAACATTTGATCAATCCGTGATCGCAGTGTTTGGCATTGCGATCCGTTCTTTCGGGAAGATGCAGAGGAACTCAGAGCCTTGACCTGGTTTGGATTTGATCTCAAGGGTTCCCCCTCCATGCCGCAGTAAGATGTGTTTTACGATGGCCAAGCCGAGCCCGGTACCGCCGGTTGCCGGTGAGTGGCTGTTATCGACGCGGTAAAAGCGCTCCGTGAGTCGTGGCAGATGCTCGGGTAGGATGCCCGGTCCATCGTCTTTGACCGTCAAAACACCTTGATCGCCGCGGAGTTCAAAACGTAGTTCAATGCGCGCACCATCGGCCGAATAGCGGACCGCGTTTCCGACCAAATTGTTGATTGCTGAGGTGAGTTCGTTCCAATCGCCGAGTAACTCTCGCTCAGCCAATGCGCCAATCTGAATCTGTGTTTGCTCTCTGTGCAGCGCCTTTTTGACTTCATTGGCTTCATGTACCGCATGCTCGAGGATGTCTCGAATCCGGATGTGCGTCAGTTTCGGATCCGGCGCTGTTGTTTCCAGTTGTGATAACAGCAACAAATCCTGCAATAGCTGGTTCATTCGGTCTGCCTGTTTGACCGCTTGTTCGACTGCTCGGATTCCTTGGTTGGTGACTAGCTTGTTGTCGAGGATTGTTTCTAGATAGCCTGTGATTACAGTCAATGGAGTTTTCAGTTCGTGGCTGACATTGGCGATGAAATCGGAGCGCATCCGCTCTAAACGTGTGAATCGCGTGACATCACGGATGACGAGTAAGTACCCGGTATCACGAATTGGGCAGGCCGTATATTCCAGCATCCGCCCCCTGGTGATCGGTGAGGGGAGGGTGATTGGCAATTCGAAGTTTCCTTCCTCCACGTAACGAATCAGCTCTGGTGTGCGGACGAGGTTAAAGAGAACCGCATCCTTATCAAATCCGTCGCGCAAACCCAATAGCGTCGCTGCTGCGGCATTCCACCAATTGATCTTCCATTCGGCGGTGAGGTGAACAAGGCCTGAATCAAGGCTTGAGAGCGACTTGTGAAGATTCACTAACACCGATTGCGCTTCATCTCGCTCCCGGATGAGGTTGCGCTCCCTACGTACCACCCGCTCTGTCATATCAACCCACAAACCAGGCAAGTTACTGATGGTGGTACCGGGACGCTTTTCCAGCCAGTCATACATCTGATTACGGCGCCATACGGAGATGACCAGGGCCACTGACACAAAAAACAGTGCTGACTCGATCCAACGACCTGTGATCTGTCCGAATGCCAAAATTGCGACGGCAAGAAGCCCAGCCTGAATCAACGTTGCACCGAAATACCCGTACATTTTGCGCTTTTACCTCGTGTAAGCGTTGTGCTGATCTGGAACTTAGTTGAACATAGAGACGTTAGCATAACGCACCACTAACAGGATCTAACGTGCCCTCTTATCCCTTCCTCGAAAAAGAATTGAGTTGGCTGTCATTCAACCACCGCGTCTTGCAAGAAGCCATGGACAAAACCAATCCCCCTATCGAGCGGGCGCGGTTTCTAGGTATCTATTCTTCGAATTTAGATGAGTACTATCGCGTGCGTGTGGCGGATGTGCGCAGACGCATTTTGCTGCATCAAGAGGTTGGCGGTGATCCACATGCGCGTGCTCTTCTCAGTGCAATTCAGAAACGCACAATGGAGCTCAACACGGAGTTTGAGCTGGCGCACCTCGAGGTCATTCGGACACTGGCCCGGCATAACATTTTCCTTGAGAACGAAGATCAGCTCAGTGAGACCCACCGTGAATGGTTGAAACGCTATTTTCACAGTCGCATTCGCCAATTTATTTGTCCCATCCTGGTCGAGCCGCATGTCGATTTGGGTGATGTGTTGGCAGATGACGCCACTTATTTGGCTGTCGAGCTGCGTCTGGGAGATCATTACCGGTATGCGCTGATTGAAATTCCGACTGATCACCATTCCCGTTTCATCGAACTGCCGCCAGAGACCACGCGACGAAAAAAACCCTTGGTGTTGTTGGATAATGCCATTCGCTTAAGCCTTCCTGATATTTTTGAAGGGTACTTTCAGTTTGATGAGGCTAAAGCCTGGTCGATGAAAATGACTCGTGATGCCGAATATGATCTGTCGGATGAAATTGATGAGAGTTTGATGGATCGATTGTCGAGTGGATTGAAGCAACGCCTGACAGCAGAGCCGACACGATTGGTGCACGATCGTGAAATGCCAGATCGAGTGCTCGACATGTTGAAGAACGAGCTTGGGATTACACGGATTGATGCGATTATTCCTGGTGGCCGCTACCACAACATGAAAGACTTTTTGTCTTTTCCAGCCTTGGGACGCGCCTCATTGCAACATGCCGCGTTACCAGGAATTGCCTCCAAGCTATTGGACAACCAACGCAACTACTTCAATGTGATTCGCGAACAAGACGTATTGTTGCATTATCCCTACCACGACTTTTATCACTTTACTGAATGGTTGCGGCAGGCGGCGATGGACCCCGCGGTCGAATCAATTCGGATGTCCTTGTATCGTGTCGCGAAGTCATCGCTGGTGATTAAGGCATTGTTGGATGCAGTGGCCAACGGCAAAGATGTGTTTGTGATCGTTGAGTTGCAGGCCCGGTTCGATGAAGAGGCTAATATCCGCTGGTCTAAGGTTCTCACCGACGCCGGTGTGCACGTCAGTTTCGGAATCGCAAACCTGAAGGTGCACTCGAAGCTTTGCTTGATTACGCGCAACGAAAACGGTCAGTTGGTGCGTTATGCGCACATCGGAACTGGTAACTTCAATGAGAAAACTGCTCGGATCTATACTGACTTCAGCTTATTAACAGCGCGCCCCGAGATCACTGAAGAAGTGCGAGATGTCTTTGGATTCATTCAAACACCCTATCGGCCTGTGCAGTTTAAGCATCTGTGGGTCAGCCCTTTAACCCAACGCCAAAAAATTTCTGATCGCATTGATCGCGAAATTGCGCTAGTGGAGTCGGGTCGTCCAGGTCGTATTTTGATTAAAGTGAACAATCTCGCAGACCCTGATCTTGTGACTCAGTTGTATGAAGCAAGTCGCGCTGGCGTGCGGATTGATGCGTGCGTGCGTGGGATGTGTACCTTGGTTCCGGGAGTTCCTGGAATGAGTGATCGGATCCGAGTGATCAGCATTGTCGATCGTTTTCTTGAACATCCGCGGGTCGCTATTTTTTACAACGACGGCGATCCAGAAGTCTTTATCAGCTCTGCAGATTGGATGACGCGAAACCTCGACAACCGTGTCGAAGTTGCGACGCCAATTTATGATCCACGGCATCGTAAAACGATCATTGACCTGATGGAGTTGCAGTTCAAGGACACCACAAAAGCGCGGGAAATAGACGAAGAACAAACCAATGCCTATGTCGAGCGTGGAAATCGCCGTAAACTGCGATCACAAATGAGCACTTACAATTACATCAAACAACTTGAAAGCGAATGAATTAAGGGCCTCGGCCGACGACCGGTTAGTCGCGGCGGTTGACCTCGGATCCAACAGTTTCCACGTCACTGTGGCTCGTCTCTCGCCATCTGGGTTGCAGGTTTTGGTGCGCGATCGAGAGCGAGTACGTCTCGCCTCGGGCTTGGGAGCCGATGCCGTGTTGTCTCGGGAGGCCATCGATCGCGGAATTGAAACACTGGCGCGGTTCGAGGGGCGTTTGCAATCTGTTGCGACCGAAGACATCCGAGTTGTTGGCACTCATACCTTGCGTGAAGCCAGTAATGCGGCAGAGTTTCTGGATCGCGCATCTGAAGTGTTTCGAGCGCCCATCGAGATCATTTCAGGGCCCGAAGAAGCCCGACTCATTTTTCATGCAGTTGCCCACACTCAAGCCGTCGATGGTCCATTTTTGGTCTTTGATATCGGCGGCGGCTCCACTGAGTTTGCGATTGGCCAAGACTATGCGCCAACCTTTTTGTCATCTCGCTCGCTCGGCTGCGTGACCTACACCAACCATTTTATAAAATCTGTCTCTCCAGACGCTTTTGATCAGGTCAAATTGGCGACGCAACGCGCGCTTGAGCCTATTGCAGAGCGAATTCGAGCGCTACGTTTTGATCGGGCATTCGGCACCTCAGGGACGGCCAAGGGAGTCAGTGCATTAGGCGCATACCTTGGATTTGGCCACCGAATCACCCGGGAGTCGATTGCCGCTTGCGAGACGTTCCTTTGCAAGGACGCAAATCGCAGTTTGACCACTATTCCTGATGTCAGTATCGAGCGGATGCAAGTACTTCCGGCAGGCGTTGCCATTATGGCCGCAATCTTCGATGAGCTTGGTATTGAGCAGGTGATTTTTGCTGACAGTGCACTGCGCGAGGGTGTGCTTTACACCATGGATGATCGACTCAAAGCAACCGACATCCGCGAGCGTACCGCGCTCGATCTGATGGGTCGCTATGGCATTGATCGCGACCAAGCCGGCCGTGTCAAAGACACCGCGGAAGCTCTTTTTGATCAAATTGCGGTCCCATGGAAGCTCAATGACGACGATCGACACATGCTGACCTGGGCTGCCATGTTGCACGAGACAGGGTTGCAAATTAACTACTCTGGATTTCATCGCCATGGCGCTTACGTACTGGCAAACACGCCACTGCCTGGATTTAATCGTGAGCAGCAATCGGTATTGGCGACGTTGGTCCGGTTGCATCGGAAACGACTCGATCTCTCGGTAGTACCTGAACTGCGTTATTGGAGTCGGACTCGGATGGTCCGGCTGATTCGGATACTACGCATTGCCGCCGTCCTCCGGCTGGCGCGTCACCACGAACCTTTGCCGCCTTTTTCCGTTGCAGTGGATGGTGAGGCGATCTCACTACATCTGGACGCTGACGCTTTAGCTCGGGATCCAGTGATGGCTTTGGACTTAGATGATGAAACCCGCCGGCAGGCAGATGCGGGGCTCACTCTCAGAATCGGTTAATCAACTGGCTTGAAAATCCGAATCGGCTAAGGGAGCAAACCGGTAGCCAGTGCCACGCACCGTCTCAATGAGATTCTCGTGTCGGCCGCCCAATGCTTTGCGTAGCCGGCGGATGTGTACATCGACCGTGCGTTCCTCCACATACACATCGCCTCCCCAGACCCGGTCCAACAATTGGCCGCGACTAAACGCCCGCTCGGGATGCGTCATGAAGAGTTGTAGCAGGCGGTATTCAATTGGACTCAGAGTCAGGGGCAAGCCTTGGCTGCTGACCCGTTGGCCCACGGGATCCAGACGTAACCCATCGAATTCGACAGGCTCTTCGATCCCCTTCGGTGTAGTCCGGCGCAAAATCGCTTTTAAGCGGGCGACTAGCTCGCGTGGCGAAAACGGCTTGGTGATGTAATCATCTGCCACCTCGAGCCCAGTGATTTTGGCATCCTCCTCACCGCGAGCGGTCAGAAGTATAAGCGGGATCTCGGCCGTGTCTTGGTTGCGACGCAATCGACGGCACAATTCAAGCCCGGACACATTCGGCATCATCCAGTCGACTAGCATCAGGTCGGGAATGCGCGCTGTGATTTCAGCTAATGCTGTCTGTGCGCTGTCAGCTTCGCGCACCTCAAACCAGCCATCTCCAGTGCAACGGCGAGCATTTCCCGGACAGCAGGTTCGTCGTCCACAATGAGAACACGACGCGAAGGTTGCTGGTTCATGGATGACCCTAGTTGACGTAATTCCGAAATGAAACCATAGGTTTATGACGTTTCTGTTACAGCGTTACAGAAACTGTAACATGGCGTCTAAAAGAACGCCCATAAACAGACTGGCCCCAAATCGGTGATTTTGAAGAAATGCTTGGAAACAGTGTTCTCTGGATCTGTCGGCGGCGATCCGTTGTTGATGGATCGCGAAGCCTGCTGCGAACAACACACCAACGTAGCTGATGGGGTGAACCTCTGCCAGCCAAAAGGCGGTTGTAAATGCACCCAGTGCAATGCACTGAGCGATACCAATGCCGAGCAGATCAAAGCGCCCCAAGGCAATGGCGGTAGATTTCACACCAATTTTCAGATCGTCGTCACGGTCCACCATGGCGTAAAACGTGTCATAGGCAAGTGTCCAGGCCACATTGCCGATAAACAGACAGGCAACAATTGCATCAATCGGTGCGTTATGTGCACTAAAAGCCATGGGAATGGCCATTGAAAACGCCAAACCCAGGCCGATTTGGGGCCAAAAAGTGACGCGTTTTAGCCACGGATAGACGACGGCAAGAATCACTGCCAGTACCGACAAAGCGATTGTGTTTAGGTTTGTCAGTAGGACCAACCCGAATGCCAGACTCAGTAATGCAATCGCCAGCACGGCGGCCTCACGAACAGTCATGTGGCCCGCGGTTAGTGGGCGTGTTCGCGTGCGCTTAACGTGACGGTCGAAGTCCCTGTCGGTGAGATCATTGACCACACATCCCGCGCTACGCGTCAGGATGACCCCAGCGGTAAAGATCAGCCAGAGCGTGATTGACCAGTTGGTTTGTTTAGCGGCCATGGCTAGCGCAATCCAGGTCGGCCACAGTAGAACAATCCAACCGACGGGGCGATCGAGCCGCGTTACCTGAATCCAAAATGGCAAACGGCTGGCCAGTGTATTGATGTTAGACATGCGCAAAGTGTTCCTCATGACCAATCCATCTGGCAATTAGTTGGCTTCGAGTCGTGGGCTCTGTCTGCCGAATGGTTTCTGCGACCTCAGCAACCTGGTCCAACAGATCGGCATGCCGAGACAGATCCGCGACGCGAAAACTGAGATCACCGGTTTGTCGTGTACCGCTGACATCGCCGGGCCCACGGAGTCTCAGGTCCGCTTCTGACAGAGCAAATCCATCGTGGGTGTCTTTGAGCAAATGGAGTCGTTCGCGAGAGGTTTCTGAGATTGTATCTCCCGAGAGCAATACACAAAAACTGACGCGGCTGCCCCGGCCCACTCGACCGCGTAGCTGGTGCAATTGGGCCAGACCGAGTCGCTCGGGATTCTCAATAACCATGATGTTTGCGTTGGGGACGTTCACACCCACCTCAATGACTGTAGTGGCCACCAATAGATCCAGATGTCCTTTTGCGAAGGCTTGCATCACCTGGGACTTTTCATCAGCTTTCATCCGTCCATGGACCAAACCGATGCGTCGATGTGGCAGCCACTCTTTGAGCTTTGCTGTCCTTGTTTCGGCAGCCTCTGCCTGACTTTGCTCGGTTTCCTCGATTAAGGTGCAGACCCAGTAGGCTTGCCCGCCCGAATCAAATTGCCTATCCAGTCTGGCAGCGATTTCATGACTTCGTGACTGACTCAGAATACGGGTGTCGACCGGTGTGCGACCTGGAGGCAGCTCATCGATGACCGACACATCCAAGTCCGCATATTGCGTCATGGCCAGTGTTCTAGGGATCGGTGTGGCAGTCATGATCAGTTGGTGTGGTGTGAGACCCTGACCTTTTTCCCGCAGTAGCAACCGCTGGGCGACGCCGAATCGATGCTGCTCATCAATAATCACTAACCCAAGATTTGCAAACTGCACTTCCTCTTGGAAGAGTGCATGAGTTCCGATCACGATCTGACACTGCCCCAGCAGTAGCTGCTCTAGGATGGTGCGACGGGCAGCCACTTTCATCGAACCAGACATCCAGCCCACGCGAATTCCCAGGGGTGTCAACCAACTGGCAAATTGCTCGGCATGCTGTTCTGACAACAACTCGGTTGGTGCCATTAAGGCCACTTGGTATCCCGATGCGAGAATTGGCAGGGCAGCTAACGCGGCGACCAATGTTTTGCCTGAGCCTACGTCGCCCTGCAGCAAGCGCAGCATCGGTTGTGGACGGCGAAGATCAACGTCCACCTCCTCAAGTACTCGCCGTTGTGCTTGTGTCATCTCAAATGACAATTGGCTCAGCAGCTGTGACCGCAGTGTGCGGCCATCACTGCCAATCTGTGGTGCTTGATATGCATCATAGAGATCGCGACGGGTGAGCAATAACAGCCGGTGTGCCAACAGTTCCTCGAATGCCAAACGCTCAACGCAGGCTTCTGGGGGATGCCCTTTGGCCGGCTGATGCAGGGCAACCAGTGCATCCCATAAAGCCGGCCGCTGTTTGGTGTGTTCTGGCGCCAACAATTCAGCTAAGGCATAAGCAGATCGACCGCGNGCGATGGCTTGTTGGATCACATCACGTAGCTTCGCTTGTGATATGCCCTCGGTGATTGGATAAATTGGGGTGAGGTGATCGGTCAACGGTGGTGGGTCTGTTTTAAACACCTGAATTTCAGGATGTATGAATTCGATTGCCCCTTGATTGATCCGCGGTTCGCCGAAAATACGGACCCGATGCGCTGATTTTAGCGTGCTCAAATAGGCTCGAGAAAAGTGAAACAAACGGATACGCGCAGCACCGGTCTCATCTTCAAAGGTCAGCATGGCTTGCATGCGTCGACCCGGTACAAGGGTTTGTGAGGTGATTTCTCCCTCGAGCAGTTGCGGCACGCCTGGTTGCACTGCAGCCAAGTCAACCCGACGTGTCCGGTCTTCGTAGCGAGCCGGCAAGTGAAATAAGAGATCTTTTGGAGACACGATGCCAAGACGGCCGAGCGCCTGCTCTACCTTCGGTCCTACGCCTTGCAGCGATCTAAGGCTGTCAGGCTCCGCTGGATTTGGCATGCAGCTGCGGTGCCACTTGCTCGGAGATCACCTTGATCAACAATTCGATGGCATCTTTTCGAGGGAATTGACGCCGCCAAGCCACGGCCACTGTTCTTGATGGAGCAGGTTCGGTGAAAGGACGTGTTGTCAGGTAACCAGGAGCATAGTTTTCGAGTCCTGCAGCTGATGCTGGAAGAACTGTAACGCCGAGTCCTGAGGCCACCATATGGCGCAGTGTCTCAAGTGAACTACCTTCTACAACCAAACCGTGTCCATGGCGTGAGCTTCTGGACAGAGCGGGGCAAGCATCGATGACCTGGTCTCGGAAACAGTGTCCCTCGCCAAGCATGAGCACATCGTCACCATTGAGCCGTTTCGCTGGGATGCTCGCATCCTGAGTCCACGGATGATCTGCTGGCAACAACACTTCGAAGGGTTCGGTATAGAGCGGTACGATGTCGCAGTCGGGCTCTGTGAACGGCAACGCGACGATGATTGCGTCGAGCTGACCTTTTTTCAGCATCTGCCGAAGGACCCCTGTGAAATTTTCCTCGATAAAGAGCTTCATGCGAGGTTCAGCACGTTTCAGGGTAGGTAGCAGTGTCGGAAATAAATACGGACCAATGGTGTAAATGGCGCCAATCCGAAGTGGCGCTAGAAAAGGATCTTTCACTTGGTTGGCTGTGTCTTTGAAAGAATCCACATCGTTCAGAATGCCACGTGCCTTTTCAACTAAGGCTTCGGCGACCGAGGTGAGATGCACACCATTTTTGCTGCGTTCAAACAGCGTCACGCCGAGCTCATCTTCCAGTCGCTTGACGCCGATAGAAAGCGTAGGCTGACTGACAAAGCAGCGGGTGGCTGCACGTCCAAAGTGCTTTTCGTCGGCTACGGCCACGATGTAACGAAGTTCAGTGAGGGTCATTGTCGTGTCAAAATTATGGGATGTCGTCATCCTAGGCTGTGGTCAGTTGGGTGGCAACCTGAAAACTCAGCTTGAGCAGCAAAAATACCAAGTTCTTGGTGTTCGTCGGACTAAAGTGGCCAATGATTCAACGTATTTGTCGCTTGATTTGGACTCGCCTGATGCATGGGATGTCCTTGCCTCCTTGCCGATACATTCCAATGCGGTGATTGTAGGGATTGTCACGCCAGATCAGCGCACCCCGGAGGGGTATCGAAAACGGTATGTGGGTGTTGCCGAGCGTTTACGTCAACTGGCGAGCCTTCCCGGCCGCTGTCACCCTGTTGTTTGGGTCAGCTCGACCGCAGTCTATGCGGACGATCAATACGGTGAACTTGATGAGGAGGTACCGTGCCACCCCACTTCTTGGCGAGGCCAGATTGTGCGCGAGGCAGAGCTCGCTATTGAAGCCATTACGGTCCCTAAAACGATTATCCGATACACCGGTTTGTATTCTGCACACTCACTAGCGCGCCTTCTTGATCCCAAGTTTAAAGACCAAATCAATCCGCGAACGGTATCCAATCGCATGCATCGAGAAGACGCTGTGTGTTGGCTTCGCTTTCTGATCGAGGCACTGGCCAATGGTCGGCCAACGCCACCTTTGATCCACGGTGTTGACACCTGTTCTGTGACCTATGACACGCTCTTTGCCCGTTTAAATGGGACACTCGATACCTTGGTCCCGGCTACCGAAGGCCGTGTCATTCGATCGCGTTACCGCGATCTGATGCCAGCCTTGCAATACCCGTCGTTGGATTCGGTCTTAGGGACTAACTGACGAGAATGCCGTCGACCTCGACGCGAGCACCTTTGGGCAATTGGGCGACACCAATGGCCGCGCGTGCCGGATAGGGGGCATCGAACAAACTTTCCATAACTTGGTTCACAACCGGGAAGTGGCTGAGATCGGTTAGGAATACATTGACCTTAACCAGATCATTGAGATGCCCACCGGATGCTTCGCAAACGGCTGATAGATTACGAAATGCTTGGCGCACCTCCGCCTCGATATCGCCAGACAAGAGTTCCCCGGTGTCTGGCATCAGTGGAATCTGTCCCGATAAGAAGGTCGTCTGGCCTACTTTGACTGCTTGCGAATAGGTTCCTATAGCAGCCGGTGCTTCGGCTGTGGCGATAAAGCTTTTGTTCATGGGGTTATGCCCGTATCCGTGAAATTTTGATGACTGACTTGATGCGACGTATNTGACGCACCACGTTTGCAAGGTGTATGCGGTCACGTACGCCAACCTCGAGAACGATGACACTGGTCTTGGCATCCCGTTCTTCGCGATGAATGCGATCGATGGCTGCATCGGCTTCAGATACTGCAGAGGCAATATTGGCAATGATGCCAGTTTCTGCCGTCACTAAGATACGAAGCGCTGTGTAAAACTCACCATGAAGCTCGTCATCCCAGGTGAGAAAGACACACTTTTCAGGGTTGTCGCGAAGGTCAGCCACGTTGTTGCATGTTTCGTGGTGGATCACCATGCCGCGGCCTTTGGAAATGTGACCAACGATGGGATCTCCAGGAATCGGCCGGCAACATTTTCCGTAGCTCGTGAGCAGGCCTTCGGACCCTTTGATTGCAAGTGGTCGGGCGTCTTGCCCTTGTGAAAGTAGGGCTGGCTCTGCGTGAGTCTCCGGTAACAACCTCCGTGCTACCGAATACGCCACACGGTTACCAAGGCCAATGTCTTCTAACACATCATCAAATTCTGCCAGCTCAGTTTCCGCGACAAATGCATCCTTAATGCGATCTGAAACTTGTTCATAGCTGGCGCCGAGATTTGCCAATGCGCGGCTCAGAAGACGCTGCCCTAGACTGAGTGATTCCGAGCGCTGTTGGTTCTTCAGGAAATGCCGAATTGCCGAGCGGGCCTTACCAGTGACCACAAAGGACAACCACGCAAGATTGGGTTTGGCGTGCTGTGCGGTCACGATCTCGACGGTTTGACCGGATTGTAAGACTGTCGACAAGGGTGCGAGCGCTTTATCAATCCGACAAGCCACGCATCGGTTGCCAACATCGGTGTGCACTGCGTACGCAAAATCGACCGCGGTCGCACCGGTTGGCAATTCCATAATCCGGCCTTTCGGCGTGAAGATATAGACATCATCAGGAAATAAATCGATCTTGACGTTTTCAATGAATTCTAGCGAATTTCCGGCGCGCTGCTGGATCTCAAGTAATCCCTTGACCCAACGGTTGGTGCGTTGCACAGCCGCTGTTTCGTTTGATCCAGCCTTGTACAGCCAGTGGGCTGCAATGCCGCCAGACGCCATGGCGTCCATTTCGGACGTGCGAATTTGAATCTCGACTGGGACGCCGTGCATACCAAACAGCGTGGTGTGCAGACTCTGGTAGCCATTGGCTTTTGGAATGGCGATGTAGTCTTTAAACCGGCCAGGCTTCGGTTTGTAGAGGTTATGCACCACTCCAAGTGTGCGGTAGCAGTCATCCACGGAATCAGTGATGATCCGAAATGCGTAGACATCCATGATGTCTGAGAACGATTTGCGTTGGTCGCGCATTTTTCGATAAATGCTGTTGGCTGCTTTTTCGCGACCCTCAATGCGGGCCTTGATGCCGACTTTTTCAAGGGCTGTTTCTAGCGATTCCGCGATTTCAGCGACGATTTTTTTGCGATTGCCGGATACCTGCGACACAGCCCGCTCGATTCGCTCGATCCGCATCGGATACATGGCGCGATAGGCCAGTTCATGAAGTTCGCTGCGCACCTCATACATACCGAGTCGGTTCGCGATCGGGCTGTAAATATCAAGCGTCTCGCGCGCAATACGTCTGCGTTTCTCTGGATTGAGGGAGCCGATGGTGCGCATGTTGTGGAGGCGATCGGCCAATTTGACGATGATCACCCTGATGTCACGCGCCATCGCGAGGGTCATTTTTTGGAAGTTTTCAGCCTGTGCTTCGGCTCGCGTTTCAAAGCTGATGTGGGTCAGTTTTGAGACCCCATCAACTAGATCCGCCACGGCGTCACCAAACTGGCTCTCTAACGCGTCTTTGGCGATTCCAGTGTCTTCGATGACGTCATGCAACATCGCTGCCATCAGACTTTGATGATCCATGCGCATGTCAGCCAAAATCTCAGCGACTTGTAATGGGTGGATGATGTAGGGATCACCCGAGCGGCGTTTTTGGCCGTCGTGCGCTTGTTCGGAATACAAATAGGCGCGTCTGACCTGACGAATTTCCTCGTCATCTAGATAACGGGTCAGACGGCTACACAAGCCGTCAATGGTTTCGACGGCAGCGTTCATTGTTAGAAGTCGGTATCGAACACCGGCTGGCGCGGTTCAAACCGTGCACGGGCCATTTCAAGCTCAGCTTCCGTCCGTGCATCTTCAGCATCCAACGCTTCACGGTTGATCAAGCCCTCAGCAATTTCGCGTAATGCGAGCACCGTGGGCTTATCATTTTCTTCGGGAACGAGCGGGTCTTTACCGCCTGTTGACAGCTGACGTGCGCGGCGTGTGCCAAGCATCACCAGTTCAAAACGGTTTTCGACGTTCTCAAGACAGTCTTCGACAGTCACTCGAGCCATGGGTCATCCTCAATAAGTAAATCCGGCGGAACTTCGTAGTATATTGGATTTACGCTTGGCCGAGAAGTTTTTCAAGAAAATTCATGGATTGCGCGCAAACCACATCACGGCGCGTGCGGCTGCTGATGATCACCGCGCGGAGTTGATCGAGCGCTATCTCAAAATCATCGTTAATCACCCAGTGATTAAAGTGCGGCGCTTGTGCGATGGTTTCATCGGCTTCTGCCATGCGTTGATCGATGACGCTGGCATCGTCTTGCCGTCGTCCAATCAGTCGTTCCCGAAGCGCGTCACGGGTGGGAGGCAGGATAAAAATGGAAATAGCCTGCGGCCAAATGGACCGGACTTGTGCGGCCCCTTGCCAATCAATTTCTAAGATGACATCGAGCCCGGATTGCAGTTGTGCCATGACAGCGGCTTGTGAGGTTCCGTAAAAATTCCCGAACACTTCGGCATGTTCGAATAATGCGTTGGTTGCGATCAGTTGTTGAAATTCGTCGACCGTCACGAAGTGGTAGTCGCGTCCGTTTTGTTCCCCGGGTCGGGGTGTCCGCGTGGTGTGGGACACACTCACTGTCAGGTTCGGAACGCGGGCTAGGGTCGCGGCGACGAGACTGGTTTTACCGGCACCTGAGGGTGCAGAAATAACAAAAAGCTGGCCCTCTGGCATGGCGGATCCGTTCTAGATGGTCATAATGGCGACAATTTGAAAGCTTAGTCCAATTTATGAGGTTCTGCCATGCGACCCAGTGGCCGCGCACCGGATGCGCTCCGTTCTGTTTCATTTACACGTCATTTTACCCGCCATGCTGCGGGCTCGGTACTAGTCGCCTTCGGCGATACGCGTGTGCTTTGCACCGCATCGGTCAGCGATCAATTGCCTCGATGGATGAAAGGTAAGGGCCAGGGCTGGGTGACAGCTGAGTACGGCATGTTGCCGGGGTCAACGCACTCTCGAGTCGATCGCGAGGCAGCACGAGGCCGACAGTCTGGACGAACGCAAGAAATCCAACGTTTGATTGGGCGCTCATTGCGTGCGGCCGTTGACTTGAAGCGGCTTGGCGAGCGGCAAATAACGATCGATTGCGACGTATTGCAAGCCGATGGAGGCACTCGCACAGCGGCCATTACTGGTGGCATGGTGGCTTTGGTGGATGCCTTGAACACACTGCAACGCTCAGGTCAGCTCACCGAGGATCCATTAGTTGGATTTGTCGCCGCAGTGTCAGTGGGTGTCTACAAGGGAACGCCTGTCTTGGATTTGGACTATGCAGAGGATTCCAGTGCCGACTCAGATTTGAATTTGGTGATGACTGAGTCTGGCGCATTAATTGAGATTCAAGGCACAGCTGAGAAAGCGACTTTCTCGCGCGATGAGTTGAATGCCTTGCTGGACTTGGGTGATCAAGGAGTCCGCGCACTGGTTCGCGCGCAACATGAGGTGTTGGCAGAGGGTTAGTCGTCTTCTGCGTTATTCAGGTCGATCTCATAGTCGACAATTAGGGGAATGCGGTCATCAAATGGCCGCTTACTGACATAGCCAGCCGTTAGCACGCGCCGTGCAATCTCTTGCGAAGCCAATTGCAAATCAGTTCGCCAGCCACCTGGATTGGCCAGACCAAATACTTGTTCACTCGGATACCAGCTGTAGGCAGGTTCATTGGCGTAAACTGTGCGGAATGCATCCACATAACCGGCTTCGTTGAGCAACCCATCCAGCCACTGTCGATCTTCTTTGAGAAAACCGGGCGAGGCGTTGTGCTTGTGCCATTCTTCGAGGTCAATGGTTCGTGCGCCAACACCAAAATCACCGCAGAAGATAAAATGACGACGTTTTTTGCGGATTTTTCGCATCCAGCCATCGAGTGTGTCAGTGAACGTATTTCGTGCTTCAGCGTCGCCCTCCCAGGGTGCTGGGGGCAGTAGCGACACGACACTCACATTGTCAAAATCCGCTTGAATGTAGCGTCCATCGCGATCGAGTTGGTATGAGCCCAGTCCACGCATCACCGCTTTGGGTGTGTGTCGTGTCCAAATCGCAACACCGCCACGCTTTTCGTCTTCACCCTCGAAATAAAACGGAGTGAAGCCTTCAGGGCAAAATCGAGGGTCGTCAATTACCTTGTATTCACGTACGCGCACATCCTGCAAACACACAATGTCAGCATCTTTACTGGCGATCCAGTCAACAAGCCCTTGTTTGGCTGCCGAGATGAGGCCATTACACCGCAGGCTGATTACACGCATCAAAGGAAAGACATCCCTGTTTCAAGCACCAAACCCCTGTCTGGTGTACTATTTTTAAACTTAATCCAGCAATGTTAGACGTGTCTTATGGCCCCATACAAGCGTTCCTTTCTCGAAATGGCTCTCAACGCCCAGGCGTTGAAGTTTGGTGAGTTCACATTGAAATCGGGCCGCGTCAGTCCGTATTTCTTCAATGCCTCCGCCTTTTCCACAGGTCAGCAGCTAAAGACACTCGGTGCGTGTTACCGAGACGCCATTGTTGCCAGCGCGGTCGAATTCGACGGTTTGTTTGGTCCCGCTTACAAGGGGATTCCGCTAGCGAGCGCTGTTTCAGTTGCGTTTGCAGATAATGGGCGCGACTTTCCTGTGTCCTTTAATCGGAAAGAGGCAAAGGCACATGGTGAGGGAGGAACACTGCTGGGAGCGCCACTGTTGGGACGCATCCTCGCTATTGACGATGTGGTGACAGCTGGCACGGCAGTCCGCGAGTCAGTTGAATTCATACAGGCCCAAGGCGCGAAGTTGACCGCATTTTGCGTTGCCGTAGATCGGCAAGAGCGCGGACACACCGGCGTGCAATCGGCGCTTGATGAATTGGCATCGCTGTTTGCATTGACGCCGATTTCGATTGTCACGCTTGACGATATTTTGCACTTCGCGTTGGATGATCCGCGGGTTGACCCATCCGTGGCGCCACGGATTGAAGCCTATCGCGCCGAGTATGGCGCAACAGGCTGAGCTTTTAGGCCCGTTTTCTCAAGATCTGTGTACCAACGCCTTGGTCGGTGAAGATTTCCAATAGGACAGAGTGTGGTACGCGTCCATCCACAATGTGCGCACTGTTGACGCCTGCATTAACTGCAGACAACGCACACCCAACCTTCGGCAACATACCGCCAGAGATCGTGCCATCTGCGATCAGCGCCTGCACTTCATCTGCGACCAAACCTGTAACCACCTGGCCCTCTTTATTCAGAACACCTGCCGTATTGGTCAACAACATTAATTTCTCTGCTTTGAGAACCTCGGCGAGTTTGCCGGCAACTAAGTCGGCGTTGATGTTGTAGGACTCACCTTGCGGGCCGACACCGATGGGCGCTACAACTGGGATTACGTCGTTTTCGGTCAGCATTGTCAGCACGCGGGTGTCGATGGCTTCCACCTGCCCAACATGGCCGATATCAATGATCTCCGGCGCCTCGAGCTCTGGCATTTTGCGCTCAATTTTCAACTGGCTGGCACGGATGAACTGTCCATCTTTCCCGGTCAGGCCCATGGCGCGACCACCGGCCTGGTTTAATAGGCTGACGATGTCTTTATTGACCAAGCCACCGAGCACCATCTCCACCACATCCATGGTTTCTTCGGTGGTGACGCGCATGCCATCGACGAACTTCGACTCGATGTTCAAGCGCTCAAGAAGATCACCGATTTGGGGGCCTCCTCCGTGCACAACGATGGGGCGCATACCGACGGTTTGCATCAGCACGATATCTCGCGCGAAAGACGCTTTTAAGGATTCGTCCGTCATCGCGTTCCCACCGTATTTGACGACGATTGTGCGTCCAGAAAACCTCTGGATGTATGGCAATGCCTCAGTGAGGACCTGAGCCACTTCGGTGGCGCGCGCCAGTGTTAGCATAGATTGTTCAGCTCCAATGTCGGTTCAGCCTCTTGCAGTGCGCTGAGTAACTCAGATCGGATCGACTCGAGTGCAGCATCAGACTCCGCCTCAAATCGTAACACCAGATTTGGCGTTGTGTTGGAGCATCGAATCAATCCCCAGCCTGAATCTAAATCGACACGTACTCCGTCGATTGTCGATAACGGAAGCTTACGTGCCGTGATGATCTCGGCCACACGCTCTACGAGCTGGAACTTTTCTGAGTCGGCAACCTCAATGTTCAGTTCAGGGGTCGAAACATCGTTGGGGATGTGGCTGAAGTATGACGAAGTCGTGCGACCGTCTCGCGCGAAAATCTCGAGTAACCGAGCAGCTGTGTATAGACCATCATCAAAACCGAACCACCGTTCTTTGAAAAAGATATGACCACTCATTTCACCGGCAAGGAGCGCACCAGTCTCCTTCATTTTGGCTTTTACCAAACTGTGGCCTGTTTTCCACATCAGTGGTTGGCCTCCGGCTTCGGCGATGACAGGTCCAAGGTGACGGCTGCATTTCACGTCGTAGATTACGGTAGCGCCTGGATTGCGACTCAGCACGTCGCGCGCAAGCAACATCATCAAGCGATCGGGGTAGATCGACTCACCGTCTTCGGTAATCACGCCGACGCGATCGCCATCGCCATCAAACGCCAGTCCAAGATCGCATCCTTCCGTTTTTACAGCGGCAATGACATCCAAGAGATTCTTCGGTTTTGAGGGATCGGGGTGGTGATTTGGAAAGTTGCCATCTACTTCGGTGAACAATGGAACAACAATGCACCCGAGTGCCTGAAAGAGCGCTTCTGCACAGACTCCAGCCACGCCATTGCCGCAGTCAATCGCCACTTTTAACGGTTTGTGAAGGGTAATGTCTGAAACGATATGCTGGTGATAAGGCGTCAATGCATCGGCGACGGTCACCTGCCCTGTACCAGTAGCCAATGCGTCGGTCGCGATGGCGTCGCGCAATCCGGTGATGTCGGCTCCGTAGAGCGTGTGGCCTGCGATCATCATTTTGAAGCCATTGTAGTCCGGTGGATTGTGGCTGCCGGTGACCATCACGCCAGAGCCTGTTCCCAGGGTCAGAGCCGCAAAATAGAGCACGGGTGTCGGTACCATCCCCACGTCAATCACATGGATGCCAGTGGCAGTAAGCCCACGGTTTAGGGCGTCCTGTAACTCAGGTCCAGAGAGTCGCCCGTCGCGCGCTGTGACTACGACCTGATCGCCCTTGGCCAGGGCCAATGTGCCGATTGCGCGACCGAGCTGTTCGACCACAGTTGGGTTGAGTTGATCTGGGACCGTTCCACGCACGTCATAGGCGCGGAAGATTGTTGCATCAATACGCTTCATTACTTGGTCCCTGTGTGGCCAAATCCGCCTTCGCCTCGGTCTGAGGCAGTAAAGCTTTCTACTTCGACAAAGGTGGGTTGAATCACAGGCGTTATGATCAGTTGTGCAATGCGATCGCCCGGCTCAATGATTTGTGGTGTCTCGCCACGGTTCCAGGTGGAGATCTTCAGCTCGCCTTGGTAATCCGAGTCGATCAGTCCCATCAAGTTACCAAGAACCAAGCCGCGGTGCCCAAGCCCACTTCTCGGTAAAATCAACGCGCACAGTCCGGGGTCATCGAGATGGATCGCGATGCCGGTGCCGATCAACGTGGTTTCACCTGGAGCCAAAGTCAGAGTTTCATCGAGACATGCTCTCAGGTCGACACCTGCAGAACCCTGGGTGCCAAGCTCAGGAATTGGCCAATCGGTCCCCACACGTGGATCGAGCCGCTTAAATTTCAATTCCATATCAGGTCCTTTGAGTCAGTGTTGGAAGGAGGGTTTGAAAGAGGTGCGTCGCGACCGTGTCCTTGTCGCCACTGAAACGAGCCGCCTGTTCGGTTTGGTGAATCAACACGCAGGTCGTTTGGTCTTTGGCAAACACTTGGCCCGCCGACACATCATTCGCAATGATCCAATCAAGCCCTTTTCGCTGCAGTTTTTGCTGGGCATGCTCCATCATCTCCTCAGTTTCCGCAGCGAACCCAATTACGACGGAGGGGCGATGTCGGACTGGATGCAACCCGCTGGATAATGTCTGGATTTTCTACCAGTGTGAGGGTCGTCAACGCATCGTTGGTTTTTTTCAATTTGTTTTCACTGATTCGAGCTGGACGAACATCGCAGACAGCGGCAGCACCAATGAAGACGTCAACCGCGGCCAACTCGTGTATCACCGACTGCAGCATATCTTCTGCGGTCTCCACGCGGATGCAATGCACCCCACGCGGTGTGTCGAGTGCGACGGGCCCTGTGACCAAGATCACCCGCGCACCTAAGCGTGCGGCTTCCCGAGCCAAGGCAAAGCCCATTTTCCCTGAGGAGCGATTGGCCAGATAGCGCACAGGATCCAGTGGCTCGTGTGTGGGTCCTGCGGTAATCATCACGGTCTGTCCGGACAGCGGACCTGGCGGTAACTGGTGTTCGAGGGCTTGCACAATGGCCAGTGGTTCGAGCATCCGCCCAGGCCCCACGTCGCCGCAAGCCTGGATGCCGGAGCCAGGCCCCAGAATCAGATGGCCGCGTGCTTCCAGTGTGGTGATGTTGTTTTGTGTCGCTGAGTCAGCCCACATCCCTTGATTCATGGCGGGCGCGATCGCTTTTGGGCAGTTGGCAGCTAACCACAGAGTACTGAGCAGGTCCGGTGCGTGGCCTTGGGCCAAATTGGCCAACATGTTGGCGGTGCACGGTGCTACCAAGATCAAATCTGCCCAGCGAGCCAGTTCAATGTGTCCCATCCCGGCCTCAGCCGAGGGGTCGAGCAGAGAGGTGCGGACCTCACGTCCAGTTAAAGCCTGGAAGGTCAGCGGGGTGACAAATGCAGTCGCGGCCTCGGTCATCACCACTTGCACTGTGGCGCCCAGTCGGCCTAATTCACGGGCGATTTCGCATGCCTTGTAGCAGGCGATCCCGCCGGTGACGCCGAGAATAACGCGTTTATCGTGTAACCAAGAGAGCGTGTTCACAGTGACCTCAAGCTGAATGGCAGTACAATATCATGAAGCACACAAGACACCGATCCCACAAACGCGTACTCTATGGCGCATTCGGTCGGGCTATGAATTGTTGCTTGTGGTTTTTTGTCGGCAACGGTATGATTCGCGTCCATTTTTTCACGGTCTGTGTAACAGAGGCGGATCCAATTATGTCTAAGGTGTGCCAAGTAACAGGAAAGCGTCCTGCAACCGGCAACAACGTGTCGCATTCGAACATCAAAACGCGTCGTCGTTTCCTTCCGAACCTGCATTGGCATCGGTTCTGGGTTGAGTCAGAGAAGCGGTTTGTGCGTCTGCGTGTCTCAACGAAAGGCATGCGTATTATCGATAAGAAGGGCATCGACACTGTGCTGTCTGATATCCGTTCACGTGGCGAGAAGGTGTAACCATGCGCGACAAGATCAAATTGGTTTCCTCAGCGGGAACAGGTCATTTCTACACGACCGACAAGAACAAGCGGAACACGCCAGACAAACTCGAGTTCAAGAAGTTTGATCCAGTAGTGCGCAAGCATGTGATGTACAAGGAAGCGAAGATTAAGTAAGGGCTCATGCCTGAGCTTCCTGAGGTTGAGACCACGGTGCGGGGCATTGCCCCCCACCTCGTCCAGCAGCGTTTCGATTCCATTTCTGTTCACAAAACCAGTCTCCGCTGGCCGATTCCATCCGATTTTGCAGACGTTTTAACTGGGGCGACCTGCCTTTCTGTGTCCCGTCGTGCCAAATACATTCTGATTGAAACCAGCGTACGCAATGTTCTTGCTCATTTGGGCATGAGTGGTTCGTTTCGTCTGGTGACTCCGAACACGCCATTGAAGACTCACGATCATCTGCAGATTGGTTTGGCGGAATTGGAGTTGCGCTACCATGATCCGCGTCGTTTCGGTTGTGTTCTCTGGGCTGATTCCGATCGCGCCAAAGCGTTGTTGGCGTGTTTGGGTCCTGAGCCCCTGACGCCGCAATTTGATGGGGCCTGGTTGTATCGATTGTCCCGCACCAAACGGATTGCCGTGAAAAATTTCATCATGAGCAATCCAGTGGTGGTTGGGGTCGGCAACATTTATGCCGCTGAATCTCTCTATCTCGCCGGTATCCGCCCGACACGGCCGGCCAATCGGATCAGTTTGCCGCGTTATCAGAAGTTGGCAGAGGCAATACAGCAGGTGTTGGCACGATCGATTGAGTCCGGAGGCACGACGCTTCGGGATTTCGTCAACGGTCATGGTGAGCCAGGCTATTTTCAGCAAACGTTGCAAGTTTACGGGCGCACTGGGCAACCATGTCTCCGTTGTCAAACGCCGATCCAAAGCCAGGTTATCGGCGGGCGGAACAGTTTTTATTGTCCGGCTTGTCAGCGCTAGTGCGAATCGACTCGGAAATGCGCGCGCAGCGCTTTGGCCACAGGTTCAGGAACAAACGATTCCACCTGACCATCGAGTCTGGCCACTTCTTTGACTAAGCTTGACGAGATAAAACTGAAATGCTCTACCGGTGTTAGGAACAGACTTTCCAGTTCTGGCGCCAGTTGTTTGTTCAGATTGGCGAGTTGTAGCTCGTATTCATAGTCGGCAACAGCGCGCAATCCGCGCAACAACACCCGCGCTCCAACCGCTTGGGCAAAGTTGGCTAAAAGGGTGTGAAAGCCACGGATCTCGACGTTGTCTACATGCTCCAGCGATGCTTCTGCCAGTCGTACGCGGGTATCCAAGTCAAACATCGATGTTTTGTGGGTTGAGCCTGCAACGCCAACCACTACACGATCAAAAATGCGGGCGGCACGCTCCACTACATGCACATGGCCATTGGTGATGGGGTCGAAAGTTCCGGGATAGACGGCGATCGTCATGCGGCGACTCGCAGCAAATAAACCCGATCCATGCCTGCGTTTAGCGTTTTTAACACGTCAAATCCCTCTGTTTGGAGTGTTTCGGTGCGAGCGCACTCGATTACCAAGCGTGAGTCTGGCTGAAGTTCCGGGCGAATCCAAGACAGAAATGCCTGACTTATCCCATGGTGGAATGGAGGATCGGCAAAGATCAAGTCGGCATTTTGGATCAGTTGCCGGTCGCTCCGTAGCGCGTCTTGCTGGACGACGGTTGCCCGTGGTTCCAACCCAAATCGTGCAATGTTGTGCCGGAGCATGTGTGCCGCATCTGGATCCTGCTCAACAAAGATTGCCTGTGCAGCGCCCCGCGACAGAGCCTCGAAGCCAAGTGCACCGGTTCCGGCAAAACAATCTAAGACGGAAGCATTTGGAATCACCGGCATCAGCCAGTTAAACACGGTTTCGCGAACGCGGTTGGGTGTTGGCCTGAGACCGGGTCGGTCGAGCACATCGAGCTTCGAGCGTTTCAGATCGCCACCAATGATGCGAACCACTCCTGGGTGTGTCTTGCCGGTCTCTCTTTTCATGCGCTGATGGTATCATTGCGCTCCACCAGATGAGGGATTCCCGAAACCATGATTGTTGAGCTTTTGATCGGATTTGGGGCGTTGGCACTCGCTGCTTTGGCGATTTGGTACATCAAATCGAAGTCGCCGAAGCAGGTTGTGGAGCCCACGGCGAAACCGGCTGATGAGCCTGTGTTAGCCACTCCAGAGCTGGTTGAGCCGATTAGCTTTTTTGACGCTTTATCAAAGTCGCGATCGCAGCTCGGGCAGTCGATTCGCAGTCTATTCGCAAGCGGTTTAGACGCGGATGTTCGCGAAGAATTGGAGTCTGTCTTGTTGTCTTCGGATGTGGGCGTAGAGACCACAGATTGGATACTCGAGACCCTGGTTTCGCGTGCCTCTGAGAGAAAAATTTCGCAGACCGACCAGCTGATCGCGCTGTTGAAAGAGATTCTCACCGAAATTCTGGCACCGACTGCGGTGCCCTTGANCTTAGGATCTGACCAACCCTTTGTGATTTTGATGATCGGAGTCAACGGTGTTGGTAAAACCACCACTATCGGCAAATTGGCACACCGCTTCAAGGCGGAGGGTCGATCGGTTGTGCTGGCTGCAGGCGACACGTTCCGAGCTGCTGCTGTCGAGCAGTTGAAGGCCTGGGGTGAGCGCAATGCAGTGCCTGTCATTGCGCAAGCCACAGGAGCGGACTCGGCCTCGGTCTTGTTTGATGCCTGCGAGTCAGCACGTGCCCGTGGCGTGGATGTGGTGTTGGCTGACACGGCCGGCCGGCTGCAAAACAAAACCAATCTGATGTCGGAATTGGAAAAAATTGGGCGCGTACTGGGCAAGCTTGACATGGGTGCCCCGCACGAAGTGATCTTAGTGCTCGACGCGGCAACCGGCCAAAATGCGGTCAGTCAGGCACGTGAATTTGCCAAAGCGATTCAACCCACAGGCATCGTGCTGACTAAACTGGATGGTACCGCTAAGGGCGGCATTGTTTTTGCGCTGGCGCGCGAGTTTGCGTTACCGATTCGTTTTGTGGGACTTGGTGAGCGTGCTGAAGACCTGCAGCCATTCGATTCGGTCGCTTTTGTCGAAGCCTTGTTTGCGGAGCCTAACGAGTGATCGAATTCGAGGCGGTCAGCAAGGTCTACACTGGCGGGCGTCAGGCGCTGAGTGGTGTGAACTTCCGTCTGGCCCCGGGTGAGATGGCCTTTCTAACCGGACACTCTGGTGCGGGGAAGTCGACCCTGTTACGGCTGTTATTGGGTCTGGAGAAAGCATCTACCGGGGCAGTTCGTGTGGCCGGTACCAACTTGGCTGAGTTGTCAGGAGAGAAATTGGCAAAGTACCGGCGCCGGGTGGGTGTGGTCTTTCAGGATCCCAACCTCGAGGACGACTTGACGGTCTTTGATAATGTTGCGTTGCCGCTTCGAATCGCAGGTTTTGCGGAAGCCGACATTCCGAAGCGGGTGAATGCGGCCTTGTCGCGAGTGGATTTATCAAGCCAGGCTCTGCTAAGCCCGAGGGTGTTATCGGGTGGGCAACAGCAGCGGGTTGGAATTGCTCGTGCGATCGTGCATCGGCCCGCCTTGCTGGTTGCCGATGAACCAACAGGTAACTTAGACCCTGAGTTGTCGGCGCGTGTGATGCGCATGTTCACCCAGTTTCAGCAACTCGGAGTGACAATCCTTGTGGCCACTCACGAACGAGCGGTAGTGGAATCGTTACCATTTCGGCGCTTGGTCATTGAGCGCGGCCAGCTGATCTCCGACGGATTGGGGTCAAACTGATGAATCGATGGCTATTGGATCACCGTCAAGCCCTCGGTGATGCGATGAAACGCACCCAAGACCGCATGACGCAGTTCGTGGTGTTGATCGTTTTATTGGGGGTGTTGCTGGCGATTCCTGGATGGCTGGCACAAATTTGGCTCGGAATGTCCGCTTTGGTGCCGCAATCTGCGGTGCAAAGCGAGTCACTTGTGTTTTTACAAGACCCCTTGGAGCTCGAGGCGCGTATTGATTTGGAACGCACCCTAACCAATCGCGACGATGTGGAATCGGTAATCTTTGTGGCCAAAAGTGTCGCATTGACTGAGTTGAGTGAGGCCGATGGGTTGGCAAGGATCGCTGAATTGGTGGCCGATAATCCGTTACCTGATGCGCTCAGGGTCCGATTCCAGCTAACCAGTCTCGCGAAAGATGAGGCTGACTTAATGGCGTCATTGCAGGCAGATCCTCGGATTATGTCACTGCGGTATTATCCATCGACACGCGTACAGTACGCTGCGTTGGTGAAAACACTTGGCTGGTTAGGTTTGGGCCTGTCGTTTCTGACGATCTCGGGCGTGTTGATGACCGTGTTTTTGGTCTCCGTCGCCGATGTGGTGGACGACCGCAGGCGGATCGAGTTGTACACATTACTCGGCGCCTCCCGTCGTTTCATTTTGCGCCCCTATTTGTACCGTGCCACATTGCTCGGATTGTTGGCTGGAGCCCTCGCATGTCTTGTGATTTTGGCCCTAAATACGGTATTATTCGCGGTCATTGTCACCAATGTCGAGTCGCTCGACGTGCGACTTGAAACAGCTCCCATGGACGGTCGAATTTTGCTCAGTGTGGCGGTTATCGCGATCTTGGCAAGTTGGATTGGTGCGGAGCGCGCAGTGAATAGACGGCTCAACGTCCTCCATTGATGACGAAACGGCGTGAGTTGACAGTCATTTTGCGCGCATTGGAACTAAACGAGATAAACTAGGTCTATATACTACGAAAGGCTAAACACGGAGGTTGGCGAGAACAGATGCAAAAGCTAGCTGAAACGGAGTGCTTCATGCCTAAAAAATCAAATTTACCAGTGGAAGTGTTGCTTCCCGGTGGTCAGATTGAAGCGTACATTCAGGCCGTCAGTCAGATTCCTATCCTGACAGCTGAAGAAGAGAAAGAGCTCGCAGACCGCCTGTATTATGAAAGTGACTTGGACGCAGCGCGTGCGTTGGTCATGTCTCACCTGCGATTTGTTGTCCATATTGCCCGGAGTTACTCTGGATACGGTCTGCCGCAAGCAGATTTGATCCAGGAAGGGAACGTTGGTCTGATGAAGGCAGTAAAACGATTCAACCCTGAAATGGGTGTCCGGCTGGTGTCCTTTGCAGTGCATTGGATTAAGGCTGAGATGCATGAGTACATTCTACGCAACTGGCGGATTGTCAAAGTCGCNACCACCAANGCNCAGCGTAAGATGTTCTTNAATTTGCGCAGCGCGAAGAAAAAGTTGGCTTGGTTTACGGCGGCTGAAGTGTCCTCTGTGGCGAGTGATNTGGGTGTCAGTGAGGACGTGGTGCGCCAAATGGAAGGGCGACTAGCTGCACAAGACATGTCATTTGACGGTTACAGCGATGACGACGATGACTTGTCGATGGCGCCCGCACACTTCCTTGAAGCATCGAATGCTGATCCAGCTCAAATCCTTGAAAAGCAGGACTGGACGGATGATTCAACAGATCGGTTGTATCATGCATTAGGCGATTTAGATGATCGGAGTAAAGACATTCTGGCCAGTCGGTGGTTGTCGGATCAGAAAGCCACCCTGCACGAACTAGCTGACAAGTACAATGTGTCCGCAGAGCGGATACGGCAGCTGGAAAAGAATGCGATGAAGAAGGTGAAGACAGCGCTTGTCGCCTGTTGAAGCCAGCTGATATCGGAAAAGGCCGCTCTTGCGGCCTTTTTTATTGAGGATCGGTGATGAAATTGAAGGTCAATGGCAACGAAGAAGTCGTCGACGTATCGACGCTAGCCGACTATCTTGCGCTCTGCGGGTTGTTGGGTAAGCGCATTGCGGTTGAGCACAATGGTGAGATTGTGCCCAAGTCGGCGTTTGGCGCAACGCAATTGGAAGATGGCGATGCACTCGAGATTGTGCATGCGATTGGTGGAGGTTAAGTGATCACAACATTGCAGGTGGGTTCATACACCCTCAAATCCCGTCTCTTGGTCGGGACGGGAAAATACAAAGATTTGGCAGAGACCGGGGAGGCGATTGCAGCCAGTGGTGCCGATGTGGTGACCATGGCGGTGAGGCGGACCAATCTTGGCCAGAACCCAAATGAACCCAATCTGCTTGATGTCATTTCGCCAAGTCAGTACACCTTGCTGCCTAATACTGCAGGCTGTCATACAGCGGAGGACGCGGTGCGAACTTGTCGTCTGGCACGTGAGTTGTTGGACGGCCACAACCTCGTGAAGTTGGAGGTGATCTCCAAATCCCGGACTCTGTACCCAGATGTAGTGGAAACACTGGCGGCGGCAAAAACCCTGGTGGCTGAGGGATTTGAAGTGATGGTCTACACATCAGATGATCCGCTGATTGCGATTGAATTGGAACGCATTGGATGTGTTGCTGTGATGCCTCTGGGTGCACCTATTGGCTCGGGCTTGGGTCTGCAAAATCCCTATAACATCCGAGAAATCCTTGATCAATTGTCAGTGCCGGTCATTGTCGATGCCGGAGTAGGTACCGCATCAGATGCCACCGTGGCCATGGAGCTTGGCTGTGAGGGTGTGTTGATGAACACTGCCATCGCTGAGGCGAAAGATCCTGTCAAAATGGCGCATGCCATGAAGCTTGCGATTGAAAGTGGTCGGTTGGCTTTTGAGGCGGGTCGGATGCCGAGAAAACGCTATGCTGATGCATCGAGCCCCGAGACAGGGTTGATTGAATGATTACCGAGGCTGAGAAACGTCGCACAGTGCGAAGTTTTGTGTTGCGCGCAGGTCGCATGACAACAGCACAAGACAAAGCGTATCTCACCCTGTGGGAAGAATACGGTCTGCAGTGTCAGCACAATCGATTGGACCTGAACGCTGCTTTTGGCCGGACCGCTCCTTTGGTGCTGGAAATAGGCTTTGGTATGGGGGATTCCCTCTTAGAACAGGCCATCAACGAACCTGAGCGTAATTTTTTGGGCGTTGAGGTGCACAAACCCGGTGTCGGTCGATTGATGAACGAGGCGAAAAAAGCTGGAGTTCAGAACCTACGCGTGCTCTGTGAAGATGCGGTTGAGGTGCTCTCAGACGGGCTTGCGCCACAGTCTTTGGCGGGTGTGCAGATTTATTTTCCGGATCCGTGGCACAAAAAGCGCCATCACAAGCGCCGTTTAATCCAGACGCCGTTTATTGACCTGCTCGCAAATCGCGTCGAATTGGGGGGCTTTTGCCACTTGGCGACAGATTGGGCTCCTTATGCGCATTGGATGCTTGAACTCTTCAGCCAACGTGCAGCTTGGGAAAACACCTCACCGGATGCCACTTTCGTGCCTCGACCTGACCGCAGACCCTTAACGAAATTTGAGTTGCGCGGTGAGCGACTTGGTCATGAGGTCTTTGATCTGGTGTATCTGAGAAAGGCCTCAGACCAACATCTCTAACAGTTGATTAAGATGTCGCCAGCCAAGTTCGGTGGCTTGAAAACGACCGGGTACCAGGAGTCCAAGGCCGTCTGCTCGCCCCAACGATTGTCCCCGATATGTGGCCGCATCAAGCCCCGTCCGTTCAGAAAACAACTGATGACTGATGCCAGATTTCAGGCGTAAGCCATTCATCAGACATTCAGCACCGAGCTCCTGATCGGACAAACTGGTTTCTTGTGCAGCTGGGTCAACCCGGCGCAGATAGTGGTGTGGTTGACGCGTTCGGGCCGTCCGAATGATGCCGCTGGGTCCGGTGATCTTGCCGTGTGCGCCGGCGCCGATTCCGAGGTAGTCGCCAAACTCCCAGTAATTGATGTTATGTCGCGCTTCTTGCCCGGGCACCGCAAAGGCAGACACCTCATAGTGCATCAAGCCCATCGTGCTAATACGTTCTGTCCCCAGTATTTCACATTCTTCTAAAACCGCCTCTTGTGGCAACTCAGGTGGCTTGTTGTAGAAAGTGGTATTGGCTTCGATTGTCAGTTGATACCAAGACAAATGACGAATGCCAAGCATCTCCACTTGTGCCATGTCTTGGGCCACGTCATCGGGAGTTTGACCCGGCGTTCCATGCATGAGATCCACATTGATGCGTGAAAATCCTACCTCTTTGGCCTCTTCAATCATGGCGATGGCATCGTCCCCATGATGGATTCTTCCGAGTGCGCTGAGTTGGCTTTCCTGAAAGCTCTGTACCCCGATCGATAAGCGATTGATCCCAAGTGACCGGTAACCTGGCAAATGACCCAGATCACGAGTGCCTGGATTGGCCTCCAAGGTGATCTCGGTATCTGATGAGACCAAACCACTTTCATGCAGTCTTTGGAACAGTGGCTGCAACGTGTCTGGAGGCATCAGGCTAGGTGTGCCGCCGCCAAAAAACACGGAACTGAAGGGTTGCTCGCCATAGCGGGTGAGGTCGTGTTCAAGGTCTCTGAGTAGCGCCAGGCCGTAGTCGCGAAATGGAGGTTGGTTCGCCTCGTGGCTGTTAAAATCGCAGTAAGGGCACTTTCGAATACACCAGGGAATGTGCACGTAGAGCGCACGAGGCACTGTGCTTCTACCGCTCATGTCAATTGAGCCAGTAGCTCTGCGACGGCTTGCCCACGGTGACTGATTTGATTTTTCAATCCAGAATCCATTTCGGCCGCCGTTAAGTCCATGGCATCGGGCAGGAAAATGGGATCGTAACCAAAACCACCCGAGCCCCGAGGTGTATCGAGAATGCGTCCATGCCAGGTGCCAATGGCAATCACGGGGTGGGGATCTGTTGCATGTCGCAAGAGCGCCAGCGCACAAATGTAGTATCCACGCCGACTCTCTAGATCAGAAAACGTGCTCAGTTCTTCAAGTAGTCGATTGAGGTTGTCTGAATCTGTCGCATCCGGGCCAGCAAAACGCGCCGAATAGAGTCCCGGAGCTCCGTTGAGTGCCGGGATCACTAAGCCGGAATCATCAGCGAGTGCGGGCAACTTTGCTTGCTCGCTCGCATGCCGGGCCTTCAAGAGCGCATTTTCGATGAAGGTTAGGCCAGTTTCTTCAGGAGATTCTATATTCAAGGCTGCTTGGCTGATGACGTCAGTGCCAAGAGGTTGAAATAACACGTTGAACTCGTTGAGTTTGCCCTGGTTTCCGCTCGCTAGAACGAGTTTTTGTTCAGTCCACATAGACCTGATGCCGAAAATCGACATCGATTGCGCGGCCACCTTGCGGCACCACTTCCAGCACAATCTGAATTGTCTCTTGGTTACTGACACGAACCGGTGCCAGGTAGTAGATGGCGCCTTCGCCTTCGTCTATTTCGCGAAAGCTCAATTCTTGCGTCTGGCCGAGTAGATTTTTTACGAATCCGGTGACTTTGGCGGGGACTGCACCGCGGGCTGTTCCGTCCGGTTGTAGCGTCAATGCAACCACGTTCAGTAATGCCTGTCGCCGGCTCCGCTCGAATCCATAGGTGCTTGCAACCTCAGGGGTTAGGAAAGTCGAGGGAAAGGGCTGCACCTGCACCTCAAATCCTGACCCACGCACCACTTCTGCCGCCTGAGCGAGTCCCGCCCATAGACAGGCTATGCCGAGAAGAAAACGCAACATCAATGCTCCTTGGTGAGTCGGTAGACAGCCACTTCACCAAATAGGTTGGGCCAAACTCGCCCGAGCCAAGTCCGTTGTCCCGATAAATTTGAGGTGTCGGTGTCGAGAATCTGAATATGCAACGTATCACAGAGGTCTTCAAAATCCCGGAATGTGGAGAGATGAATGTTCGGTGTGTCATACCACGGGTTGGGCAATTGTGGATTCACCGGCATGTGACCAGCCAAACCCAGTTGCAAGCGGTTCTTGATGAAAGCGAAATTGGGAAATGTGACGATCGCTTCTTGACCAACACGTAACATGTCATCCAGCAACAAATCCGGCCGCCGAATGGCCTGTAGGGTTTGTGTCATGATCACAAAATCGAACTGTTGATCACGGAAGTTGTGCAACCCACGGTTCAAATCCTGCTGGATCACAGACAGTCCTTGATCCAAACACACGGCGATCTTCTCCGGCTCCAACTCGAGTCCGAGCCCTTCGACTTGGCGGGTTGAAATGAGCTCTGCAAGCAATCGGCCTTCGCCACAGCCAAGGTCCAACACCCGGCTTGAGGGCCTGATCCATTCGGTGATGCGTTTAGAGTTCACGATCACGGTGCGCCTCCGATTTCATGAGCGACCCGATCCAGAAATGCTTTGAATAGGCGCTCATAGGTAGGGTCTGCAATTAAAAACGCATCGTGGCCGTGTGCAGACTCGAGACGCGCATAGCTGACCGGTCGATCTGCTTGAATCAGGCATCGACGATTTCTTCTGAACGTGAGGGTGAGAAACGCCAGTCAGTGGTGAAGGAGAGTACCAAGAACCGGCAGTGCGTCTGAGTGAGGATGTCCGCTAACGGCTTGGACTCGTTTTCAGTCGGATCAAAGTAATCCAGCGCTCGAGTCATTAGGATGTACGTGTTGGCATCGAACCGTTCACTGAATTGCTGTCCTTGGTAGCGCAGGTACTGTTCAATTGCAAAATTGGCACCTTCTGCATCCCGATCCGCGCGAGGCAGTTGGCGACCAAACTTGGTTCCCATTGCTTCATCGGACAAGTAGGTGATGTGGCCTACCATGCGAGCCAATCCGAGCCCAGAGCCAGGGATGACCTTGTGAGCGGCATAGTGCCCATCATGAAAATTTGGATCGCGCATGATGGCCTGTCGGGCCACTTCATTAAATGCGATGTTTTGCGCTGTCAGCCGCGGTGCGGCAGCAATAATGGCTGCGGCGCGGACACGGTCTGGGTAGGAGATGGCCCACTGTAACGCTTGCATGCCACCGAGTGATCCGCCAACGACCGCGGCAAAACAAGCGATCCCTAGGACATCGGCAAGCCGCGCCTGGCTGGCCACCCAATCATTGACGGTCACTTCTGGGAAGTCGGGACCATAGGGTTGGTTGGTCTCAGGATTGATCGAGAGTGGCCCTGTGGATCCTGAGCAGCCCCCGAGATTGTTGAGTGACACAACGAAAAAGTGTGTGGTGTCGATCGCTTTGCCTGGACCGATGTAATCGTCCCACCAGCCAGGTTTTGATTCGCCTTCGTGGTAGCCTGCGGCNTGGTGATCACCACTGAGTGCATGACAAACCAGGACTGCATTGCTGCGTTCACTGTTGAGTTCGCCGTAGGTTTCCACCACCAGGTCATAACGTGGTAGTCGGCCACCGCGTTCGAGCGCCAGNGGCTCTTCAAATGCGACAGTGAACGGGGTCACTACCCCAACGGAGCTGCTCATCAGCCCAAGCCGACAAAAAATTGCGCAACACTTGAAGACAATCCCAGTGAGCGCGCAGGACCATTGATAACGGCTGCCTCAATGATGTTGATGACGACGAACAAAAGAATGGGTGATAGATCGAGACCACCCAGATCTGGTACCACGCGCCGAAACGGGGCCAAAAATGGTTCAGTTACTTGATTCACCAATTCTGCGCCCGGATGGCTCGCTTGGGGTGCTAGCCAAGACAAAATGATCATTCCGAATAGAGCGTAGAAGATCAGGCTCAAGATTACGCCAAAGACCGAGAGGACCGACCAGATCGCCAGTTGCATTAGCCCTGGTAATCCACCAAGCAACAGGAAGCAAAGCCCAGCGCCAAGTGCTTGGATAACAATGGCTGCAACCAACACACCGGTGTTGATCGGTCCAATTACAGGCAATGTTCGAAATGGCAGAACAAAGGGTGCAGTAAAACGGTTCACGCCCTGGCAAATAGGGTTGTAGAAATTGGCTTGCGCCAATTGCAACAGGAAGCGAAGGCTGATCAATGCAACCAACAGGGAGATGGCTGTATTTAACACGTAAAAAACCACATTCGATTCCATAAATCTTCCTTTAATGCGTTGCGACGGTAGCGTACACGTTATCCTGCATCTTTTGACAGTGCAGACGCGCGGTCTCNGGCCGCGATCAGCGCNCGGTCAACAAGATCAGCAAAATCTCCTTCGGCAAATACNGCCAATGCCGCCTCTGTAGTACCTCCGGGCGAGGTGACACGCTGTCGTAAAACGTCTGGTCCAACGTCTGCCTTTTCAACCATGGCGGCTGCACCCTTAGCCGTTTGAACCACAAGTTGGCTGGCAACACTTGGTGGCAATCCCAAACGCGTTGCAGATCGCATCAGATGCTCAATCATTAAAAAGAAGTAGGCAGGTCCAGAGCCCGAGACGGCTGTGACTGTGTCGATGTCTTCTTCGCTGTCGACCCAAAGGGCGCAACCACAGGCTTCAAATACNGAAGTGACGCGCTGTCGTGTCGCATCAGATAACGTATCCCGAGTCACCAACGCGCTCATGCCAAGGCCTAGCAATGCCGGTGTATTCGGCATCACGCGCACCACCGGCTGCGTTGTTAATGCCAGTTCGGATTGAATCATCGCAATGGAGATGCCGGCGGCGATGGAGCAAAATACATGGTCTTGTCGGACATGAGGCGCAAGTCCCTGCAGCACAGAGCGCATGATTTGTGGCTTGACAGCTAACACAATCAGGTCGGCATGAGCGAGCACTGGAGCCGAGTCATCTCCTACCATCACACCGAGTGCTGCGAGCGCGTCACGGCATGCAGCGTTGGGATCAGACACGATAATTTCGTTTGCTTGGGTGCCTGCTGCCAACAATCCCGTGATAATGGCTTGCGCCATATTGCCACCGCCAATAAATCCAATGCGGATGTTCATGTTGACTCCTTGGGTGTGCGGGCACCGAAAAGTGCAGTTCCGATACGAACCATGGTGCTGCCGTTGGCAATCGCAAGTTCGAGGTCATTGGTCATTCCCATGGACAGCGTATCAAATTGTGCAGATACCCGTCCGCTGGTACGGATACGTTCGAATAAGGCCGCCAGAGTGCGATGCGATTGGATTAATGCCTCAGTATCTAGTGGATCTGGAATTGACATCAATCCGCGTAGGATCAGGTTTGGACAGTCAAGAACGTGGGCGACTAAAGCGTCGAGTGCATCAGGCAGCACACCTGATTTGGTGGGGGCATCGTCTACGTTGACCTGAATTAAAACATTCAGTGGTATACCGCTTCGCTGCGCGTTAAGACGCGACGCAATNTTCTCACGATCGAGCGTGTGCACCCAATCAAAGTGATCTGCGATGACCTGGGTTTTGTTACTTTGGATATGGCCGATGTAGTGCCAGGTGATCGGCAGATGGCGAAGTTCGGTGATTTTGTCGACNGCTTCTTGCACATAATTCTCACCAAATGCGGTGAGACCGAGTTGAAATAGCATTTCCACATCCGAAGCAGGCTTAGTCTTCGACACGGGTAATAACTGCACTGCATTCTGCGCGCGTCCATGGCTTGCGATTGCAGTATCGATTCGCTGCTGGATTGACTCGAGATTGTGACGCAGTGAGAGTAGACGGTCCATCAATTAGCCCTGAACAGGACGGCCAGACACCCACACCTGAGAGAGGCATCCCTCCAATCTGTGATTCAATACGGGGTTGTTATGACCGCTACTTCGGATTCCCTGGGGTGTTAGTTCCGAGTGGCTGGATGCGTCAAAAAGTACGCAATCCGCAATCGCGCCCACTCGAATTTGGCCCAAATGATCTTGGTTGATCAACTGTGCCGGCCTCCGACTCATGGCTTCAATTAACCGCTCAATGGGCAGATCCGCATCACGCGACAGTTTCCACAGTAGGGGCAACGTGCTGTCGAGCAGGCTCATGCCAGGCTCTGTTTCTGGGAATGGCGCCAGTTTCGCTCCAGGCTCATGCGGGCTGTGGTCAGTGATGATGGCATCGACAGTTCCATCTACGACACCTGCGCGGAGCGCATCTCGATCTGCACAGGTCCGCAGTGGACGCTCGAGATGGAATAATGGATTGAGGTCAACCAGATCCAGTTCGCTGTAGAGCAGGTGACTGAGTGTCACATCGCAGGATACGGGAAGCCCTCGCGCTTTGGCGTTGCGGATACGCTCGACAGAACGTTGCGTGGTTAAGCGCGAGAAGTGGGCGCGGACACCAGTTGCCTCGACCAACTCAAGATCTGCTGCCAAGCCCAGTGTTTCTGACAGAGGTGAGTTTAGTGACAGCCCAAGCCCAGTGCCGACATGTCCAGCATGCGCGCATCCCCCTGTAAAGTCGCGACACTCGGAGTCTAAAAACACAGTAATACCTAAGCTCGCTGCATATTTGAGAGCGTTGTACTGAATTTTCTGCGATGCAAATGGCCGATTTCCCTGCGAGAGTGCCACACAGCCTGCTTCCATTAGCGCTGCCATCTCAGACAAGTGAGATCCTTGTCCGCCTTGCGTCAGCATCGCTGTGGGTAGAACGCGACAATGCCCTTGGGCGGCCCCCCGCTCAAGGACCAGACGAACATCTGCTGGAGAATCGACCACCGGATCGGTGTTTGGTGTGGTGACCACAGTGGTTACCCCGCCAGCGACAGCGGCACGTGTTTCTGAGGCCATGGTCCCCTTGTGTTCCAGTCCAGGTTCCCGCAAGTGTGCCCTTAGATCGAGCAAACCTGGAAACAACCAAAACCCCTGGCCATCATGGGTTGCATCTGTCTTGGTTGATTTGGCGTCGGCAAACACTCCGTTTTCGATCGCCACCGCGGTCTGGCCATGTAACTCACTGCCAGGTGAGCAAATATGAACATTTTCGATGCGGAGGCTCATGCCTGATCCTGCTGAGTTGAAATGGTCATGGCCATCACAGCCATTCGGATTGCGATGCCGTTCGTGACCTGGTCGAGAATAACTGCTTGCGGTCCGTCAGCTACCTCATTGGAAATTTCAACACCCCGGTTGATCGGCCCTGGGTGCATCACAATGGCCTCTGGATCGGCCATTTTCAGGCGCTCTTCAGTCATGCCGTAGAGGTTGAAGAATTCCCGCTCGCTGGGGAGGAGTGCACTACTCATCCGTTCTTTTTGCAGTCTCAATAGAACGACCACATCGGCGCCAATCAAGCCATCGGACAACCTGTGGAATGTGCGTACGCCCAGTGTGGGCAAATCTGACGGTAACAGGGTACCTGGCCCGATCGCACGAATGTCCTGGCAACCCAAGCCATTTAGACCATGAATCAGTGATCGCGCGACTCGGGAGTGTTTTAGATCACCGACGATGGCGACCGACAGATTAGACGGGTCCCCTTTGTGCTTACGGATTGTCATCAGATCCAAAAGCCCCTGGGTGGGGTGTGCATGGGTGCCATCACCCGCGTTGATCACCGCGATATTGGGAGTGACACGATTGGCGATGAAAAATGGGGCTCCACCTGCACTGTGACGGACCACGAACAGATCGGCTTGCATGGCTTCAAGATTCTTCAATGTATCGAAGAGGGTCTCGCCTTTGGCGGTGGAGCTTGTGCGAATGTCTAAGGTAACGACATCAGCACTCAGGCGATGTGCGGCAATGTCAAACGTAGTGCGGGTTCGCGTCGAGTTCTCAAAGAACAGATTGACCACCGTTTTACCGCGGAGCAGAGGCACTTTTTTTACCGGTTGCCCCTGCGAAGACAAAAAGCTCTCGGCTGTGTCCAATAATTCAGTGATTAAAGATTTTGGAAGGCCTTCGGTCGTCAGGAGATGCTTCAATCGTCCATCGGCGGTGAGTTGAAGCGCAGCGGGACCGTGCATGGCTCTCCTTATTCCGAGCGCGGTGCGATGAGCACCAGTGGTTCAGGTCCGGTGAGTTTACACCGTCCGGTACCATCTGCGCCAAGGGCTTGGCCAAGAAAACGTGGTTCGATTGGTAATTCGCGTCCGCCACGGTCAAATAAAATAGCCAAATCGATGCTGCCGGGACGTCCATAGTCGAACAAAACGTTCAGCGCGGCTCGGATGGTGCGTCCGGTGTACAACACATCGTCCACTAACAAAATATGGTCACCGTTCAGTTGCGACGGCATCCCTTCCGTAAGTCCCGAGCGTTTCAGTCCTGTGGTATCAAAATCATCTCGGTACAGAGAAATATCGAGAGTTGCAGGTGCGTCCCAGCCAAGCGCTTGACAGAGGCGCTCTGCGATCCAGACTCCACCGGTGTGCAAGCCAACCACCAATGGTGGTTCTTCGTATGCTGCACCAACCGACCCAATGAGTGCGTTGAGCGCTTGAGATACAGCCTCTGCGGAGCGAACTTCAGTCATTGTATTCTCCCAGCCATCGCTCGAGGATCAGGCTCGCGCAAGCTGCGTCGAGCGCACCTTGTTGATCACTGGCTTTGCGATGGAACGCGGTAAGCGCACGGGCCTCACGCGTGGTTTCAAATTCATCAATGTAGTGCACGTCAACACCGAATCGTCCGTGGATCCGCTGGCCGAACTGCTTTGCCCGTACAGCCATGTCACTGACACTACCATCGGCATGTAGGGGTAGGCCTACCACCACCAGATCCGGCTGCCATTGGTTAAGCAGTGATTCGATCTCATCCCACTTGGGAATGCCGTCTTGGGCGCGGATCGCGCCGATTGGGCTGGCTGTGCGCGTCAGGGTCTGGCCGCTCGCAACACCGATTCGGGACAGCCCGTAATCAAATCCGAGCGCGAGGGGCATCACGCGTGCCCTGCACCTTGTGACAGCTGAATCGGGTCGATACCCAATTGCGCCAGTGCGGCGCGTTGCCGATCGCCTGAAGGAAACTGAAATACGATGTCCGCATCCCATGGCACGTTGAGCCAAGAATTCCCCTGCATTTCTTGTTCGAGCTGCCCTTCGGACCAGCCGGAGTAGCCGAGAACAAAAATGGCGTCACCCTGATTCAGGGCGTCCACCGCAGTCGGCAGTACATCCGGGCTTGAGGCGAGGAAGAGCCCATCAAGCACTTCAACCACATCGTTGCTGATCGGATGGTTGGTTAACAAAAACCCACGTTGCGGTTCGACTGGCCCTCCAGTCATCACCGGGACATCGGGATCCAGCGCATTGGCTTGCTCAATGCCAAGCTGTTCGAAGATTTCCTGCACTGAAAATTCGGTCGGTTTATTGACAATAAAACCCATGGCGCCGGCTTCGTTGTGTTCGCACACTAGAACCACCGACGAATCGAACACGCCGTCTCGCAAGTCGGGCATGGAGACCAAAAACTGTCCCTGAAATTTTGAGTTGTCAGCGCCTAAACTCATCGCTTGCTCCCTGTTCATGCTGCCCAATGGCTGAGTGTAGCTTATTGATTGAAAAGTGCTGTGAAAAAGTCGTGACCGATATCACTGCCTGTCTGGGCATCGATTTCCCGAACACAAGTGGGGCTCGTCACATTGATTTCGGTCAAATGACCACCGATCACGTCAAGTCCTACGAACAACAGTCCACGCGCCTTGAGGGCTGGACCAATCGCCTCAGCGATTGTCCGCTCGGCATCAGAGATTGGCATTGCCACTCCGCGTCCGCCGGCCGCTAAGTTACCGCGAGTCTCTCCTTGCGACGGAATACGTGCCAACACATGTTCGATTGGCTGGCCATGCAACACGAGGACACGGCGGTCGCCTTCGCTGATTTCGGAGCGGTATTCTTGCGCCATCACTAAGCGAGATTGCTCCGGAGACAGGGTTTCAAGCACGGCACCCAGATTAAGTCCGTCGGCTGTGATGCGAAAAATCCCAGACCCACCCATTCCATCGAGCGGCTTTAAAATGATGTCCCCTTGGCGCTTTTGAAACGCTCTGATGTCGTCATGTTGGCTCGAGACGATGGTTTTGGGCATCCACTGTGCAAATTCGGTCGCGAACAGTTTTTCGTTACAGTCGCGCACGGAACGAGGGTCATTTAGCACCTGTACACCGCGCGTTTGCGCTCGTTCAAGAATCTGCGTCGCATACAGGTATTCCCCATCAAACGGGGGGTCGACCCGAATCATCACGGTGTCCAGGTCACTAATCGGGCCTTGGATTGGCTCACCCAGTGACACAAAGTTTTCTTGTTCGTCGCGCACGGTCACGGGATAGCGTGTGGCATACGGCTCGCCCTCGATCAATGAGAGCCCATTTTTCGGTAAATAAAAGATCTGGCAGCCCAGTGCTTGAGCAGCGAGCATGAGAGCGAAACTGGTGTCTTTGTAGGGTTTGATTTGGGTGATTGGATCCATCCAAAACCCGATCTGCTGTGACGTCATCCTGAATGCTCTTTGTTAATACTGCCCATACTGGTGGCCCAATAGAGTGAGACCGACCAGCGCGGCGGTCTCCGCTCTCAATATTCTGGGGCCAAGTGACATCGGTTTCACCTGCTTTTTAAGCAAGCTTTCCACTTCGCCGTCATCGAAGCCACCTTCGGGGCCAATGAACAGCCAGCTGGGTCGAGATGGGTCGATGGCGATGGCTTGCGTCTCTGGATGCGCAAAGACGGCCTGCTCACCACCGATTTCAATGGCTTCAAGCGTCGTTACCGGCGCCAGTGTGGGCAGCCAATTGTTACGGGATTGCTCGCAGGCGTTGATCAGAATTTCTTGCCAGTGCAGAGATTTTTTCTCCAGGCGGTCCCCACGTGGTGGCGAGTCGGTGTAGCGGCTAACGATTGGTGTAATCGCAGTGACTCCGAGCTCGGTAGCTTTCTGCAGTGCCCAATCGAAGCGGTCTGCCTTGATCAAGCATAGCCCCAGCGTTACGGGAAGACGTGTGTCCGCTGTGAGACTTGGAGTGTCTTGTTTGACCACAGTCTGACGCTTGTCGATCTGTTGGATTTGGGCGCTTGCGATTTGCCCCTGACCATCAAACAACTCAAGTGCGTAACCAACACGTGCTCNCAGCACGCGTGACAAATAATGNTGGTTGCGTTCAGACAAAATGACCTCGCCTGCCGCCGACGCGAGTGCGCTGACATACAGGCGAGGTTGCCGCATCTTAGTACTTGTAAGAATCCGGCTTGAAAGGCCCTTCAACTGAGACGCCGATGTACTTGGCCTGATCCTCTGTGAGCTTGGTGATAACGCCACCAAAGCCTTCGACCATACAGCGCGCCACTTCTTCGTCGAGGTGNTTTGGCAGCACTTCGATACGCACTTGGCTTGGCTTTTCACTTTCAGGCAACGCAGCGAAACCGCGCTGGTACACTTCAATTTGTGCCAACACCTGATTGGCGAAGGATCCGTCCATGATGCGTGATGGGTGACCGGTGGCATTGCCNAGGTTGACCAAACGGCCTTCGGCGAGCAACAGCAAGTAGTCATCTGCTGCATCGGAACGGAATACCAAGTGAACCTGTGGCTTCACCTCTTCCCAGCGCCAGTTTTGGCGCATGTATGCGGTATCGATTTCATTNTCGAAGTGGCCGATGTTGCAGACGATNGCGCCTTTCTTCAGTGACTGCAGCATGGCGCTGTCACACACATCGATGTTGCCTGTGGTGGTCACCAAAATGTCAGTGTCTTGCAACAAGCGCGTGTTGATATCGGCCTGCTTCTTGGTTTTCACCCCGTTGATGTATGGGCTGACCACTTCAAACCCATCCATGCAAGCTTGCATCGCACAGATTGGGTCGGCTTCGGTCACGCGGACGATCATGCCTTCCTGACGCAGACTCTGCGCTGAACCCTTGCCGACATCACCATAGCCGATCACGAGTGCACGCTTACCAGACAGCAACATGTCTGTTCCACGCTTGATCGCGTCGTTTAAAGAGTGGCGACAGCCATATTTGTTGTCGTTTTTCGCTTTAGTAACAGCATCGTTGACATTGATCGCTGGGATCTTCAACTCACCTTTAGCCATCATTTCATGCAGACGGTGCACACCTGTGGTGGTTTCTTCAGTGACACCATTGATCCGTGCCAACATGGCTGGGTATTTGTTGTGCACCATGTCAGTGAGGTCGCCGCCATCGTCCAACAACATGTTGGCATCCCATGGCGTGCCATTCTTCAGAATGGTTTGTTCAATGCACCACTCACCCTCTTCGTTGCTCTGGCCCTTCCAGGCATACACAGGGATGCCGGCTGCGACCATGGCTGCAGCGGCTTCGTCCTGCGTTGAGAAAATGTTACATGAGCTCCAGCGTACTTCGGCACCGAGAGCGACGAGAGTTTCGATCAGTACAGCGGTCTGCACAGTCATGTGAATACAACCGATGATTTTTGCACCCTTCAATGGTTGCTCGGCGGCATATTTTTCGCGCAACCGCATCAGGGCTGGCATTTCGCTTTCTGCAAGACGGATCTCACGACGGCCCCAATCGGCCAGTGACAGGTCTTTGATCTTGTAGTCGCCGTTTAATACGTCGTTTGGTAATGCGCTCATAGTGTGGCCTCGTTTTGGTCGTGGTTTACAGCGCGCGTGCTGCGGCTGCCAGTGCTTCAGCGCGGTCAGTGCGCTCCCAGGTCAGATCCAGATCGTCCCGACCGAAGTGCCCATAGGCAGCAGTTGGGCGGTAGATCGGGCGATTCAAATCCAGCATGGTCGAAATGGCACGCGGACGCAGATCAAAATGCGCGCGGACCAGCTGGTCTAGTTGTGCGTTGGTTAAGGTTGAAGTGCCAAACGTTTCCACTCGGATTGACGTCGGCTCTGCAACTCCGATCGCATAAGAAACTTGCACTTCGCAGCGGGAAGCGATGCCGGCAGCGACCAGATTTTTAGCCACATAGCGCGCTGCATACGCCGCAGAGCGGTCCACTTTCGATGGATCTTTGCCAGAGAAAGCGCCGCCGCCGTGACGCGCCATACCGCCGTAGGTGTCGACAATGATTTTACGACCTGTCAGACCGGCGTCACCCACCGGACCACCAATCACAAATCGCCCAGTTGGATTGATGTGGTATTTGGTCTGATCGGTCAGCCATTCTGCGGGTAATACAGGCTCAATAATGTGTTCTTTCACATCGCGCTGTAACTGTTCCAGCGAGACGTCCTCGTCGTGTTGTGTGGACAACACAACGGCATCAATTCCAACGATGTTGTCGCCGTCATAGGCAAAGGTGATCTGACTCTTTGCGTCTGGACGGAGATATTTCAGGTCACCGTTCTTGCGCACTTCAGCCTGGCGGCGTACCAGCTTGTGGGCTAAATCGATCGGCGCCGGCATCAGGCTCGGCGTCTCGTTGGTCGCATAACCGAACATCAGGCCCTGATCACCTGCACCTTGCTCGTGGAATTGGGTCTCATCAACACCTTGTGCAATGTCTTGAGACTGCTTGCCAATTCCGTTTAATACGGCGCACGTATTGCCATCGAATCCCAATGACGAGTGGTCGTAACCATGTCTAAAACCACTTGTCGGATGATGTCCTCGATGTCGACCCAGGTGTTAGTTCGCACTTCACCTGACACCAGAACCAGACCTGTTTTGACCATGGTCTCAATGCCTGCGCGTGTGAATTTGTCGTCGGCAATCAATGCATCCAGGATGGCATCAGAAATTTGATCCGCCATTTTATCGGGATGTCCTTCCGAGACAGATTCGGAGGTGAAATAGGTCAATTCGGTCATTGCAGTGGTCCTGACTCATTAAAATCAAGCATAAGTGTATAAAGATATCTTTATATGTCAATGTTTAGGAATCACTCATCCCTTGTGGTTCTGCTTCGGTTTCATAACAATGCCGGTTCAGATTTTTCCAATTGCATAAAGGATGTCTCATGACTGACCGCAGGAAGCTTGCGAACGCCGTTCGTTTTCTCAGTATCGACGCTGTTCAGGCGGCAAACTCTGGACATCCCGGAGCGCCGATGGGTATGGCGGATATCGCCGAAGTGCTTTGGCGGGACCAGTTAAAGCATAACCCGGCAAATCCAACCTGGGCTGATCGCGACCGTTTCGTGTTGTCGAACGGTCATGGATCGATGCTGCTTTATTCTTTGCTGCATCTGACTGGTTATGACGTCACCGTCGATGACCTGAAAAATTTCCGTCAGCTTCATTCACGCACACCGGGCCATCCGGAATATGGTTACACCGCGGGTGTCGAGACCACTACAGGCCCTCTGGGTCAGGGTCTCGCTAACGCGGTTGGGATGGCGTTGGCCGAGCGGACGATGGCTGCGCAGTTCAACCAAGATGGGTTTCCGATTGTCGATCACCACACCTACTGTTTTGTTGGCGATGGATGTTTGATGGAGGGCGTCAGTCACGAAGTGTGCTCGTTGGCGGGCACATTAGGCCTCGGTAAATTGATCGTGTTTTACGATGACAACGGCATTTCAATTGATGGTGACGTGCGTGGTTGGTTCAGTGATGACACTGCAATGCGTTTTGAGTCTTACGGTTGGCAGGTCATCCGTCACGTCGATGGACACGATGCCGATGAAATTCAGATTGCGCTTAAAACGGCGCGCCAGACCACAGATCGCCCGACCTTAATCTGCTGCCGCACAGTTATCGGTTTTGGCTCACCCAATCTGGCGGGTAGCGAAAAGACCCACGGAGCCCCCTTGGGTGCTGATGAAATCGCAGCGACTCGAGCTGCTTTGGGCTGGGACGCCGCGCCTTTTGAGGTGCCAGCAGATGTCCGTGCGGCCTGGGATGGCAAAGAGCAGGGCGCCAAGGCAGAGGCTGCTTGGCAAGAACTCTTTGCTCGCTACCGCGCGGCATACCCTGAACTGGCTACGGAATTTACCCGACGCATGGCTGGTGAGTTGCCTGCAGATGCGCTGGCGCGACTTGACCAAGCCATTGCTGACAGTCAACAGGCCTCGTTGAAGCTGGCGACCCGTAAGGCGTCACAGGAAGCGATTACCGCGGTGACCTCGGTATTACCCGAGGTGTTTGGCGGTTCGGCTGACTTGGGGCATTCGAATTTAACTGTGTGGCCAGGCTGTGAAGCCAATACCGTGGCACACCCGGGCGGCAACTACATGCATTACGGAGTGCGTGAGTTTGGCATGTGCGCGATGATGAATGGCATCGCACTGCATGGTGGACTGTTGCCCTTTGGCGGCACATTCCTGATCTTTATGGAGTATGCGCGCAATGCGGTACGCATGGCAGCCCTGATGCAGCAACGCGTGATCTATGTGTTTACCCACGATTCGATTGGCTTGGGTGAAGACGGCCCAACACACCAACCGGTCGAACAATTGGCGAGTTTGCGCAGCACCCCTGGCCTTGAGACGTGGCGTCCGTGTGACACTACTGAAACCTTTGCTGCTTGGCGCGAGGCGGTGGCTATGAAAGGCCCGTCGGCGCTTGCATTGTCGCGTCAGGGGCTGGCCAATCAGCCGCGGACTGATGCTCAAGTTTCTGAGATCGCGCGTGGTGGATACATCCTCAAAGATTCGAAGGGTGCGCCTGAAGTGATTTTGATTGCTACCGGGTCAGAGATCCCATTGGCCATGGCGGCGGCTGAGCAACTTGGCGACGGTGTACGTGTAGTGTCGATGCCCTGTACGTCGCGGTTTGACAAGCAGGAGGCGGCGTATCGCGAGAGGGTGTTGCCGTCGCAATGCAGTAAACGTTTGGCAATCGAAGCTGGTCATCCAGACGGTTGGTACAAATATGTGGGCCTAGGGGGTGCTGTGATCGGGATGAACACATTTGGCGAATCGGGCCCGGGGGATGCCGTCATGGCGCATTTCGGTTTTACAGTTGAACAGGTCATTGAAAAAGCGAAGGCGCTTTAATTGGCTTGGCGTCTGGGAATTAATGGGTACGGCCGGATCGGCCGATGCGTTGTCCGCGCATTGGCAGAGCGTGGGTTACTTGATCGCATTCAGCCGGTCCTGATTAACGATCCGGCTGATCCCGAGAGTCTGGTGCACTTAACCCACTATGACTCGACGCATGGGCGTTCTGAGCGGTTATTTCAGACTGACCCCCATGGCGGCTATTTGCTGAATGGGCGATCAATTGCCCTGACTCAGGAAGCAAAGCCTGAGCGGATTAACTACAGTGCGACTCCCGTCGATGTGGTGCTGGAGAGTTCCGGTCGTTTTGCGTCCCGCGCCGGTGCCGATGCGCACATCAGTGCTGGAGCTCCGCGCGTGCTGATTGGTGCACCTGGGGGGCCTGAGGTGGATCGAACCGTGGTGTACGGATTGAATCATCTTGCTATTACAGATCAAGACCGCGTGTTGTCTGCCGCCAGTTGTACCACCAATTGTTTGGCGATCGGGGTTTCAGGTTTGATTTCTGAAATGTCGATCCTGCAAGGGTTCTACACCACGATCCATGCCGTGACCAATGACCAAGTGTTGATAGACAGCGCTCACCGAGACCCGCGTCGTGGGCGCTCTGCCGGCAGTTCGATGATTCCGACCACCACGAATGCCATTTTGGCACTCGAGTGGGTGATGCCTGAACTGGCCGGTCGAATTCAAGGATTCTCGATGCGTGTGCCGACGCAAAATGTGTCATGTGTTGATTTGACAGTGTTGTTGGATCGTCAGGTATCTAAGGCAGAAATCCTGGATGCGATGCGGCGTTGGAGTCAGATCCAGGGTGGACTGTTCGCAGTCAATGACGAACCGCTGGTGTCGATTGATTTTAATCATCACCCGGCGTCCTGCATTTTTGACGCAACCCAGTTGATGGTGAATGGGCCCTTAGTCAAATTGTTATTTTGGTATGACAACGAGTGGGGCTATTCCAACCGTGTTGTTGACCTGTTATTGCACTGGCAGTCCATTTCGAGGGAGTAAATCATGATCAAGACGCTTGCTGATGTAGCTTTGAGCGGTCGTCGGGTACTGGTCCGGCAAGACCTCAATGTCCCCATCAAATCTGGTCGCGTCTCTTCGACCGCTCGAATCGACGCCGCCTTGCCGACCTTACGCCAGTTGCTTGATGGTGGTGCACAGGTGGCAGTCATGAGTCATTTGGGGCGGCCTGAAGAGGGCGTCTGTGAGCCGGAATTCTCGCTTGCGCCTGTAGCCGACGTGTTGTCCGAGAAACTCGGGCGGACGGTTCCCTTGATCACCGATTGGATCGACGGATTTGAGCAAACGGCTGATCTCGTGCTGCTTGAGAATGTGCGTTACCTAAAAGGTGAAAAAAAGGATGATCCCGCGTTGGCTCAAAAAATGGCGGCGCTGTGTGATGTCTATGTGATGGATGCCTTTGGCACCGCGCACCGAGCTCAGGCTTCGACTCATGGTGTTGGTTTGTTGGCACAAGAAGTTGCAGCAGGCCCATTAATGGCAGCAGAACTTGACGCGCTCAGTTTGGCGCTCGCGAACCCAGCTCGTCCCGCGGTTGCCGTGGTGGGTGGCTCAAAAGTCTCCACGAAGCTGGATGTGCTCAACGAATTGGCTAACCGAGTTGATCAGATTATTGTCGGCGGGGGCATCGCCAACACATTCTTGGCCGCGGCCGGCTACCCGGTCGGTCAGTCGTTGATGGAAGCTGATCTGGTCGAGACTGCGCGAGACTTGATGACGCGGGTAGATATTCCGTTGCCAGTGGATGTGGTTGTGGCGAAGGCATTCTCCGCAGATGCCGCGGCGACAGTGAAATCGATCGCTGACGTCGCCGAAGACGACATGATTCTGGATGTTGGACCAGTGACGTCCGCCTCTTATGCTGGGCTGATGTCGAACGCCTTAACCATCCTATGGAATGGACCGGTGGGCGTGTTTGAGTTTCCACAGTTTGCGCAGGGTACCGAAGCTTTGGCGCGCGCTATCGCAGCCAGTGAGGGTTTCAGTTTGGCCGGAGGCGGCGACACACTCGCAGCGATCGACCAATTCGGCGTGAGCGACGAGATCAGTTACATTTCTACCGGCGGTGGCGCGTTTCTTGAATTTGTTGAAGGCAAGGAACTTCCCGCGGTCGCGATGCTCAAATCAAGAACAGATGGATAAGGAGTCGACATGGCTTTAATCAGCTTACGTCAAATGCTGGATCATGCAGCCGAACAGGGCTACGGAGTCCCTGCATTCAACGTCAATAATTTGGAGCAAATGCGCGCCATCATGGAAGCTGCTGATGCAGTCGACGCACCAGTGATTGTGCAAGCCTCGGCCGGCGCACGCAAATATGCCGGCAGCCGCTTTTTGAAACATCTGATTGAAGCGGCTATTGAAGAATTTCCGCACATTCCCGTGTGCATGCACCAGGATCATGGTGCGTCTCCAGATGTGTGTCAGCAGTCAATCCAGCTGGGCTTCTCGTCGGTGATGATGGACGGCTCTCTGCTGGCGGATCAGAAAACTCCCGCAAGCTATGAGTACAACGTCGAGGTGACCGCGCTGACCACGAAAATGGCTCATGCCTGTGGTGTGTCGGTCGAGGGTGAATTGGGTTGTCTTGGTTCACTGGAAACTGGTCAGGCAGGTGAGGAAGACGGTGTCGGAGCTGAGGGGACTCTGTCACATGATCAAATGCTCACTGATCCAGATGAGGCGGCTGACTTTGTGAAGGCCACCGGAGTGGATGCATTGGCCATTGCGATTGGCACCTCGCACGGTGCGTACAAATTCACGCGCCCCCCAACCGGTGATATTTTGGCGATCGATCGGATCAAAGCGATCCATGCGCGGATCCCTGATACCCATTTGGTGATGCATGGATCGAGTTCTGTGCCACAAGAATGGTTGGCAGTGATTAATGAGTTTGGTGGAGAGATTCCGGAGACCTATGGCGTGCCAGTGTCTGAGATCCAAGAAGGCATTAAGTACGGCGTCCGGAAAGTGAATATTGACACTGATTTGCGATTGGCATCGACCGGCGCGATTCGTCGTGCATTGGCGCAAAATCCGTCCGAATTCGATCCTCGAAAATATCTAAAAGCGGCAACGCAAGCGATGGCAGAAATTGTCAAAGCACGCTACGAAGCATTTGGTTGCGCCGGGCAGGCATCAAAGATCAAGGTGCTGGGCTTGGAAGCGATGGCTTCGCGATACATGACTGGCGAATTAGATCCCCGCATCAGCTAGAGACGGGGTTGCTACCGATCAGGTGTCTTTTGGGTTTGCCTCAAGACACCTGATCATTCCATCAAAACAAGACGCGACAGCGGATTGTGCCCTCTATCTCTGAGAGTTTTTCTAAGGCCACGTCGGAGTAATCACGATCCACATCAATCACGACATAGCCGATCTTGTCGGATGTCTGTAAGAACTGTGATCCGATGTTGATGGCGTTGTCCGCGAACACCGTATTTATTGCCGAGAGCACACCAGGGCGGTTCTCATGCACGTGTAATAGGCGGTGGTGGTTGGGATGTGGAGGCAATGCCACTTCCGGGAAGTTAACGCTGGTCAGCGTCGATCCATTGTCTGAATAACGCACCAACTTGTCGGCCACTTCAACGCCGATATTCTCTTGTGCTTCTTGGGTCGAGCCACCCACATGCGGAGTTAAGATCGCGTTGTCGAAGCCGCGCAGGGGTGATTCAAACTCATCGTCATTCGATTTCGGCTCGACCGGAAAGACGTCAACTGCGGTACCGAGGAGATGCTTCTCATCCAGTGCTTTGGCTAACGCATCAATATCCACGACGGTGCCGCGTGAGGCGTTGATCAGAATGCTTTTCGGCTTCATTTGACCAAGACGCTCTTGATCCATCAGATTTCGGGTCGAAGCCAGGTCTGGGACATGCAGTGAAACGATGTCGCTCTGTTGCAGCAAGGCCTCGAGCGATGGGATCTGTGCCGCATTGCCAAGTGGTAACTTTGAGACGACATCGTAGAACACAACACGCATGCCGAGTCCTTCAGCCAACACCGAGAGTTGTGATCCGATCGATCCATAACCGACGATGCCAAGGGTTTTGCCGCGGATTTCAAATGAGTCTGTTGCTGTTTTGAGCCAGATGCCTCGATGTGCTTTGGCATTTTTCTCGGGAACTCCCCGCAACAGCAATATCGCTTCTGCCAATACCAATTCCGCCACCGAGCGCGTATTGGAGTAGGGCGCATTAAAGACCACCACACCGTGTTCGGTCGCCGCTGTGAGATCGACTTGGTTGGTACCGATACAAAAACAACCCACAGCCACCAATTTATCCGCAGCCTCAAACACTTCGCGAGTCAAAGTGGTTCGTGATCGGATTCCAAGGAAATGAACGCCCTCCAGTTTGTCGATCAGCTCTTGTCCTGACAGGGCAGTTTTGATCGTTTCGATGTTCGCGTAGCCTGCATCGCGGAAAATGCGCTCGGCAGACGGATGCACCCCTTCGAGCAGGAGTATTTTGAGTTTTGATTTGTCAAAGGATGTGGTCATGGTGAAGGGTCTCTTTTCAGTTCGAGAACATCGGTCTCAGTCGCAAGTAAAAGCAGGTCAGCTGGACGGCGGGCAAATAACCCGCAGGTCACGACGCCGGGAATTTGGTTGATCGCCTGTTCAAGCTGTCGTGGGTCAGTGATTGAAAGTCCATGCACGTCGATGATGATGTTGCCATTGTCGGTCACTACCCCTTGCCGGTATTCGGGGTCTCCTCCCAACTCGAGGAGCGCGCGCCCNACCAAGCTTCGAGCCATCGGAATCACCTCAACAGGCAGCGGAAATGCGCCTAACACATCGACCCGTTTGGACTCATCGGCAATGCAGAGAAAAAAAGTAGACGCCTCCGCAATGATTTTTTCCCGCGTCAGCGCGGCGCCGCCCCCTTTGATCAGGTTGAGCCTTGGATCTGCTTCATCTGCGCCGTCCACATAGACCGGTAGGGTGCCGGTCATGTTCAGATCAAGCAGTTCAATTCCATACTGCGCTAGGCGTGTTTCGGTGGCTTTTGACGAGGCCACTGCACCGAGAATGTCAATTTTGCTTTCCGCTAAAACGTCAATGAATTGGTTGGCAGTCGATCCGGTTCCAATTCCAATGGGGGTGTGGGCGTCGAGTCGATCGCGTATGTGCTCGAAAGCGGCCTCGGCCACACGGCGTTTTTTTGCGTCCGGCATCATCCTGATCTCCATGAAAGGGGGGCGAAATCATAGCTGTTAGATAGCTCAGACGCTATGATAGCGACCTTCGCAATGGAATTCTCATGTTAGATAGTTTGATCCGCAAAATCCTCTCGGCACGTGTTTACGATGTTGCCATTGAGTCACCGGTGCACCAAGCGCCATTTTTGTCGTCCCGTTTGGGGCGGACCGTGCTCTATAAGCGAGAGGATCTCCAGCCTGTTTACTCCTTTAAGTGCCGTGGCGCGTATAACAAGATGGTTGGTATCGATCCGGCGGTTCTGGCTAAGGGTGTGATTGCAGCATCGGCAGGAAACCACGCTCAAGGTGTGGCGTTAGGCGCGCAAAAATTGAAAATTCCGGCAGTGATTGTGATGCCGACCACAACACCTGCGATCAAGGTGCGTTCGGTCAAAGCGCGTGGTGCACAGGTGGTGTTATTTGGTGACAGCTTCGATGAAGCGTTTGCCAAAAGCCAAGAGATGGTCACCGAATACGGCTACACCTACTTGCACCCTTTCGATGATCTCGAGGTGATTGCCGGGCAGGGGACTGTTGCGGTGGAGCTGTTGCGTCAGGTGACACGACCCATCGATGCGGTATTCATTCCGGTGGGCGGTGGTGGATTAGCGGCCGGTATGGCGGCCTACATCAAATACGTGCGTCCTGAGATCAAGGTCATCGGGGTTGAACCTGAGGACGCGGCCTGTCTTGATGCTGCGATGCGTGCTGGATCGCGCGTGGTGCTTCCCCAGGTGGGCCTGTTTGCTGATGGTGTTGCTGTGAAGCAGATCGGTGAAAACACTTTCAATGTATTGAAGGACCACTGTGATGAAGTGATCACGGTGACCACAGATGAAATTTGTGCCGCGGTCAAGGACGTGTTCGACGATGTGCGCAGCGTCAATGAACCCGCTGGCGCCTTGTCCGTGGCAGGACTCAAAAAATATGCCGAACGCGAGGGCGCAGGTGACGCATTGGTCGCCGTGCTGTCTGGTGCCAATGTGAACTTTGACCGGATTCGGCATGTCGCTGAGCGGGCTGAAGTGGGTGAGCGGCGCGAAGCAATTTTGGCCGTAACCATTCCAGAGCAGCCGGGTGCCTTCAAAACCTTCTGTGAGCAGATTGGTCACCGCAACATTACTGAATTCAATTACCGCTACGCGGATTCCAGTGAAGCGCACATTTTCGTCGGCCTGACCACAGACCCAAGTAGCGACGACCGAGCACATTTGGTTGAGCGCCTGAATCAGGCAGGGTTGCCGGTGATCGACATGACAGACAACGAATTGGCGAAGTTGCACATCCGACACATGGTGGGTGGCAGAAGCCCGGAGGCGGGCTCGGAACTGGTGTTTCGTTTTGAATTCCCCGAACGCCCGGGTGCGTTATTGAAGTTTTTGAACCGGATTGGTTCGCGCTGGAACATCTCAGCATTTCATTACCGCAATCATGGTGCGGCCTATGGGCGTGTTCTGGTGTCGATGCAGGCTGCGTTCTCAGAGCGGGATGAATTGGCGAGTTATTTTGATGACATTGGCTACACGTATTTCGATGAGACTGAAAATCCTGCAGTTAACATGTTTATGAAAAGCTGATTATTGAAAGTAAAGTTAACTTACTAGAAAAGTTGACATTTTTATTTTTGGTCTTATTCTGGCGCCAAATGGACACAGATTGAGAGCCAATGAATACGCGCGATCCAATGAGAATGTTGATGTTGATCGGGGGTTTAATCCTTGCGGTCACCGTTGCCCACAGTGCCATTACGGGCTGATTGCCCCAAGCTCAGTGATCACGAGATCGAATTTCTGATCCCAGATCTCGGCCTCGAACTCGGCCTCTTGTACCGAGAACGCTACGCCAATTCGCCTTGGTCGCCCCGGCTCTGAGTGCTCCAGCAGGCGGTCATAGAATCCACCTCCCATCCCCAGACGATGGCCTGCCCGGCTGAATCCTGTGCACGGTATGAGTAGAACGTTGAGGTTCGTAACCTCAATAGAGTCATCAAGACATGATGTACGTATCCCATAAGCACCTGTGATCTCGTCGGAGGCGCTGGGCAACTCGACAAAGTCCATCGTCGTTCTTGATCGGATTTTCGGTACATACAATGTGCCGCCGGCACGCCAAAACCGCTGGTGCAGCGTGTCCAGATCGACTTCAGATCCTGCTGCTAAATAACTACCGATCGCTCCCTGGATGGGCTGAAGTAGTGTGTCGAGTTGGTCACAAATCTGCTGCGATGCGGCCGCTCGGGAGGCGTTGGGGAGCGCGTCGCGTGCTTTGAGTAGCTGTTGACGAAGCTGTGTTTTCGACATAATGCCCCAGGTTGCCGCTGTCGGTTTGGCCCTTGAACCCACAGGTTCAAGGCGGGAAACGCAGATGCGCATTAGGCTTTCCGTGAACGGACCTGCGCACAGCGCATCCTGTGCTTCCCTAGGTAGTGATTATCGGCTCGAGGACATAACCAACTGGCGCACAACCTAGGATTGGCTCGAGTATATCAGCCTGTTTCCGATGCAGACAGTCGTTCGAGTGTCGTACTGATTCGATCTGCCAATTGCTTCAGTTCGGCATCTGCATTGTGGGTGTCGCCGCTCAGGTGCTCGTGCGCAATATTCAATGCAGCCATCACTGCCAGACGCTCAAGTGCATTGGTTCCTGTTTTACCCTGGATTTCGCGCATCCTGTTGTCCACGAATGTGGCTGCGGCTTCTAGCTCGTGTTCCTGGCCTGCCGGGCAAGCCACGGGGAACTCTCGGCCCAGGATTTGCACTTTGACTGTGGCAATTTCGGTCATGACAAGATCTCGTAGTTTTTCAGGCGTGTCAGAATGGCATCTACATGCGTACGGGCGTCATCGCGCTGCTTCAGCAAGGTGGCCCGATCCCGTTTCAGCTCTGTTTGCTGCTTTCTGAGGTGTCGGTTTTCTTGATCAAGACGTTCTGTGAGTTGGATAAGTTTCTCAACTTGCTGTTCCAACTCCGTCAAATCATTACGCATTCCGTCATCTCCAATGCCCTAGCAGCATGATACGTCCGCGCCCTCTTCGGCACAACAGACGTGATAGAGTATCGTCCTGCTAATGAGGACCTGAAATGGATACGTACCGTACGTTAGACAACTGGTTGGTAGACCACGATGCAGACATTCGTGCTGCTGAGATCCAGGGGTTACTGGCTGGGCTGCTAGCCGCTTCGCCGCAGTTGAAGGCGGAAGAATACGTTGGCCGGTTGGCCGAATATGCTGAGTTGCCGATCGACACCCTGGTACAGATGCAGGCCGAGCTTGGAGCGTTATTTCGTAACTTACAAACCAGTTGGCAGGGGCTGGGGTTGGATTTTGATTTGTTATTGCCTTCNGATGATGAGCTGATCGAAGAGCGAGCGGATGCCTTGGGTGCCTGGTGTGAGTCCTTCCTGGCAGGACTGGGTCTGTCGGGAGAATTCACCCGCGACCGCAAATTGTCGCAAGATGCGCGGGATGCGCTTGAGGATTTATCAGAGATTGCTCGCATTGAAGTTTCTGATGCAGATGAGGGGCTTGAAAAGGCCTTTGCCGACGTCAGTGAGCATGTGCGATTGGCGGCATTGCTGGTGGCAACAGAACTGAAACCTGCCAATGGGGAAGAATCCAGTGGCTCAATCATGCATTAAACGAGGGCAATGATGCTGGCACTGCATGTTTATGAAGAGCGACGCAACCGGCTGAAGTCGAGTTTGCCAGAGGGCGGACTGGCGATCGTGTCAGCGGCGCATGAAGTGATTCGCAATCGAGACGCGGAGTTCCCGTTTCGGCAGTCGAGTGACTTTTGGTACCTGACTGGTTTTACCGAGCCTGATGCGGTCTTGGTGTTGCGCCCGAATCAACCCGATCAGTTGTTTGTGCGGCCACGTAATCCCGACCAAGAGGTGTGGACCGGCCGCCGGCTTGGGCCGGAACGCGTACATACTCATCTGGGTATTGATGAGGGCCATCCGCTGGATGCGCTGCCGTCCCAGCTGGCTGAATTGCTGGCTGATGTGACTTGGCTTGAGTATCCCTTCGCATGTCCTTGCTCTACAGCAGTGGTTGATGCGGCTTTAAGTGCGCGGGCAAATCGGTCGAGAAGGCAGGATTTGCTGTCACATCGCGTGGATCTCAGTCGGACACTGCACCAAGCACGTATGATCAAGTCGCGCGAGGAGGTGGATCTGATGCGTGAAGCCGGTGCCATCTCTGCACGTGGGCACATAGCCGCCATGCAGCAGTGCCAGCCCGGTATGACTGAAGATCAGTTGGCGTCTGTTGTAGAGCATAGCTTTCGGATGCAAGGCAGTCCGGCAGTCGCCTACCAAACCATTGTTGGTGGTGGTGAGAATGCCTGCATTTTGCACTATGTTGACCGCGCGGACCGATTGGTCTCTGGGGACTTGGTGTTGATTGATGCAGGTTGCGAAGTCGAGGGATATGCCGGCGACATTACCCGCACGTTTCCAGTCAATGGACAATTCACAACACCACAGGCTGAGTTATACGACCTGGTGTTGAAGGCGCAGACTGAAGCACTTGATGCGATGCGTGTTGGCAAAACCATCAAGTGTTTTCATCAAGCGGCGCTTAGAACTCTGACGCAAGGCTTGATTGATCTCAAAATAATTAAGGGCCTTTCATTAGAAGAGGCACTCGAAACCAAGCAATATTTGCCTTATTACATGCATGGAACCGGCCATTTTTTGGGCTTGGATGTGCATGATGTTGGTGCGTACGAGGCGCATAAAGAACCCACAATCTTGGCAGAAGGCATGGTCATCACTTGCGAACCGGGCCTGTATGTGAGCAAGCGCTCTGACGCGCCGGCACGGTTCCGCGGCATTGGTATCCGCATAGAAGATGATGTGTTGATTACAGCCAAGGGCCCAGATGTGCTCACCGACCTGGTACCGAAGACACGCCAAGACATCGAAGCACTGATGCGGGAGGCTTGATGCAGGTTGCTGTGATTGGTGCGGGCCCTGTGGGCCTCGTTACTGGGATGGCCTTGGCTGAGCGCGGTTATGCGGTGCGCATTTTTGATCCGGCGACGGAGAAGCCCAAAATGACTCTGGCTTTGGCCGAATCGACCTTGGCCTTGCTGTCAAAGCTCCAGGTGCCTGAGGTGGCTGGCGAGGCGCTGCAAGAAATCCACATCTCCGAACGTGGCGTGCCTGGGTCGGCGATGTTGTCTGCATCAGAATTGGGTTTGCCGCGTTTTGGTCAAGTCACGTGTTCGCATGCATTGGAGGCGGCCCTCGCAGACCGAGCGTCTGCTTGGATCGAGGCAAAAATTGTTACCAGTGTCCGCGCGCGTGGCGCCGAAACGCCGCCTGAATTGGTGTTGGCGGACGGTGAGCAGTTGCATCCGGACTTGGTGATTCTGGCGGATGGCGGGCGCAGTCCGTTGACTGCATCGCTTGGTTTTGTTGCGCACCAACGTCCTTTTGGTCGCACGGCCTTGCTGGGCCGATTGCGCGTCACTCACCCCATACCAGGGCGGGCTTATGAACGTTTTGTGGGTACTGGTCCGCTGGCGTTGTTACCGTTATCGGATGGTTTGTATGGGTTTGTTTGGTCATTGTCGCCAGAGGATGCGGCGCGTTTCGATGCGGATCATGGTGCGCTTCTTACGACTTTGGCTGCGACGCTTGACCCCGCCCTTGGTGAAGTGACATTGGTCACTTCACCAGTGCAGATCCCATTGATTGAACGGTGGATTGATCAACCGTATCGGCCTGGGGTGTTGCTGCTTGGCAATGGTGCGCAAACCATCCATCCGGTTGCGGGTCAGGGGATGAATTTGGCGCTTCGTGGTCTAGCGAAACTGCTCGATACTTTGGAGCAGTTGCCAATTGATGCGGCTGTGCAGCGTGCATTTTCTGAGTGGCAGGCGGACCGAAATCGAACCCGCTTCGCTTCATCTGCCTTGGAAGCCCTGTTTGATGTACCGGCTGTGTGGCGTCGGGCAGGTACAGCGGTTGGGATGGCGTTGTTTGATCAAAGTCTGCCCTTGAAGCGCCGTTTAGCCGAGGCTGGTATGGGCATGCTGTCTTGAAGATTGCAGTCATTGGTGGTGGTGCCATCGGACTGACTGCAGCGCTGGGTGCAGCGCAAAACGGTCAGTCAGTGACACTCTTTGACCCTCAAGGGTTTGTACAGCCGCCGCCTTCCGGTGAGATGCACCCGCGTGTTTGGGCATTGGGTCCGAAAGCAATTTCGTTGCTGACCGAGCTCGGTGTCTGGTGTGATGATGTGCGGCATTGCCGATACCAACAGATGCGGGTGATTGATGCGACTAGTGATGCCCATGTGTCGTTTCAAGAACAAAGTTTGGGTGTCATCGTCGAGGCCGATTGGGTGCGTTATCACCTTATTGAGCGTCTCAGTACGCATCGCATCGCTTGCCGCGCTGAGGCTGTTGCTAAGGCCAGTCCCGATGGACAGGTGGTGCTTAGTGATGGTCGAGTTGAGTCATTTGATCTGGTGGTATTCGCCGAGGGACGTTCAGCACAGGCTGCAACTGCGTCGGGCTTTGTACAAATTGACGGCGGATACCGACAACAGGCATTGGTCGCGACATTGGCGGCTACGGAGCCGCATGCCGGCGAGGCATTTCAAATCTTTACTCCACTGGGTCCGCTGGCTTTGCTGCCCCTTCCGGACCACGATGGTGCCCACCGTGTCAGTCTGGTGTGGTCTGTGTCTGTATCGGACGCTTTGCAATTGCAATCGGCCTCGATCGAATCATTGTTACATCGGGTCAACATGGCCTCCGAAGATGTGCGTGGCGGACTTGATTTTGTCTCAGACCCAATTTGGATTCCGCTGTCACAGCATGCCCTGAGGCGCGATGCTCATGGTCGATGCCTGGCGATTGGTGACACTGCTCATGGGATTTTGCCGTTGGCGGGTCTTGGCGCCAATCTGGGGTTTGCCGATGTGGCCGCTTTACAGGTTGCGCTGAAAAAAAGTACTCGCGACGGTGCGCGGGTTGCGCGAACCGTGGAGCGCATGCGCAGGCTTGATCAACAGGCTGTGGCTTTCAGCATGGGGCTCTTTTCCGACGTGTTTCGCTCCAATAATCCGATGGTTCGTTTGGGCCGTAGCTTGGCCTTGCGGACTGCGGACCGCCATGGCAGTTTGCGCCGTTTGATTCAGGAGGCTGCGGGCTAATGTTTACTGGAATTGTGCAGGGGTTGGGTCAGGTCACTGCGATCGCAGATGCCGGTGGTATTCGGCGGCTGACCGTGGCGTTGCCAGCGGGGCGAACGGAAGGGCTAGAGACAGGTGCTTCGGTTGCGATCAATGGGGTCTGCTTAACTGTGGTTGCCTTTGACAGGGAGACGGCTTCTTTTGATGTCATTGATGAAACTCTGCGCTTGACTAACTTGGGCGCATTGACCTGCGGTGCTTTGGTAAATACTGAGCGTGCGGCGCGGTTTGGCGACGAAATCGGCGGACATTTGCTTTCCGGTCACATTCATGGATTGGCTGAAGTGGTCCGTGTCGAGCCGACGGAGGCCAATTTGGCGATTTGGTGGCGGGTACCAGAGTCTCTGGTCAAATATGTGATGCCCAAGGGTTACGTTGCCTTGAATGGCTGTTCGCTGACAGTAGGTGAAGCGCCACAAGATCGACTATTCAGCATCCATTTGATTCCAGAAACTAGGCGTCTAACCACCTTTGGACAAGCGCAGCCAGGTGATCTTTTGAATCTGGAAGTTGACTCTCAGACTCAGGCCGTTGTGGATACTGTTGAGCGGGTTTTGGAACAACGAAAGTGATGCCCTGGCAAGACCACTTGCGCCATGCGATCCAGTCGTCTGAGGAGCTGTGTGCCCTACTGAACCTGTCCTCTGACCGGCTCCCAATCGACCCTCAGCCTGATTTTCCAGTCCGTGTGCCCAGGCCTTTTGTTGCGCGCATGCGACCCGGCGACCCGGCAGACCCCTTGCTTCGTCAGGTGCTCGCATCGCCACTTGAACAGCAGGCGGCGCCGGGTTTTGTTACTGATCCACTCGAGGAACATCAGGGCGTATTGCCTGGGCTGTTGCATAAATACCGCTCACGGGTACTTTTAATTTTTCGCGGCGGTTGTGCCGTCAATTGCCGTTATTGTTTTCGTCGCCATTACCCCTACCAAGCCGAGACGCTTCGGCAGCACGACTTAGATCGCGTGGTCGACTACCTGCGTCAGCACCCAGAGGTCAATGAGGTTATTTTCTCCGGAGGTGATCCATTGATGGCAGACGATGCGGCGCTATCCCATGCCATGCGTGTTCTGGCTGCATTACCACAGATTCAACGCCTGCGAATTCACACGCGGCTTCCGGTGGTGATTCCGGATCGGGTGACGGAGGCTTTTGTGACGGCGCTTGGTGCGTTGCCTATCCCGGTGATTGTGGTTTTGCACATCAATCATGCACAAGAGATTGATCAAGCGGTGGTGGATGCGGTGTCCCGACTTCGTACCGTGTGTCGAGCGGTGTTGAATCAGGCCGTCGTCTTGGCTGGAGTCAATGACACGGCGACAGCACAGATTGCTTTATCTGAGCGGCTGTTTGCCGCTGGCATTGATCCGTATTATTTGAATGTCCTCGATCAGGTGTCTGGGGCGTCACACTTTGCTGTCACCCCGGAAAGCATCGGGGAAATCCATCGGGAGATGTTGGCCGCCCTCCCAGGCTATCTGGTACCGAAATTGGTGCGTGAGGTCCCAGGTGTGGGTCACAAAGTCCCTTGGACGAAGGCGCTCGGCCAATGATTTCGACCCTATTGATTTGGATCGCAGGCGCCTGGGGTGCGGGCCAGGTGGCACGCTGGCTGTCTTTGCCACCACTGGTTGGATATCTAATTGCGGGAGCGTTGTTCGGCAGCTATGGGTTGGACGACGCGTCCGATTGGTTGCAGACTCCGGCCGCAATCGGAGTGGAGCTGTTGCTGTTTGCCATCGGCCTGAAGATGAATCCAAAAACGTTGTTGCGTATGGACGTTGCGGTTGGGACGCTGTTTCACCTGCTGATCTCTGCCTTAATCTTGTTGCTGGCATTCACTCAACCACTGTCGTTTGAGATGAAAATCGCTCTTGCCGTAACACTGGGTTTTTCCAGTACGGTGGTAGCGGCTAAGGGGCTGGAAGCGCGGCGCGAGATTCGGGCGTTTCATGGTCGCCTGTCGATTAGCATTTTGGTGCTGCAAGACCTGATTGCGGTCGCGCTGATGGCCCTTGGTGGCGATACCCAACCCTCGCCGTACGCGCTGGGATTGTTGTTGATCCCAGTACTTGCTCCCTTTGCTCGACACCTCCTTGGGCGCTTGTCACCTGAGCCTGAGTTGCAATTGTTGGTTGGTCTATTAATCGCGCTGGTACTTGGCGCTGAATTGTTCAAAGCCGTTGGTGTCAGTGGCGAACTGGGTGCGTTGGTAATGGGGATGGTCTTCGCCAACCACCCAGCTTCCAAAGCCATCGCGGCGCAACTTTGGGGTCTCCGAGAGATCCTCTTAATCGCATTCTTTTTACGGGTTGGTATGCAAGTTCCATTGGATGTGCAGGTCTTACAGCAGGCTTGGCCATTTTTGTTACTTTTGCCCGTGAAGATGGCGGTCTTATTTGCGCTCTTGGTGGTGATCCGGTTGCGCGCCTACACCGCATTTTTGATGAGTATGACGCTCTTTTCGTATTCTGAGTTTGCCTTGATTGTTGCTGCAGCCTGGGCCGAAGGCGGGTTGATTCCAGACTCAGTGCTTCCCGTGGTAGCGGTGGTTGTGACATTGAGTTTTATCATTTCGGCACCGTTAAATCGGTTTGCGCATGATCTGTATGCGCGTTTTGAGCCGCTTTTGGTGCGCTTTGAGCGCGGCGATCGGCATCCCGATGAGCAACCACTGACCCTTGGTGGCGCGAGTGTGCTAGTGATTGGCATGGGGCGTATCGGGACTGCGGTCTTTGACAGACTGACTGCAGCCGAGACCAAAGTGGTTGGCATCGATGCCGACCCCAGCAAGCTGGAGTCACACCGTGGGGCGGGGCGTCGTGTGGTTTTTGCCGACGCTGAGGACCCTGGATTCTGGGCCAAACTTCGTTTGGGGAAATTGCGTGCAGTGGTGTTGACCATGCCAGAGCCGGACGCGCAGTGTTGGGCGACTCGCCAACTCAGAGCGGCTGGATTTGAGGGTGTGATTGCGGTCAGCACGCGATCACGGCATACCGAGGACCAAGTCAAAGACGCGGGCGCTACACTTATTTATGACGCCCATGATGCGGCTGGGCTTGGCTTAGGGCAGGCCTTGATTACTTGTCTTGATGGCGGGCCATCAGAAAATCCCGCGCTTCGTTGATAAGGGCTGCCAAATAATCTGTCCCGTCTTTGTCAGGGTGCATCTTCCCCATCAGCTTTCTGTGTGCAGCTCGGATTTCGATGGCTGTGGCGTCCTCTGGCACACCAAGGATTTCGGCAGCTCGCTTTGTAGTCATGGGTTGGTCTGAGGGTCTGGCAGGCTGATGCGTGTCACCCCGAGCTGAACCTGCAGCTCCAGCTGCAGCACCAAGCCCGAGTATGCTACGCAACTGTGGGAACATAGAAAGTAGGCCTCTCAGGCTCCACAACTTGCGGCCAAAAGCGGCAACAGGCGCAGCCAGCGCGGCGAGTGCGGGCAATTTGCCGGTCACGACCAACAACAAAATTCCAATCGCGACGGCGCCCCCAATGAACTTCCAGCGATTCGCTTGCACCCAGTGCATCGTGGACTTGCGTGTGAGCAAATACACCAGGGCGAGCACAATGAGAGCAACAATTAAAAAACGCATGATCACCAAATGTCTGGACAAAACTGGGACAAATTCGCCACACTCTCGATATGGCAGTACTCGAAACAATTTCAAGCATCAGCACCGAACCGCAACATCCGATCCGTTTGGTTGCACACCGCACGGGTTTGACGGTCGATTTAATCCGAGCGTGGGAGAAACGATATCAGGTTGTGGACCCCGCAAGAAGCGATACCAAGCGGAGGCTTTATAGCGATTACGATATCGAGCGGCTGCGTTTGATGCGGATCGCGAAACACGCGGGTCGTCGATTGGTGGATATTGCACCTCTTTCTCTCGAATTGCTGCGTGATGTGGTCTCTGAAGACAGTCGTTATGCGGAGGCAGCCGATGCCGCCCCAGTGCACCGACCCAGTTGGGCAGATCGGAGTCTGGAGCGTACCGAAAATGAAGCCATCACACAGATGCTCGACGCCATCGAGTGCATGGATCAATTTCGCTTTGATCAGTTATTACAAGATGGTCTGGTGCGGCAGTCAGTCCCAGCCTTCTTGGAGAAAACGCTGGCTCCACTACTCCGCGAGATCGGAGAGTTGACGCGGTCGGGGGTGATGCGGATCGCGCATGAGCATATGGCGACAGCTCATTTACGGACGTTTTTGGGTGCTTTGCGTTTTCGTGAGGTATTTACCGGTACCGAGCCGAAAATCGTGATCACTACACCCACCGGCCAATTGCATGAGTTGGGCGCGCTGATGATTTCTGCGCTGGTGTCAGTCGATGGTTGGTTGCCAATCTATTTGGGACCAAATACGCCTGCAGACGAGATCGCTGCTTGTGTGAAACAAAGCGGTGCACGTGCAGTCAGTCTGTCACTGACCTACCCTGCGGATGACCCACGGATTCCGACTGAATTAACGCGACTGCGGTCACAGTTGGATCGGTCGATTGCGGTATTTGTCGGTGGTGCGGCGATGGATGGCCATCGGGATTTGGTGGATCGGCTAGGAATTGAGGCGCCTACCTCGTTGCAGGCTTTGCGTCAGTCCTTGCAAGACCTGCGTGATGGCCGTCGGAAGTTGAAAGCGTCATGACTCTGCATGACCTGAAAATATTGCTCGGTAAAGGCCCCACACCGGCACTCGAGATCCACGCGTTTGAGGGGATTATTTATGGTCAAGGTCGTCACGGAAGTCGGTGAGGCGATGTTGAAAAATGATCAAGGTGATAATCAGGTGTTCAAATCTTCAACTCAGGCTGGCATTGCCTTGGCCAAGGTGGGAGCCACCGAAGCTGTCATCGTGCACCAGTGTGCCTACGATGAGGTAATTGGCCACGAACCCTGCGTGACCGAGGATCCGTCGCTGCGTACGCCAATGGACCTACGCTTATTGGCCTCCCTGGCCTAATCCAATCGCAATTGATTTCTACGTTCACAGAGGCTGCTGTACTGCGGAGTGTTGTCGCCGTTTAGGATGCCGTGGCGGATCGCAAAATCGATGATGACGAGGTTGCAGTTGTATTTGAATGCGTCGGAGTGCTCGATAATCTGTAGTACCTCCGCGATGGGCAATCGCTGGAATGACTCCACTTCGCCATCTTGGCAGACCGGATTGAAGTCAACGGGCAGCTCCAAGTCAAAGCAGTACAAAACGTCGCGTTTCAGTCCACGGCCGTCGCTGTGACAATAACTAACGGTACCCGTTGCGATCGACTGACTGGCCAACGATTCTGGGATCCCCGCTTCTTCCTCACATTCCTTGATTAAGTTTTCCAGAAGACCCATCCCGGCGGGTTGGCCGCCACCTACCATGTTGTCTAAAAGCCCTGGGAAGGTGGGTTTATTCTTTGCGCGCTTGGCAATCCAAAGCTCGATACCGTTTTCCGTACGTACAAAACCATTCAAATGCACGCCAAATGTCAGGCAGCCTAAGGGAGCAGTCAGCGTCCGCTCCATTACGAAGCGGGTTGGTTCTTCAACCGATGCTTTGACCGGGAAGGATTCGCCCACCCAGGTGCGCAGTAAGCCTTCTTCAAATGTGTGAGCGGCGAGTTTGGCAAAGGCGGCAGTCAAGGTTTTTTCGTCGTTGGCACAGGTTGTGAGGCGTCCGTCAACCTCATGCCACACCCCCAAGGCTTCGCCACGCGCTTTAAAAGCATCCTGTACGTAGCCCAGGAGGTCTGTGCCCTGATACCACGGGGTCCATACGCTAAGATCGGCATTGTGGGCACGATCGAAATGGCGAAGCATCATGTGCGGCTCCAATAGCTGGCAGTGAGTGGGATGATGGCGCCCATGGCCAGCACGCGGACCAAATGGTGGGTGGTAACGAACAGTCCATCAGCACCTGTTTCCAGTGCGATTACTGGCATCACCTGAAAAGCACCGGGCATGAATCCAAGAATCGTGTCTATCAACGGGAAGCCGAGACTCCAATGCGCGAAATAGGCGCCACACAGTGCAAAAACCAGAGCAAAGCAGGTCGATACAAGGGCTGGGGGGATGGTTTTCAGTAGAACCCCAAGTCCTTGGCGGACGGTATCGATGCCGATTCGCCAGCCGACGCTTAACATCCCGATCCAAATCGTAAAGTCCTCACCTGTGAAGATCAGGGGTACTTTGACTGTTTCGGGTAGAGTGAAAAAGAAGGGCACCATGAGCGTCAAAAAAGCCAAGCGCAGACTTTGGTAGACTGCCACTTGCGAGAGTGCGCCGCCGTGGTGTTCAGTGGCCGCAAGCGCCGAAGATAGATTCCCCGGTGCAGCTGCCATGTGCGCACTGACGGGATCAAGCGCCAGAATGCGGCGATTTAATAGGCCGCCAAGCCATAAAATAAGCGTTATGGTACAGACTAAAATGGCCAAACTCGCAGGCCACAACAACAGCTGTTGAAACAGATCTGACGAAACCTGACTCCCTAAAGCCAAGCCAATCAACAAAATGGCGGCATCGTGCGACAGTGGACCGGGTGATTCGATATGGCCTGTCAAATGGCTCAGTAATGCGATCAGTAACATCGGACCAATCATGGCGCCAAGGGGAACGTCTAGTAAGGTGAATGCAACTGCCGCGACACATGCAGTCATCGAAAACAAAATGCCGCGAGGTGTGGGCAGCATCAGTCGTCTAGCGCGAGTTCGACAACACCGTCGTCAGTAATCCGGATGGGGAAAGTCGAGACTGCACCGTAGGCTGGCGCAGAGAGCGCTTGGCCAGTTTTGACGCAAAACCGAGCGCCATGCCGTGGGCATTCAATTTCGCCATTGAGATACAGGCCGCCGCACAATTCAGCGCCGTCATGGGTGCACAGATCTTCGATCGCATACAGGTGATCCCCTTCGCGGAAGACCAATACATCCACGTCGTCAAACTCGAACCGTTCGTATGCGCCATCGGGGAGGGCATTGAGAGTGGCAATTTCAATCCATTGGCTCATCGGTGTTTCCTTAAAATAGGCCAGCTTCCAATCGGGCTTCTTCGGTCATGCGACTGGCATCCCATGGTGGATCAAACACCATGTGGATGTCGGCTTGATCGACAGCGGGCAGTGCTTGTAATTTGTCCTTGATGTCGCGGGCCATGATCGGGCCCATTCCACAACCCGGAGCTGTTAGCGTCATGTCGATCGCAACATGGGTACGTCCGTCGATCAGTGTCGAGATCCTGAGGTCATAAATCAAGCCAAGCTCGACGATATTGACTGGAATTTCGGGATCATAGCTCTGCTCAAGAACCGCCCAAATTTGCGCCTCCAAGTCTCCAGATGTGCGCCGGTTTGCACCTTCTGGTTCAGCAACGCCGAGTTTTTCCAGGTCCTGTGTTTCGATTCGTGCAAGCCGACCGCCAAGATCCACGGTGAGAGTGTCCCCCAACGCTTGTGTAACGGTCACTGTTTCGCCAGCACCAATGGTGATACGAACACCCTGCGGCACCTGTTGCCCAGACAGGGCCTCAAGTGCGGTCAGTGACTGACCCTTGGTGAGTGTTGCAAAGGCCAGCATTAACCAGTCAGCATGTCGGTGACGCGATCAAGCGCATCGAAAAATTGTTGGATTTCTGCTTGGGTGTTGTAGAAAGCTAACGAGGCGCGCACCGTGCCCGGTAGGCCAAAATGTTCCATCGTTGGCATCGCACAATGGTGGCCAGTTCGTACTGCAACTCCCAGTTGATCCATCAGTGTCCCAACGTCAGTCGGATGCGCACCTTGCACGTTGAATGAGCACACGGACACCCATCGTGCGGGGTGGCCAAGAACGTGAATTTTGTCACGCGCTTGCATGCCACGGATCAGGGATCGGTGCAGTTCTTCCTCATGCGCCATGGCCGCATCGAAATCGATCGATTCGAGGTAATCGAGTGCTACTGCGAAAGCGATCGTATCAGCAATGTTGGGCGTACCGGCCTCAAACTTCCAAGGCAGCTCGTTGAATGTTGTGCCGGAAAAGCTGACTCGATCGATCATGTCACCACCACCTTGCCATGGTGGCAGGGCCTCGAGTAGCTCGCGTCGACCAAATAGCACGCCGACTCCGGTTGGGCCGCAACATTTGTGTGCACTCAGGGCATAGAAATCAGCACCGAGCGTTTCGCAGTTGACCCGAAGGTGAGGGGCGGCCTGTGCACCGTCGATGACTGAATAGGCGCCAACGGAGCGAGCCAATGCAACAAAGCCCTCAACATCGTTGACCGCACCGATGGCGTTACTGACGTGACCCACGGCGATGACCTTAGCCGACTCTGTGTGGGCTAGGGTGGTGGCTTTCTCCAGGCTCAATGCGCCAGTTTCATCCACTGGGATCGGAATGACACGGACACCCATGCGCGCGGCCAGCTGTTGCCACGGCACAATATTGGCGTGGTGCTCGGTCTCACCCACTAAGATCACATCCCCCGCGCTCAATCGGGTGGATAAGCAGTTGGCAACTAAGTTCAGCGCTTCGGTTGCACCACGCAGCAGGATCACGGTCTTGGTGTCTGTGACTCCAAACCACTGACCAATGCGGGCGCGGGCGCCCTCATATGCATCTGTGGCTTCACCACTGAGCGTGTGAACTCCACGATGTACATTGGAATTGGTGTGGTCGTAATAGTGCGTAATCGCATCAATAACCACTTGTGGTTTTTGGCTCGTGGCTGCGTTGTCGAAGTAAATCAGCGGATGCCCATGCACCTGGCGTTGCAGGATCGGGAAGTCGCTGCGGATTCGATCGATGTCAAACATCGACAGACTCCTTTAATTCAGCAATCAGTTCGCCGTGCTTTAACTCACCTAACAGACGCAACTCCACTTGCTCGCGAATACCGGCATCGGTGATTTCGTCGACGATCTTCTCGGCAAAGGCATATTGTAAAAACGCTTTGGCATCGGTTTCTGATAGACCACGACTGCGCAAATAGAAAAGTTCAGTCTGGTTGAGATTGCCCACTGTGCATCCGTGTGAAGCAGTTACATCATCAGCATAGATTTCCAGTTCAGGTTTTGGGTTGATGCGACCTGTATCTGAGAGCAACAAGTTTGCAACCGACTGCTCGGTGGCCGAACGCTGGGCATCTTTTTGGATTAATACCCGTCCGTTGAAGGTCGCTTCGCCCTTGCCGTCCACCATGGTTCGAAATGCCATTGCGCTTTGTGTGTCTCCGACAGCATGGTCAACCGCGAGGTGTGTGTCGTGATATTGGCTTCCGTTGGTCACCGCCAGGCCATGTAGCTCAGTACGCGCTCCGCGCCCACCGAGCGTCACCTGAATATCGGTGCGCGCCAACTTGCCGCCGAAGTCGATGCTTTGCAGAGTGAAGTGAGCATTGTCACGGGTCTGCACATCAATACTAGTGAACAGATGCGCTCGCTCATTGGCCGCTTGGTAGCGGATGTGCGTCGCATTGGCGTCACGCTCCAACATCCAAAGTATGCACAGTGAATCCAAATTGGACTCCATTGCTTGGCTGTCTTCAAAGGTTTCAAGGACCATGAGCTGAGCACCGGCGCCGACGCGGATCACCAGTGTCGCAAACCCTGCTTCGGCGGCCTGATTGGCCAAACGTTTGAGCGTCACCGTCTGCTGTTGACCTCGGCCGACCTCCAGTACCAGGCAGTCGTGTGCCAAAGCGCCGTGGGTTAGTGCAAACCCCTGTGCTCTGTAGAGGTGATCCAGGCGGGCTGACTCGACCGTGCTCAGGGTGGCGTCTTTGGCACGAAGTGCATCAGGTACAGCAACGAAGCGACCGCCGGTCAGTGAAAATTCGGTCGCAGTNCGTGGTGTGGCTTCGATCCATTGGGTGCGATTGAGGGNNCGCGTCGGAACGTANTTCCACGACTCGACCTTAGATGACGGTAAACCTGCTGCGAGCGCGTCTCGGGCCAGATCGGATGACTGTTCGGTTAGCAGTGTGTCAAAGCCGCTCATGCTGCCTCGATTCCTTCATAGCCCTCTTTTTCGAGACGCTGCGCGAGCGTGAAATCACCCGACAATTTGATCTGGCCATCGGCTAAGACATGAACAAAGTCTGGCTTGACGGTGTCTAGCAACCGCTGATAGTGNGTGACTAGAAGCACTGACCGCTCGGGTGAACGCATCCGGTTGATGCCTTCGCCGACGATGCGCAATGCATCCACATCCAGNCCGGAGTCTGTCTCATCCAGTAACGCAAGGGTGGGTTCGAGCAGTTGCATCTGCAAAATTTCATTGCGTTTTTTCTCGCCACCAGAGAAACCTTCGTTGACGTTGCGGTGTAGGAACGCTTCGTCCATCTGCATCACCTTGAGCTTTTCGCGAACCAACTTGAGAAATTCAGCTGCTTTCAACTCAGGCAGGTTACGGTGTTCACGTATTGCGTTTACCGCCGCCTTCAGCAAGTAGATGTTCTTTACTCCGGGGATTTCGACGGGGTATTGGAACGATAAAAACAATCCTGCCCAAGCCCGCTCTTCTGGCTCTAAATCCAGCAAATTCTGCCCCTGATAAATGACTTCGCCAGCGGTGACTTCGTAGTCATCCCGGCCGGCTAGAATCGATGCCAGCGTACTTTTCCCAGCGCCATTGGGACCCATTACGGCGTGCACTTCACCTGGGTTNATCTCCAGGTTGATGCCCTTGAGAATGGGAGTTCCATTGATGGTTGCGTGTAGATTGCGGATCGATAGCATTAGCCGACAGCTCCTTCGAGAGTGATGCCGAGGAGTGCTTCGGCTTCGACAGCGAACTCCATAGGCAGTTTTTGGAAGACTTCTTTGCAGAAGCCGTTGACCACCATATTGAGCGCATCCTCCTCGCTCATGCCTCGTGTTCTCAAATAGAACAACTGGTCATCGCTGACCTTGGAGGTGGTGGCTTCGTGTTCAAGCTGGGCAGTGGGCTCTTCCGCTTCGACGTAAGGGAAGGTGTGAGCGCCGCACTGGTCACCGATCAACAGTGAGTCGCATTGCGTGAAATTTCGTGCATCGACTGCGCCAGGCAGAACCTTGACCAGTCCGCGGTAGGCGTTTTGACCCCGCGCAGTGGAAATCCCTTTGGAGATGATAGTCGATCGCGTGCGGGGCCCGATGTGAATCATTTTGGTGCCGGTGTCGGCCTGCTGCTTTTTGCCGGCCACTGCGACTGAGTAAAATTCACCCACTGAGTCGGCGCCGCGTAAGACGCAGCTTGGATATTTCCATGTGATGGCTGAGCCGGTTTCCAACTGTGTCCAGCTGATCTTGGAGCGATCGCCGCGGCACTCGCCGCGCTTTGTGACAAAATTGTAGATGCCACCTTTGCCCTCATCGTCGCCAGCAAACCAGTTTTGTACAGTGGAGTATTTGATCTCGGCATCGGTTAGTGTTACCAACTCGACAACCGCGGCATGCAGCTGATTCTCATCGCGCTGGGGTGCTGTGCAGCCCTCCAAATAGGACACATACGAGCCCTCATCGGCGATGATCAGTGTGCGTTCAAACTGCCCTGTGTTCTGTTCATTGATCCGGAAATAGGTGGAAAGCTCCATCGGACAACGCACCCCTTTGGGGATGTACACGAACGAGCCGTCAGAAAATACGGCTGAATTCAGTGCGGCGTAGTAGTTGTCTGACTGTGGCACGATTGTGCCCAGATGCGCCTTCACCAGTTCAGGATGTGAGTGCACGGCCTCAGACAGCGGGCAAAAAACAACACCCGCTTCGGCCAACTTCTCTTTAAACGTAGTGACCACGCTGACAGAGTCGAACACGTAGTCCACTGCAACTCCGGCCAGCAGTTTCTGCTCTTCCACCGGAATCCCAAGTTTGTTGTAAGTTTCGAGTAAGACCGGATCAACGTCATCGAGGCTCTGTGGCCCGTCGCCCTGTTTCTTTGGTGCAGAAAAATAACTGATGGCCTGAAAATCAACCGGCGGATAGTTCAGGTGTGGCCACTCCGGGGGAGTCATTTCCAACCATTTGCGAAATGCATCCAGACGCCACTCGAGCAACCATTCGGGCTCATTTTTACGGCGCGAGATTTCCCGAACCACATCCTCGTTAAGGCCAGGCGGTAGTGTGTCGGATTCAATGTCTGTGACGAAACCGTACTTGTATTCTTGATCGACCAACTGGTCGAGTTCTTGGTTACTCATCTCAATGCACCTCCAGTGTCTCTATGCGACGTCCATCTCTGGCATAGAGCGCATACGGATTAATCAGGTCTTGCAGTGTCACGCGTGTCAGCATGTCATTGACCTGGTCACCCAGTTCACGCCACCGCGACATCACTGTGCAGTGGTCTGTTAATCGGCAAAGTGCTTCATCCGTTCCGCACTCTGTGATCGCCATGGGTCCTTCGATGGCTTCGATGATGGTCTTCACCGGAATTTCGGCTGGTGCTGTCGCTAAACTGTAGCCGCCGCGCGCGCCTTGGGTTGAGACCAAGACGCCGTGCCGTGCCAATTGCTTCAGCAATTTTGTGCAAGTCGGCTTGGGCACGTTGGACCGTTCGGCCAACTGTGTCGCATTCCACAACAGCTCTGGTTCGCGTGCCATAGTGGCTAGCAACACCGAGGCGTAGTCTGTGAGTTTGGACAACCGAATCATGCATGCACCTCTCGATTCCGGGGGTGTGCATTATATAGGACCTACGCAGTCCTATATCAAGTTTTTAGTGCGTTTTCGCGAGGATCGCAGCAGCCTCTGCTTTTAACCGAGTGAGCATCGAGGCGAGACCGTTGGCTCGGGTTGGTGACAAATGCTGCGTCAGGCCCAGAGCCTCAACGAATTCAGGCTCCGTTTCGACAATCGCCTGTGGGCTTGCTCCAGAGTAGAGTCGGATCACCAGAGCGATCAATCCGGCAACAATGGCCGCATCGGAATTTGCACGGATGGTCACTGTATTGGCGTCGCCCTCCGTCAGCATCCACACCTGTGACTGGCAACCGCGTACCAAGTTGGCATCCACCATGTCAGCTGCATCCAGCGGCGGTAATTCGCGACCAAGGTCGATTAGATACTGATACTTGTCCATCCACGAATCGAAAAATTGGAATTCGTCGATGATTTCTTGTTGTCGCTCGCGCAATTGCATGTTCACTCTCACTGTCTCAATCCACGACAGGGTATACTCCGTGGCGTATTTCTGAAACTGACAGGTTGTTATGTCCGACGTGTATTCAATCCAAGTGACCTCGCAAACATTTGAAGCCGATGTCTTGAGAAAATCGCAAGAAACCCCCGTGTTGGTGGATTTTTATGCAGATTGGTGTGGCCCATGCAAGAGCTTGGGTCCAACCCTTGAAAAGCTTGCCGATGAGTATCAGGGTGCGTTTATCCTGGCGAAAATTGATGCTGATGCCGAGCAGATGTTGGTTCAAGGTATGGGGGTGCGCTCCTTGCCGACCGTGGTGCTTTTCAAAAATGGTCAGCCAGCAGATCATTTCATGGGAGCACTTCCCGAAGGGGAAATTCGCGCAATCCTCGATAAGCACGTTGAGCGTCTAGAGCAGTCCCCTATTGAGCGCGCCGAGGCGTTGGTTGCAGCGGGCGACTATGACGAGGCGATTGCGCTGTATCAGCTGATCACGGCAGATGATCCAGAAAACTACGATGTGTATTTGCGGATGGCACAGGCGCTGTTGAAAAAAGGTGATTTGGCCAGCGCTGAAGCAATCATCGACCGGCTACCCGAGGCGCACAAACTCGACCCGCGGGCGAAGGCAGTGGTCGCTAGCAAAGCGTTTTTGGAGTTGTTGGATGGTGCGCCAGATCGAGCGACCTGTGAGTCACGACTGTCTGCCGACGCAAGCGATTCAGAAGCTCGGTATTTTCTCGCAGTGCATGACATGATGAGTGATGCGGTAGATGCTGCGATCGATGGCTTGATCCATCTTGTGCGGGTCGATCGGCAGTTTAAAGAGGACGGAGCCCGGCAGTTGTTGCTCCGCATTTTCGACCGATTGGGTGCTGAAGATCCTCGCGCGCGTGCGGGCCGCAAACAACTTGCTGCTTTGCTGATGGTGTAAGCGTGAGCGAGAAACCCAGTAATTTCATCCGTACAAAAATTGCCGATCAGCTGAAGCAGGGACAGATCACTGAAGTAGTCACGCGGTTTCCGCCTGAGCCAAACGGCTATCTGCATATCGGCCATGCGAAAAGTATCTGCCTGAATTTCGGTTTAGCAGAAGAGTTTGGTGGCCGCTGCAACTTGCGTTTTGATGACACCAACCCCGAAAAGGAGTCTCAGGAGTACATTGATGCGATTGAAGCCGATGTGCGCTGGATGGGGTTTCAATGGGCGACGCTGAATCATGCGGCCGATTACTTTGATCAACTGTTTGAGTGGGCGCTACAGCTCATCCGACAGGGTGATGCCTATGTTGACGAGCAGTCTGCAGAGGAAATGCGTAAAACCCGTGGCACGCTCACAGAGCCTGGAGTCAACAGCCCCTATCGGGATCGCAGTCCTGAAGAGAACGAAGCGTTATTTCTAAAGATGCGCGATGGTAATTTGGCTGAGGGTGCGGCGATTTTGCGTGCCAAGATTGCGATGGACAGCCCCAACCTCAATTTGCGCGATCCGGCGCTGTATCGCATCAGGCATGTGCCACACCCACGGGCCGGGGACACCTGGTGTATTTATCCCACCTACGATTTTGCACATGGTCAAAGTGATGCGATCGAGGGCATCACACATTCATTGTGCACGCTTGAGTTTGAAGACCATCGGCCCTTGTATGAGTGGTTGCTGAAAAAGCTGCCGGTGCCGAGTCGTCCAAAGCAGACTGAATTTAGCCGATTGGAATTGGAAGGGACGGTCACCTCTAAGCGGAAATTAAATGCCTTAGTGCAAGAGGGACACGTTGCCGGCTGGGATGATCCACGGATGCCGACGCTCGCGGGCATGCGGCGTCGCGGCTATTCTCCGGAGGGGATCCGGCTATTCTGTGAACGGATAGGCGTCACCCGGAAACCCAATACGATTGAATTGCAGAGCCTNGAGGGTGCGGTGCGGGATGACCTTGAGGGGCGAGCGCACAAGGCGATGGCGGTACTTGATCCGCTCAAAGTGATTGTCACTAATTGGGATCAGGAATTACTGCAACTGGAGGTGCCTTGGCACCCGAAACGCCCGGAATTGGGAACGCGGACTCTGTCGTTTGGCCCGGAGTTGTGGATTGACCGCAGTGATTTTGAGCAACACCCGCCGGAGGGATTTTTTCGCCTGATGCCCGGTGGCTCGGTGCGTCTGAAGTATGGCTTCATCGTTGATTTTGAAGATGTGCTGTGTGATGCGGCAGGGCATGTACAGGAGGTGCATGTGCGGTACGACCCAGCCACGCGATCCGGTCAGGATCAATCTGGACGCAAGGTCAAAGGGACCATCCATTGGGTCCCGGGAGCCGCACCCGCGGTGCAGGTGAATCTGTACGATCGGTTATTCACGGTGCCAGATCCAGCGCAGTACGAGGACATGAGTAGCTGTTTGAATCCAGAGTCCTTGGTGGTGACCCAGGCGCTGGTCGAACCGGCTTTGACGCAGCCCATGCCAGACGCCTATTTTCAATTCGAGCGAGTAGGCTTTTTCAAGCAAGATCCAGACTCGACAGCGGACCGAGTGGTCTACAACCGATCCNTCACACTGAAAGATGCATGGTCAAAGAAACACTGAACCTGTCACCCACTGAAACTGTGGACACAGCGTATGCCGCTTTTGATCGGCAACCTATCGACGTGCAGTTGCAGGCGTTGCTCGAAGGGCAGGCTCGAGCGATTTTGGCTGTGCAGTCGCGTATTCCGGAGCTTGCCAAGGCGGTTGAGGCGGCTTCCGATCGACTGCGTGGCTCCTCTGGTCGCTTGATTTACGCAGGTGCTGGCTGTTCGATTCGGCTTGGTGTACAGGATGGAGTGGAGCTGGTACCGACATTTGGCTGGCCGATGGCGCGGCTTGAATATCTCATTGCAGGCGGTCCGGATGCGTTGTCAGCGTCGGTTGAGGGTGCTGAGGATGACTGCAGGTCAGCGACCGAGGCGGTTGCAGCCCTGAATCTGGATAGTGATGACGTAGTGATTGGTATTGCGGCTTCAGGTAATACCCCTTACACCTGTCAGGTGATTCGATCTGCAGCCGCGTGTGGCGCATTGACGATCGGTGTCAGCTCCAATCCAGCGGGCCAACTTCTTGCTTTAGCCGACCACGGCCTGTTGACCGAGACTGGGCCTGAGGTTCTGGCTGGGTCCACCCGATTGGCGGCTGGTACGGCACAAAAAGCGCTTCTGAACGCCTTGTCGACTGCGTTGATGACGGCGCTTGGTCGCGTGCTCGGCAACGAGATGCTGTGTGTGCAGGCAACCAATGCGAAACTCAAAGACCGGCAAGTGCGGATATTAGTGCATCAGGTGCCGAGCATTAGCATGGTGTCGGCACGGGAATTATTGCAGTCAGTGCACTGGGATTTGCGTTTGGCGCTATTGATGGCCAAAGGGCTGCCGCAATCGGACGCGGAGGCAGCGGTTGCCTCGGAAGAGCCGTTTCGAGCTATTTGGTCGCGCCACTAGTCGTTTTTCGGGTCCAGTGTTTGCATGGCCTCGTGATGCGATAAAAAGATTTGCCCGGTGAGGTGGTCTTTGAATCCAACCCGATTCAATCGATCCATCACAGGTCCTTTCACCTCAGATAAATGGAAGCGAATCCCGAGACTGTCGAGACGTGCATTAATCGACTCGAGCACTTCGAGTCCTGATGCGTCGATTTCACTGATTCCATGACACAGCAAAACCAGATCGGTGAGGGCACTGTTTTCGGCAATGAGTTCACCGACAGCATCTTCAAAGGTGTGTCCGTTCAAAAAATACAACATTTCATCGAGGCGGACAGCGAGCACCTTTTCGCTTTGTAAGACCTCGTGGCGATTGCGGTTGCGGTAATGTTGTGTGCCAGGGATTTGCCCAATCACCGCAAAATGTGGTCTAGCAATCTTTGCCAGCAGTGAGCCGATAGAGACCAGAATGCCGGCCACGATTCCGGCTTCAACACCGATACCGAGCACCACCACGATGGTGGTGACCATCGCGACAAAATCACTTTTTGAGAATATCCAAACCCGCTTGATTGCAGCCACATCCACCAACGACAGCACGGCAACTATGACTGTGGCGGCCAACACGGCTTTGGGTAGGTACTCAAATAATGGTGTGAGATACAGTGCAGTCAGACCGATCATGAGAGCAGTAAACACGCCGGCCATGGGAGTTTTGGCGCCAGCGTCAAAGTTCACCACCGAGCGCGAGAAGCCCCCGGTAACTGGAAATCCACCACCAAGTCCGCTGGCCAAATTGGCCGCGCCCAGGCCAATCAGTTCTTGGTTAGGCCGCAGACGTTCACGCCTCCTGGCGGCCAGCGTGTGTCCGACGCTCACTGATTCCACGAATCCAACGAGGCTGATCAAGAATGCGGCTGGGACTAATTCACGCGCGAGACTGTAGTCAATTGCCGGTAAATTGGGCGCTGGCAGGCCTGCGGGTATTTCACCGACAATCGCCACACCGGATTGATCCAGCGCGAAGAGGCTCACGAGCGCCGTGGTGACAATCACAGCGAGTACTGGGCCAGTTTTGGTCACGATGTCGGCGAGCACGGCCGATGTGCCAAGCCGTGTGAGCAAAGGCTTCAGTCCGCTGCGAACCCAAAATAAAAAAGCCACAGACAAGATGCCGATAATCAGAGTCGGCCGATTGGTGTCCTGTAAGTGGCTGATGAGATCGGCCAGGATCGAGGGCAGGTCATGACCCTGCACCGGGATACCCAGAACATGCTTTAGCTGGCTGAACGCGATCAAAATGGCTGAGGCGGTAATAAATCCAGAGATCACCGGATGCGACAGTAAATTGGCGAGGAAACCAGCGCGTGCAAGGCCAAGACCGATCAGCATCAGTCCGGACAGCAAGGAAAGTAAGATCGCTGCGCCAAGGTACTCCGGAGTGCCAGGGTCTGCCACCTGGCTCACTGCGGCCGCAGTCATCAATGAAATGACGGCTACCGGCCCGACTGCGAGGGTCATGCTGGAGCCAAATACCGCATAAGCGAATAAGGGCAGAATTGAAGCGTAGAGCCCCACTTCGGGAGGCAATCCAGCCAGCAAAGCGTAGGCCATGGATTGTGGGATCAGCATGATGGTGACAATGAGCGCAGCCATGCTGTCATCGCCGAGCGTTGACTTGCTGTAACCGCTGATCCAATGCAGTGAAGAGAGCTTCGGCACGTCGTGTCTTCGAGGGGTCTCGTCCTTGTTCAACCGGTCAGTCGATTAACGCCCACCCACCGGTTTGCTGCTTATGGGATTACANTCTGTGTGCGATGTCGACAACACTCAGGCCCGTTTGATCGACAGTCTCAACGATTGTGTTCACGTCTTGTTTGCCGCTTTCTGACAATGCCCACAGCTTGGCGCAGCGCGTGCCGGACCGACAATAGGTCAGGATCGGCGCAGGCAGTTCGGCCAATAGTTTTGCGTGAGCCTCTACATCTGCGTCAGTGATGTTGGCGCCATTGACCGGCAGATAACGAAACTCAACACCCAGCGCAGCGGCTCGTTGCGCCATGGTATCGGCGGTTGCGTGTGGTTCACCTTCTTCATCGGGACGATTGCATACTACGGATGCGAATCCGGCATCTTTCACAGCATCGAGATCCTGTGGTTCCAATTGATCGGCAACGGCCAGTTGGTCGGTGAGTTGACGGATGATCATGGCGCCTCCTTAGACAGCATCAAGCGGGATTTTCAGATAGCGTACGCCATTGTCTTCTGCTGGTGGTAATTCCCCGGCCCGCATATTGATTTGCACCGACGGTAAAATCAGCTTTGGCATGTCGAGAGTTTGGTCTTTGGCCGTGCGCATCGCGACAAATTCCTCCTCGGTGATGCCGTCGTGGACATGGATGTTACGCGTCTTTTGATCCGCCACCGTGCACTGATACTGCAGTTCGCGTCCATTGGGCATGTAGTCGTGACACATAAACATGCGAGTCTCAGCGGGAAAGGTGAGCAGCTTTTGGATGCTCTGATATAGGACTCGTGCATCGCCACCAGGAAAGTCGCATCGCGCGGTACCGAAGTCCGGCATAAACAAAGTATCGCCCACAAACAATGCATCGCCCACATGGTAGGCCATACAGGCTGGAGTGTGTCCTGGCGTATGAATCGCTTGTGCGGTCATGCCACCAATCTTGAACTGGTCACCGTCGGCGAACAGGCGGTCAAATTGTGATCCATCGCGTCGAAACTCCGGTTCAGCATTAAATAGATTGGCAAAGATTGTTTGTACGTCTGTGATGTGGGTGCCAATGCCAATTTGACCACCGAGTTTTCGATGTAAATAGGGTGCGGCCGACAAATGGTCAGCGTGCACATGGGTCTCTAAGATCCACTGCACAGTGAGGTCATGTTCTTGGACGTAAGCGATGACTTCGTCAGCACTTTCTGTTTTTGTGCGACCGGAAGATGCATCATAATCCAAGACCGAATCAATGATCGCGCATGCTTGGGAATTAGGGTCTTTCACCACATAGGTGAGTGTCCATGTGGCTTGGTCGAAAAAAGGACGAACATCCGGTTGCATACAAATTCTCCTGCGCATTTAAAGCGTTTAGTTATAAGCTTATAACCATTCATGCTGTCATGCGACATGAATTCCAATACTAGGACCTTGAGGTGCATCAATTATGACTGAATTTACGCCGATTCTCTCACTCATCGGGGGAATTTTGATTGGGCTGTCTGCAGCGGGTGGATTTTTGCTCTTTGGACGGGTGATGGGGATCAGCGGAATCATCGCACGTACTCTGAATTTCGATTTTGGTGAGGTGGCTTGGCGCCCGATGTTTCTGCTTGGATTAATTGGTGTGCCACTCATTCTCTCGTTGGTGGCTCCCTCGCCACATGGCTTTGAGGCGCCGACTCTCCCTGCGCTTTTACTCGGGGGCTTCTTGGTCGGCTATGGTTCGCGGATGGGTTCGGGCTGCACCAGTGGGCATGGCATCTGTGGGATGGCGCGTTTGTCAAAACGCTCCATCGTTGCGGTGTGTGTGTTTATGACAACTGCATTCGTGACCGTATTTGTGACCCGTCATTTGCTCGGAGGTGTGCTATGAGCTCAGTTGTGGCACTCATTCTTGGTGGCATTTTCGGCGGTGGATTGTATTACGCCGGCATGACCAATCCACAAAAGATCCTCAATTTTCTAGATGTTGCCGGCGCTTGGGATCCAAGTCTGGTGTTCGTCATGGGTGGCGGCATTCCAGTGGCCGCAATTGGCTATTACCTGGTGACGAAGCGACAAGCACCCGTGTTGTTTGCCGACATCCAAATTCCAACCCAGGGCCTCATTGATCGTCCGTTGCTCCTCGGCAGCGCTATCTTCGGGATCGGATGGGGGATTGCCGGAATGTGTCCAGGCCCAGCCTTTGCCGCTGTGCTACTTGAGCCACAAGCGATTATTGGTTATTTGGTGGCTTTGGTTCTCGGGAGTCTTGCTTACGAGCGTCTGCACCGGTAGCGTTTGGCGCTTCCCTGACCGTTTCTGAGGATGGCGCTTGAGTACAGTCACCACGGAAGGCTTTGAGCGCCTTCCTTTAAAAACCTACACCGAGAAGGCGTACCTCGATTATTCGATGTACGTCATTCTGGATCGTGCATTGCCCCATCTGGGCGATGGTTTAAAGCCGGTGCAGCGTCGCATTATTTATGCGATGAGCGAACTGGGCTTGTCGGCACAGTCGAAGCACAAAAAGTCGGCGCGAACAGTCGGTGATGTGCTGGGTAAGTTTCATCCGCACGGAGACTCGGCATGTTACGAGGCCATGGTGCTGTTGGCGCAACCGTTCTCTACACGCTATCCGCTGGTGGATGGGCAAGGTAATTGGGGCAGTCCAGATGATCCCAAAAGCTTTGCTGCCATGCGCTACACCGAAGCGCGGCTGACACCGATTGCCAAACTGTTGCTTGACGAATTAGGCCAGGGAACGGTGGATTGGCAGCCGAATTTTGATGGCACGCTCAAAGAGCCCAAGCTGCTCCCGGCGCGCGTGCCCAGCATCCTGCTCAACGGTACCACCGGTATCGCGGTGGGCATGGCAACGGACATCCCGCCGCACAATCTGCGCGAGGTTGTTAATGCCGCAATTCACTTGTTGGATGACCCCGAAGCGACTCTAGATGACCTGATGCGGTTCGTTCCAGGTCCGGATTACCCCACGACGGCCGAGATCATCTCGTCGCCCCGGGAACTTCGACAAATTTACGAAACTGGCAACGGTTCAGTGCGGATGCGAGCAACCTATGTCAGCGAGGATGGTGACATCATCATCAATGCATTACCCCATCAGGCGTCACCTGCACGTATTTTGGAGCAAATTGCAGGACAAATGCAGGCCAAGAAACTGCCGATGTTAGTGGACCTTCGCGACGAATCGGACCACGAAAACCCTATTCGGTTGGTACTGACTCCGCGCTCAAACCGAGTCAATGCCGATGAGGTGATGACGCATCTGTTCGCCACCACTGATCTGGAAAAATCGTATCGGGTGAATCTCAATATGATCGGAGTGGACGGACGTCCCCAGGTTAAGCCTTTGCGAGCTGTATTGACCGAATGGCTCGAGTGGCGTCGGCAAACTGTCACGCGCCGGCTGACCCATCGATTGGATCAAGTACTTGACCGGTTGCATGTTCTCGAGGGGTTATTAGTTGCCTTTTTAAACATTGATGAAGTCATTGCCATTATTCGCGAAGAGGATGAGCCGAAGTCGGTATTGATGCAGCGGTTTGATTTGACCGAGATACAGGCCAACGCGATTTTAGATCTCCGCCTGCGCCAGTTAGCCAAATTGGAAGAGGTTAAAATTCGTGCGGAGCAGGATGAGCTTGCCAAAGAACGTAAGAAGCTTGAAGGCATCTTAGGCTCGCATGCAAAAATGACTAAATTGTTGCGCGATGAGTTAACTGCAGACGCTAACACCCATGGTGACGATCGCCACTCACCCATTGTGGTTCGTGCGGAAGCTCGCGCGTTGCGCGAGGATCAATTGATGCCGTCGGAGCCCGTCACCGTCGTACTGAGCGAGAATGGCTGGATTCGCGCGGCAAAGGGCCACGATATCGATCCGGCTGCGCTGTCATACAAGTCGGGCGATCAATACCTGACCTCGGTACAGGGACGTTCGAATCAACCCTGTGTGGCATTCGACAGTACAGGCCGAGCCTTTACGTTGGCGACCCATACCTTGCCGTCAGCGCGAAGCCAAGGTGAGCCGCTGTCGGGTCGGGTGGACCTGCCGAAGGGCGCGAAAGTGACGCAATTGGCCTTGGCGGATGAGACGGCTAAATGGTTGCTGGTCACAGACCAAGGCTATGGATTTATTTGTCGCCACGGTGATCTGCTGGGTCGAAACAAAGCCGGAAAGGGTGTGGTGAATTTGGGCGAGGCGAATCTATTGGCGCCGGTTTTGATGTCCGATATCGAATTGGCGCGGATTGCGGTGACGGTCTCGACTGGCCATTTGCTGGTGTTTGAGGCCTCGGAACTGCCTGAGCTGGCGCGTGGAAAGGGCAATAAGCTGGTCCAGATTCCACCAGCGCAGCTCAAAGAAGGGCACCGCGTCACAGCAGTGACTGTATTGCCGCCCCTGCGCGCGCTCCGTGTCACATCGGGCAAGCGCCATGTGACCCTGTCGGCTGCGGATTTGGAGAACTTCGTTGCTGAGCGGGCCCGTCGTGGAAAGCTACTACCACGTGGGTTTCAGCGGGTTGACCGTCTGGAGCCTGAGTCTTGAGAGTGCTTTGGTTTGTCAGTGCGCCACAACATGTGAGTGCGCTTGATGCCTGTTTGCAGGCACAAGGCTTGGACACTGAGGTAAGGCGGCGGTTGGCCAGCAACTTTTCAGTGCCGCCAAGTTGTGATTGTTTGACTGTTGAGGTGCCCGATACGTTACACGAGGCATTGCAAGTTGCGGCTGACAAGGTGAAAACCGACGTATTGTGTTTGACGTCTGAGCGGCCTGTGTTGGCTGTTTTCGACATGGACTCCACTTTGATCCAGCACGAGGTCATCGATGAGCTGGCGGCCGCGTTTGGATTGGGTGCGGAAGTTTCCGCTATTACCGAACGGGCGATGCGGGGCGAGTTGGACTTTGTGCAAAGTTTTACTGAGCGGCTGGCCTTGTTGCGCGGTTTATCGGAATCCGAGCTTGTGGGTGTGTACCAGAGCTTGCAGTTGATGCCTGGTGCCGATGCCTTGATGCGGAACCTGTCGACCGCCGGTGTTCGAATTGGGATCGTCTCTGGTGGCTTTTCCTATTTTGCCAATCAGGTAGGTGACCGATTGGGGATGGACTTCGTCTTGTCCAATACCCTGGAATGCGAGGATGGCATGGTGACGGGTCGGGTGATTAATCCGGTGATTGATGGGTCCATGAAAGAGCGCACGCTTTGTTCGGAGGCCCAGCGGATGGACATTTCACTGAGTCAAACACTGGCGGTTGGGGATGGCGCCAATGACATCCCGATGTTGCAACTGGCCGGAACCGGTGTGGCGTTTCGAGCCAAGCCCAAAGTACAGGCTGAATGTGGCAACCATCTGAACCATCAAGATCTCAGTGCGCTCAGTTATCTGGTCTCGGTCTGACGTGCTTCAGCCCCCGAGTGTTGGTACACTCGCCGGCTTTGGAATGGTGCGCTAGGGACTGACGTGACACGACCCAGTTGGATATTGCCAGATGGCTTGGAAGAGTGTTTGCCCGCTGAGGCATGGGCTATCGAAGACGCGCGTCGCGCGTGCTTGGATTTGTTCAGAACACACCAGTACGGGCTCATCATGCCACCGATGCTCGAATACCTCGACAGTCTCACCAGTGGAGTTGGTCAGGATTTAGCGGATCAGATCATGGTGGTAACGGACCGTGTTTCAGGCCGATTGATGGGCATCCGTCCCGACATGACGCCACAGGCTGCCCGCATTGATGCGCATGCCTTGAACGAAGAAGGCACGACTCGTTTGTGTTATTGCGGCAGTGTGTTGCGTGCTGTTGCAGCCTCGGGTGAGTCCAGCCGTTCTCCGCTGCAGTTGGGTGCTGAGGTGTTTGGAGACGCAAGCCTCAGGGCAGACATCGAGGTGGTGCAGTTGGCAGTAGACACGGTTCGGCTGTTTACTGACGAGCCTTTGTTATTGGACTTCGGCCATGCAGGGGCGCTGCGTGCGGTGCTTGCGCACTTGCCAGAGCGCGATCAGCGTTATGCACTGGATGCTCTCGGACGCAAAGATGTCGAGGCATTATTGGCGCTTGAGGATCAGATTCCGGACATGGCAGTGCTCAAGAGCGCTTTCGGCGATCTCGATGTGGTGTTAGCGAACGTGTCGTCGCACCCAATCTTTCAAGATGCCTGTGCCGATGTGCGTGCGGTACAGTCAGCGCTGCGTGTTGATTCGGTCAGCTGGTATTGTGACCTGGGTGAAACCCACGGTTTCCAGTACCACACCGGTCTGGTGTTTGGCATTTATGCGCTGGAGCGTGATCAATTGTTGGTTCGGGGTGGTCGCTACGACCACGTCGGAGAGTCGTTTGGACGGGCACGTGCCGCTACTGGATTTAGTGCCGATTTGAAAACCTTAGTTCGGCTCGCGAATTAAGGCAGGTTAAAGTCATGAATCAAAATTTAGTCATCCTCGGAAGCCAATGGGGCGATGAGGGCAAGGGTAAGATTGTCGATCTGCTGACCGAAAAGGTCGACTATGTGGTGCGTTATCAAGGCGGCCACAACGCCGGACACACGTTGGTTGTGAACGGTGAGAAGACCGCTTTGCACCTCATTCCGTCCGGCATATTGCGGCCCAATGTACGGTGCGTGATTGGCAACGGTGTGGTGCTGTCTCCCGAAGCGTTGGTGACAGAAATCCAGAAACTGGAAAGTCGTGGTCACGAAGTCGTTGATCGCCTGCACGTGTCCACCAACTGTCCTTTGATCATGCGAGTACATGTGGCACTTGATCAGGCGCGCGAAGCGGCCCGTGGGGATGCGAAGATCGGCACCACAGGACG
>JGI26088J50261_1000034_pt1 | contig 85842 bp, 81 predicted proteins | sample SaaInl1SG_22_DNA_FD_50261 | JGI IMG/M metagenome (IMG submission 50261)
TATCCGTACTTAGATCAAGATTATAAATGCTATTAACTACTAGTGCCTTTTACTAGTTGCCCTTGATCTTCTTATTCATCAGTAAATATTGAGGTTGGCTTATGACCAACGGTCTAGGCTATGAACAGTTGCGTGGGTTTGTACGGACTTTTGCAAGTACGCGACAAGCTGAAAATTCCCCAGGAATTTTCAGGATAAGCCTGTAATAGCAATTGTTTATAGCCATTGTTGTACACAGTTATTTTATGTTTAGTTCTTGTAAATTATCTTTAGTAAAGTAGCGGTTTTTCTTAAAATTCTGTTCACAATATCTAGAGTACTTTTTCTTCTTAGGGAATTCTATTCCGTTGTCTGTCAGTACTTTTAAAATCAAATAGTTGAATTCTAAAGTATATTCAGGCCATTTAACTTTAGCCTTTTCGATAAACTCAACGAATTTTTGAGGTTGCTTTAATTTATCAATAAAAAAGTCAGAATATTGTTTATTTAAGTTTGCAAAGAAAATAAGCTTATTATTTGTGTCTTGACTTTGTAGCATTTCATACAAGTAACTCTTGGCTCTTTCGTTTTGATTAAATTCATTACAATACCAAAACCTAAATTGTAATTGCAAAATATTCGTTCTGTCTATTTCATCCAATATACTGTGAAATACAAATGTATTATTCGTTTCAACTGATTTATACAGCAAATAATCAACATCCCATCCTATTTTTGTTCTTATACCATATTTTTCGAAAATGTTTTTTTGATACAATTCTTTAAAATGAAGGTAATTAAATTCTTTGTTATATGTTTCTTCTATTAATTTGTCATAAAATCTGTAATTCGAAAAAACAAACTGCAAAGCATCGAATAGACTAACAAATGGCATTTGAGTATGGTTGGCGTTATACTTGTTGACTTTTAGATATTTATTATTCAAATTTAGTTTTTTTAAATAGTAACCTAACTCATTGAAGTCTATATCCATATTCCCATATCCAAGAAATAAAAGCTTAGATTTTTCTTGATTTAATTTATTAGGTATTTGCTTTTTAAAATATTCACCAAAATCATTTACTGAAAGGGCAATAATTGCATCAAATTCATTGTCATTTCTTAGATATGATTGGGTAACAAAATGTCCTGAATCTGAGTGTCCAATCAAAACATTAAATCCAGAAGTTGAATAGTTTTTGACAATGAATGGAACAATTTCTTCATTGAGAATTTTATAAAATTTTTCTGTACCCTTTATAAAAGTTCCTAATGGAAAATTGTGATCAATTCCCGTATTTGGCTTTAAGTCTCTTCCTCTATTTGTATTCTCAATTGAAACTACGATACACTGAGGGATTATATTATTGTCCTCTTGAGTTTTATCTTGTAATACTGAAATATTTTGAATAAGCGGTATGAATAAGCTTTCACCGTCTAAAGTATATACAACAGGGTATTTTTTTGATGCATCGTAATTTTCAGGAAGAAAAACATTTAATGACCTTTCTTCATTAGGGTAATATTTAGATTTGAAATATTTGACATCATAGTTTAGTGTAAACTTGTTGTTAGTCACTTTTTCTTGACAATATGAGAATGTTGAGAAAAGTAGTAAAGTAATAGTCAGAATTTTTCTCATTTAATAGACATTTTTTGGTTTAATTGTATACAACTAGTATATATACACACCTCTAGGTGTGTTTATTTCCGTTATATTTTTGTTTTTGTTCAACAATACTTCCAAAATCAGCATGTATTGTTGCACTTTTGGTTTTGTGAAAATCATCTAAAGGTTTTTTTATTTTTCCAATTTCTTGGACAGAAACTTGTTTATAAAGTTCCGTTGTTTTACTACTGCTATCCCCCAATAAAACCTGTATATGTCTCAAGCGAATACCTTGTTCTAACAAATGTGTTGCAAAACTTTGGCGCAATGGATGTGGAGTACATCCAGCAAAGGAAGAACTTGAATAGAATTGTTGACGATTTATGTCGGGTATGAGCTGTAGGTATTTCATGTGTAGAAAACAGATTTGGGAACTGTTCACTCAAAGATAAAAAAAAATTAATTCAGGAGTTTTGGAAGGCCTTAATGGCCTCGCGGACGCTTTTGTTTTTTGCCAATAAGTCTTTTGCTGTNTCAAGAGATACGTTGAGTTCNTTCATTACCATACGTTGTGCACGGTCTACTAACTTATCGTTTTTAAGCTGCATGTCCACCATTTTNTTTCCTTTTACATGCCCCAATTGGATCATGGTGCTGGTAGTAATCATGTTAAGGATTAGTTTCTGAGCTGTTCCAGCTTTCATTCTGGAGCTTCCGGTTAGAAACTCGGGTCCTACAATCACTTCAATAGGAAAGTCACTTACAGCTGCTAAAGGAGAGTTGGTGTTACAACTAATACAGCCTGTAAGTATCCCCTTTTCTTGGCATTGTTTTAGCCCACCAACGACATAGGGCGTAGTTCCAGAGGCAGCAATTCCAACAATGATATCTTTGGAGTTGATTTGATGTTTGTTCAAATCCTTCCATGCTTGTTGGGTATCGTCTTCAGCATTTTCAATAGAATTTCGCAGGGCTAAATCACCTCCCGCAATCAGGCCAATGACTTTTTCAGCTGGGGTTCCAAAGGTAGGCGGACACTCTGATGCGTCTAAAACTCCTAATCTGCCGCTAGTTCCAGCTCCAATGTAAAACAGTCGCCCCCCTTTTTTAAGTTGAAGCACCACGTTTTCAATCAATCGTTCGATTTGAGGTAAAACTTTCCCAACAGCTTGAACAGCATTTTGGTCCTCTTCATGAATGCCTTGGAGAAGTTCGTTGATGCTTTTTTGTTCCAAGTTGGAATGCAGGGAATCTGCTTCTGTAATTTTTTGAAATNCCATAGGTTAAAGATACGAAAACAGTGTTTTTCTGATGGATTTCATGACAACTATTGCCAAAAACGAAAAAACCCCAGCCAAAAGGCCGGGGTTTTCAGGAGTTAAGAATCGAAAGGAGTTATCCAATCTTTTTATCCAAGTTTTCTTTCAAGGCAGCGAGAAATTGCTGTGTTGTTAAATAATGTGAGCTATTCAAATCTTCGCCGTGAATGAGAAGAGCCAAATCTTTGGTCATCTTTCCACTTTCAACAGTTTCTATACATACATCTTCCAAACTGGTACAGAAATCAATCAATTCCTGATTGTCATCCAGTTTTCCTCGGTGTGCCAACCCTCTAGTCCATGCAAATATGGAAGCAATTGGATTAGTAGAAGTTTCTTTTCCTTGCTGGTGTTGACGGTAGTGACGAGTCACAGTTCCATGTGCTGCTTCAGCTTCCATTGTTTTTCCATCTGGGGTGACAAGGGTAGAGGTCATCAGTCCAAGTGAACCAAATCCTTGGGCAACAGTATCTGACTGAACGTCTCCATCATAATTTTTACAAGCCCAAACGAAACCACCGTTCCATTTCATAGCCGCGGCAACCATATCATCAATTAAGCGGTGTTCGTATGTGATCCCTGCTTCTTCAAATCTGGTCTTAAACTCATTATCAAATACCTCTTGGAATATATCTTTAAAACGACCATCATAGGCCTTTAAGATGGTATTTTTAGTGGAGAGGTAAAGGGGCCATCCCTTATCGAGTGCACGGTTCATACAAGAACGAGCAAAACCGTAGATGGAAGAATCGATATTGTACATAGACATTGCTACACCATTTTCTTGGAAGTGATACACATCCCATGTTTTTGGTGTTCCTCCGTCGTCTGGAGTAAAAGTCATTGTAAGTTTCCCTTTTCCAGTAGTTACGGTATCTGCCGCTTTGTACTGATCTCCAAAAGCATGACGACCTATACAGATTGGTTTGGTCCATCCTTGTACATAACGAGGAACGTTAGACATGATGATGGGTTCTCTAAATACGGTACCTCCTACAATATTTCGGATAGTTCCATTTGGAGAACGCCACATATTTGAGAGATTGAATTCCGTTACACGATCTTCGTCAGGGGTAATGGTAGCGCATTTTATTCCAACGTTGTATTCTTTGATGGCATTTGCTGCTTGAATCGTAATTTTATCCTCTGTAGCATCTCTAGAGGTCACTGACAAATCAAAATATTTTATATTGAGATCTAGATAGGGAAGGATTAATTGATCTTTAATGAATTTCCAGATGATGCGAGTCATTTCATCTCCGTCCATTTCTACTACTGGGTTGGCTACTTTTATTTTTGACATTGTCTTAAAATTTGATTTCGGGTGCAAATATAAGGTCTAGCTTTTATTATTTATGTATTCTACACATAAAAAAACCGCACAGTTAAATGTGCGGTTTGGTATGCTTATAAGATTGGGTAGGGATTAATCTCTACGTGCTTCTTTAATTCTTGCTTTTTTACCTCGAAGTTCTCTAAAGTAATAGATACGTGAACGACGTACTTTTCCACTTTTATTAACTTCAATTTTTTCAAGTCCAGGCATATTCAGTGGGAAAATACGTTCTACACCTACAGTTCCTGACATTTTACGAATGGTAAAGGTTTTTGAAAGACCTTGACCTTTTACTTGAATCACGACTCCTTTAAAAAACTGAGTACGTACTTTACTTCCTTCTCGGATTTGGTAGTAAACTGTGAGCGTATCACCAGCACCAAATTGAGGAAAATCTTTTTTCTCGATAAATTCGTTTTGAACAAAATTGAGTAAAGCTTCCATCTATATAATAATTAATTTTTATAAAAGCCAACATTCACGATTTTCGTCAGTGGTTGATCTTTTGTCGTGCAAAATTAAACTTATTTTTTAAGTACACAATACAACCAATGAATTTATCCAAAGTCAGTATAAACTTACTAAAGGTTTAGAATATTTTTTTATTCTAATAAATCAGGGCGTAATTTTTTGGTTCGTTCTAAGGCTTGCTCTTCTCGCCAAGCTTCAACCTTTGGAGTGTTGCCTGAAGTTAGAATATCTGGGACATTCCAGCCGTTATAACTTGCAGGTCTTGTGTAAACAGGGGGTGCCAAAAGACCATCTTGAAAACTATCCGTAAGGGCAGAGGACTCATCTCCGAGAACTCCAGGGATCAATCTTATCAGACTATCACAAAAAACAGCTGCTGCTAATTCACCTCCTGACAAAACAAAATCTCCAATAGAGATTTCATGAGTGATGAGATGATCCCGAACGCGCTGATCCACACCCTTATAGTGTCCACACAAGAGCATAATGTTTTCTAAAGTAGAAAAGTGATTGGCATTTTGTTGGTTCAATGTTTCTCCATCTGGTGTTAGATAAATGATTGCATCATATTCCCGTTCACTTTTGAGTACTTGAATACAGCGGTCTATTGGCTCAATCATCATTACCATTCCTGCTCCTCCACCAAAAGGGTAGTCGTCTACTTGCTTTTGTTTGTGCTCGCTATAGTCTCTTAAATTATGAAAATGAACGGAGGCTTTTCCAGATTGAATTGCACGTTTCAGAATGGAGGCTTCAAAAGGACTTTGAAGTAGTTCAGGGAAAAGTGTCAGAATATCAATTCGCATAGCACAATAATTTAGGGTATAAAAATAAACAAAGTCGCAGCAGCACTGCGACTTTGTTTCAACACTTTTTAATTTGACTGTTAATATTGTAACATAACAATCTTCTTTTCTCCATCTGGACTTAAAAATAAGATATCTTCAATGTCGGGAACTTCCATATATTTAATATCCTCTAGGGCAGCTACTTTTTTACCATTTACTTCCAGGATGACATAACCGTTATCAATTCCTCTTTGATATAGTCTTCGGTTATTCATATTTGAAATATAGAGTCCATGCTCCGTATTGAAGGATTTTTTTTGTTCAGGACTGAGCTCACGGACTTCCATATAATAAAATAAGGCTCTGTTGATTTTTTCTAGTCGAACAGCTACCTTTTTTTCTTTCCCATCTCTTTTAAAAGTCACAGTTACTTTCTCTCCAGGGCGTTTACTTGCGAGGTATCCAGAAAGGTCGGCAAACTCGTTGATTGTAATTCCATCTACGCTTTTGATGATATCGTTTGCTTTTAAACCAGCGAGATCAGCACCCAAACCTTCTTCTAAATCCGTGATATAGAAGCCTTGTGTTTCATCAACTTCAAATCGGGCAGCTAATTCTGCATCAAGAGCTTGACCCATTACACCAAGTAAACCACGCTGTACATCTCCAAACTCAATAATGTCCTCAAATATTTTTCTAGCGACATTACTAGGTACGGCAAAGGAATAGCCTACAAATCCACCAGTTATGGATGAGATCGCAGTATTTATTCCGATAAGTTCTCCATTAGTATTTACCAGGGCACCTCCACTATTACCTCTGTTTACAGCAGCATCTGTCTGAATATAGGATTCGTTTTTTCGATCCCTTTTATTCAAGTCTCTGGATTTTGCACTGATTATCCCCGCAGTAACTGTAGAATTCAAGTTAAAAGGATTTCCTACTGCAAGCACCCATTCTCCAATACGAGTCGCATCTGAATTTCCGAAAAAAACATAGGGAAGTTTTTTATCTGAGTCAATTTTTAAAACTGCAATATCAGTGTCAGGATCAGCACCGATAACTTTTGCCTTAAATGTTTTGTTATCATTGGTTGTGACTTCAATACTGCTATTATCCTCTATTACATGGTAATTCGTTATGATATATCCATCTGGTGATACGATAACTCCTGAGCCTGTGCCGATTCTCTCGGGAAGATCTTCTTCACCATAGAAATAGCGATAAAAAGAAGGTAGGTTTTCTCCTGAGGTACTGGTGTTTTTAACGTGGACTACAGCGTTGACTGTTTTTTCAGCTGCAGTTGTAAAATCAGTAGCCTCAGCAGCAATGCTGTTGCTATTAAAAGTATAGTTCGTAGGAATCAGCCTCGGTGATTCAAGAGTAGGTTCTTTGATCTGTTCTCCAGTTTGAAAAAACTGATCATAAATAAAAATACTGCAAATGGCACTGAGTAGTGCAATACTTAAAGTTTTGAAAAATGATTTCATAGGATTAAATTTTTTTACCAAAATTATGGATTTTCTGTAAAGGTTAAATTCCTTTAACGCGTCTTTAACACCCTGTAAAATTGATTATATTTGAATGATGATAATAGAATTTGATAAATATCAGGGAGCCGGGAATGATTTTGTAATACTCAACAACAAAACAGGAGTTTACGATTCTTTATCTACTGCTCAAGTCGCATTTTTATGTGATAGGTATAAAGGAATAGGTGCAGATGGACTTATTTTAATCAATGCTTCTTCGACTTCAGATTTTGAAATGCAATATTTCAATTCAGACGGGAATGAAAGCACGCTTTGTGGTAATGGCGGACGTTGTGCCGTTGCCTTTGCTTATGACAAAAAAATCATTGACAAAACAACTTCTTTTTCAGCCATAGACGGTTTACATAAAGCTAGTTATATAAGTCCTCTTGAAGTACATCTTGAAATGCAAGAGGTAACTAAAATTATTGAAGTTGAAAATGGTTTATTGATAGATACGGGTTCTCCACATTATATTAGGTTAGTAGATAATATAGAAGCTATTAACGTCCAAAAGGAGGGAGCTGCTATTCGGTACTCCGACTCATTTATGCCCAATGGAATCAATGTGAATTTTGTAGAAAAAGAAGGTATTACAAAATATAAAATTCGCACCTATGAACGAGGAGTTGAAAATGAAACCTTGGCATGTGGAACAGGTGCAGTTGCTGCTGCCATAGCAATTCACTCTAAGGGAGAATCAGAAGGAGAGACAGAAGTAGATTTAAAAGCATTAGGAGGAGATTTAAAAGTTTCTTTTGAGGTTTCCGATAAACGTTATTATCAGATTTATTTAAAAGGACCTGCAATGCATGTTTTTTCAGGGACGATTCAATTATGAACCTAAAACAAATTCATCTACGCGCTCTGGAACCTGAAGACATAGATATTCTTGAAAAGGTTGAGAATGATATAAGTTACTGGAATTATTCTAATCAGACAGAACCTCTTTCCATACATACGTTAAAACAATTTATAGCAGAACAGCATCGAGATATTTTTGAGGTCAGGCAAAAGCGATTTGTGATCTCTGATATTCAAAAAAACGTACTGGGATTTATCGATTTATTTGACTTTGAACCAATACACAGAAGGGCAGGAGTGGGTTTGTTGATTCTTGAGTCTTACAGAAGAAAAGGGGTGGGTAAACAAGCATTGATCTTGTTAAGCAGTTATGCTCAAAACCAATTAAACATAAAAACACTCTTCGCCAATATAGCGATAGAAAATGCAGCAAGTATTCAGTTGTTTCAATCCTTAGACTATTCTAAAGCAGGACATAAAAAGGACTGGAATTTTTATGATGGTTGTTTTCATGACGAATATCTTTACCTAAAACAACTTCATTGATGTATAAAAAGAAAATTATCCTTACCATTAGTTTAATAGGGGTTTTGATTGGAACTTATTTTGTGATAAATTTTTATCAAATTTTTTTCTGGGACAATACCCAATTTAAGAATGAGGCTTCTTATGTATTTATTGATCGAGATGATACTATTGATTCGCTTGATATTCAGCTCCTTCCACTTTTAAAATCGGTAGACCGTTTTCGGATAGCTGCCAATAAAAAAGGATATACAGATCGTTTAAAGCCTGGGAAATACAAACTGACGCCTAATTTGGGGAATAATCAAATTATCAATATTCTTCGTTCACAACGTCTCACCGTAAAAGTGGTGTTTAATAACCAAGAACGTTTGGAGAATCTGGCAGAACGAATAGCAGATCAAATAGAACCTGATGAAACTTCCCTGTTGGAGGCTTTTTACGATGAGGGGTTTTTAAAATCAAACGGTTTTACTAAAGAAAATGCTCTAACAATGTATTTGCCGAATTCTTATGATGTATTTTGGGATGCATCGCCAGAGGTTTTTAGGGATTTGATGCTAAAAAATTACCAATTTTTTTGGAATAAAGAGCGACTTTTAAAAGCTTCAGCTTTGAATTTAACACCCATGCAAGTTTATATCCTTGCTTCAATAGTACATAAAGAGTCTGTTAAAGTTGAAGAACAACCAAGGATTGCGGGTTTGTATCTAAATAGGCTGAAAAAGGGAATGAAGTTGCAGGCCGACCCCACAGTTATTTTTGCAATTAAAAAAGCCTCAGGTAATTTTGATCAGCAAATAAAAAGAGTATTATATAAAGATTTGCGTTTAAAATCTCCATACAATACCTATAAAATTAAAGGTCTTCCTCCAGGCCCAATTGCTATGCCTGATCTTTCTGCTATAGAGGCTGTATTAAATCCAGAAAAACACAGCTACTTATATTTCGTAGCATCTCCTGAAAAGCCAGGTTACCATTTGTTTGCAAAAACATTAGTCCAACATAACATTAACAAAAAAGCATATGTACGTTGGATCAACAAACAAAAAATATTCCGCTAAAATCCTGCTTCAATTATGAAAATGCAAGGACGTTTTTCAAGTTGAGGTTTTTCTTTTTTCCAGTCTTTGATGGATAGTGTCATTATGTATTCGGTACTCAAGGTAAGATCACACGCGATACACAAAAGTGTTGAAGGCAGCAAAGTATTCAATAAGTCCTTAAAAAGAGTCAAGCTTCTGTAAGGTGTCTCAATAAAAAGTTGGGATTGACTTTCTCTGGTAGCTTTTTTTTCAAATTTTTGAATTGCCTGTTTACGTAGTTTTTGATCTACTGGCAGATAGCCATTAAAAGCAAAACTTTGTCCGTTCATCCCAGAGCTCATCATCGCTAAAATTAGTGAGGAGGGGCCTGCCAATGGTTTTACTTTTACACCAATTTTATGGGCTTTAGAAACAATCAAGGCACCTGGATCAGCTATGCCAGGGGTTCCAGCATCAGACATTAATCCCATAGATTCGCCATTTAAACAGGGATCTAGGTAGGATTCTATTTCTTCGAATGAAGTGAATTTATTTAGAGGATAGAGAAGTAAACCGTCTTGATTTTTGTTAGGTGTAATTTTCTTGATGAACCGTCTTGCAGCCTTTTCGTTTTCTATGATAAAGTGATTTAATTCTTCAACTTTTTTCTTTACGGAAAGCGGAAGAACTTCCAAAGGAGGGGTATCTCCCAAAGGAGATGGAATAAGGTATAGTATGCCCCTTGCTGATTCACTCATCTTCTAATATACGAATGATACGATTACAAGCATGATCTAAAAGAGTAAAACATTTTTTGAAACCCTCTTCTCCTCCATAATAAGGATCAGGAACTTCCATTTCGTTGTCCAGAATTAGTTTGACTTTTCGTTTTTCATCCTCTGAACTTGCAAGTGATATTATATCTCTGTAGTTGGTTTTATCCATTACATAGATGTAGTGAAACTTTTGAAAATCTAAAATACTAAATTGGCGTGCCTTTTGATTTTGAATACTAATTCCGTGTTGATTTGCAATGGCAATACTTCTTGGGTCAGGAGAATTCCCTGTGTGATAGGCAGCAGTTCCAGCGGAATCTACTGTGTATTTGGATGAATCTATTTTACTCTCTAGTATGCCTTGTGCTAAAGGAGACCGACAAATGTTACCCAAACATACCATGAGTATTTTCACTGGTACCATCAATAAATTTATTTAAAGACTAAGTTTCTGACTTAGATCTTCAACGTATTTACGGAATTGTTTGTCAGTAAAACTCAAGTTATCAACTGTTTTGCAAGCATGTAAAACAGTGGCATGATCTCTTTTTCCGATCTGATTGCCTATACTAGCTAAAGAAGCTTTGGTATATTTTTTGGCAAAATACATTGCAAGTTGTCTAGCCTGTACGATGTGTCTTCTTCTAGTTTTGGACTGAAGTGTTTGTACATCCATTTGAAAATAGTCAGAAACTACTTTTTGAATATAATCAATAGAGACTTCTCTTTTAGTGTTTTTAACAAACTTCATTACAACCTCTTTCGCGAGTTCTAGGGTAATCTCAGCTTTGTTAAATGAAGATTGGGCGATAAGAGAAATAATGGCTCCCTCCAATTCCCTAACATTTGTTTTAATGTTTTTAGCTACATATTCGATAATATCCTCTTCAATTTCTACCCCGTCACGATAAAGTTTGTTTTTGAGGATCGAAATACGAGTTTCGTAGTTGGGTAATTGTAATTCAGCTGAAAGCCCCCATTTAAACCTAGAAAGAAGCCTTTGTTCTATGTCTTGCATGTCTACAGGCGCTTTGTCTGAAGTCAGAATTACCTGTTTGCCATTTTGATGTAAATGGTTGAAAATGTGGAAAAAGACATCTTGGGTTCCTGTTTTTCCAGACAAAAACTGAACATCATCTATAATCAAAACATCTAAAAGCTGATAAAAATGAATAAAATCATTTCTGGTATTCTTTTTTACCGCTTCAATGTATTGCTGAGTGAATTTTTCCGCAGCAATGTAGAGCACAGTTTTGTCTTGGTATTTTTCTTTTATTTCTACCCCGATAGCGTGAGCCAAGTGGGTTTTTCCTAGTCCAACACCACCAAAAATAAGCAAAGGGTTGAATGAAGTACCTCCTGGTTTTGCAGCTACTGCTAGCGCGGCGGATCTTCCGAGTCTATTCGAATCACCTTCCAAAAAGTTCTCAAAACTGTAATTTGGATTCAGTTGTGATTCTATTTGGAGATTTTTTATTCCAGGAATAACAAAAGGGTTCTTTAGGTCTGATTGAGAGTGAAGAGGTGCATCAACTTGCTGTGGGATTATTCCTCCTCTGTTTGAACTTGGGATGTTCTCAGTAAATGGGTTGTTGTTTCCAAAACGATTTTCCATTCTGATAGAATAGATCAATCGTGCGTCTGGACCTAATTCTTTTTGGAGGGCAGTTTTTAGTAATTTAACATAGTGCTCTTCGAGCCATTCATAAAAAAACTTACTTGGAACTTCGATATTTAAAACCTTGTCACTAATCTTTAGAGGAACTATAGGGAGAAACCATGTCTTATAGGCTTGTGGCTGAATATTATCTTCGATAAAAGAAAGGCAATTATCCCAAACCGCTGAAGCTGATTTACTCATTTAGAATTAGTGAGGTTAAAGTATTATTGTTATGGTTTATTAGTTTGTAAAATCCTCAACAAATATTGAGTAAAAAAAATTAAAAAAAAATTAAAATACTATTGATTTTTTTGTTTTTTATGTCGATATTNTGTCTCTTCAATTTACGTTTTAAAGATATGATTTTCTTAAAAATTAATAAAANTTTTTTTATATAAATGCACTATTACACTGAACCTATTGTAGTTCGCTACGCTGAAACAGATCAGATGCACTTTGTACACCACAGTAATTACCTAAAGTATTTTGAATTGGCTCGTTTGGATTGGCTCACTAAACTTGGAGTGTCTTATGCAGAAATGGAAACAAAGGGTACCCTGTTACCCGTTGTATCTGCAAACATAGCTTTCAAAAAGCCTTTGTTTTTCGGAGATCATTTCAGGGTAAGTGTCACTTTAAAAAAGACTCCAATGGCAACTCTTGATTTTGAATACCGTATTGTAAACCAAAATGATGAGGAAATTTGTTTGGGGAGTACCGTTTTGGCTTTTTTGTCATCCAAAACAAAGCGCCCAATTCGTTGTCCAGAATTTTTACTAGAAAGACTCCCTAAAATAGATCTTTAAAGAGTCATTACGAATTTGAGTTTCTTCATTTTGTTTTACTAAAAATTCAGGAGCTTTAATCCCTTTAATTAGTTTTTTGTTAGATGTAAAAACCCTTGCTTCATCCCAAAGATCTTGGTCAATAAAGAATTGTAGTGTTTTTTGCCCTCCTTCCACTAATATAGATGAAATGTCTTTTTGATGACACTCTTTCATGAGCTTTTGAAGATTGAAAGGTTGTAAAAGCAACTCTTCTTTGTTTTTTTTAAGTTTCCTATTTGATAAGAATTTATTTGCGATCAAAGTTGGAAAGTCATCACACAAGACTTTTGCCTTTTCTGTAACTCTATTATTTGGGTCTAAAATGATTCTTAAGGGATTATTTCCGGGCCATTCTCTTGTAGTCAAGTATGGGTCATCGTTTATTATGGTTTGAACACCTACCAAAATACCAGCTTCTTCACTCCTCCATTGATGTACTTTTTGTTTAGATAGAGAAGAGCTGATCCAAAAAACAGCTGTTTCTTTCTTATTTAAGGGAGCAATGAATCCATCTTGAGTTTGAGCCCACTTTAAGATAAGATACGGTCTTTTTTTAAGGTGAAAAGTGTAAAATCTACGATTTAAAAACTCGGCTTCTTCTTTCAGAACATCCTCAATCACTTCAACACCCGCTTCTTTTAGTTTCGAAATTCCTTTTCCAGCCACTAATGGATTTGGATCTTTTGAAGCAATAACTACTTTTTTAATTCCATGTTTAATGATGAGATCCGCGCAAGGGGGAGTTTTGCCAGTATGAGAACAAGGCTCTAAGTTGACATATAAAGTACTTAGAGGAAGGAGGCTTTGATCTTGAACCATATTGATTGCATTGACTTCTGCATGGGGAGTTCCTGCTTTTTTGTGCCAACCTTCCCCAATAATATTGTTGTTGTTCACGATAACAGCTCCAACCATAGGATTAGGATAGGTATTGCCTAGTGCTTTTTTAGCTAAGCTCAAACAGCGTTGCATAAATTGGATATGTTTGTCGTAACTCAAAAAAATAATATATTTTAGACTTATTCGAACGGTACATCGTAATATGGGACTAAATTTATAACAAAATAGAAGAATGATCATAAGAGCCATTCAGATAAGAGATGACAAAAAGCTTGCGATCACCCTTCGTAAGGTTTTGATTGAAATGGGAGTTCCCAAAAAGGGAACGGCATATGAAGATGCAGAGTTGGATTCCATGTATAATAGCTATCAAATTCCAAGATCAATTTATTTTGTAGTTGTTTCGGAGGAAGCAATTCTAGGTGGTGCTGGAATTGCTCCCTTAAAAAACGGAGATCCTTCGGTGTGCGAATTACAGAAAATGTATTTTCTCCCTGAGGCAAGACATAAGGGCTTGGGACAGCAAATGATCGAAAAGTGTCTTGAATTTGCCAAGGAACAAAATTTTAAACATTGCTATATAGAGACAATGCCCAATATGCTCGATGCCCAAAATCTTTATAAGAAAAATGGTTTTTATTATATAAACCATTCTATGGGAGCAACTGGACATACTTCTTGCCCCATTTGGATGATTAAAGAATTGTCATGAGTTTGATAGAAGTTAGAGATGAATTTAGGCGTTCATTGAACAATTTATATTCCGTAAACGAAATCGATTTTTATTTTAAATCAGTATTGAGATCATGCCTAGATATTGATCCAATTGATATTGCTTTGAGACCTAATTTGGAGGTTGAAAAAAATCAGATGGAAATATTAGATAAGATACTTTTAGAACTGTCAGAGGAAAAGCCTTTACAATATATAATAGGCGAGATGAGTTTTAGATCAGTCGAATTGAATGTTAATCCGTTGGTTTTAATCCCACGTCCCGAAACGGAAGAGCTTGTTGGATGGGTTTTAGAAGACTATGAGCATCTTGAACGTGAGACGAATCTTGTCGATTTTGGTACTGGCAGTGGGTGTATTGCAATTTCTTTAAAAAAAGAACAAGCTTTATTTTCTGTTCTGGCAGTTGATCTTGATGAATCAATTTTAGAATTAGTCAAAGAAAATGCAAAAAAAAATCGTGTTCAAATACAGACCTTACAAGCAGATATGAATTCTTTGGATCAACTTGAAATGGAGGTGGAGGTTATCGTTTCAAATCCACCCTACATTGTTCCAAATGAAAAAGAAGAAATGAAAAAAAACGTTTTAGCCTTCGAACCCCATCAAGCCTTGTTTGTACCAAAAGAGGATCCACTAAAATATTATCGTCATATTTTAATTTTCGCACAGCATCAGTTGAAGTCGAAGGGGAGAATCTATTTTGAAATAAATCCAAATTATTTGAATGAATTAGAAGGTCTAATTTTAAGTTTTTCAAACTATACTGTTAAAAAACGTTTAGATATCTTTGGTAAGGCTAGAATGCTTAGAATAGAAAAACAATAAGATGAGACCCATAGAGGAAAAAATTAATTCTCTTCGAGAGGCTTTACACGAGCATAACCATCGATATTATATTGAGGACAAACCCATAATCAGTGATTATGAATTTGATCATTTATTGAAGGAATTACAAAAGCTGGAAGCCGAACATCCAGAATTTGGAGATATTAACTCTCCAACCCAGCGAGTAGGGGGTGGAGTTACCAAAAACTTTAAAACAATTCCGCATCGATTTCCAATGTATTCACTTTCAAATACCTATTCTAAAGAAGAATTAGAACTTTGGGAAGAACGGATTAAAAAAGTACTAGGGGAGGAAGCTGAAATTTCTTATACCTGTGAATTGAAATTTGATGGTGTGTCTATCAGTCTTACATACGAAAATGGTCAACTGATACAGGCTCTTACAAGAGGAGATGGCACTCAGGGCGATGATATTACTACTAATGTTAAAACAATAAACACCATCCCTCTAAAGCTACAAGGAGATTATCCTCCTTTTTTTGAAATTAGAGGAGAAATTATTTTACCCTTGGAAGGATTTTATAAAATGAATGCTGAACGAGAATCCCTTGGGGAACCTTTGTATATGAACCCCAGAAACACAGCCTCTGGCAGTTTGAAATTGCAGGATAGCAGTCTTGTAGCTAAACGACCATTGCAGTGTTTTTTGTATGCACTAGCTGGGGAGAAGCTACCAGTAAGCTCCCAGTTTGAGGCTTTAGAAAAAGCAAGATCTATGGGGTTTAAAGTTCCTGAATCAGCAAAACTTGTACATTCTATAGATGCTGTTTTTCAATATATCCAATATTGGGATGATCAGCGGAAGTCCCTTCCGTATGAGATTGATGGGATCGTTGTTAAAGTGAATAGTTTTAATCAGCAACAAGAGCTTGGTTTTACAGCAAAGGCACCTAGATGGGCAATGGCTTATAAATATCAAACGGAACAAGTTTCAACTGTTTTAAGAGATGTCCAATACCAAGTTGGCAGAACTGGAGCTATTACACCTGTTGCACATTTGGAGCCAGTTATAATTTCTGGAACTACGGTTAAAAGAGCTTCGCTTCATAATGCAGATCAAATAGAAAAACTTAATCTTCGATTAGGTGATATGGTTTTTGTTGAAAAAGGAGGGGAAATTATCCCCAAGATAGTTGGAGTAGATCCTTCAAAAAGAGGAGTGATCGATAATAAAGTTGATTTTATAACGCACTGTCCTGAATGTGGTAGTTTGTTGGAAAGAGAATCAGGGGAAGCACAACATTACTGCAAAAATGAAACAGGCTGTCCACCTCAAAGAATAGGAAAAATTCAACATTTTATTGGCAGAAAAGCAATGGATATTGAAGGGCTTGGTGGAGAAACGGTGGTTCTTCTTTTTCAACAAGGGCTATTGAATTCAGTAGCAGATTTATACCGACTTGAAAAAGAGCAAATTTTGCCTCTAGAGCGAATGGCAGAAAAATCAGTTTCTAACCTGATTGACGGTATTGAAAAGTCCAAAGAAAAACCTTTTTCAAAAGTATTGTTTGGTTTGGGAATTCGTTTTGTAGGAGAAACAGTCGCCAAGAAGCTATGTAAGCAGTTTAAATCCATTCAAGCATTACAACAAGCAAGTTTGGAAGAATTGATCCAAACAGAGGATATTGGAGAACGTATTGCTGAAAGTGTGGTCATTTATTTAAATAATCCTCAAAATATTGAGCTGATAAATCAGTTGCTGTCCTTTGGGCTTAATTTTGTAGAAGAAACTATAGAGCGCAATTCTCATGAAGCATTTGAAGGTAAGCGATTTGTAGTAAGCGGTGTCTTTCAAAATTACAGCAGAGAAGATTTGAAAAAAGAAATAGAAATGCTAGGAGGTTCAGTAGTTAGTTCTGTTTCGGCTAAGACGGATTTTATTGTTGCTGGAGAAGGAATGGGACCATCTAAAAAGCAAAAGGCTGAATCTCTAAAGATTCCAATTTTAAATGAAGAAGCTTTCAATAGTTTGAAAAAATAAATCGGTCTAAATGTTATATTTATAACAAAAATTTAAATATTTATTGAATATGTTTAATTTTTTTAACACTTAAGAATGTTTAACTATTATTGTTCTTCAAAATGATTGATGCAATTTCTAATCTTGTAATGAAAATGCGCTTAAAGGATTTATTAAAGCGCAATGCTTCACAATCAAAAGGAATTGGCAAGACATTTCGATCAATGTTAGTAGTCCTTTCAGAAGAAGAAGGTTATGAAATCAAACATTTATCAACTCTCGCTGATCGACTTAAGATTGCATCAAAAAATATAACTGTCGTAGTGTTAACCAAAAAAGAAAATATAGAAACTCAGTCAGCATTTAAAAACACATTTGTCATTTCAAGAAAATCGATTGGAATATTCGGAAAAATTCCACCTTTTGTGACCCAATTATTTGAAAAGTCCTTCGATCTGCAATTGAATTTTTTTAACAAACGTTCCGTTTTTTTGGAGTTTTTCAGTGCTTCTTTTAAATCAAAACTACGAACTGGGTTTTATAAGTCAAATCATGAAATGAATGATTTAATTTTGGATATAGACCCACATGAAAAAGAAGTGTTTCTCAATGAAACAACAACATATCTCAATGCGCTATTAAAAAAATGATTCGATGAATTTAAAAGGTTTAGGTGTTGCTATGGTCACACCCTTTAAAGAAGATGGCTCTGTAGATTTCAATGCCCTCCCTAAAATTGTTGAAAATATTGTGACGGGAAGAGCCGACTATTTGGTATTGATGGGCACTACTGGTGAAACAGCCTGTTTAACAGAAGTTGAAAAAAAGGCGATTATTGAAGCAGTAGTAGAAGCCAATCAAGGAAAACTCCCATTGGTTATTGGCATTGGGGGGAATAATACCGCAAAGGTAGTTGAGGAGATTTATACAACTGATTTAAGCAAATTTGGAGCTATACTGTCGGTATCCCCATATTATAATAAACCCACCCAAGAGGGGATCTATCAACATTTTGCCAAGATTGCAAAGGCTAGTCCCTTGCCTATCATTGCATATAATGTTCCGTCAAGAACAGGATCCTCAATAGAAGTGGATACTTTTGTTCGTTTAGCACAAGATTTTGATAATATTATTGCCATAAAAGAGGCCAGTGGTGAAATGAGTAATGCTGAAAAAATCATTAAAAATTGTCCTGCTCATGTACAGGTCATTTCTGGAGATGATGCTCTCACTCTACCTATGCTTCTCGCAGGGGCTGTAGGTACAATTTCAGTTTTAGGTAATGCGCTACCGGTTCCACTGATGAAAATGTTTCATTATATAGAACAGGGAGAACTTAATAAAGCTTATCAATTACACTATGAACTGATGGATCTTATTTCTTTGATTTTTGAAGAAGGAAACCCAACAGGTATCAAGGCTTTAATGGAGTCACTTTCTTTATGTAAAAAAACAGTTCGGCTCCCGCTGGTGGCTGCTTCTGATGCTTTGTGTAAAAAAATCGAGAAATCACTCGAACATGCATATTAAATAGCGAAATAAATTAAAAAAATCTTTAACAATACCTTTGGAATAAAAATTTCCATTGTCATTGATATTTAGTACTTTCGCAGGATGATTTTAAAAAGGACTTTAGTTTTTTTAGTCGCTCTCCTTGGAATTCTTGGAGTTTCATGTAGTGATTATCAGAAGCTGTTAAATAGTGATGACACTTCTGAAAAGTATAAACAAGCAGAAGTCTATTACAATAATGGTGAATACCGAAAAGCAAACCGTCTTTTAGAACAGATTATACCTAAGTACAGAGGAAAACCTCAATCACAAAGAATTATTTTCTTTTTTGCAGAGAGTTATTTCCAAACAAAGAGTTACATCCTTGCTGCTTATCAATATGAAAACTTCGTCAAATCCTTTCCTAAAAGTGATCGTTTACAAGAAGCGACGTTTAAGGCTGCCAAAAGTTATTATTTTCAGTCACCAAAATACAGTTTAGATCAAGATGATACCTACACAGCAATCGAAAAGCTTCAAATTTTCATGAACTTATACCCTGATTCTGAGTATGTAGATGAAGCCAATCAAATGATAGCTGAATTGCAAGAGAAATTAGAGAAAAAAGAATTTGAAATTGCAAAACAATATTTTACCATTCGTGATTACAGAGCAGCAATTAAATCGAACGAAACATTCATTGGGAGTTTTCCTGGAACAAAATTTAGGGAAGAGGCCTTGTATACAAAGTTTATCGCCTCTTATGAAATTGCGGTAAATAGCATTGATAGTAAAAAGAATGAACGCCTAGAGGAACTTAAACAACAATACAGTATCATTTTACGTTATTACCCAGAGTCTTTGTTTCTGGAGGATTTAGATAAAAAAATGATTCAAGTAAACACCTTATTAGATAAAGAAAAACAAGCCACATCACAACAAACAGAATAAATTATGACAAAATACAGAGAATCTAAAGCCGCTTTAACGTCTAAAACTTATAACAGAAATGAGTTAGAGGGCTCTACCGAAAATATTTATGAAGCACTTTCTATTATAGCGAGACGTTCGATACAAATTAATCTAGATATCAAAAAAGAACTTCATGAAAAGTTAGATGAGTTTGCAACGCATAATGATAGTTTGGAAGAAATTTTCGAAAACAAAGAGCAGATAGAAGTTTCTAGATTTTACGAGCGTTTACCAAAACCTCATGCTATGGCTATCGAGGAATGGTTGAACGATAAAATTTATCATCGCCACACGGACGAACCTAAAAATTAAGAAATGGGTTTGTTGAGCGGCAAGAAAATTTTACTCGGAATTTCGGGAGGAATTGCTGCTTACAAAATTCCTTTATTAGTCCGACAATTGATTCAGCAAGGTGCAGAGGTTAAAGTTGTGATGACACCTTCCGCTAAAGAATTTGTGACTCCGTTAACCCTTTCTACACTTTCAAAAAACCCAGTCCTTTCTTCGTTTACAGCGACCGATCAGGACAACCCTACTTGGAATGATCATGTAGCGTTAGGTCTATGGGCCGACTTGATGCTAATTGCACCTGCTACCTCTAACACAATTTCTTCAATGGTTCAGGGAAGGTGTAATAATTTACTTTTAGCAGTTTATTTATCAGCAAAATGTCCAGTATTTGTTGTTCCTGCAATGGATTTGGACATGTATTCCCATCCTTCAAATCAAAAAAACTTAGACGCTTTAAAGACCTATGGAAATAAGGTACTTCCAGTTGGAGATGGATTTTTAGCAAGTGGTTTAGAGGGCAAAGGAAGGATGTTAGAACCCAATGAGATTGTTGCCTTTGTTGTTAATTTCTTTAATCCCGAGTTACCACTAAAAGAAAAAAAAGTGCTTATTACTGCTGGGCCAACCCATGAAGCAATAGATCCAGTGCGTTTTATTGGAAATCATGCATCAGGAAAAATGGGTTTTGCTTTAGCTGAAATCGCTGCTCAACTCGGTGCGGAAGTTTTCTTAATTTCCGGACCAACTAATGAAAAAACAAAGCATCCTTCGATTAAATTGGAAAAGGTTGTTAGTGCAGACGAAATGTTTAATCAAGTAAAAAAATACTACGATACTGTTGACATAGCTATAGCGGCTGCTGCAGTAGCAGATTTTAAACCTTTAAATAGAGCGTCTCAAAAGATAAAAAAGCAAAAGGGTTTGGACACAATTCGATTAACTCCAACACAGGATATTTTGGCTTTTATGGGTGCTTCAAAAAAGAAACAGTACCTTCTTGGATTTGCGTTAGAAACTGAAAATGAAATCGAAAACGCAAAAGATAAATTAAACAAAAAAAACCTTGATGGCATTGTTTTAAACTCTCTTCGTGATGAAAATGCTGGGTTTGCCGTTTCTACAAATAAAATTACTTATATTCATTCTGATATGAGTATCAACGAATTTCCACTACAGTCTAAACTAGCATGCGCCCAAAATATTTTTGAACAAATCTTATCATTATGAAACATCTTGTTCTTATTTTTCTTTTTCTTGTTTCTTTAATTCCCCTAAAAGCCCAGGAACTTAATGCCCAGGTTATTGTTAATTCAGATTTAGTGAATCAAACGAACCAACAAATTTTCAAAACATTAGAGCGGTCGTTAAATGAATTTATGAATACTCAGGTTTGGACCAATCAAGAACTTTTAAAGCAAGAAAAAATAACATGTTCGTTTGTGTTTAATTTAACTGGTTATTCTAACGATCAATTCGAAGCAACCCTTCAAGTTCAATCAGAGCGTCCAGTTTTTGATTCAAATTACGACACTCCTATTTTTAATTTTTTAGATCGAGATATAGTTTTTAGCTATCAAGAATTTCAGCCAATATTTTTCAATCAATCCAGTTTTGAATCTAACCTGGTATCTCTTTTAAGTTTCTATGCCTACGTTATTATTGGCTTGGATGCAGACACTTTTCAAATAAATGGAGGGTCAAATTTTTATGAGCAAGCTCTTCAAATTGTGAGTTTGGCTCAGGTTACTTCCAGAAAAGGATGGAAACCCTCAGATGGAATCCGAAATCGTTTCTGGCTCATAGATAGTCTTCGGTCAAACACCTTTAGAGAATATAGACAAGCCCTCTATCGTTATCACAGAGAAGGTTTGGATCAAATGACTAGCAAGCCCTTAGAGGGTAAAGAAGCTTTAATGGAAGCCATTCAAATGCTTGACCCATTATTCCGAAGGCGACCCAATGCTTTTTTATTGCAAGTATTTTTCGATGCTAAAGTGGAAGAGATTGTGAACTTATTTTCCGAAGGTCCAGAGGTAGATTTTAAAGCTACCGAAACAGTGTTGAAAAGAATTGCTCCCTTTTTTGGTTCTAGATGGAAACAAATTAAAGCGTGAATTTTTTAATATGTCTATCTTTATTTAGTGAAATAATATTAAGAACGAAGCCGTGTTAACCAATCTTAAAATAAAGAATTTTGCGCTAATTGAGGCATTGGAAGCTTCTTTCACTTCTGGTATGACTTGTATCACAGGAGAAACAGGGGCTGGAAAGTCTATTCTTTTGGGAGGATTGTCATTAGTTTTGGGTAAACGCGCTGATCTTTCATCACTTTTAGATCCTTCTCAAAAGTGTATTGTAGAGGCTTCGTTTAGTATTCATCAATACGGACTAGCACCCTTGTTTGAACTTTTGGATTTAGATTATGATGATGAGACCGTCCTACGTAGAGAAATTTTGCCCCAAGGAAAATCTCGTGCTTTTGTAAACGATACACCAGTAACACTTTCTGTTTTGGAACAGATCAGTTTACATTTAATCGATATCCATTCGCAAAACGATACTTCAACGCTTTTGGAGAATGAGTATCAGTTTCAAGTGCTTGATGTATTAGCTAAAAATAAAGAAACACTAAAGGATTATCAAAATACCCGAATAGAATATAAGGGGGTGCAAAAGGAATTTCTTGACCTCAAGCGAGATTCCGAAAACGCAAAAGCATCATATGAACTTGATGATTTTTTATACCAAGAGCTTTTGAAATTAAATTTAAAAGACGGGCTTCAAGAAGATTTAGAGGGAAAACACAATGCCCTTGTTCATATTGATTTTTTACAATCCAATCTAGCAGAAGGTATCCAGTTGATGGAAAACGAATCTATTGGCCTTATAGATCAGTTGTTAAAACTCAGAAGTTTAGCATATAGCTTGGCTCAAAAGTCAACTCAATTTAGTCCTTTGCATGAAAGATTCAGTGCCCTTTTCACGGAAGCTGAAGATCTTTTAGGTGAGTGTAAAGTCCAATATGAAAATTTAGAAGCCAATCCAGAAGAACTAGAAAAAGTTCAATTTCAAATAGATCAGTTAAACGGGGTATTTCAAAAACATAAAGCAAATTCGATTACAGATCTGCTTAAAATTCAAGCACAGTTGGGGGTGCGATTAGAGAAGTCTTTAAATATGGAATCTGAACTGAAGGCTTTACAAGTTAAAGAGCAAAAGCTAGAGAAATTATTAATAGATTTAGCCTCAAAATTGACTAAAACGAGAAAGTCAGCCGTTGCTACCCTTGAAAATGAACTAAGTAATATTGTTTCTCAAATGGGAATGTCAGAGGCACTTTTTAAAATAGAACTTAAGACTTCAGATACTTTTCTAAATAATGGAAAAGATCAATTGAATTTTCTATTTAAATCTAATAAAGGCAGTGATTTTAAACCATTAAAAAAAGTTGCTTCTGGTGGAGAATTATCTCGAATTATGCTGGCAGTTAAATCAATCTTGTCGAGCTACATTAAACTACCAACCTTAATTTTTGACGAAATTGACACCGGTGTTTCGGGTAAAATATCTGATGCTATTGCGGAAGTGATGGTAACCATGGGAAAAAAACTTCAAGTAATCAACATAACCCACCTTCCCCAAGTTGCTGCTAAAGGTGATTATCACTTTAAAGTTTTAAAAGAGGAGGTTAACAACAAAACAGTTACCAGATTAAGTCCTTTGAATCAGGAGGCCCGAATTGAAGAAATTGCAATGATGCTCTCGGGGAATAAAGTTACACCTACTGCAATTGCTCACGCCAAACAATTAATGAATTAAATGTATCTTTGAAACTTAAAAGTATCACATGTCACATAAAATTTTAGAAGGAAAAAAAGGAATTATTTTTGGAGCACTAGATGACCAATCTATTGCATGGAAAACTGCTGAATCTGTTGCAGATGCAGGAGGAAGTTTTGTACTTACAAATGCGCCAGTAGCTCTCAGAATGGGAACTATAAATACCCTTGCAGAAAAAACAGGATCTCATGTTATTGCTGCTGATGCCACAAGTATGGAGGATTTAAGCCAACTCATAGATCAAGCACAAGAAAAATTAGGTGGAAAATTAGATTTTGTCTTGCATTCAATTGGAATGTCTGTAAACGTAAGAAAAGGAAAACATTATACTGATCTAAACCATGATTGGATGACGAAAGGATGGGATGTTTCTGCTGTTTCTTTTCATAAATTAATGCAATCCCTTTACAAAAAAGATGCAATGAACCCATGGGGAAGTATAGTGGCGCTCTCCTATGTTGCAGCGCAACGAACGTTCCCTAACTACAACGATATGGCGGATAATAAAGCCTATTTGGAATCTATTGCACGAAGTTTTGGATACTTCTTCGGAAAAGATAAAAAAGTTCGTGTAAATACCATTTCTCAATCTCCCACGCTAACTACTGCAGGAAAAGGGGTAGCTGGTCTGGATGGATTCTTAAATTATGCAGAAAAAATGTCACCACTAGGCAATGCCACTGCTAAAGAATGTGCTGATTATACCGTTTCATTATTTTCTGACTACACACGAAAAGTTACACTTCAAAACCTATATCATGATGGAGGTTTTTCAAATGTGGGAGTTAGCCAAGAAATTATTGATGAACTTAGTCCTAATAAATAGCCAGCGAACGAGGATGTATTGAAATGTCAAAAGAGAAAAGTATTGCAACAGTAATCAAAAAGCTTCCTGATAGGCGTAGATTTCGTTTTTTTCTTTTGTTTGTTTTAATTTCTTTTACTTTTTGGGTCACGACCAAATTATCAAAAGAATATAAGGTAGCCCAGGCGTTTTCTGTAGTCTTGAAAGACATTCCTCCTGGGATTATAGTAGATACTGTCTCAGAACCGATTTTTTTGACACTTGAAGCGAGTGGGATAGAGATTCTATGGTATCGTTTGTTTAAAAACCAATTAGAACTTTCTTTGGATGACATTAAATTTAGTAATACCTCTATAGATCTAGCTCTTAATGATCAGTACATAAGTATCCAACAACAATTATTAGGGAGTAGTAAATTGATTCAAATTAGTCCTTCGATTTATTCAATTCAATACAGTCGATTGGGGTCAAAACGGATTCCAATTCTTCCCCATACAGAAATTTCACTTCGACCAGGATATTTGGGTAAAGAGGATTTAAAAGTAATCCCAGACAGTATTTTAGTCCACGGTTCACAGGATATTCTCGATACTTTATCTGCGATTCCAACATTTCTTTTTCGTTCATCAGATGTTTACCAGTCAGTTAATGAAGAAATTAATTTAATGCCATTAAAAGGGCTACAATATGAGTTGGAGCAGGTACGATTGGATTGGACTTTACTCCGTTATTCAGAGAAACAACTTGAAATTCAAATTGAAATCCAAAACCTACCTCAAGGAGTAAAGGTTAAATTATTCCCTCCTATGGCTAAAATTCGTGCTACGCTTCCCTTAGCAAACCTCAATGCCACTCAAGCCTCTGATTTTTCTATTATTGTAGATTATAATGAAATTTTAGGAGGTCAAACAGAATCCTTAGAACTCAAAATGCTCAGGACAGCTCCTTCAGTTAAGAAAGTAATTTGGGAACCCAAGAGAGTGAATTATTTGATAAGAAAATGAAAATAATAGGTCTTACAGGTGGAATTGGCAGTGGAAAATCAACTTTTTTAAAGTGGTTTGAATCCAAAGGAATTCCTTGTTTTGATTCGGACAAGGTGGGGAGAGTATTACTTGAAAAAGAATTAAAAGAAAAGATAATAGATCGATTTGGACCTTCTCTATATTCAAAGGGTTCTCTTGATAGATCTAAGCTAGCAAGCTATGTTTTTCATGATGCTAAGGCATTGAAAGACCTTAATAAGATAGTTCATCCTGCCGTACAAAAGGCATTTTTGAAATTTAAAGAAGCCAATCGAAAATCCCCAATTCTGATCAAAGAAGCAGCCATTCTTTTTGAATCTGGAGGCTATAAAGACTGCGATCTCGTTATTCTAGTCTGTGCACCGAAAGAATTACGTATCCAAAGAGTAATGCATAGAGATGCAGTAAGTCGGGAAGCTGTAATCGCTAGAATGGAGAATCAATGGGATGATGAAAAGAAAAAAGCTTTGGCAGATTTTGTCATAGAGAATGTCGAGACTGAAACTGCTGAAAAACATTTGGAAGTATTGTTTGAACTCCTTTTAAGTAAGGAAAAGCATTAACAAAGTATTGGCATTTTTTTTGATCAAAAACACTGAAATTTGTAATCACTATTAAATGCCGAATAAAGATCTTAAATTGTAGGAATTAAATCCCATGAAAAAAACAATATTTATCTTGTTAGTAAGCTTTATGATTGTTTCCATCCTCGGAATAGTCGCGCTACAAGGATATTGGATCTATTCTGCTTGGGAAGATAAGGAAGAAGAATTTTCGCTTGCGGTGCAACAGTCACTACAATTAGCAGCAGATGAAATACAAGAACGTGAATTATCTGATTACATTCAGGCTTATGAAAGTCTAATAGACTCTCTTGAAACTCCTGACAATGCTAGCTTTGCGAATGTCTTTTTGTTTTTAGATGAAGACAAGTCCAACGACTTAATTTCATACTATGCCTATGGTATTTTAGAAGAAGACTATAAAATAACACCTTATTTGGATCCAAAGATAGGGGATACGATTGATATGTTCACAGACGTGAAACAAGTCAAAAACACTACGATTATTAATAAGAATGATGTTTTTGATCGTGAAAACAATATCGCCAGTTCAATTGAGAAAATCAAAACAATTGAGAGAATGAATGTTGCGAATCAGCGGATAAGAAATACTTTTAAAGATTATACGACCAATACCCCCATTCATAAGCGTCTAAATGTCCGAGAGCTTGATTTTGTTTTGAAACGCTATTTTGACTCTAAAAAGATTATTACTCCCTACGAATTTGGGATCTATGACGACGGGTTAGCAACTAAAATTAAATCTAATAATTATACTGAAGAACAGAAGGGATTCCGCTATATGACTCCTATTTTTATGGATCAAAACGGTTTAGGCCGCTATGAATTGGTTGTTTCTTTTCCTGAAAAAGATAAATATGTTTTCTCTTCAATTCTAGGAGTGGGAGGACTGACACTCTTTTTAACACTATTCATAGTTTTAGTATCTTCTAGTGCATTGTATCAAATTATTCAGCAAAAGAAAATTTCAGAGATAAAAACGGACTTTATAAACAACATGTCTCATGAATTTAAAACCCCAATAGCTACAATTAACTTGGCTTTGGATGCTATTTCAAATCCCAAATCTATGAGTGCCCCCGATAAAATTGAGCGCTATGTAAAAATGATAAGAGAAGAAAATAGCAGAATGCTGACTCAGGTTGAAAATGTTCTAAGAATTTCTCAATTAGAACGAAGTAACGATCCAATCAAAAAAGCAAATGTTGATCTTCATCTAATTATTGAAGAAGCTATAAGTCACATCCAGCTTATTCTTGCAGACAAAAATGGGAAGGTGAACAAACAATTGAATGCAAAAGAGTTTATTGTATTTGGGAATAAAAATCACTTAACAAATATCATCGTGAATCTTTTGGACAATGCACTAAAATATTGTGAAGAAAAACCTGAAATATTTATTAAAACTTTCACAAATGAAAATCAATTTGTAATTGAAATAACTGACAACGGAATAGGGATGAATCCATCAACTCAAAAGAAAGTATTTGATAAGTTTTACAGAGCATCCTCGGGAGATATTCATAATGTCAAAGGACATGGCCTAGGATTAGCTTACGTTAAAAAAATAATCGATTTTCATAAAGGTCAGATTAACCTGGAAAGCAAACTAAGAGAAGGCACCACATTTAAAATTAGCCTTCCATTATCTCAAAACAATTAAAAAAGCCTCAGCAAAAGAATATGAAAAGTGAAAATAAAAAAATTCTAATCGTAGAAGATGATCCAAACTTTGGAAACATTTTAAAAGAATATTTAAGTCTAAATGACTATGTGATTACTCTTGCAAAAAACGGAATTGAAGGATTCGAAAAGTTTAAAAAAGATGAATTTGATCTTTGTATTTTGGATGTGATGATGCCTTACAAGGATGGATTCACATTAGCCAAAGAAATTAGAGAAATCAATGAATCAGTCCCTATAATTTTCCTTACCGCTAAAAATTTAAAAGAGGATGTTTTGAAAGGATTTAAGGTAGGAGCAGATGATTATTTGTCTAAACCATTTGATTCTGAGGTACTCTTGGCCAAAATAAAAGCTATTTTAAACCGAAGTATTGCACCATCGCTTCCATCCAGTGATGTTTTTGAATTTTCTTTCGGTCAATTTTCTTTAAATTCTAAACTTCGACATTTGGTATTTAAAGACGAAAATCCGATAAAATTATCTCCTAAAGAAAATCAATTACTCCGGCTTTTAGTTCTTCATATTAATGACCTCCTGCCAAGGGATGTTGCTTTAAATAAAATTTGGAGAGATGATAATTACTTTACTTCTAGAAGTATGGATGTGTATATTGCCAAATTGAGAAAATATTTAAGTGCCGACGAGAATGTTCAAATCTTAAACATCCACGGAGAAGGATTTCGTTTAGTGATTAGCTAATATTTCTTGGATGGAATTGTTCGATGACTTTCTTTAAATGATGACTGTCTAAATGGGTATATACTTCTGTAGTTGTTATACTTTCATGTCCCATTAATATTTGAATGGTTCTTAAGTCTGCTCCATTTTCTAACAAATGAGTCGCAAAAGAATGTCGAAAGGTGTGCGGGCCAATCTTCTTTCGTATGGGGATTTTTTTTGATAAACCTTTGATTATGGTAAATACCATTTGACGCGTTAATCCATTACCATTTCTATTGAGAAAAACCAGATCTTGAGCTTTAGGATTGATTTTTTGATGATCACGTATTTTGTTAATGTAAATTTTAAGAAACTTTTTTGATTCTGTTCCCATAGGAACAAGTCGTTGTTTGTTCCCTTTGCCTGTTACACGAATTAGGGCTTCTTTAAAAAAAAGATTGGAGAGACTCAGTTGTGTTAACTCAGAAACTCGAAGACCACTTCCGTAGAGGGTTTCAAGTATTGCTCGATTGCGATGTCCCTGGGGATGAGCAAGATCAATTACTTCCATAAGTTTATCAATTTCTTTAAGAGACAATACATCAGGTAATTTTCTTCCCAGTTTTGGTGCTTCGATTAAATCTGTCGGATTCGTTTTTCTGTAGGATTCAAAGATTAAATAATCAAAAAAACTTCGAAGACCTGCAATTCGCCTTGCTTGAGTATGTGGGCTGTTTTTTTTTGCGGTTTCATAGATGAATTCTTGAATGTTTTCTCTAGAACAATCAATAGGACTTTCTTCAATTTTCTTCTCTTCAAGAAACAATTGAAAGGCCCTAACGTCATCTCCATAGTTGACAATAGAATTCTGAGATAAGCCTCTTTCGATTTGAAGGTACATTTGATAATCTGAAAGTGCTTGCATCCAATTCACAACACGGCTTTTAGGGGATTAAAATGAATTTATTTACTTTTACTAAAATAATAAAAATGAAGATCAGTATTATCAATGGCCCAAATTTAAATCTTTTGGGAACAAGAGAACCCTCTGTCTATGGAGACAAGACTTTCGAAGATTATTATAATACCCTTCAAATGAAATTTCCTCAAGTTCAATTTGATTATTTTCAATCTAATGTTGAGGGAGAAATTATTAATAGACTTCATGAAGTTGGGTTTTCTTCAGATGCTGTTCTACTGAATGCTGGGGCTTATACGCATACCTCAGTGGCAATTGGGGATGCAATTAAAGCCATAAATAGTCCTGTAATTGAGATTCATATTTCGAATACTTTTGCTAGAGAAGATTTTAGGCATACCTCTTACATTACCCCTGTAGCAAAGGGATTAATCATTGGTTTTGGTTTGGATTCCTATCGACTAGGGATAGAAAGTGTTCTGGGCGGGAAGAACTAATAGTTAGAACCTTTCCTTAAGGGCAAACTCTTTTTTCATTACTCAATAAACAAAGTTTTTCTTGATTGAATAGTTTCTGGTATTTTCCAATAGAATATTTTGTATTTTAACCGAAAACAATTCAATATGAAATCAATTCTAAGCAGTATTCTACTGACGGTGTTAGTTTGTTTCCCTCTTGGAACACAAGCTCAAAGAAAAAGTAAGAAAGTACAGCAGAAGACAGTCCCAGAAGTTTCTTTAGACGCTTTTGCTTTTCGAAATGTTGGTCCTGCCTTTTTATCAGGTCGGATAGCAGATATTGTATTTCACCCAGAAAATGATAATGTATGGTATGTAGCTGTAGGTTCAGGAGGGGTTTGGAAAACAGAAAATGCAGGAACAACTTGGTCTCCAATTTTTGATGACCAACCAACTTACACAACGGGCTGTATTGCCTTAGACCCATCAAATCCAGAAATTGTTTGGGTTGGAAGTGGAGAAAATGTCGGAGGACGACATGTAGCCTATGGTGATGGTGTTTACCGAAGCCTAAATGGTGGAAATACATGGGAAAATATGGGGTTGAAAAAATCAGAACATATTTCTGAAATCATTATTCATCCTGATAATTCTAATGTTGTATGGGTTGCTGCTCAAGGACCTTTGTGGAACAAAGGAGATCAGCGAGGACTATACAAAACTACTAATGGAGGTAAAGATTGGAAAAAAGTTTTAGGAGATGACCAATGGACTGGTGTAACAGACATCATGATAGATCCTAGAAATCCGAATATTCTTTATGCTGCTACTTGGGACAGACATAGAACTGTCGCTGCCTTAATGGGAGGTGGACCTGGAACAGCAATATATCGTTCGGATGACGGTGGTGAAAATTGGACTAAACTTACAAACGGTTTGCCAAAATCTAATATGGGTAAAATAGGAATTGCAATTTCCTCACAAAATCCCGATGTCATTTATGCAGCTATTGAATTGGATCGAACTAAAGGTGCTGTCTATCGTTCTGACAATAGAGGTGCTTCTTGGAAAAAAATGTCTGATACCGTTTCTGGTGGAACAGGTCCTCATTACTATCAGGAACTGTACACAAGCCCTCATGAATTCGATCGATTATATCTGATGAATGTACGTGTTCTCACTTCAGGGGACGGTGGGAAGACTTTTGTTCAGCTTAAAGAACAAGATAAGCATTCGGACAATCATGCGATAGTCTTTAAAAAAGACGATCCTGACTACATCATGTTAGGAACAGATGCTGGTATATATGAAAGTTTTGACTTAGCAGAGACCTGGAGATACATTAAAAATTTACCTCTAACACAATTTTATAAAGTTGCAGTAAATAATGCGGAACCTTTCTATCATATTTTTGGAGGCACACAAGACAATGGTTCTGCTGGTGGACCTTCTGCAACAGACGAACGGGAAGGGATAGCGAACAAACACTGGTATAAAACACTATTTGCAGATGGACACCAATCTGCTACAGATCCTGTTTATAATGATATTATTTATGCAGAAACCCAGCAAGGTGGACTTCATCGTGTTGATTTGACTACTGGGGAGCAAGTGTCTGTTCAACCTCAAGCTGCTGAGGGAGAACCTCATGAGCGATTCAATTGGGACGCACCAATCTTAGTTAGCCCTCATAATCCCGCAAGACTCTATTTCGCCTCTTATCGAGTTTGGAAATCTGAAACTAGAGGAGATGATTGGGAAGTCATTTCTGGTGATTTGACTCGAACTGAAGATAGAATAACACTTCCCATAATGGGACGCCAGCAGGGATGGGACAATGCTTGGGATGTTGGAGCGATGTCTAACTACAATACCATCACTTCTTTGGCAGAGTCGCCAATCCAAGAAGGATTATTGTATGCCGGAACCGATGATGGTTTTATTCAAGTTACTGAAAACGGAGGGCAGAGTTGGAGAAAAATCCCTGTTACTTCATTAGGCCTTCCTGAGCGTGCTTTCGTAAACGACATCAAAGCTGATTTACATGATGTTAATACCGTATATGTTGCTTTAGACAATCATAAAGAAGGGGACTTTGACCCTTATCTATACAAGAGTACTGACAAAGGGATGACATGGACTTCGATTAGTTCTAACATTCCTGAACGAACTATCGTATGGCGAATGGTACAAGACCCAGTAGAAAAAAACTTGCTTTTTGCTGCAACTGAATACGGAGTTTATACTTCGTTAAATGGAGGGAGCTCATGGCAAAAACTACCTGGCACACCTACGATTTCATTCAGAGACTTGACTATTCAAAAACGCGAGAATGATTTAGTTGCTGCTTCCTTCGGTCGTGGTTTTTTTGTCTTAGATGATTACAGTGCACTAAGAGAATTTACAGATCAAAATTTAAGTAAGGAAGGCAAACTTTTTGAACCGAGACCAGCCAAATGGTTTGTTCCCAGAAGTAATATCGGAAATACTGGGGCAGATTATTATTTCGCTAAGAATCCAGAATATGGTGCGGTATTTACATATCATCTTTCCAATGATTTTACAACTCAAAAATCACTGCGTCAAAAAAAGGAGAAAGATCTCAATAAGGCAAATAAAAATGTTCCATTCCCAGGTTGGGATGCATTAGATCAAGAAGGTCAAGAAGAGGCTGCCCAGATTCTTTTAACAATAACGGATCAAGAGGGTAATATTATTAATAAAGTAAAGCAAAAAGCCTCTAAAGGAAGTCACCGTATAGCCTGGAATCTTGAACATTTCAATCCTTTTCCAATTTCTTTGAGTGGAAGATCAAGAAGGGGAGGTGGTGCTTTAGTAACTCCAGGAACTTATAAAGCTAGCTTGCATCTTGAAAAAGGCGGTCAAGTTACTGCTCTTGATGGTCCCATTTCATTTGATGTTAAAGCGATTAGAAATGGTGTACTAAAAGGAGCATCTTATGAGGATTATAATGCTTTTCGTGAAGAACTTACAGAATTTCTTAAGGAGGTTAGTGCAATGCAGGACGCCTTTTCACAAAGTAAGAAGAAGCATGCAGCATTTGTCAAAGCGCTAGCGCGTTCAGGGGCTACTCCCGGAACGATAGAACCGCAATTAGCACAAATGAAAATGGATATATATCGTATCGAGCAAATGTTAAACGGAAGCGCTTCAAGGGATGAGATTGGAGAAAGAAATCCTTCAGGAGTCCAAGGTTTTCTGTACAATGCATTTAATGGAATGGAAAATTCGTACGGTCCAACAGCTGTTCATAAGAAAAGTTTGGCAACGTCTAAAAGCTTATTTGCTAAGGCAAATATGGCAGTAGATCAATTGTCTAAAGTTAGTATTCCTGCTATTGAAAAAGCATTAAAACAGGCAGGTGCACCTTATATAAATGGAGAATAAATCCAATTGAAACTACAATTAAAAAAGACCGCCATGAGCGGTCTTTTTTTTAGGAGGAATAAATTGTGGGTGTGAGTTCAAAACATTCCAAATTAAAATATGGAATTGCAGCTAACAAATGGTCAAAAATATCTGCTGAAATGGCCTCATAGTTTTGCCAATCTTTATCAGAAGAGAAGGCATAAATTTCCAAAGGAATTCCCTGAGATGTAGGAGTCAGTTGACGGCACATGGAGGTCATTTCTTTATTGATATTAGGATTTGAGTTTAGGTAGTTTTCCGTATAATGTCGAAATAATCCAAGGTTTGTAAAGTTTCTGCCGTTTATGAGCATACTTTTATCTGTTTGATCTTTTATATTTGCTTCTTCAATCTCTTTTTTTCGTTTTTCTATAAACGGGGCAATTCGATCAATTTTCATAAGGGCATCAATCTCTTTTGGCTCTAAAAATCGAATACTACTTATTTTGATTAAAATGGAGCGTTTGATTCTTCTCCCTGGAGATTCGCTCATTCCCCTCCAATTGATAAAGGAATCTGAAATTAATTTATAGGTAGGAATAGAAGTAATGGTTTTGTCAAAGTTTTGAACTTGAACAGTAGAAAGGCTAATGGAGATTACATCACCATCAGCGTTACTGTTTGGCATACTGATCCAATCTCCGATCCGTACTGTATCGTTTACAGTGATCTGAACACTCGCCACAAAACCTAGAATGGTATCTTTAAACACAAACAGTAAAACTGCTGAAAGTGCTCCTAATGTTGTTAAGAAAGCTCCAATATCCTTTCCTGTCAATACAGACAGGATTAAAATCCCCCCAATAAACCAGAGAAAGATCATAAAGACCTGAAGGTAGCTGTCCAAGGGCTTGTCTTTAAATGAAGGAACCGTTTTTAAAAAATCATTTACTGTTTTTAATGCAGCACGTATCAGAGCAATAATGAGTATTATAAGAAGTGCTTCAAGAATATTTTTTATGAGACTTGAGAGGCCCATTTCAAAGCTTATGAAAAGTTTTGGGATACTCTCATAAAATAAAAATAACACAGGAAGATAGGAGAGTATTTTTGGTACTCTGTTTTTAATCAAAAAGTCATCAAAATGAGATTTTGTTTTCCCTGCTATTTGAACAAAAAAGTTTAAAATGATTTTACGTGTGATCCAAAACAAAACATATCCAACGAATAGAAACAGGATTAATAATAAAATTAATGCCAAATTTTCAGACCAAAAAGGAGAAATTCCTTTCTCTGTAAGCAATTGAGTCAATAAGGATTTTAAATTGGATATATTCATTTCACTGGGATTTTGGGTAAAATTAAGCTATTTAAAGAAACTAAGTTTTTTTTCAGTTAGGATGTAATCTCGATTTTCTAAAATAGTTTCACTGTAGTTCTGTTCCTATTTTTGTAATGGCTTCAGCCAAGGCAATATAATCTTCTCGATTTGTTTGAGGATTCATAAGGACCGTCCTTAAATATCTTTTTCCTTTCACCTCACAAGAGGTAATGTAAAAGGCACCACTTTCAATTAATTGGTAGCGAATCACTAACTGATCTTGATCACTTAGCTCATTAGGTTTAAATTGAAAGCATAGGATATTGGATTCTGGAGGGTAGGGGCAGTAGAAGTCCTCTAAAGAATTGAGATAGTGATAAAGTTCTTTTGCTTTATTAAAACTATTTTCTACAAACTGAGTTATTGCATCTTCCCCTTTTAAAGCAAAACTCCAAAACAATTTGGTTCCCAATGCAGATTTGGTACACTCTACGGTATATGGCATAGAATCCATTCCGATCACATCGTCTTCATGAAAAACATAGCTTCCTTTCTGACGAAAATTATTCCATTGATGATGTTGGTCTTTGAAAAGTACAGCAGTGCACAAAGCGGGAACTTGAAGCATTTTATGCGCATCCCATATAATAGAATCTGCTCTTTCTATTCCAGAAACTTTAATTTTTTCATTCTCAGAGAGCAGAGCTACAGCACCGTGAGCACCATCTACATGAAACCACAATCCGTATTTTTCACAAAAAACGGCCATTTCTTCGAGGGGATCAAAAAGTCCTGTTGAGGTAGCGCAAGCATTTGCTACAACAGCCATAACTCTTTTGTTTTGACTTTTAACTTTTTGAAAAACTTTTTCTAAATGCGCTGTAATGATGACTTCGTTCTCATCTACAGCTACGGGAACAAAGGCATTTTTTCCCATTCCCATAATGGAGAGAGCTCTTGCAATGGAATAGTGAGCAGTAACAGGACCCATAACGACTAGGTCACTGGGATTTCCTTCGGTCCAAGCTTCAGGAGCTATAGCAGCTCTAGCTGCAGATAATGCAGTTAGGTTAGCAATAGATCCGCCATGAGTCAATACGCCACTTCCATTTTTTTGATGAGTATTAAAATCACATAAATTAGTTCCTTTAAACCAACCCAATTTATTTAGCATCCAATTGATCATAAATGCTTCCAAAGTAGCACCAGCAGGCCCCATCTCGTATAGTGAGCTGGGATTATTTATAGTTCCATGAATCCAGTCTGGAATTCCAGAAAGGTCTTGTGGAACTGCTACCTGATGCCCCATATAACGAGGATTATTGAGTCTATTGGTGTGCTTAAGATAATTGTCAATAAAAGATTCAAGCTCGAAAAGGTTTTGAAATCCATGATCAAATACAGTTTCGAGTTTTAAAATATCAGCTATTAATTCTGGGCTTTCTTGTTGCAGTACTTTGTGACTTCTCCTCTGACTCTTCTCCAGATGTTTGTGTAATAACTTTGCTACAACTTCTTTGGCCTCAAGGAACGGAAGTGTATCGGATTGATTACTCCTATTTTGATTATCTGGATGCATGTAATAATGAATTAGTTGTCACTATTTGGTTTGTATTTAAAGAATAAATTGGCCCAAATAACTTTGGACAAAGCATTGATATAGGGCATAAGAAGTATGAGACTAATCGAAATGATGATAAAATTACGAATCATTCCTTGTGCAAGTCCAAAGAGTAAAAGGAGTATATAGATTGCAATACTAATGCCAACTCCTAAACCATAGGAAACATACATCGAACCGTAAAAAAAACTAGGTTCAATTTTAAAATGCAACTTACAATGAGGACAATAGTCATTCACTTTATTGAAATTCCTTAGTTGATACGGATTTCCAACTAAAAGATTTCCCTTTCTGCATTGAGGGCATTTTAACTTTAAAATCGCAAATAGTTTAGAGGGCATTCTTTTTTTCTCAAAAATACAATAAATGCATCGAAAATTTTGTTGAGAAAAGGATTTTAGGGGCTTTTATGATCTGTTCTTTTTGGAATTTAAATTGTGCTGATATGAGTTAGTGAGGGTTAATAAAAAAGGCATGCAACATCTTAATATTATTGAACTAAAAACCCCTAAAAACAAAAAGGAAGACAAGAGGTGATAAAACAGTTCGCTTTGTAGATTACGAATAAAACTATTTTTTTATTCCAATTCATCATCACCGATTCTGTCGATCAGAAGATCTATCTCTTGTATGGTAGCCTTTCTCTTTTCTTTAGCTTTTGCTATAATCTCTTCAGAATTATTAGGGTTTGAAATTTGGATATTGTAATAGTCAATTAGTGTTTTTAGCGCATTTAATTTTGACGCAATCTTCATTTGCTCAACTTGCTCTATCAATGCTTTTTCAGAGTGTTGTTGGGCTTTGGAAGTTTTTTTTAATTCTGTTCTATTTAGTGCTATTTCTTTTCTTTGAAGTTCTAAGTCTTGTTTTTGTAGAACTATGGTATAGATTAATCCAGCGAAAGCCAATCCGGAGAAGAGTGCATTTACTGCTCCAAATAAATCTCCAAAAGTTCCACGATCTGACCAGTTATCTAACCCAAAAATGATTAGAAAGGAAGATAAAATCCAAATGACTACCACTATTAAAATCATTAGGATTAATAATCCGCTTTTTGACTTTGTTTCTTTCATTGCTAGGTTTTTATTTTCTGAATTAATTTTTATCCAATAACCACATTAAAAAGTGAACCCGTTAGTGCTGTTAATCCCATGGCAACAGTTCCCCAAAAGGTAATTCGCATTACTGCTTTCAGTACACTAGAGCCTCCAGCTTTTGCTGCCATAGCTCCTAAAATAATAAGAAAAACTACTGCAGAACCGTAAAGTGAAAATTCCATATTCTTCATAGGGATAAAGAGTGTTACCAAAAAAGGGAGTAATCCACCAACAGTAAATGCTGCTCCTGATGCAAATGCAGCCTGTAATGGCTTGGCTTGGCTGATTTCATTAATACCTAATTCGTCTCTGATGTGTGCACCCAATACATCATGTGCTGATAGCTCTTGAGCAACAGTTAGCGCTGTTTCTTTTTTCAAACCTCTTTTTTCATAGATTTCAGCAAGGCGATGTAATTCTATTTCTGGCATTTCCTCTAATTCTTTCTTTTCCCTTTCAATATCTGCATTCTCAATATCTGTCTGTGAACTAACAGAAACATATTCACCAGCTGCCATAGATAAGGCACCAGCTACCATTCCCGCTAGCGTAGCTAAAACAAGAGTATCTCTTAATTCACTTGCTGCGGCAACACCTATGGCTAAACTTGCCGTTGATAAAATACCATCATTGGCACCCAGTACTGCAGCTCGTAACCAATTGCTTCTGTGGATATAATGATTTTCTAAATACGAATCCAACGAGTCTTTTTCGGTTTCCATTTTAGATATTTATTTGATTGATTCTAATTGTTTGATCTATTCAAACTAATGTACAAAACTGTGAATATTTTTTAGCTTTTAAATATTTTAAAAATAGAGAAGCAGGAATATTTTTCATTTTCAACAGCTTACTATTTCACCTATCCTTTTAGAACCGAAATCTTTTTTTGGAATTATGGCTTAAAGTGAACCTTTAGACTATCCATTATATTCTCATCCCATTTTGATTTGATGACGATGGAATGGTAGATCCAATAATACCCATAGGGGTCAGATTTTATTTAATTGAGGATAAAGGGGTCATTGTGATAAGCTCGCCAAAGCAACCACAATTATTATCATTACCAATGAATAATAGATAAACGAATTGTTGAGTTTTTCAAGTCCTAAAAGTCCATGGTAATAATGTATTTTGACCTAAGGCTTACAAACGTTTCAAACCACATAAAACGTTAATTCTAACACACATTCTTATGTACTTATTATTTAATTTGGGCTTCTACTTATTTGAATGCAGTCCAATTCGGTTTCCTTCAGTATCAGTAATATGAGCAAAAAAACCAAATTCACCAATGTCCGTTTTGGGTACAATTAATTTACCTCCTGCCGATTCTACAAGTTTTAATTGTGACGCAACGTCTTCACAAGAAAAGTAAATGACAGTTCCCTTCTCGCTCGGGTTACTTCCTTCTGCTTTTACCAAACAGCCAGCGGAACCTACTTTGTCTGGTTCGCCAAACATATACATTTTACTATCTGGCATTTCAATGAATTGAAATTCTAGTTCAAATACTTTCGCGTAAAAGTCTTTAGCTCTCTCGAGATCTGTGGTGGCAATCTCCAACCATTGCACAGGATTTTCCATAGTATAAAAGTTTATTTTTTGTTTGTATTTTTTAGTTGCACACAACGTTCTGGGCTAGGGAAGTGCGGGATTTCAAGGCACTTAACTGTCCGTCTGCCTTAAAAATAATTTAATGTAATCACTACTTTCTCCCGCATTACGTATGGCCAATGTTATGGACTTGTTTTGGTTTCAGACTGTCGCTTCCTTTGGATTTTGACCGTATTGATTTTCTCCGAGATTGCTGTCTGTCACCAAAAGAACTAAAAGCCAAATCGCTCCAATTAATGGAATTAAAGTAATTAAAATCATCCAACCACTCTTTCCAACATCGTGAAGTCGTCTTACAGCAACAGCTAATCCTGGAATTAGCACAGCAAGTGCATAAATTCCGTATAATGGACCATATCCAGTTCCTTCCATTGCAATTCCTAAAACGTTATCTAAAATTGCTGCAACAATCGCAAAAATCATATTGAATAAAACAAACATCCAATATTCTTTTCTCCTTGCTCTTCCGCTGAAATCAGCGTACTGTTTTAAAACTTTTAAATACCAATTCATAATTTTTATTTGTTTATAATGTCCTACTCGTATGGCTTTTCGGTCTCGCCCCGTTTTTTTAATGGTCGCTGGTCTCCATCCAAATAAATAAATTTTCTTTTCAGATATTTTTAGTTGTCAAGACGTGGCAAAATTCAATGGTTCTCCTTTTTGTGTCATTCCGTTGTATCGTTTCTTTATATTGCTCATAACGTTCAGGCTAAACTGCGTTTTAATGCAGTTTAGGTTTTGTTGTACTTAGTTTTCTTTCATCTGTTTCAAGAATAGAGAATTCATAATTATCCGACCAACCTGATTTCAGAGGTAATATTTGTCGTCCTCTTCCTTCTCTAATAAAACCTACTTTCTCTAGAACTTTTATTGAGCCAATATTTCCTAGAGCAACCCCTGCTTGAATTCTGTGCAGATTTAATTCATCAAATCCGTAATTAATCATTCTCGTTAGGACTTCTGTTGCAATTCCTTTATTCCAATAGGCAGAATGTATTTTATACCAAACCTCACCTCTTTTATATTTTTTATGTCCGAGTTTTAATCCAAATAACCCTATGAAATCATTATTCAAATTAGATTCAATAGCGAAAGTGTAATTTCGAATGTTTTCCTTTTCATTTTCTGTAATCCAGGGTTCAATAATAGACTTAGTTTCCTCAACACTTTTTGGTATTCCTAGCGTATTATATTCATCAGTTTCAGGTAGTGAATGTAGTTTATGAATTGAATTTAAATCCGATAATTTAATTAATCTGACTCTTGTTCTTTCTGTTAATATTTCGATTGTCATTTTCAATTAAGTACAACTAATGTATATACTCACCTCTAGGTGTGTTTATTTCCGTTATATTTTATTTTTTGTTCAACAATACTTCCAAAATCAGCATGTATTGTTGCACTTTTGGTTTTGTAAAAATCATCTAAAGGGTTTTTTATTTTTCCAATTTCTTGAACAGAGACTTGTGTATAAAGCTCCGTTGTTTTACTAATGTTATGCCCCAATAAAACTTGTATATGTCTCAACCAAATACCTTGTTCCAACAAATGTGTCGCAAAACTAAAGTGCAATGGATGTGGAGTACATCCAGCAAAGGAAGCACTTGAAGTGAATTGTTGTTGGTGAAAGTTGGGTATGAGCCGTAGGTACTTCATGGGTGTAGAACACAGATTTGGGTGCTGTATTTCAAATATACTAAAAAAATAAAAAGCCCTCTAAGAGGGCTTTAAAAAAATAAGTGTTTGTTATTTCTACAAATGAATCACTTCATCGTACGCATCAGCAACGGCTTCCATTACGGCCTCACTCATTGTGGGGTGGGGGTGTACAGTTTTGAGCACCTCGTGTCCTGTAGTTTCTAACTTACGTCCTAAGACCGCTTCTGCAATCATATCAGTTACACCAGCACCTATCATATGGCATCCAAGCCATTCACCGTATTTTGCATCAAAAATCACTTTTACAAAACCATCTGAATTTCCACTAGCTTGTGCTTTTCCAGAGGCGGAAAAAGGAAATTTACCTACTTTAATATCGTATCCTTTTTCTTTGGCTTGAGCTTCGGTAAGTCCTACAGAAGCAATTTCAGGGGCGCAGTAGGTACAACCCGGTACGTTACCGTAATCCAATGGTTCTACATGCATTCCAGCAATTTTTTCCACACAGAGGATTCCTTCTGCAGAGGCAACATGTGCCAAGGCTTGCCCTTGGGTTACGTCTCCAATGGCATAATATCCCGGTAAGTTCGTTTGGTAAAAATCGTTTACTAAAATTTTATCGCGGTCTACGGCTATACCAACCTCTTCCAATCCTATATTTTCGATGTTGGTCTTAATCCCTACAGCTGAGAGTACAATATCAGCTTCTAGGATCTGTTCTCCTTTAGAGGTTTTTACAGTAGCTTTTACACCTTTTCCTTTGGTGTCAACTCCAGTAACTTCGGCATTGGTCAGAATATTGATTCCACTTTTTTTGAAAGAACGTTCCAATTGTTTGGATATTTCTTCGTCTTCTACTGGAACAATGCGGTCCAAATACTCTACAATAGTTACTTCCGTACCCATGGCGTTATAGAAATAGGCGAACTCGATCCCAATGGCACCGGATCCTACTACGATTAATTTTTTAGGCTGTTTTGAAAGGGTCATTGCTTTACGATAACCGATAACTTTTTCTCCATCTTGTGGTAAACTAGGAAGCTCACGTGAACGAGCTCCTGTAGCGATGATGATATGTTTTGCTTGGTATTCTTCGGTTTTTTCACCTTTGGTTACGGCTACTTTTTTCCCTGGAAGTATTTTTCCAAAACCGTCGATGACATCAATCTTATTTTTTTTCATCAAAAACTGAACGCCTTTGCTCATTCCTCCAGCTACATTTCTACTGCGGTTTACTACAGCGTCAAAATCTTTGTCGTATTCTTTTACGGTAAGACCGTAATCTCCAGCGTGTTTCAGATATTCAAACACTTGAGCTGATTTTAAGAGTGCTTTGGTAGGAATACAACCCCAATTGAGACATACGCCTCCAAGGCTTTCTTTTTCTACAATAGCGGTTTTAAAACCCAATTGTGAGGCACGAATCGCAGTGACGTATCCGCCAGGTCCGCTTCCTAAAATTATGATATCATATGCAGTCATGAAATACTGTTTAAATTCTGTGCAAAGTTACAAAACTGAGGGCAATTTTTTGGTATTTTATTTTTCCTTCGGATGAAATCGTACACTGGCAGAGTTTACACAGTAGCGCTCACCAGTAGGGGCAGGGCCATCTTGAAAGACATGTCCTTGATGTCCGCCGCAATTCGCACAGACAATTTCAGTACGTACCATACCGTGTGTCGTATCGCGAATAAATTCTAAAGCACCGTCCAAAGCAGCGCTGTAACTTGGCCAACCACAACTACTGTCAAATTTACTGGATGAATCATACAATGGTGCATCACATCCTTTACATTTATAAATACCTTTTTCAAAATGGGTATTGTAGGATCCAGTAAAAGGATATTCGGTTCCTTTCTCCCTTAAAATTCTATAGGATTCTGCATCCAATTCTTCTTTCCAGGCTTCTTCACTTTTTTGGATGGGGTAGGATTTATGGTTTTTCATCGGAAGGAATAAATTTTAAGGCTGCTGAATTGATACAATGCCTATTCCCAGTAGTGTTTCGAGGGCCGTCGTTAAAGACATGACCTAGATGTCCTCCGCAGACATTGCATTTGAGTTCAGTTCTGGCATAGCCAATCTTATAATCTACATCGTATTCTAAATTTTCATCTATTCCTCTGTCAAAAGATGGCCAGCCGCTTTTGGAATCGTATTTGTATTGGGATTCATAGAGGGGACTTTGACAGCCCGCACAAACATAAACCCCTTCTTTTTTATTATTATTTAAAGGACCAGAAAAGGCTCGCTCTGTTCCTGCTTTTCGCAAAACATAATAGGTCATTTCTGGAAGTTCAGCCTTCCATTCTGCGTCAGTTTTTACTACTGCGTATGTTTTGGTTTTTTGTTGTTTCGTTTCTTGAGAGTTTCCCTTGCATCCTATGAAGAATAATATGAGAAATAGTGGGGTATAGGTTTTCATTTGCAAATTTTTCATCAAAGCTAACCAAACTTTTTTAGCGTTTAAAATTTCAAGAAGGAGAACCCACTATTTAACATTTTTTAAAGACTGATTTTGTATTTTTGGTTTAAATCCCTTATCTCATGAGAACCTTCTTTCTATTGCTTTTCGTTTTTTTATTGAGTGCTTGTAAAGTAAACCAACTTACCGGCAAAAAAACGTTTAATGCGTTTTCGAATAAGCAATTGTTTCCAATGGCATTTAATCAATATTCGAACTTTTTAAAGGAGCATACTGTTTTAGAAAATACACCAGAACAAAGAGAAATTGTCGGAATTGGCGAACAAATCGCAAGGGCAGCTCAGGCCTATTATGAATTTAAAGGTGCACCAGAATATCTCAAGGACTATGCTTGGGAATACAATTTGGTTAAAGACCCTCAAAAAAACGCTTGGTGTATGCCGGGAGGAAAGATTGTGTTTTACTCCGGTATCTTAGCTGTAGCTCAAAATAGGGATGGCATTGCAGCCATTATGGGACATGAAGTAGCACATGCGCTTTTGGATCATGGGGGACAGCGAATGACGCTAAGTTTGGCACAACAGGGGTTAAATTTGGTAGCATTAAAAACCACCGAGAGCCAACCAGAGAAAAAAAGAAAAGCTATTCTGACAGCTTACGGAATTGGAAGTACTGTTGGTGCTGTATTACCTTTTAGTCGTAAACACGAAACTGAAGCTGATCGGATAGGTTTAGAGTTAATGGCAATTGCAGGGTTCAATCCTGAGGAAGCACCCAAACTGTGGGAACGAATGAAAAAGAACTCTGGTGGAAAATCACCACCAGAAATTTTAAGCACTCATCCTTCTAATGAGCGAAGAATCAATAATTTGTCCGAGTGGATTTCTGAGGCTAAAAAACGTGCGAAAGAAATCAACAAGAATTGAATTGATAATATCAATATGATTTTGCTACATTTAGATACTAAATTATATAGATGCGATCACCAAAAGTTCCTTTGGAAAAGGGAAGTAAAAAATTAATCAATGCTTGGGCTTCATACGATTGGGCTAATTCTGTTTATTCTTTAGTTATTTCTTCAGCAATCTTTCCTATTTATTTTGGAGCTTTATTTGTAGATCAAAATACCATTTCTTTTTTTGGATCCGATATTAAGAACACAGCGGTTATAAGTTTTGTGACTGCCTTTGCTTTTGTGATTGTCGCCTTTATCTCTCCCATCTTATCGGGGATAGCTGACTATATAGGGAACAAAAAGAAGTTTATGAAAATCTTTGTTTATATGGGATCACTTTCTTGTGTAGGCTTATATTTTTTTGAATTAGAAACCATTTATCTGGGCTTGTTTTTCTACTTCTTAGCTATGGTAGGGATTTGGTCGAGTTTGGTTTTTTATAATTCATATCTTCCTGACATTGCCTATCCTGAACAACAAGACCGTGCTAGTGCAAGAGGTTTTTCTATGGGATACGTAGGCAGTGTTTTACTATTATTGGCTAATCTCGCAATGGTAATGCAGCCTCAGTGGTTCGGTATTACTGGTACTCCAGGAGAGGCCTCAATGAAAGCCATGCGTTATTCTTTCGTTTCCGTCGGAATCTGGTGGGCTTTTTTCAGTCAGTATGCTTTTTATTTCCTTCCCAAAGGGAATCATGAGGTAAAGGTTACTAAAGATATTTTTTGGAACGGCTTTAAAGAACTCAGACTGGTTTGGAATCAGCTGGATCAACATATGGGGTTGAAACGTTTTTTGCCTGCATTTTTCTTATACAGTATGGCTTTGCAAACGGTACTTTTAGTAGCGGCCTATTTCGGAGAAGAAGAAATTTCTTGGGCAAGCTCTAGTGAAAAAACAGTCGGTTTGATTGTAAGTATTTTACTGATCCAAATTGTAGCTATTTTTGGAGCTATACTCACATCTCGCGCCTCAGAAAGATTTGGCAACATTAATGTCCTTGTAGCAATCAATGCTATTTGGGCTGTGCTATGTGTTGTAGCTTATTACACCCGAACACCTTTACAATTTTATATTGTTGCTGGATTTGTTGGAATGGTTATGGGAGGGTTGCAATCGCTTTCAAGATCTACTTATTCCAAACTCATACCTGATAATACCCAAGACACAACTTCTTTTTTTAGTTTTTATGATGTCACTGAGAAGATTGGAATCGTAATCGGAATGATCTGTTTTGGACTGATTGATCATATTTCAGGCAGTATGCGTAACAGTATTTTATTTTTCATAATCTTCTTTATTTTTGGAGGGATCATGCTGTTACGCATCCCACTGAAACGATCCTAGTTTATGATTTTGACATCTCCCGAACCGGTTGTATTTGTTTTTTGAATGTCTGGATTACCATGACAAATGATATCACCCGAACCGGTTATTTGTGCATTAATTTTCGAGCTGGCATTCATTTCGATATCTCCTGAGCCTGTAATTTTGGCCAAACCGTTGGTCGTCTCGAAAAATTTAGCTTCAAAGTCTCCAGAGCCAGTAAGCTGATAAGCTGCATTAGTTGCCTTTCCTTGGAGTTTAATATTTCCTGAACCGGTAAGGGTTCCTTCGAAGTTATCTGTTACAAGATTTAGGTTGATTTTTCCCGAGCCAGAAAGCATTACATCAAAGTTTCGGGAAGTCAGTTGATGCCTTGCGTTAATGCTACCCGATCCACTAAGAACTACTTTGTCTATGGATTCTACTGGGACATTTATTGTAATTTTTCCTGAATTATTTCCCCAACTCCCTAACCAAGAAGTCTTTTTTTGTTTGATGATGAGGATATCATTTTTAACGTAGGTTTCAATTTGCTTTAAATCGTCTTTATCCCCTTTTAGTGTCAAGTTTCCTTCTTTTCCTTGAGTTAAAATGACGTCATAATGACCAGCGACATCAATCCCATCAAACGAGTTGATGTTTCGCGTTTCGGTTTGAGCAAAAAGGGATGTAGTGACTAATAGGAGCGTAACGAAGTTAAGTGTATTAATAGAAATTGTTTTCATTTGTTGTTTAGATTAAGGTTGAGTTAAAGATTTTGCTGGTTGTAGTTTCACAATACCAAATTCAGAATCAATTCGTAGATTATGAGTGGTATTTTCGTTTTTTAAAAAGCCTTTGTATGTTTTTTTGTTAGAATTTTCCTGTTGAATCATATGTTGGATTGGCAGACTATTTTTTAGACTTGCAAATTCAAGGTCAATTTCATATTTGAATTCCCAGTCAGGATCAATCCCTAAGTTGATTCCAGTGTATTCTGAATCAATGAGGATGCTTTCTACAGAGGGGTTTATTTGATCTACTCGAATAGATCCAAACTCCAAGTCGAGGTTTAGTTTTTTGAATAGTGTTCCGAGACGTAAGGTTAGAAAGTCTCCTTTTCCTTGAAGTTGATTGATTTGATTTATCGCCAATTTTCCATAATCGTTTTTAAACTCTAGTTTTTCTAAAGTGTTGAATTTTGAATTGGTATAATCCGCATTCAAGGAGATTGTACTAGCCTCTAACAATTCAAAACCAGAATAGTCTGCATTGATTTGACCTCCCCTCATAAAGTCGATAGTAGAATTAGAAGTGTAATCAAATGAAAGGATGTTGTTTTCGTTCAAAAGTTCACCGATGACTAATTTTCCATAGTCACAGCTAATTTTAGCGGATCCTTCCAGAGCATTGAGTTGAAGTGTTCCGTAATCGTTACTTAAATCTACAGAGCTACTGAGGGGAAGTTTGACATCATAATCAATTTGATATTTAATCCTAGAGCTATTGAACCATTTGAATCCCCAACCATTATCTATAATTGTTCTGGCGATGACATGCTCAGGAGAAAGACTAAAGTCAACATTGATTTCGTCAAGCTTTTCTTGGACTCTATTAGGGTTGCTTCCCTTGACTGTAATCGTAACGTCAATCACGACTTTATTTTCATCCCAACTGCTGATGTTAAGGTTTCCAAATTGGTTGCTGATTTCAATTAGGGCGTCTGGCCTCACTTCAATTTCTTTGTGAATTTCTTTGCTAGTTGTTTGGGTGGCGAAGAGTGGAAGACTTAGTCCTAGAAAAAGAAGGCTAAGAAAGTTAAATTTTAAGGTCTTCATATTTGGTGTTTTTAATTGTAATTAGAGAAGTGTTAATTTCATTGAGCAGGTTGATTTGGGTATTCAAATTACTGATCAATGCTTGGATAAGTTGAGGTTGTGCGGGATTTGCCTCCCATTTTTTATATATTTCTTTATAGTTATTTTGGATTAACTGAAGTTTGTTTTTGCTGCGTTCTATTATGTGTTGTTTGACAGGAGAGTTTGTATTTTCAATGGTATTCATTTGTTCTTCTATCAACTGCATCAAATGAAATTCAGCTTTATGAAACTGAATAACTTCCTCAGAATTTTGCTCTTGAGAAAGCTGAAAAACCCCACCAAGACCAATGCAAAGGAGAGCAACTGCGGCCCATTGATAGAGACGTCTTTGATTGTTTTTTCGCTTAATCTTTTTGAGTTGTATCAAAAAACGAGTTGCATGATTCGAGTCAAGAGCAGGAGCCGGATGACTTTGTTCCCACTTCCGAAACTGTTCTTTAAGTTCTTGTTCCTTCATTGAGTTGTTTTTTTAATTGTGTTTTGGCACGTGAAAGTGTCGTTCTACAATTGCTGTAACTCCACTGTAATATTTCACTAATTTCTTCATGAGTATATCCTTCCAAATAATAGAGTTTCAAAATGAGACGGTATCGTTTGTTTATTTTTTCAAGGGCATATTCTAGTTGCGCAGAATTAAAACTGGGAAATTCTTCTTTGTCTACTTCTGGATCTTCACTTAACTCTGATCTATTTTCAAGAGAGACATCACTTACTATGCGCTTGTTATGATGGTAGTATTCAATACTTTTTCGAATTATAATCTTACGAAGCCATCCACCAAAATTTCCATCTCCCTTAAATTGATTTAGTTTTTCAAAGGCCTGAATCATACCATCCTGCATTGCGTCTTGAGCATCGTCACGATTTTTCAAAACATTGAATGCAGCCATGTATAGGGATTGATGATAACGTTGGTATAATTCCATTTGAGCGTTTTGATCCTTTTTTTTGCAGGCTTGGATTAGGTTGTTTATATGTAATTTTTTATAGTTCAATCAGGATGTCTATGTGTATATGAGAGGATAGGAAAACAAATGTTACACTTCTTTTTGTTTTTTATGGCACAACTATTGTCGATGGTTAATTCGAAGTTGTTTTTAAACGCCTAAGATATTTCTCTGGTATTTTACGGATAGAATTATCGTTTTAAAAATGACAACATGACTTAAAAACCCAATATGGCACGATCTATTTTTAATACGATTGACAACTTGTCACTGCAAGATATAGAATCTGATGCAGATTTAATACCCCTAATGACTACTGAAGATGAGGAAGCTCTGGAGAACGAGGCTTTACCGAATGCGGTTCCCATCCTTCCATTGCGTAATACAGTACTTTTTCCTGGTGTGGTGATTCCTATTACAGCTGGACGTGATAAGTCTATTAAATTAATAAAAGACGCAAATAATGCGGATAAAATTATCGGAGTAGTAGCCCAGCGAAATGAGGAGGTGGAGAATCCTAGAGCTCAAGATATTCATGAAATGGGAACCGTAGCACAGATACTCCGTGTTTTAAAAATGCCTGATGGTAACACCACGATTATTATTCAAGGTAAAAAGCGATTTAAAATCAAATCGATCCTAGAGGAACAACCTTATTTAAAAGCAGAGATTGAATCTGTAAATGAAGAAATTCCAAAGAAGGATGACAAAGAATTTCTTGCCACAATAGATTCTATAAAAGATTTGGCATTACAAATAATTCAGGAAAACCCTAACATTCCTTCTGAAGCGGCTTTTGCAATTAAAAATATTCAAACCCCTTCATTTTTAATCAATTTTGTAGCATCCAATATGAATGTTTCTGTAGTACAGAAGCAAAAAATATTGACAGAATTAAGCCTTCATCAGCGTGCTTTGATATGTTTGAAGCACATGAATGAAGAGTATCAAAAACTGGCATTGAAAAATGATATTCAATCTCGAGTCCGTTCTGAAATGGATAGCCAGCAACGAGAATATTATTTACATCAGCAAATGAAAACCATTCAAGAAGAATTGGGTGGTGTATCATATGAAGAGGAAGTAGAAGAAATGCGAGGGCGTTCTTTAGAAAAAAAATGGAGTGAAGAGGTTGGAGTGCATTTTAACAAAGAACTTTTGAAACTTCAAAGGATGAATCCTCAGGTTGCAGAATATTCTGTACAGCGAAATTATTTAGATCTATTTTTGGATTTACCTTGGGAGGAATACTCAGAAGATAACTTTGATTTAAAACGAGCTCAAAAAATTCTTGATCGGGATCATTTTGGACTTGATGAAGTTAAAAAAAGAGTGATTGAATACCTAGCGGTGCTAAAGTTGAGAAACGATATGAAATCTCCGATTTTATGTTTACACGGTCCTCCGGGAGTAGGGAAAACATCTTTAGGGAAATCCATAGCTGAGGCTCTAGGCAGAGAATACGTTCGAATTTCTCTAGGAGGAATGCGTGATGAAGCAGAAATACGTGGACACCGTAAAACTTATATTGGTGCCTTGCCTGGAAGAATCATTCAAAGTTTAAAAAAGGCAGGAACTTCTAATCCTGTTTTTGTTCTAGATGAAATTGATAAATTATCTACCGGTTCCCAAGGAGATCCTGCCTCAGCATTACTGGAAGTTTTAGATCCTGAACAAAACACTACCTTTTACGATAATTTTTTGGAATTAGGCTATGATTTGTCTAAGGTTATGTTCATCGCAACCGCCAATAGTTTAGCACCCATCCACCGAGCTCTGAGAGATCGGATGGAAATGATTTCCGTCAGCGGCTATACTATAGAAGAAAAAACAGCAATTGGACAGAAGTTTTTATTGCCAAAGCAGTTGAAGGAGCATGGAATGAAAAAGGCGCAGTTGAATTTAAAGAAAACAGTTTTAGAAAAAATAGTAGAAGGCTATACTAGAGAATCTGGAGTTCGCGGTTTGGAGAAGCAAGTTGCCAAAGCGGTTCGTTATGCAGCTAAATCTTTAGCAATGGATGAAGAATACAAAGTTTCTCCTGAAATAGAAGATTTGGTAACAATTTTAGGTCCTGCAAAAGTTCACAGGGACCTATATGAAAATAACCATGTGGCAGGAGTAGTTACCGGTTTAGCTTGGACCGCTGTAGGAGGAGATATTTTATTCATTGAATCTGCCATTTCTAAGGGTAAAGGAGGCTTAAGTATTACCGGGAATTTAGGTAAAATAATGAAGGAATCCGCAACTATTGCAATGGAATATATCAAAGCAAATGCAGATATGATGGGACTTTCTTCCTTTAAATTTGACGAATACAACATTCATATTCATGTGCCTGAAGGGGCAACGCCTAAAGATGGGCCCAGCGCAGGAATTACGATGTTAACTTCTTTGGTTTCTCTTTTTACTCAAAAACGAGTCAAAAATCACTTGGCGATGACTGGAGAAATTACACTCCGAGGTAAAGTACTTCCTGTAGGTGGAATTAAAGAGAAAATATTAGCAGCAAAGCGTTCAAAAATCAAAGAAATTATATTGTGTCAAGAAAATAAAAAAGACATTGAAGAAATTAATCCTAAGTATTTAAGGGGACTTAAATTTCATTATGTATCAGAAATGCATGAAGTAATTGGACTTGCTGTGACCTCACAAAATGTAGTCAACGCAAAGCAGTTAATAGCATCTTAAATTATAAGTGCTATTTTTATGTAATGAAAAAAATTATCATAGCCATTGACGGTCATGCTGCCACAGGGAAAAGTACTCAAGCAAAGCGTCTTGCCAAAACTTTAGGCTATACATATGTAGATACAGGAGCAATGTACCGAGCAGTGACTCTTTTTGGTCTAAATCAAGATCCCAAAGGGGGTATTGAGATGAATAAACTGATCCAATCTTTAGATCAGATTAGAATTTATTTTGAAGAAGTTGAAGGAGTACAGCAAACTTTTTTAAATGGGCTAAATGTTACTCAATCTATTCGAGACCCCAAGGTAAATGAGTTTGTTAGTCAAGTTGCAGCAAATGAGTCTGTCCGAACTTTTCTGAGCAAACAACAACAAAGAATGGGTGAGGGGAAAGGTGTTGTTATGGATGGTCGTGATATAGGAACTGTAGTTTTTCCAAATGCAGAATGTAAATTTTTTTTAACGGCTTCTCCAGAAATTAGAGCACAAAGGCGTTATCAAGAACAGTTGGAATCAAATCATAAAGAGTCTTATGAAGAGGTCTTGAACAATGTCAATGCTCGAGATGCATTAGATGCTGGTCGTGCTATTGCACCACTCAGAAAAGCAGACGACGCCATCGAAATAGATGTGAGTGAAATGAGCATTACAGAAGTATTTGATCAATTGCATGGATACATTCTTTCTAAATCAGACTCCTAAAGCCATATAAAAGCAAATAAATTATTTGTTAATCAAACCATTAACTTTATATTTGCACGCTTTTTGTTGGTAGGAAAAACCAAAAGCATTTTAAAAAACGATAACATCTTCTGTACTCGCAACTAAGTTTTTCCCGTTTACAGAATACAAAACCCTCGGAAATGGCCAAAGAACCAACCGATAACTCAGCAGCTAAAGAAAGCGCTGAAGCAAAACAAACAGCAGCAAAAAAAACAACTACTAAAGAAGCTGCTCCTAAAAAAGAAACTTCAACTCCAAAAGCAAAGAAAGCTGCTCCTAAAAAGGTTGTAAAAGCCAAAGAAGAAGCACCTGTTCCACAAGAAACCGCAATAGAAACTCCAGTTTCTGAAGCTAGTGTTGCGGATACTACAGAAGACGTTGCTGTAAAAGAGGATAAAAAAGTAAGTGTAGAGGATACTGATGCAGCGCAAGCGGAATTTTTATCAAGCTTTAACTGGCACAATTACCAAGAAGGAATTGATCTAATTGAAGATAAGCAACTTGATGAATTTGAAAAATTAGTCAAAGACAATTTTGTAGATACATCGGATGATGATGTAATCGAAGGTGAAGTTGTATATATGACGGATCGTGAAGCAATCATCGATATCAATGCAAAGTCTGAGGGCGTTATTTCCCTAAATGAATTTCGATACAACCCAGATCTAAAGGTAGGTGATAAGGTTGAAGTCATTGTAGACATGCGTGAAGACCGTACAGGTCAGTTGGTATTGTCACACAGAAAAGCACGTGTCATTAAGGCATGGGATCGTGTGAATAACGCTCATGATAACGGAGAAATCGTTAGTGGTTTTGTGAAATGTAGAACCAAAGGAGGAATGATCGTCGATGTTTTCGGCATTGAAGCATTTTTACCTGGATCACAAATTGATGTAAAACCAATTAGAGACTACGATCAGTATGTAAACAAAACAATGGAATTCAAAGTTGTGAAAATCAACCATGAATTTAAAAACGTTGTCGTTTCTCACAAAGCTCTTATCGAAGCAGATATTGAAGAACAGAAAAAAGAAATCATCGGCCAATTAGAGAAAGGTCAAGTATTGGAAGGTACAGTGAAAAACATCACATCTTATGGAGTCTTTATTGACTTGGGAGGTGTTGACGGTTTAATTCATATTACCGATCTTTCATGGAGCCGAATCAACCACCCAAGTGAAATTCTTGAATTGGATCAGAAGTTAAATGTTGTTATTCTTGACTTTGATGACAATAAATCTAGAATTCAGCTTGGACTTAAGCAATTGAGCGCACACCCGTGGGATCAACTTGCTGAAGGCCTAAAAGAAGGAGACAAAGTAAAAGGGAAAGTAGTTGTAATTGCTGACTATGGTGCTTTTGTTGAAATTGAAGAAGGTGTTGAGGGATTAATCCACGTTTCTGAAATGTCTTGGTCAACTCATTTGCGTTCAGCACAAGATTTTGTTAAGGTAGGAGATGAGGTAGAAGCAGTGATTCTAACACTGGATCGCGAATCTCGTAAAATGTCTTTAGGGATTAAACAGATCACTCCTGACCCGTGGACAGACATTACTTCTAAATACCCAATCGGTTCTAAACATTNTGGTTTAGTAAGAAACTTTACCAATTTTGGAGTTTTTATTGAATTAGAAGAAGGAATTGATGGCTTAGTATATATNTCTGACTTGTCATGGACAAAAAAGGTGAAACATCCTTCTGAAGTTCTGACCCTAGGAGATAAAATTGATGTAATTGTTCTTGAATTAGATGTAGAAGGTCGTAAGCTTAGTTTAGGACACAAACAAACAACGGACAATCCTTGGGATAAATACGAAAAAGAATTTGCTGTAGATTCCTCACATACTGCAACAATTACTGAAATCGTTGACAAAGGAGCGACTATTCATTTTAATGATGATATCGTTGCTTTCGTTCCAGCACGTCATTTAGAAAAAGAGGATGGAAACAAACTCAATAAAGGAGAAGAAGCTGAATTCAAAATCATTGAATTTAGTAAAGAGTTTAAACGAGTTGTGGCTTCCCACACCGTTACCTTTAGAGAGCAAGAGATGAAAAATGTAAAACGCGAAGCAAAGAAAGCTGCTTCGTCTAATGCAGAAAAAGCAACTCTTGGTGATTTGGATGCTTTAGCCAGTTTGAAAGATCAAATGGATAAAGATAAAAATTAACAATAGTTTTTAATCGATCTATTATTTTAAAACCCTCCATACGGAGGGTTTTTTTTATAGTTCAGAAACTCCTACTTTTGTATTATTACTTATTCAATGACGCCTAAAGTTCTTCTTAGCGACAAAAAGATCAACATCATTTTAAATCGACTTTGCTATCAATTGATAGAACGACATGGTGATTTATCTAATGCAGTTCTAGTAGGGCTTCAACCTCGAGGTACTTTTTTACTGGACAGACTAGTCCAACTTCTTATACAGTCTGGAGTTTCTAAACCTAAGGTTGGAAAACTAGACACTACCTTTTTTAGGGATGATTTTAGAAGAAGTGAACGCCCTTTAAATGCCAATGCCACCGAAATGAATGAAAGTATAGAAGGAAAAGACGTTGTGCTTATTGACGACGTTTTGTTTACTGGTAGGAGTATCCGATCTGCATTGACAGCGATCGACACTTATGGTAGACCTGAATCTATAGAATTACTTGTCCTAGTAGACCGAAGGTTTAGTAGGCATTTACCAATTCAGCCTGATTACCTTGGTGCTCAAATTGATGCTTTGCAAGGAGATAAGGTAAAAGTAGTATGGTCTGAAAACGATACAGAAGAGAATATAGTTTACTTAGAAAAGCATATTGAATGAATACATTGAGTGTTTCACATCTTTTGGGAATTAAATACCTTCAGGAGGAGGATTTACACTTGATATTCGAAACAGCCACGCATTTTAAAGAGGTTATTAATCGTCCAATTAAGAAAGTTCCCAGTCTCAGAGACATTACTATAGCGAATCTATTTTTTGAAAATAGTACGCGAACGAAATTGTCTTTTGAATTAGCTGAAAAACGACTTAGTGCTGATGTACTAAATTTTTCAGCAAATCAGTCTTCACTTAAAAAGGGAGAAACCTTAGTGGATACTGTCAACAATATTTTGGCAATGAAAGTAGATATGGTAGTGATTAGACATCCGGATCCAGGGGCTGCACATTTTCTTTCAAAGCGTGTAAAATCCTGTATTATAAATGCTGGAGACGGTACACATGAACATCCTTCACAAGCTCTTTTAGATGCCTTTTCTTTACAGGAAAAATTTGGAGATCTCAGTGGAAAACGTATTGCAATAGTGGGAGATATACTGCATTCTAGAGTTGCATTATCTAATATTTACGCACTCAAAATGCTTGGAGCAAAAGTTAAGGTTTGTGCTCCTAAATCACTGATTCCTAAGCATATAGATTCTTTGGGAGTTGAAGTTTCTTCGGACTTTAAACAAACCTTAAATTGGTGCGATGCAGTTAATATGTTACGTGTTCAGAACGAAAGGATGGAGTTAAATTACTTCCCTTCTTCACGTGAATACAGTCAGAGTTATGGACTTACAAACGAGCTAATGAAAGAGCTCAGAAAAGAAATTATAATACTGCACCCAGGACCTATTAATCGAGGAGTAGAAATTAGTAGTGAAGTTGCTGACTCTGATCAGGCAATCATATTAGATCAAGTAGAAAATGGAGTAGCTATCCGAATGGCTATCATTTACCTCCTTGCCTCTAAACTTAATATTTCGATTGGATGATACAATTGGATGAAAATGAGATTGGAATTTTAAAGGCAGATCAATTGAGCCTTGAACCAGCGAATTGCTTAAGTCAGCTGAAAACTCTTATGGCTATAGATTTGATTATAGACTGCAGAAATAAAATTATCCCATCAAATTTATTTCAAGACATTCAAAAAATTATAGCACAACACAAGCGTTGCTTGGTGCTCATAATTGAAACTAGCCAATCACATGATTTACCAAATGACTCGAATATTGTTCCTACACTTACTGAGGCTGAGGATTTTATTTCTTTCGAGCGTATGCAAAGAGACTTAGGTTTTTGATGACTATGAAACTAACGATTTTAGGATGTCATTCAGCTACTCCACGAGAAAACAAACACACAACTTCCCAACTTCTTGAAGTTAAAGGAAACATGTTTTTGATTGATTGTGGTGAAGGAACTCAGATACAGCTACGTAAATCAAAAGTTAAGTTTTCTAGGATTCAACATATTTTTATTTCTCATTTACACGGAGATCATTTTTACGGACTCATTGGCTTAATTAGTACGTTCAGGCTTTTGGGCAGAACTGCTCCATTAACGATTTACGGGCCAGAGGGTATCAAAGAAATCATTACACTTCAACTCAAGCTTGCTAAATCATGGACTGATTACCCACTTCATTTTCGTGAGCTTTCCTCTTCTGAATCTGAATTTCTTTATGAGGATGAAGTAGTAAGCGTGCATACATTGCCATTAGACCATCGTGTTTATACAAACGGATTTTTATTTACAACGAAATCAAGCAAAAGAAAAATTAATACGGAAGCTATAGAGGGTTTGGATTTAAAACCATACCATTTTAAACTCCTTCAGGAAGGTTCTGAAATTCTCCTAGAGGATGGTAAAATATTTGAGAATAGCCAATTAACATTAGCCCCAGATCCTCCGATAAAATATGCCTTCTGTAGTGATACGGCCTTCAAGGAAAGTCTAGTACCCTTGATAAAAGGGGTTGATCTTTTGTATCATGAAGCAACATTTCTTGAACAACACCAGAAGCTTGCTGATCAAACGAAGCATAGTACTGCTAAAGAAGCAGCAACAATTGCTAAAAAAGCAAATGTTAAACAGTTATTATTGGGACATTATTCCAATCGATATTCAGATAAAAATGAATTCATTGAAGAGGCATCAGAAGTCTTTAAATCAGTAGTATTAGCAGAAGATCTCAAATCTTTTTCCATATAATTAAAATGGATTGTAACTTGCATATCAAATGAAAAATCAAGACCTAGGACATTTAAGAAAAACATATTCAAAAAGCACTTTGAATGTAACTGATATTGAAAACAATCCTTTATCATTTTTTAAAAAATGGTTTGAGGAAGCATTGCAGCATCCAGCAATAGAAGAGGCCAATGCAATGTCACTCGCCACCTTGGGCTTAGATGATTTTCCAAAAGCAAGAGTTGTATTGCTTAAAGCACTTACGGAAGAAGGATTTGAATTTTATACGAATTACGAAAGCGAAAAAGGTTTATCAATTGCTCATCATTCCAAGGTAGGCTTAAGTTTTTTTTGGCCTGCATTAGAAAGACAAGTAATCATTAAAGGGGAAGCTTCAAGACTAACCGCTGAGACCTCATCGAACTATTTTAAAACGCGCCCAAAAGGGAGTCAATTGGGAGCGATTGTATCAGAACAGAGTAAAGTACTTTCAGATCGTTCTATTTTAGAGTCTAAGCTAGCAGCGCTAGAAATCGAATATCAAAATAAAGAAGTAGAAAGACCTGAACATTGGGGAGGGTATGTGATAAAGCCTATGTGTATTGAGTTTTGGCAAGGAAGGCCTAATCGTCTTCATGATCGTATTCGTTGTCAATGGCAAGGAAACTTTTGGACCATTGAACGTTTAGCGCCCTAGAGATGAAGGAATTGATGTTTTTACGACACGCAAAATCTTCATGGGAAAATCAAGTTGAAGATCGGAATAGAGGACTCACTGAAAAAGGGATTCGTAGAATTAAAGCAATGGCCAAAGCCTCAAAGACAATTTTTGATCCATTCGAGATTGTTTTTTCAAGTCCTGCAAATAGAGCATTGCACACAGCCTGTATTTTGATGTATGAAACCCAACGACCCTTTGACCAACTTCATGTCAGAGAAGAGCTATATACATTTGACCTCTCGAATGTAATTCAGTTTGTCAAGTCTTTGCCTGAATCGTATTCCAAAGTAATTTGTGTGGGTCATAATCCTGCATTTACTTCAGTAGTGAGTGTATTAACGCAATCCGATTTATATCACTTACCCACCGCAGCATGGGTAAAAATTCAATTTAAACAAGATCATTGGGGAGAAATTCATGATGGGAGTTTAAGTTTGGGGATGCCGAATGAAATTTTAAAATCAACATGAAAATTCAATCACGATTTATCAATAGGGAACTAAGTTGGTTAGACTTTAATGCTCGCGTCTTACAAGAGGCGACACATTCTAGTGTTCCTCTTCTAGAAAGGCTGCGTTTTATTGGTATTTTTTCGAATAATTTAGATGAATTTTTCCAGGTGCGTTATGCTACTGTTCAGCGTATTGTTCAGTCAGAGAAATCAGGTAAAAAAGTTTTTGGGGGCAAAGATGCAAAGGAGCTTTTAAAATCAATTACTTCAAAAGTGATTGAGCAGCAAAAAGAGAGCGTAAAAATTCTTAGAGAAATAGAAAAAGAATTAGAAAAAGAGCAAATCTTTTTCGTCAATGAAAAGCAGGTATTGGAGGAACATAAGTCCTTTCTGAAAGAATATTTTATTCAGAAAGTTAGTCCTGCGCTTATGACTATAATGATTTCAGAAAAAGAAACCCAAGATTTTTCAGATAATCAAGCTTTTTTGACTGTTAAGCTATCTTTTTCGTCAGATAAGAAAACAAACAATCAATTTGCCTTAATTGAGCTTCCCAAAGAATTAGACCGATTTATTGTATTACCTCAACTGGGTAAAAACCAATACGTCATGTTTTTAGATGATTTGATTCGATATCATTTTCATTTGATTTTTAATTTTTTTGAATACACTCAGATCTCTTCTCACATGATCAAAGTAACTCGCGATGCTGAGTTGGATATGGAAGGAGATGTTTCTAAAAGTTACATTAATAAGATAGTTGAAAGTGTCAAAGAGCGAATCCTTGCTGAACCTGTTCGATTGGTGTACGATAAAGATATTGAAAACGACACTCTAGATTTGGTTAAAAACCTCTTAGGAATAGACACAACTGATAGTTTAATTCCTGGTGGGAGATACCATCACAGACGTGATTACATGAATTTTCCTGAGCTGAAAAGTAATGAATTGCACTATAAACGCGTTGACGCAATTACTATTCCTGGTTTGTCGTTGGAGAAGAGTATTTTCAAATCCATCGACAAAAAAGACTTTTTACTGTACACTCCTTATCACAGTTTTTCTTACCTCATAAAATTTTTAAGAGAAGCTGCTTTAGACCCTGAAGTCACTACCATTAAAATTACGATTTACCGATTATCTAAATTATCCAATGTTGCTAGTGCATTAATAAATGCTGCAAAAAACGGAAAGAAAGTTTTGGTACAAATTGAATTGCAAGCTCGATTTGATGAAACCAACAATATTACATATGCCGAACAAATGCAAGCAGCGGGGGTAGAGCTCATTTTTGGAATACCTGGGTTAAAGGTGCATTCTAAGATTGGGGTAATTGAAAAGGTAGTAGCAGGAAAGAAAAAGCGCTACGGTTTTATCAGTACAGGTAATTTTAATGAGGATACTGCTAAAATCTACACAGATTATACCCTACTGACCTCTGATCAAAAGATACTTAAGGAAGTTAACAAAGTCTTTAATTTTCTTCAGGTTCATTATAAATTAAAAAAGTACAAACATTTAATAGTCTCTCCGCATTATACTCATAATGCTATTGTTCGTATGATTAAGCAGGAGATAGACAATCATAAGGCAGGATTGCCAAGTGGGATCAAATTGAAATTAAATGCAATTACAAATTTTGAAATGATCCAAAAATTATATGAAGCCAGTTGTGCTGGAGTTTCAATTCAAATGATTGTTAGAGGGATTTGTTGTTTGATCCCAGGAGTAAAAGGGATGAGTGAAAATATTGAAGTGATTAGCATAGTAGATAAATACTTAGAACACCCAAGGGTATATATTTTTGCAAATGGAGGGAAACAGAAGGTTTATATTTCTTCAGCTGACTTTATGACTCGAAACATTGAAAATAGGGTAGAAGTAGCTGTACCAATTTACGATACTGGCCTTCAAGATGAAATTACAGACGTATTTGAAATTGCATGGAAAGACAATGTTAAAGCAAGAAAAATTAACGGTACAGTGCAAAATGAGTTTATTAAAAATGATCTTGAAATAGTCCGTTCTCAATGGAAAATTCATGATTATTACTCTGCAAAAGCATCTTATGAAGATTAAAAAGTATGCCGCAATTGATATTGGATCTAACGCAATTCGGATGTTAGTGTCCAATGTAATTGAAAATAATGGTAAGCAAATAATCTTAAAAAATGCTCTCGTAAGAGTCCCAATACGTTTAGGAGAAGATTCTTTTACCTCTGGGATGATTTCAAAAAAGAACTTGAAACGAATTAAAAAATCGATGAAATCTTTCAGCCTTCTGATGAGGGTTCATGATGTAAAAGATTATTTAGCTTATGCAACCTCCGCACTGCGAGAAGCTAAAAACGGAAATAAAGTTGTAGAAGAAGTTTTGAGTAAAACGGGGATTAAAATTGAAATCATTGACGGTAAGAAAGAAGCAAAAATTATTTCTAATACGAATGTCTTTGATGTTGTAGATCTAGAAAAAAACTTCCTTTATGTTGATGTAGGAGGAGGAAGTACTGAGTTTAGTATTCTTGAAAACGGAATTAGAACCCACTCTAAGTCCTTTAAAATCGGTACAGTTAGATTATTGAATAATGGAGTATCCGAAGCGCTGTGGCAGGCTGCTGGTGACTGGGTAAAAAAGCATACTAGGGACTTTGCAAAGGTTTATTTATTGGGAACTGGGGGAAACATTAATAAGTTGCATAAGATGGCAAATATTAAAGACAATCGCCCGATTACTTTTTTAACTCTGAATGCAATGTATTCTATGCTCAGTAAGATGACTTATGAACAGAGGATTATTGAATTAGGATTAAACCCTGATCGCTCTGATGTTATATTGCCTGCACTTCAAATTTATCTTCGAACCTTGAAATGGAGTGGAGCAAAAGTAGTTTATGTCCCTAAAGTTGGACTTTCAGATGGCATGATTAGAGAGTTATGTAAAAAGAAAGCTAAAAAAAAATAGCGAGAGTGATAGTCTGATTTTAAAATTCAGCTTGACTCTTGATGTATGATTTAAAAATCAAGATCAAATCCTTTGCGTAGAGTTTCTATTGCGGGATTAATTTTTTTAAGATGCTGGTATTTTTCTTGAGGAGAATAAACAGCGTCTTCTTTAATTGTTTCCTTTATTTTCAGTTGGATTGTTAAGGAATGATGCTTTAATTGATTTCTCAAGAAAGGAAGTAATTGTTCCATTTCTCGAGTCATTTCTACTTTATTTAGATCATTTGCTACCGAAAACAGAATGGTTGACGCATCTTTAAGTTCAGGACTATGCATCTGCATTACGGATGCGATATTTTGTTTTCCTTCTTTCTTCTGGCGTTCACGATATTCATTCCAAAGTTTTAATAAGGTTTCTTTTTCAAAGGGCTCATTTGGCAGGTCTTCTTCTAAGACAGTAGGACGATGTATGTCTTTCATTGCTTTTTTGAGAGCAATACTGGAAAGAGAAAAGCTAGAGACTTTTGTTGTCAGGTTTTCCTTTTTTAAGGTTTTGATTTTACCGTCTCCGTAAGAAGGCTTTTTTTCTTCTACTTTCTGTTTTGATTCCGGTTCTACTGTTTCTTCAGAATAAGATTTTACTTCTACTTCAGAAGTATCATCAGAGCTTATTGCTTTATTTTGAGTTTCACTATTTGATGGAGTAGAAGAAGAACGGATAGTTGGGTTACCGATATTTTGGTTGAGACTTTGTTCTTCAGATGTTTTTACCAGATGAGCTGGAATTATATACCCTTTTTTTTTTCTCCATTAAAATGGAGTGAGGCCAGTTGCATCAGAGAGAGTTCAACATGTACCCGTTTATTGGTAACACTTTTATATTTTATCTCAAACGAATTAATCAATGCTATAGCATCCATCAGATACGATGAGGATAGGGGCTCTGTCTCCTCTTGATATGCTTTTTTCACATCCTCTCCCAATTCCATTAATGCAAGAGTTTTGGGACTTTTTGCTAAGATCAAATGCCTAAAAAAGTCTCCTAAGCCTTTAATGAACTGCAAAGGGTCTATTCCTCTTTTGAGAAGATTGTCATATGCAGTGAGAATACCAGTAATATCATTTTTAAAAATAAGATGACCTAAATCAGTGTAAGTTTGATGATCTAGAAGATTGAGGTTATCGGCAACTGATTTTGCTGAGAGATTTCCTTGGGTAAAACTCACCATGCGATCAAAAATTGATAAAGCATCTCGCAGGGCACCTTCCGCTTTTTGTGCTATGAGAAAAAGGGCACTTTCTTCAAAAGTTAACTTGCGATCTTGAGCAATTTTAACAAGGTATTGTTGGATATCATTTACTGAAATTCGTTTAAAATCATAAACCTGACAACGAGAGAGTACGGTAGGGATGATTTTATTTTTTTCCGTTGTGGCTAAAATAAAAATAACATGTTTAGGAGGTTCTTCTAGCGTCTTTAAAAAGGCATTAAATGCAGCGTTGGACAGCATATGTGCCTCATCGATAATATAGATCTTATGAGAGCCTACCTGAGGTGGTATACGTACTTGCTCATTAATTTTACGAATATCTTCTACAGAGTTATTGGATGCTGCATCCAATTCGAAAATATTGAAAGCAAAATCTTCTTCGGCAATTCCTTTTTGACTTGATCTATTGATTTGTTTGGCAAGGATTCTTGCACAGGATGTTTTCCCAACACCTCTTGGACCACAAAACAAAAGAGCTTGAGCAAGTTGATCATTGTCAAGACTATTTTGTAAAGTTTGCGTAATACTTTGTTGTCCTACAACTTCTTCAAAAGTAGTGGGTCTGTATTTAAGCGCAGAAACAACAAAAGCTTCCATAGACACAAATATAAAAATCAGTTTTTGGTTTTGTTCTATACTTAAAAAATATTCCTTTTTAATTATCAACAAAAGGCTAACTTTGAACCGCAGGCCATCTTATCGCTTTTTTCTATATGGGAAAAGAGGAAAGTCCGGACACCAAAGAGCAGCATAGCGGGTAACACCCGTCATTCGCCTAGGCGAAGAGGACCAGTGCAACAGAAAGCAAGTACAGTTCGGCTGTAGTGAAATCAGGTAAACTCTATGCGGTGCAACGCCAAGTAGTTCTATGTTTAAGAGTAGCTCGCTCTATAGACGGGTAGGCGGCTAGAATGTAAGAGTAATTTTGCATCCAGATAAATGATAAGACACGACAGAATCCGGCTTATCGGCCTGCTTTTTTTTATTCTACTGAATTGGATTCTTTTTGGGGATCAATTTTACCATTAGAATAAAAGGAAAAAGTAGCGCTTCCGTATGTTCTGCTAAATTCAAATCCTTGTATACTAGACAAGTCTATTTTACTGAAATGTTCGATGATAATCTGACCTTGAGGAGTTAATTTTTTTTGTGAGAGCTTAATGATATCTTCATAGGTTTCTATTGGAAAATCATAAGGGGGGTCTGCAAAAATCAAATCATAAAGTGCCGATTCTTGTTCTAAAAATCGAATACATTCACTTTGTACTGTCATGATATTCAGTGACAATGTTTCAGTGGTAGCTTGTATGAATTTTACGCAATGTCTATTTTGATCTACAGCAGTAATCTGAAATGCACCCCTGGAGGCTAATTCATAACTAATGCTTCCTGTACCAGCAAACAGATCTAAAACCTTAAGGTCTGAAAAGTCTATACGATGCTGTAATATATTGAATAGGGCTTCTTTAGAACGGTCTGTTGTAGGACGAACTGGAAGTTTTTTGGGAGCGGTTATCCTTCTCCCTTTGTGAATTCCTGAGATGATCCGCATTAATTGAAAATTTGGGCTAAAAATGGTGCAGGATGTTGATCTGAATCAATGGATTCTGCTGAATTACTCATTTCGAAATAAATCTGTTTATGGTACTGTTTTATCGCTTTATAATAACTTTCGAATGAAGGAATTTGCCCTAAAAATCGAATCTGAAAGCCATCGGTTTTTAATTTAAATTGTTCCACAACAAAAAACACATAATAAAGGAATTCGTCTTCATTCTTGATCTTAAAATGATTTTGAAAAACAACCGTTGAATTGTCTACCAAATAGAGATCCAAGCCTCCATTTTGGAGATGAATAAATAAATGGATTCCAATTGATATCGTTTTTGAAATTTCTGTGATCTTAGTCAAAAGAATACTGTTGTAATGACAACAATAGACTGGAGAAAGAACTTTTTTTAAGATCAAGTGTATCTCTTTTGGGTAGGCATATACTTGAACTTGATCTAGTGCTTCTATTTCCTCATAGATTAATTCATGAGATTTTTCAATGGTTCCGTATAATTGCAAATAATTTGGGAGCAAATCTGCATCAAAAAAGGCCACAGGAACAAATGTAGATGGCTGATGATAATAAACAACCTGGGTTGCTGCAAAGGTTTGTTTGGGGTAGAAATCAATTAGTTCTTTCAATACCTCTTTGAAGGTGTCTATTCCATCAGAAAAAGGAATGAAATCAGTTTTGGTAGGGGTACAAAAAGAAAATCCATTCATGAAAACATGAATGGATGCTCCAATATTGGGTATGATTTTAGTCTTGCTTGGCATCAAATATAGTAGGCCAATTTCCGTTTGTACTTACATTACTTAAAGAACCAAGAACAATTTCAGGACCATTTACTCCGTCTACAGATACTGTCTCGTTTTCTTGTTTAACTAAATCTTTATTCTGATCGAAAAGAACGATATTTTTGGAAACTTTCACTTCAAATACAGGAACGTTGTAACCATTTTTATTGATCACTTCGGACTTGATTCGAAACATACTGTCTTGGACACCATCAATGGGGATGTAAGCCATTTTTTTGTATCGTTCCGTTCCAGAGAAAAGAGAGTCTTTTACTGAAACAGTTCCTAATGTATCTATTACGATAACTTCACGAAGCATATCAATACGATATGTTCTGTCGTATTCTAGGTATGAAGAATCTTTTTTCTCAATAAGAGTAAAAATACCTTCATCAACAAACTTTACTAAACTATCAAAGTTGTTAGCAAATACACCTTTTACGTCTTTGTGAGCGATTTGGGCTTTGCGAATATCTTTCAATCTATCGATAACCTTAGCATAGCGCTCATTTTTTACCTGATTGAACTTGATCGGTCCATTAATAGAGTCATAAATCTTATATGCAAAGAAGATTGATGCTAACCACAAAACGATTTGAATGCCTAATTTCATTGTATTATATTAATTGATAAAAACAAATCTACAATTTTTTTTGAATCACAAAAGTATTTAAAATGATTTATATTTAACCTCTTGAAATAATCCATGACTCCAGAAAAATTTTGTGCTCAATTAAAATCAAATTTTAAATTTGAACCTACAGACTCTCAGCAACTTTGGTTCCCAGCCATTGCGGATTTTATTTTTTCCAAAAAACCCAATATTGCTTTTTTATTAAAAGGATATGCTGGCACAGGCAAAACAACTTTAATAAGTTCTTTAGTTCAAGAACTAAAAACGACGGGATATAAAGCGGTATTAATGGCTCCTACAGGGAGGGCAGCAAAGGTTATGACGACTTATTCAAAGCTATCCGCAAAAACGATTCATAAGCAGATTTATTTCCCTAAAGCTGAAAATGGAGGTAAGATGTCTTTTCAACTAAAGCCAAACAAGTCTAAAAAAACGTTATTTGTGATCGATGAAGCTTCAATGATTGGAGATGATCGTCAAAACATAAAGCTTTTTGAGAATGGTTCTTTGCTTCATGATTTGGTCCAATATGTAAGTAGAGGTGTCGATTGTAAAATTCTTTTTGTTGGAGATCAAGCACAGCTTCCCCCAGTCCATCTTGATTTAAGCCCGGCTCTAGATGCAAAAGAGCTCCGCCAGTTTCATTTTGATGAAATTTTCACTGTGGAACTTGAAGGTGTTGTTCGCCAAAAGAAGAATTCGGGTATTTTAAGGAATGCAACTCAACTTAGGTTAGAGATGAACCAAGGAGTTTACAATCAATTTAAATTCAATTTGGAGGATACAAATGACATTCATCATACGAATAGCGGGATGGATGTTTTTGAAGCAATAGAGAATGCTTTTTCTGAATCTGGTGTAGATCAAACGATATTCATAGTTCGGTCTAACAAACGGGCTAATATCTACAACGAAAACATTCGTAAGCGAATCCTAGGGCTAGAGGATGAATTGTCTGTTGGAGATCAATTAATGGTAGTAAAAAACAATTACTTTTGGCTTGCTCCAGATTCTACCCCAGGATTTATTGCAAATGGAGATGTTATCAAAATTTTACGTATCAATGCAATTAAGGATTTATACGGCTTTTCTTTTGCTGAGGTTACCATTCAATTAGTTGATTACCCAGAAGAGGCTCCTTTTGATACCGTATTGATGTTAGATATACTAAAGACCGAGACTGCCTCTTTATCTTTTGAGGATGGTAACCGACTCTATCAAGCTGTTTTAGAGGATTATGCAAACGTAACTTCTAAGTATAAGAAATTTTTAAAAGTAAAGAGTAACCACTTTTATAACGCACTACAAGTTAAATATTCCTATGCAGTAACGTGTCATAAGTCTCAAGGAGGTCAGTGGGAGCATGTTTTTATAGAAAAACCTTATCTTGCTGAGGGACCGAATAAAGATTATATGCGATGGTTGTATACTGCTGTAACGCGGGCTACAAAACACTTATACCTTTTGGGTTTTCCAAATGAGGATTTTAATGGGTTTGAATAGTATGGGAAATGTTATTGCTCGGTTTATTTATTTCCGACTGATGAAATGGAAAATGATTGGAGAATTTCCAGTGTTTCCCAAGTATATTGTAGCTGTAGTTCCACATACCAGTTGGCTGGATTTTTTTGTTGGATTAATGGTTCGAAGTATATCCAAAGAGCAGATTAATTTTTTAGGGAAGAAAGAATTATTTTCCCCACTGACCGCATGGTTTTTTAAAGGATTGGGAGGAGCGCCATTAGATCGTTCAGGAAATAGGGGGTCTGTAGAGTCCATTGCGGCTGTATTTAATGCACATAAGCAATTTCGTATTGCTTTGGCTCCGGAGGGAACTAGAAAAAAAGTAAGTAAATTGAGAACCGGATATTATCAAATTGCAAAAAAACTTCAGATCCCAATTGTTCCAGTTGCTTTTGATTATGGAAATAAAAAAGTTGTCATTTATGCCCCATTCAATACTTCAGCAGACGAGAAAAAAGATCTTAAAATTTTAGAAACTCTTTTTAAAGGAGTTGAAGGTTACTCTAAGGAAAAAAGCTTTTAAGACGAAGTGATCTCCAAAGAGTGGTATACGTTTTGGACGTCATCGTCCTCTTCTATTCGTTCAATGAGTTGGAGCACCTCCTCTTCCTCTTCAGGCGATAAGGTTTTAGTAGATTGTGGGATTCGATCAAAACCAGAGGATAAAATTTCAAAACCTTTTTGTTCCAATTCTTTTTGAACTGTACCAAAATTTTCAAAAGGAGCGTACAAAAGCATGCCGTCTTCATCTACAAAAACTTCTTCAACACCAAAATCAATAAATTCCAATTCAATTTCTTCAGGATCGAGTCCTGTAGAATCTATTCTGAAATTACAACTATGGTCGAACATGAACTCCACAGAACCAGAAGTTCCGAGATTTCCATTTGCCTTGTTGAAATAGGATCTAATGTTTGCAACGGTTCGGTTGTTATTGTCCGTAGCAGTTTCAACTAACACGGCAATTCCGTAGGGGGCATAACCTTCAAAAAGCACTTCTTTATAATCTCCAGTGTCTTTGTCTGATGCTTTTTTAATAGCGCGTTCAACATTTTCTTTTGGCATGTTGGCTGCCTTGGCATTTTGAATAACAGCTCGAAGTCTAGAATTGTTTTCGGGATCAGGACCACCTTCCTTTACAGCCATCACTATATCTTTTCCAATACGAGTAAAGGTCTTGGCCATCGCTGACCACCGTTTCATTTTTCGTGCTTTTCTAAATTCAAATGCTCTTCCCATAATTTTTTATTGCGATGTAAATTTAAAAAAATTCAATTATTTCCTATTACTCAATAAGCTTAGATCATCCAAAACATCCAAATAACTAGTCAAAATGTGTGAGGGTAATTTGTTCACTTTAGGTAATGTTGCTAAATATCGAGTGGTGTTGGAGGTAAAAACTTGTTTGTAAATTCCGGGTTTATTGTGGCGCCTTTCAACGGCATGCTTTATAAAATCAAAATGTGAGATTAAATCTGTGCTTCCTAAATGGTATAAACCGCTCTTTTTTTGATTAATAAGATAGTGTATTTGTTGAGTCAGTCGGATATCACTATTCACATTGATTATGGTATTAGGGAACACCTCTATAGCCTCATCGTTTTGAATTGCATAATCAATTTCAGATGTTCTAGGGGAATTGATTCCGAAAATCATTGGAAGCCTTGCAATCACAAACTTCCCGGTAGGAAGTCTCATTACTTGGTTTTCAATTTTAATTTTGAACCTGCCGTAAATAGATTCTGAGAGCGTTTTATCGTATTCATAGGAAGGAAAATGTTGAAAAGCATCAAAGACATTTGCTGAGGAAAGGAATAGTAAACGGCTATTAATTTTCCGCACGAGATTGATGAGAAAATCGTGAATTTCCAATTGAGCATCAAAATTACCTCGAAGGGCAGAAATGATAAGTTTGGGTTTCACCTCTTTAATAATTTTCTCCAGTCCACCTTTTTCAATGTCGAAATGAAAAAAGTGCTGGTTATCCTGAAATCCTTTTGCAGTGTGATAAGTTCCAAAAGTATTGTAGTAAGGAGATAGTTCTTTATACAAACAGTTTCCAATATACCCACTTCCTCCTAAAATAAGGATTGATTTCATTAAGTTAGGATTTAAGAAAAGGGAGTTTAACTACTTTTGCTGGACAATTTTTTTCACGTATTCTAATCCCAATTGAAGTTCCTTCTTTTGCTAAATTCGAATCTAAATAACCCATTCCTATTCCTTGTGATAAGGATGGAGACTGTGTTCCGGAGGTAACTTCCCCTATAACTTGATCTTTAGAGTCTATTATCAGATAGCCAGACCTTGGGATCGCTCTTGATTCCATTATGAATCCTACCAATTTTTTTTCTGTCCCTTCTGCTATCTCTTTTTCTATTTGAGAAGCGTTGATACTTCCTTTTTCTGGCTTGCTAATCCATTTAAGACCGGCTGCAATAGGGGATGTAGAATCGTTGATTTCATTACCGTATAAGCAATATCCCATTTCCATCCGTAAAGTATCACGTGCTGCCAAGCCAACGGGTACAATCCCTTCTGAATTACCAGCCTCAAAAACAGTATTCCAAACACGAACTGCATGTTCTGCGGGAAAATATATTTCAATTCCTCCAGCTCCTGTGTATCCAGTAGTAGCAATAAGAACATTTTCTAGTCCTGCGAAATTCGCTGTGGTATGACTGTAGTAGGGAAGTTCATCCAGTTTGGCTTCTGTAAGAGATTGCATTGCAGTAAGGGCTTTTGGACCTTGTATTGCGAGTAGTGCAGTTTCATCGCTTTTATTTTTAATTGCTGCTCCAAAAGCGTGATTATGTTTTTGAATCCAATCCCAATCTTTTTGAATATTTGATGCATTAACAACCAATAAATAATGCATTTCCTCTAAACGGTATACGATTAAATCATCAACGATTCCACCAGTTTCATTGGGGAAGTAATTATATTGAGCTTTACCAATATTTATTTTGGAAATATCATTACTACATACATATTGAAGTAAATCTAAAGCATGAGGTCCAGAAACGTAAAACTCACCCATATGTGAAACATCAAAAACACCCACATTATTTCGAACCGCTAAGTGCTCTGATTTAATATTATTATACTGTATGGGCATCTCATAACCTCCAAAAGAGGTCATTTTTGCTTTCAGTTCAAGATGTGTATTGTAAAGTGTTGTTTTTTTCATAAGTTAATGCTCAAAATAAAATCTATGATTTCAAATTTAAAAAGCTCCTTGTCCGTTGCTTCTGTCTTGTCTTTTTTCTTTTTATTAAGTTCCTCTGTCCTAGAGGCGCAAAAATCGGAACTTTCATTGGATTTTCATAAAAATAGGCGTGTTGAATTGAGGCAAAAGCTTCCAAGTAACAGTGTTGCTGTATTTTTTTCATCTCCTATTAGGAATCGTGCGAATGATGTAGATTTTATTTACCATCAGGATCCAAATTTTTTCTACCTCACAGGATGGAATGAACCACATGCAGTATTGTTCGTTTTTAATGTACCTCAAGAAGATGAAGAAGGGGTTTATTATGAAAAATTATATGTCCGAGAGCGCGATCCACGAAACGAAATGTGGAATGGAAAACAGTTGGGTGTAGAAGGAGCTGAAAAAATGGGTTTTGATAGGGTGAAAAGTAAAAGTGAATTTGTCAAAACTGAATTAAAGTTAGACCGTTTTGACACCGTTTTGATGTTTGATTTTGAAAATGATGTGCGAGACGATAAAAATGATTCAAGTGATTTGTTTGATTTGCAACAATATTTTAAAACTTCTATTAATTACCCTGATAATTTTGATGCTGATCGATACCGTTTATATCTGAGAATCCAGAATGCTGAGGCTGAAGAAGTGCCTCAAATAAAAAGAATGATTTCTTATTATGCTGATCAGGATAAAACGCTTATGGAAGACCCATTAATTGTTGATTTTCTGAATTCCGAGGAATCTACATCATTGAACGATCTTAAAACGAGAACTGCTTTTCTGACAAGAGATTTTAATTTTGACATTGATCAGCTTTCTTTTTTGATGGCAAGTTTGAGAGAGAAAAAGTTAGAAGAAGAAATTATCTTGATTAAAAAGGCTGTACAAATTTCTGCCCAAGGTCAGATAGAGGTGATGAAGGCAATTCATCCTGAAATGACTGAGCGAGAAGTACAAGGGATTCATCAATTAGTCTATAAAAAGTACGGTGCTGCTCATGAAGGGTACCCTTCTATTGTAGGAGCTGGTGATAATGCATGTGTCTTACATTATATTACAAACGATAAAACAGATCTTAAAAATCAGTTAATTCTGATGGATTTGGGTGCTGAGTACAATGGGTATACTGCTGATGTAACAAGAACGATTCCTGTTTCTGGTGTATTTAGTCCTGAACAGAAAGCATTATATCAAATTGTATACGATGCACAAAATGCGGGTATTCAAGCAGCGCAGAATGGAGCAAGTTTTCGAGACATCACTGTTGCGACAAATGAAGTTGTTTCTAAAGGATTAATGGAACTTGGACTCATAAAGGACCCTGCAGAATTTAGAAGGTATTTGCCTCACGGAATTGCGCATCATATTGGATTGGATGTCCATGATCCAGGTCTTTATGAGTTACTTGAGTCTAATATGGTCATTACAGTAGAGCCTGGTATTTACGTTCCAGAAGGGAGCCCATGCGATCCTAAATGGTGGAACATCGGAATCCGTATCGAAGATGATATTTTAATTACAGAAAAAGGACCAATTAATCTCTCTGCTGCTGCTCCCAGAGATTGGAAGGAAATTGAAAAACTGATGAAACAAAAAAGTCCGCTTGACGATTTTACACTACCAGAACTAACTATTGATTAACGCTCTAGGAGAAAATTTCTCAAAGATTGGTAGTCATTGATTGGAAGACTTAACTTAGTTTTTTCCATGATGTTTTTTAATTGAGGAGGAGGATCTAATTTGATTTTGAGCGTAGATTCTACGGTAGGGGCAAACTTGATGGGATGCGCAGTTTCAAAGAAAATTCCATAAAAATCCTCGTTGTTTTGATCCTCTAAATAGGCTTTTAAACCCAAATAACTGACTGCACCATGAGGATCTGCAATGTAATGACTATTGTTGTAAATCTCTTTTAACGCTTTTTTGGTTTCATTATCAGTAAAAGAATACCCACTCACAACTTTTTTGAGTTTATGAAAATCGTTATTAAATAATTTTTGAATCCTTATAAAATTACTGGGATCACCTACATCCATTGCGTTTGAGATAGTTGACACTGATTTTTTAGGATCATAATTTCCAGTTTCTAAATAGCTAGGAACAGTGTCATTCACATTGGTACTTGCAATGAAATGTGTAATTGGAAGCCCCATTTTATGAGCAACAAGTCCAGCACATAGATTTCCAAAATTTCCGCTGGGAACAGAAACTACTAACTTGTTATTTGATTTTGGTCTGTTTTTGTATGCAATAAAATAATAAAACATTTGAGAGAGCCAACGTGCAATATTAATCGAATTTGCAGAGGTTAAAGCGACTTCATTAGTCAATTCAGGATCAATAAATGCGGTCTTGACCATATCTTGACAATCGTCAAAAGTCCCATCTACTTCAAGTGCTGTAATATTTTCCCCAAGTGTAGTGAGTTGTTTTTCTTGCACTTCACTTACTTTTCCTTTGGGATAAAGAATGACAACATCAATTCCTTTTACCTTGTAGAATCCATCTGCCACAGCTCCTCCAGTGTCGCCTGATGTAGCCACTAAAATGGTAAGTTTTTTTTGTTCTTCAATTTCATTGGCGTAAGCCAAACAACGAGCCATAAAACGAGCTCCAACATCTTTAAATGCAAGGGTAGGGCCTTGAAATAATTCCAAACTTGCTATGGAATTGTTAATTGGGATGAGAGGAAAATCAAAGTTTAATGTATCCTCAATGATTTCTTTTAAACGTGCCTCTGGAATATCACTTCCTACAAAAGGTTTTATCACCGTCAGTGCAATTTCGTGATTGCTGTATTTCCCAATGTTTTTGATAAAATCTTTTGGGAGTTTAGGAATCGATTCAGGGTAATAGAGTCCACGGTCGGGTGCTAATCCTTTTCGAACAGCTTCGAGAAAACTTACAGCGGAAGAATTGTAATTTAAACTGGAATAGTTCATGAATGTGAAATAATTTTGATTCCTTCTGTATTGACTTTGGAAACATGAATTTGATATTCTAAATCAAGGTTTTTGTAATGAGATTCCATCGCTTTGCCAACCTTTATTGCAGTTTCTTCTCCCTTAGATAAGGCATAGATAGAAGGACCTGAGCCTGATATACCACTTCCTAATGCACCTGCATCTATAGCGGCTTGTCGGGTTTCATGAAATTTAGGTATGAGTAATGCCCTGTATGGCTCAATGACTTTATCCTTCATGCTTCTTGAAAGTAATTCATAGTCATTAGTATACAATGCACTTACAAAAGCACCAAGATTTCCCCATTGTTCTACAGCTTTGTTAAGTGGAACGTTTGGTTTCAAGATAGCTCTTGAATGCATTGTTTTTAATTCAATTCTAGGGTGTATGATAGTTGCAACTAATTCAGATGGATTTGGAAGTTTTATGACATCTAGAGAAGCATTACTTCGAACAAGTGTGAAACCGCCTAGGAGTACTGGAGCTAAATTATCTGCATGAGCAGCTCCACTTGCTAGGGCTTCTCCCTCCATAGCGAATCGAATGAGTTCATTTCGAGTGAATGGGGCTCCAAGGAGTTCGTTTATTCCGAAAACAGCTCCAGCAGCACTAGCAGCACTACTACCGATACCACTTCCAGGTTTAATTTTTTTATCTATATCAATCTGAAACCCAAAATCACATCCAACTTCTTTAACTAAAGCAAGACCTGCAACACTGGCGACATTTTGTAAGGGATCTTTGGGCAGACTTTGCCCTGTAACACGTCCAATAGTTACCCCAGGTTTCTTAGTTTTAGATATACGCATGACGTCGCCTACAGAATCTAAACAAAAGCCTAGAACATCAAAACCACAAGAAACGTTGGCAACGCTGGCTGGTGAAAATATTTCGATTTCATTCATACTCAACCTTTTCCAATTCTTATGATGTCCCCGAAGATTCCTCCTGCAGTAACTTCCGCACCAGCACCAGCTCCTTTTACAATAAGGGGTTGCATTTTATAGCGGTTGGTGAAAAATAATATAATGTTGTCGCTTCCTTCGAGATTATAAAAATCATGAGAGGGATCGATTTCTTGAAGACCTACACTGGCGACTCCGTTTTCTAGTTGTGCTACATATTTCAAACGACAGCCTTTATCATTGGCCTTTGACAATAATGCTTGAAAATGAGCTTCATATTTTTCAAGAGCTTCAAAGAAAGAAGCGTTGTCTTTTGTTTCTAACACTTCCTGAGGTAGAAATGAATTTTTATTGATAGACTCTAATTCATGTTCAAACCCGCTTTCACGTGCTAAAATGAGAATTTTTCGAGCCACGTCGACACCGCTCAAATCAATTTTAGGATCGGGCTCGGTATAGCCCTCTTTTTGAGCACTTTCCACGATACTTCTGAAAGTAGTGGAAGAAGTGAAATTATTGAAAATGAAGTTTAAACTTCCCGAAAGAATTGCTTGAATTTTATGTATTTCATCACCAGAGGCAATTAAGTTATTGAGTGTATCAATAACAGGAAGACCAGCGCCTACGTTCGTTTCGAAAAGAAAAGGAGTTCCAAATTTACTCGCAGTCTTTTTGAGTTCTTTATAATTGGCGAGAGAACTAGCGCAAGCAATTTTATTACAGGTAACCACTCCAATATTATGCTGTAAAAAGCGATTATACTCTCCCGCAATATCTTCATTTGCTGTATTATCTACAAAAATGCTATTTCTTAGATTGAGGGATTTTATATGATTAAAAAAAACTTCACGATCGGCTTTAATGGGGCTATTATCGAGTGCTGATTTCCATTCATCAAGGTTTAGTGGATCATCATTTAAAAGCATTTTTCTAGAATTAGAAAGTGCAATGACTCGAACTTTTAATCGAAGATGTTCAAGTAAATAGTCTTGTTGTTGCTTGATTTGCTCTAACAACTTACTCCCTACATTTCCTACTCCAGTGATGAATAGATTGAGTTCTTTAGTTTGTGTTTCAAAGAAACTTTCATGAATTGTATTTAGTGCTTTCTGAGTATTTCTTTTATCGATAATAATGGATATGTTGCGTTCAGAGGCACCCTGAGCAATTGCTCTAATATTAATATTGTTTGCACCGAGACTACTAAATAATTTACCACTTATCCCTTGATGCTTTTTCATGTGATCACCAACTACAGCAATATTAGTCATGTTCATTTCAACTTTGGCNGGTTCGACCCTTGANAGACTTATTTCAAATTCAAATTGAGCATCGATTGCTTTTTTTGCTTCTTTCGCGTCTTCCATGCGCAGTCCAATGCATATTGAATGTTCTGATGAAGCCTGTGTAATCATGATAATGTTTATTTTCTTGATCGAAAGACACTCAAATAAGCGTTTTGAAAAACCGGGAATACCAATCATTCCACTTCCTTCAAGGTTTATTAAAGCAACATTTTCAATATGGCTTACACCTTTAACAACCGTCCCATTTCCTCCTTCAGAAGATCCTTTTTTGTCAATACGTGTCCCTTTGGCATCTGCGTTGAAAGTATTTTTTATTAAAATTGGGATTCCTTTTTCAATTAGGGGTTGAAGGGTAGGCGGATAAATTACTTTAGCACCAAAATGAGATAGTTCCATTGCTTCATTATAAGAAAGAGAGGCAATGGGTAAAGCTTGAGAAACTAAACTTGGATGGGCGGTGTACATCCCGCTGACGTCTGTCCAAATTTCTAACACTTCTGCATTAGTGTAATTGGCAATTAATGCGGCTGTATAATCTGAACCTCCTCTTCCTAAATTTGTGATTTCATCGTTTTCATCAGTTGCAATAAATCCTGGAATCAAGACTATTGCACTATCATTATTTTCAAAAAAAGTATTGCAAGCTTTTTGACTTTTTTTCTGATCAATAACTTCTCTTTCATTTACTTCTTCTGTAAATAAAAGTTCTCTTGCATCTTTAAGAACCACATCTTGATCGAGGTACTTTAAAGATTTAAAGATGATATTGCTTGAAAGAATTTCCCCAAAACTTGAAACTTTAGCTAAGCTTTTTGGGGTGAGTTCTTTGAGAGTAAAAATTGACTCTAAAAGCTCTTCTAGACTATTAAGTTGAGATTTGAGAAAGCTAATTATTTCACTTTGACGNGTAACAGGAATGAAATGTAATATAGGATCTAGATGGCGTTTTTCAATGGCAGAAATACTGGTTTTATATTTAATGTCTCCTTCACTGGCTTTTTCTGCCATTTCTACAAGTAAATTAGTGATTCCTCCTAGAGCGGACACTACTACGACTTGTTTTGTTTCTTTAGATCTTTTTATGATATCAACAACATGAGAAATGCTTTGTGAATCAGCTACAGATGTACCACCAAATTTTAAAACTTTCATTGGTAAATTTTCTCCTATTAATTACAACCAATAGAATTGGTTCATTTTTAAACAGGGCAAAAATACCACTATTTACCACGTGGGAAAAACAATTTGGGAATAAAAAGAGACCNAATTAGGATGATTTACCAGTTAAATAAACCAATTTAAAATTCTNTAAGAGGCTTTNACTTCCTCTTGATTGATTTCTAAAACTAAAGCATCTTTGGCTTGGTTAGTATTGACAGCTATATGATCTCCTTCTTTAATTGAATTGTTTACGACATGTTCGGCAATCAAATCTTCAACATGCTTTTGAATGGCACGATTTAATGGTCTTGCGCCGTACTTACTGTCAAAGCCTTTTTCAGAAATGAAGTCCTTTGCGGATTCCTTAATGGTAATTTGATATCCAAGTTTTTCAATTCTGAATATCAGATCTTTAAGCTCGATTTCAACAATTTTTCTAATATCAGTTTGATCTAAGGCATTGAATATTACGATATCATCAATTCTATTTAAGAATTCAGGTGAGAAGGTTTTTTTCAATTCTTTTTCAATAACACTTTTTTCAATTTCAGTAGATTGTGCTTTTTGAGATGCAGTTTCAAACCCTAAACCTCTTCCAAAATCCTTTACTTGACGTGCACCAATATTAGATGTCATAATAATGATGGTGTTTTGGAAGTTAATTTTTCTACCTAAACTGTCTGTTAAAAAGCCATCATCCAATACTTGAAGCATCATATTGAAAATATCGGGATGTGCTTTTTCTACTTCATCTAGAAGGATGACAGAATATGGACGCTGGCGAACTTTTTCACTTAATTGTCCACCTTCTTCATATCCTACATAACCAGGAGGTGCACCGATAAGCCTTGAAATAGCAAATTTTTCCATGTACTCACTCATGTCAATTCTGATCAGATTTTCTTCTGATTCAAAAATTTCAGAGGCCAATATTTTTGCAAGTTGGGTTTTGCCAACTCCTGTTTGTCCAAGAAAAATAAAAGAACCAATCGGTTTGTCAGGAGATTTAAGACCTGCTCGATTTCTTTGGATAGCTTTAACAACTTTTTCAATAGCCTCCTTTTGCCCGATAAGTTTTTCACCTATAACTTGGGATAGTTTGGAGAGCTTGTTTTTTTCAGATTTTACAATTTTATTTACGGGAATGTTTGTCATCATTGATACCACATCAGCAATATCATTTTCATTTACAGAAACCCGATTTAATTTTGAATCTTCTTGCCAACGTTCCTGAGCTTCAATCAAAGAACGCTCGACNCGTTTTTCATCATCCCGTAACTTGGCTGCTTCCTCATATTTTTGTTTTTTGACGACAGAATTTTTAAGATCGCGAACTTCATCAAGTTGAGCTTCTAAATCAACGACCTCTTGGGGGACACTCATATTGTTGATGTGAACTCGAGAACCTGCTTCGTCTAAAGCATCAATAGCTTTGTCTGGAAGAAAGCGATTTGACATATAGCGATCGGTTAGTTCAACACAAGCTTTGAGAGCTTCATGGGTATAATTTACATTGTGATGATTCTCGTACCTTTCTTTGATATTCACCAAAATTTCAAGTGTTTCTTCTGGATTGGTTTGTTCTACCAATACTTTTTGAAATCGTCTTTCAAGAGCGCCGTCTTTTTCAATATGTTGACGGTATTCATCTAATGTAGTCGCACCAATACATTGGATTTCTCCTCTGGCTAAAGCGGGTTTGAACATGTTAGAAGCATCGAGACTTCCTGTAGCTCCACCGGCACCAACTATGGTATGAATTTCATCGATNAAAAGAATGATATCATCATTTTTTTCTAACTCATTCATTACNGCTTTCATGCGTTCTTCGAACTGTCCTCTGTATTTTGTTCCTGCTACAAGACTAGCTAGGTCTAGAGTAATTACTCTTTTGTTATACAAAACACGAGACACTCTTTTTTGAACAATTCTTAAAGCCAAGCCTTCTGCTATAGCGGACTTACCAACACCAGGCTCCCCAATGAGGAGGGGGTTATTCTTTTTTCTTCTACTTAAAATTTGTGAAACGCGTTCAATTTCTTTTTCTCTCCCNACGACAGGGTCTAGTTTTTCTTGTTCTGCAAGGGCAGTTACGTCCCTTCCAAAATTGTCTAATACAGGAGTTTTAGTTTTTTTGGATCCTTTAGAATCAGAAGTAGGAATAAAAGGATTCTCTTTGCCATCTCCTTCATTTTCTTTTTCATCTGAAAAGGAGGCAGAGGAGGGAAGTTCATCATAGTTGTCAGCATCATTAGTCAGCATGAGCTTGAATTGTTCTTTGACAATATCGTAATCAATATTTAGTTTGGAGAGTAGTTTTGTGGTAGGGTCGTTTTCATTGCGTAAAATACAAAGAAGTAAGTGTACGGTATTGATTAGTTCACTCTGAAAGAGTTTGGCTTCAAGGAAAGTAGTTTTTAAAGCTCTTTCAGCCTGACGAGTTAGGTGTAAATTCTTTTTGTCATTGAGACTTTGGGTATTTTCTAATGTTGCAGGATTGAGAATTTCCACTTTGCGTCTCAATTCTTCTAAGTTTACCTCAATTGCATTCAAAATTGCGATAGCTTTACCTCCTCCATCTCTCAAAATACCAAGCATTAAGTGCTCCGTCCCTATAAAGTTATGTCCCAATCTAAGGGCTTCCTCTTTACTGAAGGCAATCACATCCTTAACGCGCGGTGAAAAATTATCGTCCATAACTTATTTTTTTGGTTTTTAAGTGCAAAAAACACACCATANTTTTATACACAATGCTAATAGACAAAAAAATATCAATATTTCAAAAACTGAGACCTTATTATTTATAACAAATTTACGCCTCAGTTCTGTTAATAATTTTATGAATTCTCCTTCGTTTTGACGTCGTTTTTGTAGACTGTTTACGTATTTTAGCTTTTAATAAATTTAAACTATGAGCGAAGCAGATAAAGTCATCCCGATCAATATCGAGGATGAAATGAAATCAGCCTACATTGATTATTCTATGTCTGTCATTGTGTCACGTGCCTTGCCTGATGTGCGTGACGGACTAAAGCCAGTTCATCGACGTGTGCTTTTCGGCATGCACGAACTGGGAATAAGAGCCAATACTGCACACAAAAAATCAGCCCGTATAGTGGGTGAAGTCCTAGGAAAGTACCACCCTCATGGTGATAGTTCAGTTTATGACACCATGGTACGGATGGCACAGTCTTGGAGTTTACGTTATTTGTTGGTAGATGGTCAAGGAAACTTCGGTTCTGTTGATGGGGATAGCCCAGCAGCCATGAGATATACNGAGGCTCGTATGCGCAAAATATCCGAAGATTTATTGGCTGATATCGATAAGGAGACCGTAGATCTTCAGTTGAATTTTGACGATACGCTCAAAGAACCTACTGTATTACCAACACGGGTACCAAATTTATTAATTAATGGTGCTTCTGGTATTGCCGTTGGGATGGCAACAAATATGCCTCCCCATAACCTAACAGAAGTTGTTGATGGGACCATTCAATACATTGAAAATAATGATATAACCATTGATGAATTAATTCAAACGATCAAAGCACCCGACTTCCCAACAGGAGGTACAATCTATGGCTATGAGGGTGTACGTGAAGCTTTTCAAACAGGAAGAGGTCGTGTAGTTATTCGAGCGAAGGCAAATATTGAAGAGGTCAATGGAAGAGAATGCATCATTGTAACTGAAATACCATACCAAGTTAACAAGGCTGAAATGATTCGAAAAACAGCTGAATTGGTAAATGACAAAAAATTAGAGGGAATAAGTTCCATAAGGGACGAGTCTGACCGAAATGGAATGCGTATCGTGTATGTCTTAAAACGTGATGCAATTCCNAATATCGTATTAAATAAATTATATAAATACACTGCATTACAATCATCATTTAGTGTCAATAACATAGCACTTGTAAATGGGAGACCTCAAATGTTGAATCTCAAAGACATGATTCATTATTTTGTTGAGCATCGACATGATGTTGTAGTGCGAAGAACTAAATACGAACTTAGAAAAGCAGAGGAAAGAGCTCATATACTTGAAGGACTAATCATAGCTTCAGATAATATTGATGAAGTCATTGCGATTATTAGAGGGTCTGAAAATGCTGATGCTGCAAGAGAGAACTTAATCAAACGTTTCGAACTATCTGAAATTCAATCTAAGGCTATAGTTGAAATGCGTTTGCGTCAATTNACAGGTTTAGAGCAAGACAAACTTCGNTCTGAATATGATGCTCTGATGNAAACAATTGCAGATCTTAAAGACATTCTTGATAAAAAGGAACGAAGAATGGAAATCATCAAAACAGAATTGTTAGAAGTTCGCGAAAAGTATGGTGATGAGAGAAGATCTAATATTGAATATGCTGGAGGTGACTTAAGTATAGAGGACATGATTCCTGATGAAAATGTTGTAATTACAATTTCTCACGCAGGTTATATCAAGCGAACCCCTTTGGCGGAATACAAAACTCAAAATAGGGGGGGTGTAGGTCAAAAAGCCTCTACAACTAGAGATGAAGACTTTTTACAAGACCTTTTTGTAGGAACCAATCATCAATACATGCTCTTTTTTACCCAAAAAGGGAAATGTTTTTGGATGCGAGTTTATGAAATCCCTGAGGGATCAAAAACAGCAAAAGGACGTGCGATACAGAATTTGATCAATATTGAACAAGATGATAAAATTCAAGCCTTTATTTGTACACAAGACTTGAAGGATGAAGAATACATCAATAGTCATTATGTCATTATGGCAACCAAAAAAGGGCAGGTTAAAAAGACCTCACTAGAGCAATACTCTAGGCCTAGAGCTAATGGGATCAATGCAATAAGTATTCGTGAAGATGACGAGCTTTTAGAAGCAAAACTAACCAATGGGAATAGTCATGTTATNTTAGCAGTGAAATCAGGGAAAGCTATCCGTTTTGAAGAAAGTAAGACGCGACCCATGGGAAGAGGTGCTTCTGGGGTTCGAGGAATCACTCTAGCAGACGCATCTGATGAAGTTGTTGGAATGGTTTCTGTAAATGATATGGATGCCCATATTTTAGTCGTTTCTGAAAACGGCTACGGAAAACGATCAAGTCTTGAAGATTACCGGATTACTAATAGAGGAGGTAAAGGTGTNAAAACCATCTCNATCACTGATAAAACTGGAAAATTAGTTTCCATCAAAACAGTAAGTGATCAAGATGATCTTATGATTATCAATAANTCTGGAATTGCAATTCGAATGGAAATTGCCTCTCTAAGAGTTATGGGACGAGCAACTCAAGGCGTTCGTTTGATAAACTTAAAAGGAAATGACACTATCGCTGCAGTAGCTAAAGTAATGAAAGATGAAGAGACTATTGAAGATGTAAGCGATCTTGATGTAAATGATGGCACTATAATTGAGTAAATAAAAAAAAACAACCTTTATAATTGAACAATGAAAACACTAATACCCTTATTTTTTATTTTATTTCTGACACTTTCTTATGGTCAGAAGAAAGAGATCAAAAAGGCAGAAAAATTATTTGAAGCAGGAGATGTACAAGGTGCAGTTGCTACTCTTGAATCGAATTCGGCCCTTTTTGATGCAGCCGATGAAAAAGTTTTAAATCAAAAAACTTTTTTAGAAGGTAAAATAGAGCAAGCCAACAAAAACTTTCAAGCTGCTTTTGACAAATTTATGGAATACAAGAGTGCAGTTGGCAGTAATTCTAATCTTGATGCACAATTGGTAACCTTATCTACTGAAATCGTAAATAGCGCTATTGAGGACAATGAGGCAAAAAGTTACAAAGAAGCAGCAAATAAATTGTATATCGCTTACAAGATTAATCCTGAAGTAAACGTTGACTATCTATACTATGCCGCTTCAAGTGCTGTAAACGGCTCTGAATATGATCTAGCTCTGTCATTTTATAATGAGCTCAAAGAAATACGATACGAAGGGATTACCGTAAAATATTTTGCAAAATCTGTTGCAACCGGAGAGGAATCAGAATTTTCTCAAACTGAATATGAACTTTATAAAAAAACAAAAGAGTATTCGGATTTTAGAGAAGAGGCAACCGAATCTAAATTCCCAGAAATTGTAAAAAACATTGCTTTGATTTACGCTGAATTAGGCGACAATGAAAAAGCAATGGATGCTGTAAAAGAAGCTCGAGCTGAGAATCCGAAAGACTTGAACCTAATTTTGACAGAGGCTAATTTATACGTTCAATTGAAAGAGAACGATCGTTTTGAAGTCTTGATGAAAGAGGCAATTGAGCAAGATCCTAATAATGCAACTCTTTATTTTAATCTTGGTGTCGTAAATTCTCAAAATGGAAAAAAGGATGAGGCTAAATCTTATTATGAGAAAACAATTGAGATTGACCCTAACTTTGAGTCTGGATATCTTAATTTGGTTTCACTCATCTTAGACAAAGAATCCTCTATCGTTGAAGAGATGAATGGTTTAGGTAATTCAAAAGCTGATAATGCTCGTTATGATGTATTGAAAATTAGCCGTGAAGATATCTATAGAGAATGTGTACCTATTTTAGAAAAACTAATAGAGGTAAACAAGAATGAGGAAGCTATCAAAACCTTAATGAACATCTATGGAACATTAGGAGATAATGAAGGCTTTATGAAGATGAAGGCTCTTATTGAATAATTTTTCAGGTATAAAGATCAAAACCCTCTTTTAGAGGGTTTTTTTATATTATTTTCTTAATAATTCTCAATTTGTGACTGTGCTGTTGAGTATCAAAATTATAAATTCCTGTTTGGTCGATACGATCTATTCTGACTTTACCATGTGCATGAAGAATATAGTGGTTTTCAAGTAGGAGTCCTACGTGGACAATATTTCCTTCGTGATCATCAAAAAAAGCCAAGTCACCCGCCTCACTTTCATCAATAAAGCTAAGGGTTTCTCCTAAGTTAACCTGCTGAGAAGCATCCCTAGGAATGGCGTATCCNTTAATTCTATACACCATTTGAACTAGTCCNGAGCAATCGATTCCCAAAGGTGTTTTCCCCCCCCATAGATAGGGTGCGTTTAGATATAACGATGCCGTTTTGATGAGATTGGATTTTTTATTTACACCTTTACTTGCAGTGCCTTTATAAGTCTGATTTAAGAATCTAGCAGCAGCTATATTACTTCCCATTACTACAGTAGTCAAAGTTTGGTCATCGGCTTCGATATAATCAACCAATTGTTGGCAGTATTGAGCTCCTGTACCGCTAATTTTTTCAGCTTCTTTTTGAGAAATCTCCTTTATTTGCTTATTGTCAATCCATCCAGTGTAAGAATCCTGTAGGGTGGAGATTTGCATCCAATCTTTTTTTTCGGATGTAATTTTAAAACAATCTCCGTAAAGTAATTGAGAGACCAATTCACTCTTGTGGCTGTTTTCTTCGCGTATTGGTACAATACTTAAATGACAAATGCCGTACTTCAAAATTATATTTTAGAGTGAGTAAATAGNTTCTTGCATACAAAAATAGGAATTTTAAAGCCAGATCGGGTCATCAACTATAAAAATAGCCTAGATGAGAATTAGTTTATGTAGTTTTGANTTAAAAGGTACTTTTTGAAATCACTTTGGAAATTTATCGTTGCACAGCAAGGTCTTCTTTACAAGTCTTTATTGATCTTGTCGAGTTCTATTTGTTTGCTTTATCTATTTCCTCTTGGAGGGCAATTTAAATATGAGTTTCAAAAAGGGCGCTTATGGCAATATCCTAGCTATTACGCTCCTTTTGAATTTTCAATACTAAAGTCAGAGGCAGAAATAGAATCGGATAGAATTGCTGTTTTGAAAAACTTAAAGCCCTATTTCAGGAGTGACATGAACTTGAAGCAAAGTATTTTGGAAAAGTATCCAGAGACTTTCATGATTTATTTTTCAGAGGAATCAAATCCGATTCTTTTGGATAGTCTTTTTCAGTTTGGAGAATCCCTGTTGAATAAAATATATAGATATGGGGTATTTCCCCCCAATTACAAGCACCAGGGCAGCAGAGAGGTGTTATTGATTCAAGGTCAAGAAGAGATTCCCATAACGATAGAGGAAGTTTTTCGACCCGATACTTTATCTAAATATCTTGTCCAAAATGCGCCTGAGGGAATGCTTGAGAAACATATAGAACTTTTTAAAGACCTATTGTTTGAATTAATTACACCTAATATAACGCCAGATACCTTTTTTGATCAACGAGCTCAAGAAGAGGCCTTACAAAACCTTTCGCTTTTCAGAGGCGTAATTGCTGCTGGAGAATTGATAATTACTGAAGGTCAACTTGTTAATGAAAAAGACTTTGAGGTTTTGAGTTCTTTGAGAAACGAATTTTCATTGCGACAAGGGGATCAAAGTTTGGTTTGGGTAGTTGTTGGATATTCCATTCTTATCCTTTTGACGTTTACACTGTTGTTACTTTTTTTACATGCCTACCGCATGTCTATTTATGAAAACAACAGAAAGCTAACTTTCATCTTCTTTAATATTGTCATTATTATAATAGCAGTAACACTCGTTATTAATTACGATACTACTTATGTATTTGCTGTACCCATTTGTATTTTGCCTTTAATTGTAAAAGCTTTTTTTGATGCCCGTTTAGGACTGTTTACTCATGTCCTGACTGTATTGTTAATCGGATTTATTGTACCCAATAGTTTTGAATATGTCTTTATTCAGATTATGGCTGGAATCATAACGATACAAACTATTGCCCAGCTTTATCGAAGAGCGAATCTGTTTATTTCAGTTGGACAGATTGTGTTGGTATATCTGATTGGATATTTGNCTTTTACGACAATACAAGAAGGTAGTTTAGCACGTATTGATTTCACTCCATTGGGAATGTTCTTGCTTAATGGTTTGCTAATGCTTTTTGTTCAGCCATTAATTTATATAAATGAAAAAGTNTTTGGATTGGTTTCAGATGTTTCCCTTTTAGAATTATCTGACACCAATTCTACCCTTTTAAAAATGCTTTCAGAAAAAGCACCAGGGACTTTTCATCATTCGTTGCAAGTGGCCAATTTAGCAGAGGCTGCTGCAAATGAAATAGGAGCCAATGCCTTACTTGTAAGAGTAGGAGGGTTGTATCACGACATAGGTAAGTTAGAAAACGCAAATTATTTTTCTGAAAATCAGATGGGTACCTTTTCTCCTCACGAAGAACTTTCACCTAAACAAAGCGCAGAGATCATCATAGCACATGTTAGAAGAGGAATAGCAATAGCTCAGAAAAATAAACTCCCAGATAGAATTGTTGATTTTATTCGGACACACCACGGAACATCATCTGTTTATTATTTTTACAAAAAACAATTGGAAATTGATCCAGAAACATCAGAAACTGATTTTCAGTATCCTGGGCCCAAACCATTTTCAAAAGANACGGCAATTTTAATGATGGCTGATGCNGTTGAGGCCGCTTCAAAAAGCCTTAAGAATCCTAATATCAATCAATTAGAGGATTTTATTAGTGGTATTGTTGACGGAAAAATGAAGGCCCTGCAGTTCAATAATTCCAATATTACTTTTTCTGAAATTGAATCTGTTAAGAAGGTATTTTTNAAAAAATTAATTAATGTTTATCAGCTCAGAATTGAGTACCCTAAATAAACTCAAAAAAGATTGCATTCTTTTTATCTAAGGTGTATTTTTGTGCACTTTGTTTCGGGAGAGGTGCCAGAGTGGTAATGGAGCAGATTGCTAATCTGTCGACGGGTAACCGTCGCCAGGGTTCGAATCCCTGTCTCTCCGCTCTACAGTCCTGAAAGCCTAGTGTTTTCGGGACTTCTTTTTTTCAGTTGCCTGCAGAGTTGCCTTTTCTATTTCTAACAACACCGATTTTCACTATTCAAATTTAGTCGTTTTTTTATTGAGTATCTTTGAGTATTCAAATAAAATTCATTCCAATTCACAGTATTTAATAACCAGCAAGGGCATGGACCACCTTAATCTATGTTATTGCATAAACTTAAGAGAATGAATTTATCAAAAGATTACGCAGACTTCATCCAGCAATTTCAATGGAACTACTTCGCAACTTGTAGAACTCCTTACAGGATTCA
>JGI26088J50261_1000037_pt1 | contig 83531 bp, 88 predicted proteins | sample SaaInl1SG_22_DNA_FD_50261 | JGI IMG/M metagenome (IMG submission 50261)
TGTTGGTCAAGGTGATTTGGTTGTACTCATCAATAACCTCGGCGGCGTTTCTAGTCTTGAAATGAGTATTATTAGTAACGAAATTTTCTCCTCATCGTTGAACCAAAGATTATCTTGGGTAATAGGCCCTTCTTGTCTAATGACCTCGTTGGATATGAAAGGATTTTCAATCACAGTTTGTCCAGTCACTGACGAGGAATTGCGATATTTGACCACCCCAGTCGAGCCATGGTCTTGGCCTGGATGCAATTCGATCACTGCACCACAGATTGTTGAAATGCCTGATGGGTTACGTCCAGAACCACCTGTGCCATCTGCGCATCCAGCAACTAAAGATTTGATACTGGGTTGCTGTGAAGTCCTAATAGATTGTGAGCGCGAGTTGAACACCCTGGATGCGTTTTCAGGCGACGGAGATACTGGGTCAACGTTGGCAAGCGCTGCTCGATCCCTTATTTCGAAGCTGGATGAACTTCCGCTAGCGGACCATACCCAACTTTTTAGAGCGATGGGTCAGGAGCTCAGTCAAACGATGGGTGGTTCATCTGGTGTTCTGTTAGCTATTTTCTTTGCAGCTGCAGGGGATTCCTCATCGAGCGGCTCTGACATCCCGAATTCCCTACTTGATGGATTAAAGAGGATGAAGGAAATTGGCGGCGCCGAATTGGGAGATAGATCAATGGTCGATGCGTTAGAGCCGGCGCTGAACGCTTTTGCTCGAGCAGAAAATCCAGCGATGGCCTCTCGGAAAGGGGCAGAGGAAACAGCGAATATGCTAAGTGCTAGAGTCGGTCGTGCTACATATTTGTCGGCAGATCAGTTGCAAGGCAACAAAGATCCTGGTGCAGAGGCAGTCGCAAAGCTGTTTGAGTATTTGGTTGGGCGTGGTGGCTCTTAGAAGTAGAGCTTAGAGCTAACTATCAACTATCCCATTCATGGGTTAAAGCGAGAAATGGTGGCTATGGGTGGACTTGAACCACCGACCCCAGCATTATGAGTGCTGTGCTCTAACCAGCTGAGCTACATAGCCATTGTGAAGAGGCGCGAAAGATACTGAAGTTTCGGGCCCCTGTCAAAAGTTAGACGTTGAAGCGGAAATGAACCACATCACCGTCTTTGACGATGTATTCCTTGCCCTCCAAGCGCCATTTGCCTGCGTCTTTTGCCGCTTGCTCGCCACCTAATCCGACATAGTCATCAAACCCAATAACTTCGGCCCGAATAAAGCCCTTTTCAAAGTCGGTGTGGATTTTGCCGGCCGCTTGTGGCGCTGTCGCACCTACTGGTACCGTCCAGGCGCGTACTTCTTTGACGCCAGCCGTGAAGTAGGTCTGCAGTCCCAACAAACCATAGCCTGCGCGGATAACGCGGTCGAGGCCTGGTTCAGCCAGTCCCAGCTCTTCCAAAAATTCCGCTTTTTCATCGTCTTCTAACTCGGCAATCTCCGCTTCAATCTTGTTACAGATAGGAACCACCTGCGCTCCCTCTTGTGCGGCTATGGTTTCCACTGTTTTCAACCACGGATTGTTTTCAAAGCCGTCTTCGGCCACGTTGGCGATATATAGGGTTGGCTTAATAGTGAGTAAGTGCAGTGTCTTTACTGTGATTTGTTCGTCTTGTGTGAACTCGACCGATCGAGCGGGCATGCCTTGATTGAGAGCGGGAAGCAGTNTTTCAGCGACAGCAAGCAAAGCCTTGGCGTCTTTGTCGCCGCCTTTCGCCTGTTTTTGCGCTTTTAGCATTTGTTTTTCGACGGTCTCGAGATCAGCGAGGGCGAGTTCGGTATTGATGATCTCAATATCGGATGCCGGATCGACCTTGCCCGCGACATGCACAATATTGTCGTCATCAAAGCAACGAACAACGTGGGCAATGGCATCGGTCTCACGAATATTTGCCAAGAACTGATTGCCAAGCCCCTCACCCTTGCTTGCACCGGCCACAAGCCCGGCGATATCAACGAATTCCATGGTGGTGGGGACCACGCGTTCTGGCGTCACGATGGTGGCCAGTTGATCTAAGCGCGGGTCAGGAATGGGCACCACGCCAGCATTGGGTTCGATTGTACAAAATGGGAAATTTTGTGCTTCGATCCCCGCTTTCGTCAGGGCATTAAACAGCGTTGATTTACCGACGTTTGGCAGTCCAACAATGCCACATTTAAAACCCATGTTCTCTCCTTAACGTTGGTGAAGGGTGCCCATGGCACGATCCCAGTCACCAGTCACAATCTCTTTGAAGTACGCAAGCGTTTCATCAATCGCTTCGTCAATCTGTTGTCGATCCGCAGTCTGAGGCTTCCCGAGCACATAGCCAAGTACGCGGTCTTTGTGGCCTGGATGTCCAATACCAACTCGAATCCTGCCGTAATCTGGCCCGAAGACACGATGCAAATCACGGAGTCCGTTATGTCCTCCGTGACCTCCTCCACGCTTGAGCCGAATTTGCCCGGGCTCGATGTCGAGCTCATCGTGGACAATCAAAATCGCACTGGGTTCGATCTTATAAAACTGCGCCATTGCCAGCGCGGCCTGACCTGAACGATTCATGAACGTGGTGGGCTTTAGTAAATGCAAGCTCAGACCATCGAAATTGGCTTTCGCGGTCATGCCGAAGAATTTCGATTCTGTTACGAAGTTTGTACTGAGGCGAGACGCGAGAGCGTCCAACAACCAAAACCCGGCATTGTGCCGGGTTTCAGCGTAATCAGCCCCGGGGTTTCCGAGGCCAATGATCAGACGGAAGCCGTTCACTCGGTCTTGCCGGACTCACCTTCTGCGTCAGTTTCATTGTCGGTGCTGGCCCCTTTGGCTTTGTGGATGCTGACCAATGGCAGATCCGAGCCGTGGGACAGCGCAACAAAAGTCACGCCCTTGGGTGCCTTGAGATCCGACAAATGAACGACCGTGTCCAATTCGGCATCAATCAAATCGACTTCGATGAACTCTGGCAGATCCTTCGGTGAGCAACTAACTTCCACTTCAACTGCATCGTGGTGGACGACACCACCCTGAAGCTTGACGCCCTTGCACTTGGCTTCATTAGTGAAGTGCAGTGGGACATGGACCTTCAGNACTGTATCGGCTGTTGCTCGTTGGAAATCAGCATGCAACACGACCGGCCGTGCTGGATGNCGCTGCAACGCCTTCAGGATCACAGGCTGCTCTTTTCCATCGACACTCAATGTAATAACAGAAGCGTAAAATGCTTCTTCTTCAAGGGCACGGGTCAGATCTTTATGAGCCAGCTGAATCGACTGAGGGGCTGCTCCTCCACCGTAAACCACGGCAGGAACTAAACCTTCTAATCGACGCAGGCGGCGGCTCGAACCTTTCCCTGCTTCTTCGCGCGTAGACGCGTTTAAGCGGTAGTCAGACATTTCTCTCTCCTAGTCTGTTTTGCTTTGTTTCGACCAACAAAGCATCAAAAGCACCTTGGTGCTGTCCTCAGTTAACGAAACATCGCACTGATGGATTCTTCGTTGCTGACGCGCCTTACGGCTTCGCCAAGCAGCTCCGCGATTGTGATGATCCGAACGCGTCCGGTCTTCATGATTTCCGCGGGGANGGGGATACTATCAGTCACCACCAATTCGTCAAGCGCGCTGTCTTTCAGGTTTTCCAGCGCACGTCCAGACAATACGGCATGTGTACAGTAGGCTACGACGGATTTCGCGCCCTGATCTTTGAGGGCCTTCGCAGCGTTGCAAAGCGTACCGGCTGTATCAACGATGTCGTCGACGATTAGGCAAGTCCGTCCGTCCACTTCGCCAATGATATTCATCACTTCCGCTTGGTTGGCTGCAGGGCGACGTTTGTCAATGATGGCGAGATCTGAATCGAGTTGTTTGGCCATGGCCCGCGCTCGGACCACGCCGCCGATATCTGGCGAAACAACCACTGCATCTTTCGGCTGATTGCGCTGAATGTCATCGAGCATTACCGGAGTTGCATAGATATTGTCGACCGCCACATCGAAGAATCCTTGGATCTGGTCGGCATGCAAATCAACCGTCAGCACACGATCAATACCTACGCCAACCATGATGTCGGCAACGACTTTTGCAGTGATTGGCACCCGCGCTGAGCGTGGACGGCGNTCTTGTCGAGCGTAACCAAAGTAGGGAACAACGGCGGTGATACGAGACGCGGATGCACGTCGAAGTGCGTCGCAAACTACGATCAGCTCCATCAAGTTGTCGTTGGTAGGCGCACAGGTAGACTGCAGGACAAAAACGTCCTCACCGCGCACATTTTCATGGATCTCGACGGCGATCTCACCATCTGAGAAACGTCCAACGCTGGCGTTGCCTAGTGGCACCGCGAGGTATTCGGACACTTTTTTTGATAACTCAGGTGTGGCATTACCGGAGAACAGCATCAGTTGGGCCACAAGCGACTCCTTGGCAACGATTGTGCGAATCGGAAATGGCTGGGGTGGTAGGATTCGAACCTACGGATGGCGGGATCAAAACCCGCTGCCTTAACCACTTGGCCACACCCCAGTTACGCGTTTGCGCNGCCAGTATACAACATTGAACGGTTGCTTAAGAGCGTCTGCTTAACTGTTGCCTGGACCGTCACGCGCGATAGTGCATCATGGTCAGACAGATCTGGATCGACGACGAAAACACAGGCGCCGGTTCCAGTCAGTTTTGGCTCTCCAAACGCTTTGAGTTCCCTCATCAACCAATCAATTTCGGGATGAAGTTCTCTCACAAGCGTTTCGCAATCGTTGCCAGTTGTATCCAACTGCGAGGCGCGGATTCTGCAAGAGGGGGTATCCCTTGTCAACTTTGGATGTTGAAAGATCGATGCCGTGGACACGTGAACATTGGGGTAGGCGAGCAAAATTTGCGTCCCCGGCCAATGCTCTGCTTCACAACATTCACCGATTCCTGACGCAAAACAACTTTCGCCGAATATAAACACCGGCACATCCGCGCCGAGCGTTGCGCCCAAACGCATCAACTCTGTTTGCGAGTGGCTCAATTGCCAAAGAGCATTTAGCGTCACAAGCGTAGTGGCTGCATCGGACGATCCACCACCAAGGCCCGCACCGGAGGGTAGGTGCTTTTCGATCCAAACATCAACACCGCACGAAGCGGTTTGCCTTAATATGGCCGCAGCTTTGACGATGAGATTTTCATTGCCCAGCTGCATGGGGTCATTGAGAAGGCGGACCTCACTGTGATCGGCCAATCTAAAATGCAACCAATCGCACCATTGCACAAATTGGAAGCCGGTCTCGATGCGATGGTAGCCATCAGGACGTCGCCCGATGATGTGCAGAAACCGGTTGATCTTGGCTGGAGCGGGGACAGCGATCCCACCTGGGAGCTGCTCCGAAGGCCGTGTTATTGGATTGCGGTCTGCCACTCAGTGCTTGCCCAACGGATCTCGAGATCGCCTTGTGTCGCTGTCAAGCGGCGTGGAACTTCATACCGATTTGCACCCGATTCAATCGCGATGGTGCCGCTGTAAGTTAACTGCCAACCAGCTTGCGCGAGTTCAGTAATGCGACCATCTCCATCCTTATTGACGGCTTGTAAGGCCAAATTAGGAGCATCCAAACCACGGACCCAGTACCTTAACGCAGTTACCGGCAGCTTGATTTTCAGAACATCGGCAATCAGCGCATCGGCACTGTCCGCTCGGTACTCCGCATCATTGGTCACGAGGCTGGCTTCATTTGCTGCAATCGTTAATCGTGCAACCACAGCACCTGTCGGTGAGAGTATGTCCAGCCGATCCCCGGTAGCGTTGGTTACCCAGCGAACAGCACCAGATTCTGAGCCCTCTTGCGTGGTCACTGAAAACTTAGCCGTCATGTCCCATTGGGTTAATTGCTCAGCCGGCAGGAATGTTAAAATTTCCGAATCTGAATCGGAGGACCAGGGCAGCNTTGAGCATCCACCGATGGCGAGGATGCATCCAAAGAGTAAAATTAAGCGTGTCACGTGTCGGTTAACCGTTGAATTGTCGTGCGAATCTTGTCACTTTCCGGGTTCGATTCATAGCCTTCCTGCCAAATCTGCATCGCTTCCTTGCGTCGTCCAAGCATCCACAACGCCTCGCCATAGTGCGCAGCGATCTCATGATCTTTGACGATACTCCAAGCCTGCTCGAGGTAGCCAATCGCTTCTTCGATACGCCCAAGTTTGTAAAGGACCCAGCCCATGGAATCGAGAATGGCTGCTGAATCTGGTTTCTTCTCGAGCGCTTTTGTAATGAGCTCGAGCGCTTCTACAAAGCGATCAGTTCGGTCAGCCAGTGTGTAGCCAAGCGCGTTAAGGGTGTCCGGATCCTCAGGATTTTGGGCCAGAATCGTTCGGAGATCCGCCTCAGCTGCCGCGATGTCACCGATGCTTTCGAAAGCCAGCGCACGGGTGTAAAGCAGTTGTCGATCGGTCGGTTGATCGCCGAGCGCTTCGGTCAATATCGGGATCGCATTTTCCGCATCACCCTGCGATGTTTGAAACTGTGCTTCTGCGAGCAGCAACTGCTGCCGGAAAGGTTCAAAGAGTAGGCGGGCTTCAGCAAACCAACGGTGCGCTTGTTCGGTTTGCTCGGTTAAGACAGCCAGTTTGGCTAACTGTTTCCGTGCCTCAACGATCAACTCGCCTTGGTCGACGCGGAGAAATCGCTCGATTGCCAATTGATGGGATTCCTGAGTCACAGCGATCTCACCGAGATGATAATAGGCATTTGCTCTGAACCGTTCATGGGCCAGCAGACTTTTCAAATGAGCTTCCGCTTCTGTGAGCTCTTCGGTTTGCATCAATAACAAGGCTAACATCAGTACATCTTGATGCCGGTTGGGGTCCAATTCGATGGTCCGGGTCAGCAGTTCCCGAGCTTGGTCGGATTGCCCCTCCGATCCGAGCCATCGAGCCAACTGCGAGAGGGAGGCTGGATCATTCAGATGATCTGCATACCGCTGCAGTTGATCAATCGCCTGCTGTCGATCGGGAAGTCGTAACTGTGCGTTGTAAAGAGCCACTTCCGAGCGCAGTCCATAGCGGTCAATCCAAAGCGCAAGCCAGTCACTTCCAGAATCGGATTGTTCACGATTTTTCAGTTCGGAAACGACGATGGCTAATGAGTCGTTGCCATGGCGCGCGGCCACTCGAGCCAAGAGGGCCGCAAGCGATGTTTGCTGTGTGGGTTCCAAGCCTCCCCAGAAACTGGCGAGCCAGTGTCCCTGGTAGTCCGGGTCTAAACGAAAAACCGTATCAAGCTCTTGCTCTGCATTGGCGATTTGACCGGTTTCAATGGCCGCAATAAATGATGCTTCATGCACTGAAATGTCATCTGGCGCCAATCTCATCCATCGTGCAAGCGCCTCTTGGCTCTGTTGTACGGAACCCAGCTGCCTTGCGAGAAAGGCTGCCCGTTGCGCAACTTCGGGTCGGGTGGATTGGTTCGCAGCACGTAAGTACAGATTAAGCGCACGTTCTGGTTGATTGTCGTTGAGTAACTCTTCGGCCAAGAGAATTTTGCCGGCGACACTTGGCGGCGGTGTAGGTTGGACGACAGTGTGCTCGTCAGCAAGATTGGCCAACTTGATTCGTGACTCGGTTGGTTGGCAGGCGACAAGAAGCAGACAGACCCAGATGGCGCAAGCTCTGTTACAATCCCGCCACTGTCTAAACATGGATTTCATCACTTCCTGAATGGCTCTTTTAGCTCTTGGACTCAACCATACCACGGCACCGGTCGATCTGCGTGAGCAGGTTGCGTTTGATGCCGCCCGTTTGCCGGAGGCGCTCAAGCATCTCACAACCGAATTTGCAGGGATTCGGGAAAGTGCGATTTTATCGACGTGTAATCGTACTGAGGTCTTCTTAGCCGTTGATGGCGTCACTGAGCCGGATGTCGTCTCTTGGTTGGCGCAGTTTCATGGTGTGGACGCTGCTACCTTGGCACCCCATGTCTACCGTTTTCACGATCTTCGCGCAGCACAGCACATGATGCGGGTTGCCGCTGGTTTGGACTCCTTGGTGCTTGGCGAGCCGCAAATCATGGGACAGTTCAAAGAAGCGATGCGTCAAGCGCGTGATGCCCGAGCGACAGGTTCCGAATTGGAGCAGGCGTTTGCCAAAGTGCTCACAGTGGCGAAGCGAATCCGTACCGAGACCGCAATCGGTCGGAATCCAGTCTCTGTGGCGTTTGCTGCAGTGACGTTAGCGGGGCGAATTTTTTCAGACTTACGAAGCTGTCATGTTGTGTTGGTGGGTGCCGGGGAGACTATTCAATTGGTGGCAGAACATCTCGCCGGCCAGGGCGTTCATGGAATTGATGTGGTGAATCGGACACTGGCAAATGCTGAGACCTTGGCTGCGGCTGTGGATGGGCGCGCATGGCCCTTGGATGCGCTTGCCGACCGGATCGCCACGGCAGATATTGTGATTGCCTCAACCGGATCACCAGTACCGGTGTTGGGCAAGGGCATGGTGGAGCGCGCACAAAAAATGCGTCGGCAAAAACCGATGTTCATGGTCGACTTGGCTGTTCCTCGAGATGTCGAACCGGAGGTCAGTGAGCTGGATTCTGTGTATCTGTATTCGGTGGATGACCTCAACGCAGTGGTAGAGGAGGGGCTTGAGCAGCGCCAAGAGGCTGCCCGGCATGCCGAGCAGCTTATCGCTGATGCGCTGGATGATTGGCAACGAGAGATTCGTGGATACCGAGCGGTTGATACTATTCGTGCCTTGAGGGAATCCAGTCAGTCACTCAGCGACGCAGAGCTTGCCCGTGCTTTAAAAGCACTGGAGGGTGGCCGTTCCGCGGAAGAAGTGTTGGCACAATTGTCGCGCAACCTGACTAATAAACTGTTGCATGCACCNACGGTGGCGCTGCGCAGTGCCGCCGAGCAAGGCGATTTGTCGCTGATTGAGGCGGCTAACCGGTTGTTTGATGTGTCAGAAAGCGCTGACGACGAGGAGTCAACATGAAGCCCTCTTTGGTCGCTCGCTTGGAGCAACTCGTCGATCGGCANGAGGAATTGTCAGCCTTATTGTCTGATCCTGAGGTCATTAGTGATCAGGCACGTTTTGTTGCGTTTTCGCAGGAATACAGCGAGATCGGTCCCGTAGTTTCCCTGGTGAAACGATTCCAGTCGTTGCAGCAGGATCTGCATGAACTCACCGAATACACGCATGGTGAGGATCGCGAGATGCGTGAGTTGGCTGAAGCGGAGATTCCGGATGTACGCGATGCGCTCGCACAGGTAGAGGCGGACTTGCAATTGGCCTTGGTGCCGAAGGACCCCGCGGATGCACGCAATGCGTTCGTTGAAATTCGCGCCGGCACCGGCGGTGATGAGGCTGCCTTGTTTGCCGGTGATTTACTCCGGATGTACCTCCGATTTTGTGAACAGCGGGGTTGGCGAACCGAAGTGGTCTCCGAGTCGCGCGCCGAGTTGGGTGGTTTCAAAGAGGTGGTCATTCGCATCGCCGGCGATCGCGTCTACGGACAATTAAAGTTCGAATCTGGTGCACACCGTGTGCAACGGGTTCCGGCCACTGAGTCGCAAGGCCGCATCCATACCTCCGCTTGCACTGTNGCTGTACTGGCTGAATCCGATCCGCGTGCTGAAACCACGATCGATACAAAGGATTTGCGCATTGACACCTTCCGAGCCAGTGGTGCAGGTGGGCAGCACGTGAACAAAACCGATTCTGCGATCCGGATCACGCACCTTCCCACGGGCGTTGTCGTTGAGTGCCAAGATGAACGATCACAGCACAAGAACAAAGCGCGTGCACTGAGTTTGCTGCAGGCCAAGTTGGAGGATGCAGCGCGCCAAGAGGAAGCTGCAGCAGAGGCTAGTGAGCGGAAATCTTTGGTTGGCTCTGGTGATCGCTCTGAGCGAATCCGCACCTATAATTTTCCGCAAGGTCGNGTTACTGATCACCGCATCAATCTCACCCTGTACCGTCTGGACGAGATGATGGAGGGTGCCTGCGAAATGGTGATCGAACCCTTAGTGTCCGAACATCAAGCGGAGTTGCTGTCTAAGCTTGAAACGGCATGAAGATCGATGCCCTCTGGCGTGACCCGCGTATACAGGCGGCAGGGTGGACCCCGAGTGAGTGGAATCAGGTGCTTGAGTCGGCCGTCAATGTGTCTCGTCTGGACCGCATTCGCGAACCGGAGCGCATACTTTCCGAGATCGAAATCAGTGCAATTTTTACACTGGCGGAAAGGGCCAGTCAGGGTGAGCCGCTCGGATACATTTTGGAGCATGCCCATTTCGACGGGTTGTTACTCAGCGTTTCACCGGATGTTTTGATTCCACGACCTGATACTGAAGTTCTGCTGCAAGCCGCGCTTCAGTGCGTCGCTGTGGATGTTCCAGGTCATTTATTGGATGTGTGCACAGGCTCTGGTGCACTCGCCTTGGCCTTTAAAACGCATCACCCGAGCTGGCGCGTTGTAGGTTCCGATATCGCACCCGAGGCCATCGCTGTGGCACGACGCAATGGCGATCGTTTGGGGGTATCCGTCGAATGGGTGGTAACCGATTTGTGTGATGGCCTCGGCCAGTTCGATGTGATCATAGCCAATCCCCCGTACATAGCCATTGACGATACGCGTGTCGAATTCTCAGTTAGCACTTACGAGCCCGCATTGGCCTTGTTTGCCGACAATGAGGGATTGGCCGTGATCGAGCGATTGCTCAAAGAGGCGCGGTCGCATCTGCGTCCAGAAGGCCGCCTGCTGATTGAACATGGTCCTGAGCAGCATGGACGAATCGCTTCAGCGGCGCGTAAACTNGGGTGGCTCGAGATCGAGTGCCGGCCTGATTTGGCTGGGCGCGATCGAGTCACAACCATGAGGTTCTCTTAATGCATGCCATGACTGATGACGAACTACTGCATTATGCGCGGCAAATCCTCTTGAGTGAGGTCGATGTTCTAGGCCAAGAGCAGCTGCGAAAGGCGCATGTGTTGGTCATGGGATTGGGCGGATTAGGGAGTCCGTTGGCACTGTATTTGGCGGCTGCAGGAGTCGGGCGCATGACCTTGGTGGACGGTGATCGTGTCGATGCGACCAATCTGCACCGTCAAATCATCCACAGCCAAGACACCTTGGGCGAGCTGAAAGTGGAATCGGCGCGCGCCCGGATTGCGTCACTCAATCCATGGGTGCAGGTTGAGACCCTGGCAGTGGATGCGGATGCAAACAATCTGGACTCAGTGCTGTCGTCTGTGGAAGTGTTGGCTGATTGCACTGACCGGTTCGCCACGCGATTTCTCGCTAATCGACTGGCCTTGCGCTACAAAATCCCCTTGGTGTCCGCGGCCGCATTGGGTTTAGAGGGGCAGATCACCACCATCGATCCGCGTCTCGCTGCCAATCCGTGCTACGCCTGTTTGATTCCGGATGTGCCTGAAGTGGAGGCGACCTGTGCTGAAACCGGTGTGTTAGGGCCGGTGGTCGGTTTATTGGGCACCATGCAGGCTATCGAGGTGATCGGTGTCTTATTGGGATGGCCGGACCGGTTGGTGGGACGGCTTTCGCGTTTTTCTGCCAAACAGATGCAGTGGCAGTCCTATCGTTACCGAAAGGACCCCCAATGTGCAGTCTGTGGATCAACTACTCAGCTTTGATGCCAAAATGGAATTGACGGCTTGAGGATTGGCTTTGCCGCCTGACTTCTTCATCACCTGACCGACAAAAAAACCAATCATTTTTCCGCGCTTGTCCTCAGCTGCCTCACGGTAATTGGCAACCTGTTCTGGGTTCTCTGCCAAGACCTCATCGACAACTGCTTCGATTGCGCCGGTGTCGGTGACTTGCACCAGACCCCGCTGGCTGATGATGTCATCGACTTGACCCTCTTCCAGCATCAGTGCCTCAAAGACCGTTTTTGCGGTTTTTGAATTCAGTGTGCCATCGGTTAATCGCATGATCAGGACCGCCAGATCCGATGCATTTACTGGGAACTCTGTGATGTTGCGTGATGATTGATTGAGCTCCGCCAATACACTGCCCATCACCCAGTTGGCTGCCAATTTCCCTTCACCTGATTCGATAGCCACTTGGGAAAAGTAGTCGGCGACGTCGCGATCGGCGACCAGCACGCTGGCATCGTATTCGGTGATCCCAAACTCGGCGATATAGCGATTTTTTCGCGCTGCTGGTAACTCGGGCAGACTGGCCCGACAGGCCTCGACAAAGGTCTCATCAAGAACTACCGGCAGCAGATCTGGGTCGGGGAAATAGCGGTAGTCATTGGCTTCTTCTTTGGAGCGCATCGATCGCGTTTCATCGCGATCGGGATCGTAGAGCCGTGTCTCTTGCACAATGCGGCCGCCATCCTCGAGGATCTCCGCTTGCCTGTTGATCTCGGAGTTGATGGCCTTTTCGACAAAGCGGAACGAGTTGACGTTCTTGATTTCCGTCCGCGTTCCCAGAGTGGTGCTGCCTTTGGGTCGCAACGAGACGTTGCAATCGCAGCGCATGGATCCCTCGGCCATGTTGCCATCTGAGATTTCCAGGTAGCGAATCAACGAGTGGATGACGCGCAAATAGGCGACCGCCTCCTTTGCTGAGCGAAGCTCTGGTTCAGAGACGATTTCAAGTAGCGGGGTGCCGGCCCGGTTGAGGTCGACACCGGTTTGCCCCTCAAAAGCATCATGGATACTTTTGCCGGCATCCTCTTCCAGGTGCGCGCGGGTCACATTGATGATTTTCTCAGAGCCATCCTCCAGTGTGATGGTGACTTGGCCTCGACCAACGATCGGTGCCTCGAACTGACTGATCTGATAGCCCTTTGGCAAATCTGGGTAAAAATAGTTTTTTCGATCGAAGACCGAGCGTTTGCCGATCTCTGCATCGATGGCAAGGCCAAATTTGACGGCCATTTCAAACGCGCGAGCGTTTGGTGTTGGCAGTACGCCGGGCATCGCCAAATCGACTAATGACGCCTGAGTGTTAGGCTCTTGCCCGAATTGTGTCGATGACCCTGAAAACATTTTCGACTCGGTGGCTAATTGTACGTGCACTTCGAGTCCAATGACTGCTTCATACATGCGCAAAACCCTCCGGATGTTGACGGTGCCAGTCTGATACGGATTGCAATTGATGTGCTGCATTCAAAATCCGCGCTTCGGAAAAGGCTGGCCCAGTGAGCTGATAACCCACGGGTAGGCCATCGAGGAATCCGGCTTGGAATGATCCACCGGGGAGCCCAGCGAGGTTGGTCGCTACGGTATAAATGTCCTCGAGATACATAGCCACTGGATCATCAGACTTGGCTCCAATCGAGAAGGCTGCCGACGGAGTGGTTGGACTTAAAATGAGGTCGCAGTGTGCAAAGGCCTGTTTGAAATCGTTTTGGATCAGTCGCCGAATTTGCTGCGCTTTTTTGTAATAGGCGTCGAAGTACCCTTCGCTTAGAGCATAGGTGCCAATCAAGATGCGGCGCTTGACCTCGAACCCAAATCCCTCAGACCGAGAGCGCTCGTATAGATCCATGAGGTCGACAGGGTTTTCTGCACGGTGTCCATATCGGACGCCATCAAATCGAGACAGATTGGAGCTCGCTTCAGCCGGTGCGATGACGTAATAGGCTGGAATGGCATCGGCCACGTGTGGCAGTTGCACCTCGCGTGTCGTGGCGCCGAGGGATTGATACAGATCGATGACCGATTGAATGCGTGATTGCATCGCTGGATCAAGGCGAGCATCAAAAAATTCTGCAGGAAGGCCAAGCGTGAGGCCTTCCAGGGGTGTCGCCAGAGCAGATCGGTAGTCAGGAACTTCCATCAGGGCACTGGTCGCATCTCTGGCATCGTGTCCGGCAATGACTTGCAAGGCGATGGCCAAGTCTTCGGCTGTCTGTGCGATCAGACCGCCTTGGTCGAGACTCGATGCATAGGCGATCATGCCGAACCGGCTGACCCGCCCATAGGTCGGTTTGAGCCCAGACGTCCCGGTCAGTGCGGCGGGTTGGCGAATCGAGCCGCCGGTGTCGGTCGCAGTTGCAATCGGTGTCAATGCTGCAGCAACAGCGGTCGCTGAACCGCCAGAACTTCCGCCGGGGACTCGGGTCAAATCCCAAGGGTTTTTCACTGGACCGAAATAAGAATTCTCGTTGGATGAGCCCATCGCAAACTCGTCCATATTCAGCTTGCCAAGGGATACCATGCCTGCCGCTTGGCACTGCTGCACCACATGTGCGTCATAGGGCGCGACGAAATTGGCTAGCATTTTTGAACCGCAAGTGGTCAGGGTGTCTTTGGTGCAGAACAAATCCTTGTGTGCAATCGGGATGCCGGTGACTGGCGTGGCTTGACCTTGTGCACGCAGTTGATCGGCTGCTTTGGCTTGCGCAATTGCCTGCTCGCCGGTGACCGTGATAAATGCGTTTAGTTGCGGATTGTGTGCCGCAATGCGTTCGAGATAAGCATGCGTCACTTCAAGACTCGAAACCGTGCTGGATTCGAGAGCCGTTTGCAATTCAGCGAGTGTCAGTTCGGTCAATGCGCTCATTCGACCACCCTAGGCACTAAATACAAGCCGTCTTCAGCGGCTGGCGCCACGGACTGGTATTGCGCGCGATGGTCGCTTTCTGTGACCTGATCCACACGGAGGATTTGGTTTAACTCGAGGGGATGCGCCATCGGCTCAACACCTTCTGTGTTGATGGATTGCATTTGGTCGATCAGACCAAGGATGGCATTGAGTTTGTCGAGTGTTTGTGTGGTTTCGGTGTCAGTCAATCCGAGGCGTGCGAGTTTCGCAACGCGTTGAATGTCCTCAGCAACAAGTGACATAGAGCGGTCTCCGTGGCTTCGATGTCTCGATTGAAAGGCGGACATGCTAGCATAAGGCTAGAGCAATGCGGCGAGCTCAGATAGACTCCACAATTTAATGCGCGCATCTCATAGGATAAAGCACCGATGTTTAAAGCTATTCGCGGTCTGTTTTCTAACGATCTGTCCATCGATTTAGGAACAGCGAACACGCTGATCTACGTGAAAGGCAAGGGAATTGTATTGGACGAGCCGTCTGTCGTAGCGATTCGTACCGTCGGAACGCAGCGCTCAGTCGCTGCAGTCGGTATCGAGGCGAAAAAGATGCTGGGCAGAACGCCGGGCAATATTGTGGCTATTCGTCCACTCAAGGACGGCGTAATTGCAGACTTTCACGTCACTGAGAAAATGTTGCAGCTTTTTATCGGCAAGGTGCACGAGAATTCAATGATCCGCCCGTCCCCTCGGGTTTTAGTCTGTGTGCCGGCGCAATCGACACAAGTCGAACGTCGCGCAATTAAAGAGTCGGCTCTTGGCGCCGGTGCGCGCGAGGTGTTCCTGATCGAGGAACCCATGGCTGCAGCGCTTGGTGCGGAGCTGCCGGTAGATGACGCAAGTGGTTCGATGGTCGTTGACGTGGGTGGCGGTACAACTGAAATTGCCATTATCTCCCTTAATGGAATCGTTTTTTCTGAGTCCGTAAGGGTCGGCGGTGACCGTTTCGACGAAGCCGTTGTTGGTTATGTTCGCCGGCGCTTCGGTACTTTGATCGGTGATTCGACTGCTGAGCGGATCAAGCATGAGATCGGTACTGCTGTGCCGCGTCAAGACGAGATGGAAATCGACGTACGTGGGCGCAATTTGGCTGAGGGCATCCCGAAGCAGTTGACGTTGCGGTCAAACCAAATTCAGGAGGCTCTGTCTGAGCCGTTGGCGCAGATCACTTCAGCGGTAAAAAACGCATTGGAGCAATCGCCACCGGAATTGGCATCTGATATTGCTGAGCGTGGAATCGTTCTCACCGGCGGTGGAGCGCTGCTGAGTGGATTGGATGAGTTGTTATCTGCTGAGACAGGATTGCCGGTGTTAATTGCCGACGACCCTCTGACCTGCGTCGCGCGCGGTGGTGGTAAAGCACTCGAGTTGATCGATCGCGCCTCGTTTAATCTCTTTAACTCCGATTAAGAGTACTCGGCATGCGGCCGCTGTTTTCCCAGACCAGTGTCGCCGCGGTCCGCCTCATGATTGCGGCGACCTTTTCAGTCGCGATCATGGTGGTGGATGTACGCTTTGATGCGCTTCACAGTGTGCGTTTCGGCATTAAGACGTTACTTTGGCCTATCGAACAAATTTCCGCTTTGCCCAGTGTGACCGCCGCACATGTTGGTGATTGGTTGGTAGGGCATTCCCGTTTAGTCGAGCGCCTCGAGTCGCTGTCTCTGGATAATGAGCGTCTGCGGACTGAGCAATTGAAACTACAGACTCTGCGCGCCGAGAATAGCGAGCTTCGGCGCCTGTTGAGTGTGCGTGAGCGGGTCAATGAGCGCCTGTTGCAGGCGCAGATTCAACGCCTTTCAAATGACCCCTTTGTGCACCGAGCAACCATCAACCGAGGTCAATTGGCGGGCGTATCAGTGGGCCAACCGGTGTTGTCCGCCGATGGTTTGGTGGGCCAGGTGGTAATGGTGTATCCGCATGCTTCGGATGTGTTGTTAATGACCGACTCCACGCATCAGTTGCCAGTCCAAGTGACTCGGACTCGGGTCCGCTCCATCGCCATGGGTACTGGCCGTCTTGATCGGCTGGAGTTGCGCAACCTGCCTGATACCGTGGATATTGTAGTGGGTGATTTAATTGAAACCTCAGGTCTCGGCGGGCGCTTTCAGCCAGGAATCCCAGTGGCATACGTGACTGAGGTGATTCGATCCCCAGGGCAACCCTTTGTTCGGGTGGTGGCAGAGCCTGTGGCCCCATTGAGCCGATTGTCGCTGTTGATGGTGGATGTGTCTGAGCGAGGTGGTTTGTGACGTTTTTGGTGACTTGGCTATTGACCATGTTGTTAATCACTGTGCCATTTCCGAGTGCCGCCGCATTACTGTTGCCGCACTGGGGTCTCTTGTTCGTGGTTTGGTGGGCCTTGATGCGCAATTACCGTTTATCGATGACCCTGTTGATGGTGGCGTCGATTCCCATGGATGTGGCTTATGGTACCGCGCTGGGATTGCATGCTCTGATTTTTGCACTGTTGGCTTACTTGCTGACCCTGTTGGGCCCACGAGTGCGGCAGGTGAACTGGTTGCGCCAGTCGGTGGTGGTGTTTTTGGTACTCCTGCTCGCTGCGGCTGCGTCGTATTGGGGACGCACGCTCACTGGGCAGAACCCTGAATTTTTGCTGCTCGTGTTACAAGCATTTTTTACTGCATTGGCCTGGACCCCAGTTCGTTTTGTTTTCGAATGGTTAGCGCATCTCACGGGGGAGCCTGAGGTTCGTACCTCATGATTTTGGCGAGTCAATCGCCGCGCCGTCGTGAACTGCTGTCTCTTGTGTCGTCTGATTTTCGAGTCGTTGTTGCCGATGTGGATGAGTCACTATTACCCGGTGAGGCAGCAGACGTGTATGTCGGACGGCTTGCCGAGCTGAAGGCGCGAACTGTGGCTCATCATGCAGGGCCCAACGAGCCTGTGATCGCAGCCGATACAACAGTTGCGGTAGCGGGGCATATTTTTGAGAAACCCGTCGATGAAGCCGATTTTCTTCGCATGATGCGTGAATTATCTGGGCAGACCCATCAGGTTTTCACGGGTATCTGCGTGATCTGTGCAGACCGCGTGCAGACTCAGGTTGTATGCACCGATGTGTCCTTGCGACACATCACCGAATCTGAACGTATGACCTACTGGGCGACCGGTGAACCGAAAGACAAAGCGGGCGGATATGCGATTCAGGGCTTGGCGGCGCGCTTTGTGACTCGCATTGAGGGATCCTATACCAATGTGGTGGGATTGCCCCTTGTTGAATTAGAGGCTTTGTTGCGCAATGCGTCATGAAATTCTGCTGAACTTCACTCCCTTGGAGACCCGTGTGGCTGTCGTTGAGCAGGGAATGGTGCAGGATATTTTGATCGAGCGTGCGACACATCGTGGTTTGGTCGGCAACGTCTATCTGGGTCAGGTCATCCGTGTCTTACCGGGCATGCAGGCGTGTTTTGTCGACGTTGGCCTGGATCGTAGCGCGTTTCTGCACGCCAAAGACCTTCCGCTCGATGACGATTCGCGGGAACTGCCGATTAACCGCTTGGTAACAGAAGGACAATCGCTCTTAGTGCAGGTGATCAAGGATCCATCTGGTACCAAGGGCGCGCGGCTGACTGCTGAGGTGTCCTTGGCGGCAAGGCATCTGGTGTTGATGCCATTTGCCTCACACATTGGTATCAGTCAGCGCATCGAAGACGACGAAACCCGTGATCACCTCAAGCAACGCGCGCAAGACGCACTGCAACGGCTGGGTATGGACTGTGGCGTCATTGTTCGTACTGCAGGACATGAGGATGGCGAGGAGGATTTTGTCGATGATCTTAGCTATCTGAAACGGGTTTGGGATGGTATTTGTGACGCACAAAGAACCGCCAAGCCACCGGCGTTGCTGTTTGAAGATTTGCCTTTGACACACCGTTTGGTTCGGGATCAGGTCCGTCGCGACACTGAGCGCGTGTTGGTGGACTCAGCTGAAACGTTCACCAAGTTGTCATCGTTTGCCGCGAAGTACATGCCAGAAGTTAGCCCGCTATTGACGCATTACACTGGCGATCGCCCACTGTTTGACTTGTATCAGGTGGAAGTAGAGCTTGAGCGGGCGCTCGGGCGTCAGGTGGAATTGAAATCGGGCGCCTATCTGGTTATTGATCAAACCGAAGCGATGACCACCATCGATGTCAATACCGGTCGCTTTGTTGGTGCTCACACGTTGGAACAGACGGTTTTCCGCACCAACCTTGAGGCTGCAGTGGCCATCGGTCGCCAGCTCAGGTTACGTAACTTGGGCGGAATCATTGTCATTGATTTCATTGACATGGAAGATCCCGAGCATCAACGGCAAGTATTGCGCACACTGGAACGGGCACTCGAGCAGGATCCCGTGAAGACCCGTGTGAGCGGATTCAATGAGATGGGATTGGTGGTCCTGACCCGCAAACGGACTCGAGAACGGCTGTCCGAATTACTGCAAGAACCCTGTCCTGTCTGCCGTGGTAGCGGCAAGATCAAAACAGCGGAAACGGTTTGTTATGACATTTTCCGAGCAATTCTGCGCGAAGCGCGCGCGTATTCAGTGGATAAAACAACTGTAATCGCTGCACCTGCGGTGATTGATCGCTTGATTGACGAAGAGTCCGATGCCCTAGCGGATTTAGAGGCCTTCATTCACCGTCCGATTCGGTTACAAGTGGACGCCAGTTTCAGTCAAGACCGTTTTGAGGTGGTGTTGTCGTGAGGCAGACGTGGATCGCTCTGATCGGTGTGATTGCGGTGGTGTTGGCCGGACTGCAGGCGATCGTACTTGCAACCTTGCCGATGGCCAATCAATGGCGTCCTGAAATTGAAACGCTCTTGTCTGAGCGGTTTCAAGCAGAGGTGAGTATTTCCGAGATCGGCGCCCGCGCGTCATGGGCAGGCCCTTATTTAGAAGCACTGAATTTGGTAGTTGCGCGGCCGGAGGGCCGATTGGAAGTGCGCCGGGTGCAATTGCTGGTGGATCTGCCACACAGTCTGTTGTCTGGCGAATTGGTGGTCGATCAACTTGTGTTAGATGAGGGTGAGCTGGTGAGTCACCAGTCAGGCAGTGGCGGCCTCCCAGATCCGACCCTCTGGGCTGATGTCCTAAACACAATACAGGGCCATCTGTCTTCGCTTGGCGCAATTAAACTCTACAATTTTGATGTTTTAACCGGGCCCTACTCGGCCAAACGCCTGTCTTTGGAGGTCACTCCGGGTCTGGGTGTGATGGCGCGTGCACGTTTAGTAACCGAGGACTATTCCGTACCGGTTGCGATCGACTGGCGCTATCCGAGCGCCGCAGGAGGTGTTCATGATCTCCGAATGCATGGTGAGTTAGCACGTCTGTTGATCCCTATCGCGGGTTTTGAGGATGTGTCACCTGATCTTGACTTGACCCTGTGGTTGGCGATCCAGCGCGATCAACCGAGCGCTGGACAGTTCCAATTACGTGCCGCGGCTGAGCAGTCGTTGCCGGTCAGTCTCGAAGCTTTGGGCCGCCTGCAGATCAATTCGGCAGACGATGTTACCGTCGAATTAACAACGGGTAAGTTGGCCCTTCCGGGTGTGGAAGCCAGCCTCGCAGGTGCACAGGCATCTTGGCGGGAGCGACAGATGGTGGCGAGAATCCCATCGTTGTCATTGGACGGGCCTGCGATGCAGGAAGCGATGCAGCACTCACCACCCGATTCCAAGGTTACCCGACTGCTGACCGGTAATCAGCCACGAATTGATTTGTCGACTGTGGATCTGAGATGGTCACCAAGTACTCCTGTGTCGGTGCAAGCACAGGTGAATCAGTTCCGGATTGAAGCCTTTGGCGGAATCCCACAGATTGGACCTCTGACAGGTGCCCTTTTCACAGAGGGCTCGCGTGGCTTTTTTGAGTTTTTCGCAGACGCGGGTGATTTTGCCTTACCTGATATTTTTCCATTGCCGTGGACCGCGCAGCGTCTTGCGGGTGTGTTGGCTTTTGCACAAAGCGATGACGGTCTGTACATCCGAGGACACGACTTAGTCGTAGCGGATGCAAATCAAACTGTGCGTGGTTCGTTGATGCTGGATTTGCCAAGAGACACGGAGCAGTCAGTGCATCTCGAGATCCTGGCAGATGCCAGTCGTGATGCGTTGCCGGGCTTGTTACCGATTGATTTGGATCCAGAAATCAGCGCCTTTCTGTTACGAGGAATCGAGCAGGTTGAGGTGGTTGACGGTCGCATTTCCTATTCAGGCCCGCTAGGCAGACAGGTTGATCGCAGCCGACGTGAACTTAGCATGCGCTTTCCTATGGCGCGTTATCGCTTGAAGCCTTTGAGGCAATGGCCCGACTTCGAGGGTCAAGACGGTGAGGTGACCTTTACCGACAAACGCGCGGTTGTGTCGCTACCAGCTGCTGCGTTTGGCGGTTTGCATGCGCACACGGTGACTGTCCGGCAGACCCGAGACGATCCAACGTTGCTGTCTATCCAAGGGGAGCTAACCGGACCGGCTGAAACAGCGCTCACAGTCCTTGATCAGGCAGGCATTAAGCCGGAAGCCTTGGGTCGCGACGTCATTTTTTCCGGTGATTTGCGTGGTCGGGTGGATTTGTTGGCGCCGGTGGATGGTGCGCCACCAACTGGCAAGGTTGAAATTGGTGCGGATGATCTAACGCTTGCTGTGACCGGGCTGAGTGAGCCAGTGACTCAATTGACCGGCTTGGCGACCTACAATCTGGAGTCAGGATTTCAGGCGGATGGATTACGGGGATTGCTACTCGGTGATGCAGTGACAGCGGATGTGGTGGCCGATGCCGATGGAGTCACAGTCAACGCCCGGGGCCAACTCAAGACACAACACATGAGCCAACTTGCCGGACTGCCATTTTCTGAGGCGTTGTTATCGGGCACCGCCGATTGGACCGCGAGGGTGCAGCAACAGCAAGGCCGCGTAAACGTCATGTTACAAACCGATGGAATGGGCCTTGCGAGTCAACTGCCCTTCCCGCTGACGAAGACGACCGAATCNCCNGGATCGATGTTGATTGAATTGAACATGGGTCCAGACGAACAGTTGATGACCGCGACCTTGTTCGGCCAGACAACAGTTTCTGCCCGACTTGATCAGAGTCCACTGGCCTTGTCGGTTCGCACGCCGGAAATTGACCTGTTGGGGTGGGCGCAGCTACCGGGTAGCGATGCTCGGAAGGACCAATTGTCATTGCTTCTTGATTTGGATGCAGTGCGCGTTGGGGAGACACGTTTGCAGGTTGATCAAGCCGCAGTGAACTTGCGACCCGACTCCGTTGAGGTCTTCTTTGCTGGAGAGGAGCTCGCAGGCCGCATTCAGCGTCTTGGCGAAGCGCCAGTCGCCATCAACCTGGAGCGGCTGATCTTGCCGCCAGCTGGCGAGTTTCTTGCGCCACCAGAAGAGGACCCATTGGCGGACTTTGATCCTGGAACCCTGCCTTCGGCGACCATCCAGGTGAATGAGTTGCGACGCGGGGAGAAGCGCTACCTGGATCTCGATCTGGTGGCAGTCAGTGGTGATTCTCGCCTTGATGTCACGCGTTTAGGCTTTACCCGCGATGGGCAGCGGTTTGTTGGTGAAATGGCCTGGACCGGATCGCCGAGTGGCGCGCGAACGGCGCTGATCCTTAATGCAGAAGGTTCAGCCTTGGGTGGGTTTTTGCGGGTCAGTGAGAGTGAGCCAATTCTGGAGGCGGGCAGTGGGACTTTCCAAGCCAATCTCAATTGGACCGGCTCACCACTGGCGTTCTCGATGTTGACCACGGAAGGGAATTTTGCGTTGCGGCTTGCCGATGGGCGGTTTTTTGATCTTGGCAACTCAGCNGAAGTATTGCGACTGTTCGGTATCTTAAATATCGACACATTGACGCGTCGGCTGCGGCTGGATTTTCTCGATTTAGTGCAGCCGGGTGTTGCGTTCGACGAGGTGTCCGCGAGTGGCACACTCGGTAGCGGCATTTTGACGCTGGACCCGGAGCTGGCGATGCAAGGCCCCTCTGCCAGCTTCCGGTTGACGGGTATTGCAGATTTGAATCAGCAGACCCTTGATCAGCGTCTGGAGGTGGATATTCCCCTGACCAATAACTTGCCATTGGCCTCCGTGTTGTTGGGTGCGCCGCAGGTAGGCGGGGCAATCTATNTGGTTGAAAAAGCGCTGGGCACAAAAATTATCAAGGTAGGGAAAACCGATTACCGGATTGAAGGATCTTTCGGTGACCCCAACGTTAAGCTCATCCCACCATTCTCGAAACAAAAGGAATCGCGAAATGCCAACGCCCCTACAAATGATCAGTGACACGTTGCTGACACCCGGCGGTTTGGGCCTGGATGACCTGCAAACATTGGTCACGGAATTGGCCGTTGGCGAAGTAGATTTTGCGGATCTGTTTTTCGAGCGGGCCGAGGCCGAGTCGTTTTCTTTGGAGGACGGCGAAGTGAAAGAAGCCAGCTTTCACTGCGATGCCGGTGTCGGTGTGAGGGCATGTGCCGGTGATCGCCAAGGTTTTGCTTACAGCTCTGAAATCAGCGCACAGCGGATTCGCGAGGCGGCTGCTGTTGCTGTGGCGATTCAGGATGGACGCAGTCCCCGCGGTGGCGTGAATTTGGACCGCGTAACCACGCCACGCTTGTATGCAACCACGAATCCGATTCCTGAGCGCGCATCACAGGATAAAATTGCTTATCTTTTGGAACTGGATGCACACGCGCGGGCTCGAGATCCTCGAGTGACTCAGGTGCAGGCCTCACTGACGATTTCTTATCGCGAGATTTTGGTAGCTGCCACTGATGGCACGCTGGCCGCAGATGTGCGGCCCCTGGTGCGGTTGTCGGTGTCTGTATTAGCCGAGCACAATGGGCGTCGTGAGCGTGGGAGCTCTGGTCTCGGAGGGCGATACGACTTGGCGCGCCTGTTGACTAAGGCCCACGCGGATACCCTGGTTAGCGAGGCCGTTGATCAGGCGCTGGTGAATTTAGATGCTGTTGATTGCCCCGCTGGGGAGTTACCTGTGGTGCTCGCCTCCGGCTGGCCGGGAGTTTTGTTGCACGAGGCTGTTGGTCATGGCCTCGAAGGCGACTTCAACCGCAAGGGTTCAAGTTTCTATTCTGGCAAGATTGGGCAGCAGGTCGCGGCCAAAGGTGTCACTGTCGTCGACGATGGCACCATGGCAGATCGACGTGGCTCATTGAATATCGATGACGAGGGTCGCCCGAGTCAGCGCAATGTATTGATCGAGGATGGCATCCTGGTGGGTTACATGCAGGATAAGCTCAATGCCCGTTTGATGGGCGTAGAACCGACCGGAAATGGTCGTCGGCAAAGCTACGCTCACCTCCCCATGCCACGGATGACAAATACGTTCATGGAGGCTGGACAGGTACCACAAGCGGACATGATCCAATCAGTGAAGAAGGGCATCTTTGCGGTGAATTTTGGTGGCGGTCAGGTTGACATTACCTCGGGGCAATTTGTCTTTGCCGCCAGTGAAGCATACCTGATTGAGGACGGTCGGGTGACGGCACCAGTGAAGGGTGCCACGCTGATCGGTCACGGGCCAGATGTAATGTCTGCAATCTCNATGATTGGTGACGATCTGGCGCTCGACAGCGGGATTGGTGTGTGTGGTAAGGATGGGCAAAGCGTACCTGTTGGTGTCGGCCAGCCCAGTTTGAAAATTGATCGATTGACGGTGGGCGGCACAGCCTAATGGGCAATGGTGTCAAATATCGCGCGATACAGCGCCCGATACTCACCGCGATCTTTCTCTTGCGCCCGGGCCTTCAGTGCGGCTCGAATCAATTGGTTCAGTTGCTGACTTTCGCCACGGTGTTGGTGCAGAAATTCCGTCAGGGTTTTCGGATCATTGAGCAAGCGTTCGCGCCATTGTTCCGCTTGGTGATGGTGCCGTTTTTCGTCAGCATCCATCCCCTGCAACGCCTCGAGCTGTGCTTGCAAAGTATCCGTTGGCGCCAGACGCATACGCTTTCCGATGAACTGCAGCTGTCGACGCCGTGCCTCATGCTGTTTGCTCGGCATTGCACGATAGAATGCAATCGATTCTCGCAAGCTCTCGTCCTCAAATTCAATGCGTTGAAAATGTTTGTCTGGCAGTTGTGCCAAGCGTTCACCCAGCGCCTGCAATGCGGTCATTTCGCGTTTGACCGCACTTTTCGAGGGTCCCTCGAGCAGCTCGTCGGGATCGATATCGTGTTTTTTAAAGGAGCGTCTGTCTGTCATGGCCACTGAGTTTAACCCACAACGGGAAAAAAACCGTCTAGAACGTCTCACAGTCGAGTTATTGGAACGTTCACGTGCTGCCGGAGCGGACGCTTGTGAGATCGGAGCCAGTGCCTCTTTGGGTCTGGAGGTGCAGGCTCGCTTGGGACAGCCTGAGAAATTGGAGATGACGCGAGATCAGTCGATTTCAGTGACAGCCTTTGTTGGTCAGTCTCGAGGAACTGCCTCAACTACCGATTTGTCATCGGATGCGATTCAGAAAACGCTGCAGGCGGCGGTTGCTATTGCGCGAGTGACTGCCCCGGACCCGGCAGCAAAACTAGCGACTGCTGAGCAAATTGTGCAGGAGATCCCGGATCTGCAGTTAGACCATGCTTGGAATTTAACGCCGGAAAAAGCATTGGCGTTGGCGATCGAAGTGGAAGCTGCAGGCTTGTCGCAAGATCGGCGGCTGACTAATTCAGATGGCGGGTCGGTGTCTACCACGCGAGGGGTCTCTGTCCACGGCACCACAGAGGGCTTACTGGTGAGTCAGGCGTCAAGCATCCACGGCATGTCCTGTGTGTTGCTGGCAGAGGATGGCGACAGTCGAGAGCGGTCTTATGCATACACGCAAGTGCGTCGTCCCGATCAGTTGCGTACTCCACAATGGGTCGGCGAGGAGGCGGCACGCAAAACACTGGCGCGGCTCAATCCACGAAAGTGTGAAACAGCGGAGGTTCCTGTGCTGTTCGTACCGGAAATGGCGTCTGGATTGTTGTCCAGTGTGATCAGCGCAATCAGTGGCGGGTCTCTGTACCGTAAATCCAGTTACTTACTGGATCGTATTGATACTGCTATTTTCCCGTCTTGGGTTCACCTCAAAGAGCAACCTTTGCTGCTGGGCGCGATGGGATCCTCTGCCTATGATGGTGATGGCTTACCGACCCGTGAACAAGACATCGTGGTGGACGGTGTGTTGCGGCAATACGTGTTGTCGTTGTACTCAGCCAATCGGTTGGGCTTGACCAGTACGCACAATGCCGGTGGTGTGCGCAATTTGTATTTACAAGGTTCTGATGACTTTGCGTCCTTACTCCGGCAGATGCAACGTGGACTCGTTGTTACTGAATTGATGGGGCAGGGAGTCAATTTGGTGAATGGGGACTACTCACGTGGAGCCTCGGGATTCTGGGTGGAAAACGGCGAAATTCAGTATCCAGTTCACGAGGTGACGGTTGCTTCCAACATGGATCGAATGATGCGTGATGACCTCGTTGCTGTCGGATCGGATGCGGACTTCAACCGTTCCATCGCAAGTGGTTCGATGCTGTTTCAGCGCATGATGGTGGCGGGTAGTTAGGCGTAAACGAGCGTTGCGACACCGAGGAATACGAAGAAACCGACTACGTCTGTCACCGTAGTCAAAACCACCCCGCCAGCCAAAGCGGGGTCAATTTGCATGGACTTTAAATACCCTGGTAGCAATGTGCCGACTAATGCGGCCACAATCAAATTGATCACGATGGCTACAGCGATCACGTAGCCCAANGTGAAATCGCCGAACCAGAAGAAAGCTGCGGCGCCCACGACGAGTGACCAAAGCAATCCGTTGGCAATGCCAATCATTACCTCGCGCGACAGCAAGGCACGAATGTTGGCCGATCCCACCCGTCCCAGTGCCATACCGCGGATCACGATGGTCAGTGCTTGNGTTCCAGCGATGCCACCCATCGAGGCGACTACTGGCATCAGAATTGCGAGCGCCACCACCTGCTCTAGGGTGGCTTCAAACAGACCGATCACTGCTGATGCCATGAAGGCGGTCAGCAGATTGATGCCGAGCCAGACAGAGCGTCGCCGCACGGTCCGTACCACAGGAGCGAAGATATCCTCGTCCTCATCCAAGCCTGCCTGNCTCATTAAGCTGTGATCGGCAGAGGCACGGATCACGTCAACCACGTCATCGATCGTGATCCGCCCAAGTAGTTTGCCCTCGCCATTGACGACCGGAGCACTGACCAGGTCCAAGCGTTCGAAGCGTTGCGCTACCTCGTCCTCGTGCGTGGTGACCAGTAGCGGTTCCACTTCGGTCTCCATGATCTCGCGTACTGTCGTATTTGGCTCGGAAATGAGGATCGTGGAGATCGGCACTTGCCCAATGAATTGATCGCGCCGATTGACCACCCACAAGTTGTCAGTCATCGGNGGCAATTCTCGGTAGCGCCGGATGTAGCGGAGGACAACATCGACAGAGATGTCGGGGCGCACCGTGACCACGTCGGTGTTCATTAAGCCGCCAGCAGAGTCGTACTCGTAAGACAGTACAGCTTCCACGCGCTGTCGGTCTTGCGAGTCCATCGACAGCAAAACCTCTTCGATCACCGATTCGGGCAACTCCTGCAGGAGATCCACCTTATCGTCGAATTCAAAGCTCTCAATGAGGTTGGCGAGTTCTTCCGGCTCTAAGCGGGAGACGATATCAGCACGTTCTTCTTCACCTAGATACGATAGGACGTCGGCTGCGAGATCATCTGCATCGACCAGATTCCAGAGCACTTGGCGCTGTTTGGGTGGTACGGAGGAGAGCAGGTGCGCAATATCAGGTGCGCTGAGATCTTCATTTAACAGCTGTCTTGCGCGCGCAATAGCCCCTTGAGAAAGAGCTAAGTTGACCCGCTCAAGCGTCGCCTGATTCGACTCTGGTGCGATCTCGGTGAGTGCGTCACTCATCCGCAAGGCTCCCCGAACCCATCGTTGAAGAGTGCAGTGAGCACTCGAGTGGCTTCTGCAGCATCCTCGCCTTCGACATGCAGCACTAGCGCGCTACCCTGCCCTGCAGCCATCATCAATAATTGCATGATGCTCTTCGCATCCACTTGCCGCCCATTCTCCGGATCTTCCAGAGTGACCTGCGCAGAAAAGGCACTTGCTTGTTGCGCCAGCAGGTTAGCCGCACGTGCGTGCAACCCGAGTAGATTTTTGACGGTAACGGGAGTTGAGATCATCGGCCTTCCTATGCTGACTTTGATGATAGCTCGCGATGCACCAACTGCCTATCAACCGAAAGGTCGGATAACCGTGAATAGAGGGCTTCTGTCAGATACACGCTGCGGTGTTGGCCACCAGTGCAGCCAACTGAGACCGTGAAGTATTGGCGCCCCGTGGTGGCGTGTCGTGGTAACCAGGTCCGAATGTGCGTTTCAATTTCTTGCAACAACAGCGCAGTCTCTGGGAACTGTTCCAGATAGCTAGCCACTGCATGCTCTTTTCCAGTTAACGGTCGGAGATCGGTTTCCCAATGCGGATTTGGCAACGCACGGGCATCAAATACCGTGTCTGAATCCATGGGTACGCCGCGTTTGAAGCCGAATGATTGTAATTTCAACAACAGATCCGTCTCAGTGCTGCCCACTACCATGGCTCGGATCTGACTGCGCAGTGCATGAATGGAGAGCCCTGTGCTGTCGATCTTAAATGTGGCGATGGCAAATATTGGCAGGAGTCGACTCCGTTCGAGATCCAACGCATCTGAGAGGTGTTGCCGATCGATTCCAGCTGATAGGGGATGCAGGCGACGTGTTTCACTGAACCGACGGGCCAATGTTTCGTCATTGGAATCAATAAAGATAACGTCGACACGTGTGGCTTGAGCCGCCAGNGATTGCACCAATCCTGGCACGTCAGCTGGGTGCCCAAGGGTTCGGATATCGATCGAAACTGCCAGATTGCGGCCAGGAGACACGGTTGTGAGTGTCCCCACGGCGTCTTTCAACAGGGCGACTGGCANGTTGTCGATGCAGTAGAAATTCAGATCTTCCAAGGCACCCAAGGCTGAGGATTTACCAGCACCTGAGCGACCTGAGACGATCACCAAATGCATCAGGCGGGTTCGATCCGGAACACAGTGAGGGCAATTTCGAACAATTCTTCTTCACTGGTGGCCATCTGTAAGTCGTGCCGGAATTGGTCTTTGGAAAAACAATCGGCCAGACTTGCGAGTAGGTTTAGGTGGACTTGGTTGGTGGACTCAGGCACCAGCAACACAAACAGCAACTCGACCGATTGGCCATCAATTGCGTCGAAATCGACTCCTTGGCTCAGTTGGATCAAGTATCCGCGGGTTTCATCCTCTGCCAAGCTCGGCAGACGGCAGTGCGGAATGGCAACGCCGTAACCAATTCCAGTCGAGCCCAAGCGCTCGCGTTCAATTAAGCCTTGATAGATGTCTTCGGAGTCAAGCGAACTCTCGTTAGCGATGAACTCNGCGGTCAACTCCAAAACGCGCTTTTTAGACCCACCCTCCAGGTTGGCTAATACACGCGATGGGGTAATGATGTCAGTCAGTTGCATGAATTTGGGTTCGTGTTGGTTGAAGAAGCGGCGAACTCCGCTCGCCGCGCTATTGTAGGACGCTTTTAGTGTCCGTGCATCCGGCTGATGGTTTTTTCTCGATGCTTCACCAGTTGACGGTCGAGCTTATCGGCCAGCGCATCGATCGCTGCATACATGTCATCGTGCTCGGCTGAGGCATGAATGTCTGCGCCTGCGACGTGCACGTTGCCTTCGGCTTTCTGTCGTTGTTTTTCCACTGTCAGGATGATGTCGACCTTGGTCATGTGTTCTGCATGGCGCTCGATCCGCTCCAACTTTTCTGAGATGTACCCTTTGAGCGCCTCTGTGACGTCGAGCTGATGACCACTGATGCTGATTTGCATGTTGTTCTCCTTGTCCTGTGCTATGCGAAGGACGCGCTGTCCTTCTTCTGCACTATGCGCTTTTTCACGCGTTCAGAAAACCCTCAAAAGACCTGTTTGCGCTCACTCGATCCAGTGATTCCGAGCATTTCGCGGTATTTTGCAACGGTCCGCCTCGCGACCTGAAAGCCCCGTGCTGCAAGCAGTTCGCTTAATTTGTTGTCGGACAATGGTTTTTTCGGATTCTCTTCCGCAATCAATGCTTTTAAGTGCTCTTTGATCGCAGTTGATGACGCTTCACCACCGGCGTCCGTCCCCACATGACTTGAGAAGAAATATTTCAATTCCAGGGTGCCGCGTGGGGTGTGCATGTATTTTTGTGTCGTCACACGCGAGATCGTAGATTCGTGCATGTCGACCCGGCTGGCAATATCTGCAAGTACCATCGGCTTCATGGCCATTGGGCCCTGTTCAAAGAAGGCGATTTGTTCTTCCACAATGCAGGTGCCGACTTTCAACAGTGTTTCCGCGCGACTCTTTAAACTTTTCACAAACCAACGGGCTTCTTGTAACTGCGATTTGAGATAGTCATTGGTCTCACTTTTATCACCCGCCTTGATGAAATTTTGATAGGTGTGATTGACCGCTACCCGCGGCAAAGCATCAGGATTGAGCTCCACCACCCAGCCCCCTTCACTGCGGCGGACAATCAGGTCCGGTGTGACATAGTCGGGTTGAGTTTCCGCAATGTGACTTCCTGGCTTTGGATCTAAAGAGCGAATCAACGCCAGCGTTAGTTCGAGTGTTTCGTCGTCACATTTCAATGCCCGTTTCAGTCCGGCGCGGTCTTTCTTCGACAGCAGGTCCAAGTGGTGCGTGATCAGGGCAATGGCCAAGTCGACCTCACCCCCGTGTTGCCTGAGGTTTTCCAATTGCACCAAGAGGCATTCGCGGATGTCTCGTGCACCCACCCCGATCGGATCGAGGCGTTGAATTTGATGCAGGACACATTCAATTTCGTCCAGTTCGAGATCTTCCAGATCCGGTGCAAGCTGTTCAAGGATGTCTTCGAGGTCTGCTTCAAGCAGGCCCTCATGATTGATGGAGTCCACTAAGACGCGTGCAATCCACTGGTCTCGATCGGTCAGCGTCATCAAATTGAGCTGCCAATTTAAGTGATCAGCCAAGGTGGTTGCTTCTGATGTTCGACTCTCAAAGCTCTCGTATTCGTCGTCCGAGGCTGATCGCGTAACCGGGCGATTCAAGTCAAAGTGGTTGGTGTCAGACCAGTCGGTTTCAACTGCCACTTCAATCGCTTCAGCATCGAATTCTTGATTGGTCACTTCCGGTTCAAATTCGTGCTCCAGTTCCATCTCATCTTCACGCTCAAGCAGCGGGTTTTCTTCCAGCGCGCGATTGATTTCCTGTTGCAGATCGAGCGTCGACATTTGCAGCAACTTGATGGCTTGCTGCAATTGCGGCGTCATCGTCAGGCTTTGGCCGATTCTGAGTTGCAGTGTTTGCTTCATTCGGGGAGCGTCATCGTGAATTGCTCGCCGAGGTAGACGGCTCGCACATCGGGATTAACTAAGAGGCTGGCAGGTGGTCCTTCAGCCAACACCTCACCGGCATTCACGATATAGCCTCGATGGCAGATCCCGAGGGTTTCGCGTACGTTATGGTCGGTGATCAGTACGCCGATCCCGCGGCCAGCTAAGTGTTGAATGATGCTCTGAATGTCAGCGACAGAAATCGGATCGACTCCAGCAAAGGGCTCATCGAGAAGCATGAATTTCGGGTTTGAGCACAGAGCACGCGCGATCTCTACGCGCCGCCGTTCGCCACCGGAAAGTGCCATCCCGAGTGTGCTATTGAGGTGACCCAGGTGAAATTCATCCAGCAAACGTTCACGCTCTCGGCTGCGTTGATTGGCTGTCAGGTCGTTACGCAATTCCAAAATTGCCATCAGATTGTCGGCGACAGTTAGTTTGCGAAAAATAGAGGCTTCCTGCGGCAAATAGCCAAGCCCTGCTTTGGCACGGCCGTGCATGGGAACGCGCGTGATATCGTGATCGCCGATGAAAATTTGCCCGCCATCTTGCCTGATCAAACCGACAATCATATAGAAACTGGTGGTTTTGCCAGCACCATTGGGGCCCAGCAGGCCAACGATCTCGCCAGGACTCACCGTCAGCGATAAATCAGCCACCACGGTGCGACCCTTGTAACTCTTTTGCAGGTGGCGGGCGGTCAGATCGGTCATTGTTTCTTCGGTTGCATCGTCATATTCACGCGGTCTGCGCGGCTNCCGGCNGCGACTACCTCGCCGGAATTGAGGTCGTAGGTGATTTCAGGNCCGCTGAATACTGAGCCCTCTGAGCGCACTTCGGCATCGCCAATCAGAGTGACGAATTCATCGTCGTAGCTGTAGGTGATTTGTGCTGAGCGCCCACGCACGGGTTCGCTGTCGGTGGCGCGGCGGAGGCTTTGAAACCGCGCCGGCCGTCCGATAGCGACAAATCTTTCCACTTCATTATTTGCGTTCGTAGTGAGATCGATTGTGTCGCCGGTCAATTTAAATGTGCCCTGAGTGACCTCGACCGCACCTTCATATTTAGCCCGATTCTCTTTTTCATTGATGACCGCGCTGTCAGCGTTGATCTCGATCGGTTGGTCTCGATCTTCAGGCAGTGCCCAGGTTGCGTGTGGGGCAATCAACGCAAGCGCGAAGATGACGTGCTTTGCCATTGTGTTTTCACCTTATCACCGAGAGTGTATTGACTGGTATTGAGATCCATCGAGAGTGAGTCACCTTGGCTGTGGCTATTACCCTGCACCAATGTGGTGGTGGTGTTGGATGTCACCAGATCTGTGCGTTGATCCCACTCCAAGGTCGTACTGGCCATCCGCCATGGATCGGTTCCCTTTTCGAGTCGATTGGCAATCACATCCTCACTGAGGGTCAGGTGGTTGCGGTCCGCGGACAGCTCACCTTGTTGGCCCTCGATGTACCAGGTGGCAGGTGGCCGCTCGAGCCACAATTTCGGTGCCTCGAGTTGTGCATTGGCTCGATCGCCGAAGTCCAATAAGCTCACCGCGACCAACGTACTTTCGAGTTTTCCCGCTGGATCAAAACGTCGTTGGTGCACACCTTCCATAAACCCTTCGGGTTTTTGCTCAGCAATTTCGCGCAGTTTCGGATCGAGNACGGATTTAACGGCCGGTTCTGAGAGCCCATAGATCACCATCGCTACTGCGGCGCATAAAATCAGCAGGCGAGTCGTTCCACTATGCATCAAGGTTGCCCTCAAAGACGGCGATCGGATCAAGTCCTTGTGCCCTCAAAACGAACTCACAGACTTCGCGGACCGCACCACGGCCACCGAATGCATTGGTGACGTAAGCGGCTTGATCTTGCACCGTGTGGGGTGCATTCGGAACGCTGGCAAAGAAGCCACAGATGCGTGCGGCGCTGAGATCTGGGAGATCATCACCCATGTAGCCGAGATCGCGTTTCTCGAGATTCAGTTGGGTTGCCAGTTCGGTCAGAGCACTCCCTTTGTCCTCTCGACCCTGCATGAGAAAGTCGACGCCCAGTTCCGTAAATCGAGTGCTCACCATGGGCGAGTGACGACCTGTGATGATTGCTGTGCGAATACCGGCTTTTTGCAATAACTTCAGACCGAGTCCGTCAAGAATGTTGAACTCTTTGAGTTGGTCACCATCCGGACCGTAGTAGAGGCTGCCGTCTGTGAACACGCCATCAACATCGAACCCCATCAGACGAACTGTTTGTGCGCTCACACCACACCTGCCTGGAGCAAATCATGCATGTTCAGTACGCCGGTTGGTATGGAGTTGTGTACCACAACGACAGCGTTGATCCGTTTCTCTTGCATCAAGCGGACGGCCTCGGCGGCCAGTGAGCCTAGCGCGATGGTCGTGCCTCCGGGAGTCATGATCTGTGCAATGGTTTGGTGTTGCAGTGACGCATCTGATTCCAACGCACGGCGTAAATCGCCATCAGAGAACACGCCAGCCAGGGTGCCGTCTGCTTCAAGTACGGTGGTGAATCCGAGTCTTTTGGCGGTCATTTCGAGCAGTGCATCGGAGAGGCTCGCGTGACGTGGCACGGAGGGTAATGCGTCACCTGTGTGCATGATGTCATCGACCTTCAACAATAATTTCCGACCGAGTGCGCCACCGGGATGACTGAATGCAAAGTCTTGATGTGAAAATCCGCGAGCCTCGAGCAGCGCGATGGCGAGCGCATCACCCATGGCAAGCGCTGCTGTGGTGCTGGAAGTTGGCGCCAGATTCAGCGGACATGCCTCCTCAGGAACTTGAACCAACAGGTGGGCATGTGCGGCCTCGGCCATCGCGGAATTTGGATCTCCGGTCATGCAAATCAATGAAGTGCCAAGGCGTTTCATCAGCGGGATCAAGGTCAGGATTTCGCGACTGGATCCACTATTCGACAGTGCCAGAACCACGTCATTGGCTGTCAACATGCCGAGGTCACCGTGCGAGGCCTCCGCTGGATGCATAAAAAAAGCTGGGGTTCCGGTTGATGACAACGTGGCTGCGATTTTTTGTCCGATGTGCCCGGATTTCCCCATGCCTGTCACCACCACGCGTCCTTTGCAATCGAGACAGAGTTGGCAGGCTTCGGTGAACTGATCGTCAAGCTGCGCACACAGTCCAGCGACGGCCTGTGATTCCAGTTCGATGGTACGCTGTGCAGACTCCAGAAATGACATCAAATGGGCACGATCGTTGCAGAGATATGCAAAAGATAGCCCACGTAGAGCAGAAGAAAAAGTAATCCGTGGGTTCGGCTTAATGTACCTTGCGCTCCGTAACGTGACAGAAGCCAAAGAACGAGGGTCAATCCCACCACCCATGGCAGGTCACGAGTGTATACATCCGGCTCCACGGTGAACGGTGAAATGACCGCGGCCAGACCAATCACGCCCAGGAAGTTGAACATGTTAGATCCAATCACGGTACCCAGTGCCATGTCGGTTTTCCCNTTCAGCGCGGAAGCTACACTGGCAGCCAGTTCGGGAAGTGATGTGCCCACCGCGACGACTGTGAGNCCAATGACCAGTTCACTGACTCCAAAAATTCGGGCAAGTTCCGTGGCACCCCACACCAGCAGCTTGGAGCTGCCTAGCAGGACGATCAAACCGCCTACAGTAAGTGCTGCTGAGGCCCAGACACTGTAATCGGCAATCTCAATCTCCTCACCCGAGTCAGCCTCATCTTGCATCAATCGGTACAGCAAAACTGGGAGTGCGACCAGCAGTAGAACTCCTGCCCAGAAATCAAACACTCCACGTAATGCCAGTGCGGAGACGCTGATAGAGAGAAACAGCAGGATAGGGAGCTCTCGGCGTACCAGTGGACGAGCAACCAACAACGGAAACAAGACGGCAGTGGCACCAAGCACCAGTGCAATATTGGTGATATTCGAGCCGAGGGCATTTCCAAGTGCGAGACCGGGACTGCCTTCATACGCTGCAACCACTGAGACCAGCAATTCGGGTGCTGAGGTGCCAATGGAAACGATGGTTAGGCCGATTAAAAAGTGGCTCATGCCCAAGCGATTTGCAAGGCTTGCGGCACCCTCGACGAATCGATCTGCGCTAATCACAGTGAGTGTGATTCCGACGATTACGGCAACAACGGCCCAAAGCATACAAGCCCTCCAATCAATGTGGCGCCATTAAACATGTTGTTGGCAAGCTCTGCTACACTGAGCGCCTAAAGTGTGCCAGTTGTTTGCCAAAAGTGAGTGTGGACTTGCCAGACTTAGATACCCCGTTTGTTGAAATTGAAAATGTTGTCTTCCGCCGCGACGAGCGTGTCATCTACGAGGGCCTCAGCGCCTCGATTCCGCGTGGGCGCATCAGTGCTATTGTCGGGCCATCGGGTACCGGTAAAACAACCTTGCTGCGCCTGATCGGTGGACAGCTCCGGCCGCAAAGCGGCGACATTCGGGTTGATGGAATTTCGGTCCAGGGATTGAAACGCCATGCGCTGTTTGACCTGCGTAAACGGATGGGCATGCTGTTTCAGTCTGGAGCGCTGTTCGCTGACCTGAGCGTGTTCGAAAACGTAGCGTTTCCGCTGCGCGTGCACACCACATTGGATGAAGAACTACTCCGCTTGGTGGTTTTAATGAAGCTGGAAGCTGTGGGCTTGCGTGGTGCCGTCGATTTAATGCCAGCAGAGCTGTCCGGTGGGATGCAGCGGCGCGTTGCGCTGGCGCGTGCGATCGCACTGGATCCTGAAATGATCATGTATGACGAGCCATTTGCGGGTCAGGATCCGATCGGTCTTGGTGTGTTGCTCACCCTTGTTAAACAATTAAATCAAGCGCTCGGCCTGACCTCGGTGGTGGTCTCACATGATCTGCAGGAAACACTGTCAATCGCCGATCACGTGATCATGATCGCCAATAACCGAGTCGCCTTTGAAGGTTCTCCTGACGCCATGCAGGCGTCAAATGATCCGTTGGTTGAGCAGTTTTTAAATGGTCGCCCGGATGGCCCTGTTCGGTTCCATTTTCCGGCGCCGCCGCTAGCGGAGACGATCTGATGATTGAGCGGATACGGGCCATCGGTCGCGCTACGTTGACTCAAATTGGTGATTTGGGTCGCGCTTCGCTGTTGCTATTTCAGGCCATTGCGGGTCGCTCCCGCGTGGGTGTGCATTGGCGTTTGACTGTCGATCAGGTCTATGCCGTCGGAGTGCTGTCATTGAGTATCATCGTGGTCAGTGGCTTGTTTATCGGCATGGTGCTCGGTCTTCAGGGATACACGATCTTGTCGGATTACGGCAGCGAGCAGGCGCTTGGACAGATGGTTGCGCTGTCGTTGACCCGTGAGCTGGGTCCAGTNGTGACCGCGTTGTTGTTTGCCGGTCGCGCAGGCTCGGCATTGACGGCAGAGATCGGTCTGATGAAGGCCACCGAACAGTTGGCAAGCCTTGAGATGATCGGTGTGGATCCGCTACGGCGGGTGGTTGCGCCACGGTTTTGGGCCGGAATGATCAGTCTGCCGATCCTGTCATTGATTTTTGTCAGCGTGGGTTGTTTGGGNGGCGCATTGGTTGGGGTGTCTTGGCTCGGCGTTGATGCCGGTTCATTTTGGGCCAACATGCAAGCATCCGTCGATTTCTGGAATGANGTGTTTAATGGCATGATTAAATCAGTGGTATTTGCTGTTGTCGTAACTTGGATCGCGGTCTATCAGGGCTATGATCTGGTTCCAACTTCAGAGGGGATTGCTCGGGCGACGACGCGGACGGTGGTCTATGCGTCCTTGGCNGTNCTTGCGTTTGATTTCTTTTTGACAGCAGTCATGTTTGGAGAGGTATAAGTGTACTCACGTCGTTTAGAACTCAGTGTTGGTGCATTCGTACTGCTTGGTGCGATTTGCTTGGCTTTTTTGGCGCTTGAGGTCAGCGGTCTGACTCAAACTGGCCGCCAGGATACCTATCGGATCAGCGCCCGGTTTGACAATGTGGCGGGTTTGACAACTCGAGCCAAGGTCAGTGCGGCCGGCGTAACTGTTGGTCGAGTCGTGGGTATTCGCTACGACGCGAAAACAGCTGGCGCGATGGTCGACATGGACATTCAGTCGGCGTTCTCCGATTTCTCGATGGACACGACGGCTAGCATTTTGACTGCTGGTTTGTTGGGAGAGAAATACATCGGCTTATCGGTCGGCGGTGATCCTGATGTCTTGGCAGACGGTGATGTCATTTTTGATACACAATCTGCCGTTGTGCTTGAAGAGCTTATTGGTCGGTTTTTGATGAATTCAGGATCTGAAAAATGAGGCGTTTGTTGATCGCTACATTCTGTGCGTGGATTGCAGGATTGGCCGGTGCATCTGATGATCCGCGCGCTGCTGTTGAGCCCCTATTCATTGCGCGTGAGGCGTTTTTTTCTGATGTCGAAAAGTTTCAAGCGGGTGGTTTGACGGAAGCCCAGTTAGTCACGCGAATTTCTGAGCAGTTCTCGCCGTTACTAGACGAGCGCAAAGTGGCGCTTCGTGTGATGGGTCGGTTTGCTCGAGAAGCGACGGCTGAAGAGCAGGTGGCGTTCACTCGGCGGCTCGAGGCCAGTTTGGTGGATGCATATGCCAAAGGACTGACAGCTTACGGTGGTGAAAAACTGGTGTTGCCTGAAGAGGGCATCATCTTGAAGCCAGGCCGCGCACTAGTCGAGGCAAGGCTGGAGTCACCTGGGCGCGAACCATTGCCGATTCAGTTCGCGCTTGGTTATGAGGAGAATCGCGGTTGGCGAGTGGAAAATGTTGTGGTTGCCGGAATTAATTTGGGCCTGACGCTGCGCAATCAATTTGCCGAATTGGTGAAATCGACGGGCAGTGTCACTGGCGCCATTGATGCCTGGTCCTTTGCAGCAGTAGATACCAACTGATTATGTGGGCTGTGACAGCTGAAGATTTTTCGAAGCCATGGGCGCAACTGAAGCAATTAGGTCTTGAGGCCATTGCGCAGGGCGAGACTGAGATCAGTCTGGCCGCGTGGCCACAAGCGAGTAGTGCCCACTTGGCTGTGTTGGTGTGTTGGTGGCAGGCGGCTGATGCGCGTGGTTCGACGCTGGTTTTTTCTGGATTGAACCCAACTTTTCGACAATTGGCCGCGCTTGGCGGCGTGACATGTATTGAGACAGGAGAACGTGATGCTGGACACTGAGGTCAAGGCGCTGCTGAAGACTCGTGCCCCCGAGTGGGATTTTGAGGTGCGGGGCGAAGGCCGAAATTTTCAGATTGACGCGGTATCAGAGTCATTCTCCGCGTTGTCTAAAGTGAAGCGACAACAAGCGGTCTATCGATTAATCGCGGATGAGATTGCTGAGGGCACTTTGCATGCCATTACCATTACCGCATTGACCCCAGATGAACGCGAAAAGCGACAAGGACTCGGTATCTAAACATGGATCGTTTTGTTATTCACGGTGGCCGCGCACTTGCGGGCGAGGTCCGCGTGAGCGGTGCGAAAAATGCGGCTTTGCCGATTCTAGCAGCAGCGCTCATGGTTCCTGGACGGGTGCGTTTCGAGAACTTGCCACATCTTAATGATGTCACCACCATGCTTCAGCTGTTGGGGCGTATGGGAGTCGATGTCTTACTCGACGACACGGGGTCTGTTGAGCTGGATGCGTCAAGCTTGTCATCACTCGTGGCGCCGTACGATCTGGTGCGCACCATGCGCGCCAGTATCGTGGTTTTGGGACCCCTACTGGCTCGTGGCCACGAAGCGGAGGTCTCGCTGCCAGGCGGTTGTGCCATTGGCGCGCGACCAGTCAACTTACACATTAAGGCGCTTGAACGTCTTGGCGTCGAGTTTGAAGTTACCGATGGCTATATCAAGGGACGAGCGCCTGGTGGCCTAGTCGGTGGCAAGGTGTTGTTCGACAAGATCACCGTGACAGGCACTGAAAATGTTTTGATGGCGGCCGCTCTGGCTCGCGGTGAGACGATCATTGAGAACGCAGCGCGAGAGCCTGAGGTATCAGACTTGGCTGATTGTTTGGTTGCGTTAGGTGCAAAAATAGACGGCATTGGTACGGACACTTTGCGTATCGAGGGCGTACAAGCACTCCATGGCGGCACGCACCGGATCATTCCAGATCGCATCGAAGCTGGAACGTTCCTCGTCGGTGCCGCCGCAACGCGTGGTTCATGCACGTTAACCGATTGCCTACCTGAACACATGGAAGCGACCCTGATGAAGTTGCAAGAGGCTGGGGCCAAGATTGAACGCGGATCAGATTATGTGACCTTGGATATGCATGGCGCACGCGCGAAATCGGTGGACATCACAACCTTGGAATACCCCGGTTTTGCTACCGACATGCAAGCGCAGTTTGTGGCGCTCAATGCAGTCGCTGAGGGTGTAGGTCGTGTGACTGAGACGATTTTCGAGAATCGCATGATGCACATCCCCGAGATGCAACGGATGGGTGCGGCCATTGACCTGCATGGAGCGACTGCGAGTATCACTGGGATTCCATGCTTGAAGGGTGCACCTGTCATGAGCACTGATCTGCGTGCTTCAGCCTCACTGGTGCTGGCCGGTCTTGTGGCCGAGGGGGAAACCGTCGTGGATCGCGTGTATCACATCGATCGTGGATATGAGCGGATCGAAGAAAAGTTGCGGCGTTTGGGAGCAGACATCGAGCGGGTGCGCGTGTGAGTGAGCCGCTGACTTTTGCCTTGGCCAAGGGGCGCTTGCTGGACGAGACGTTGCCTTTGCTAAAAACGATGGGGATTGAGCCTCTCGAACAGATTGCTGGCAGTCGCAAGTTGCTGTTTGCAACAACCCGTGCGGATGTCCGGTTGCTCGTGCTTCGCGCCACTGATGTGCCACCATACATTGAACGCGGCGGCGCACACCTTGGGATCGCAGGCAAGGACACGTTGCTTGAATACGGGTCCGATATGCTCTGTGAGCCGGTTGATTTGAAATTATCCAAGTGTCGTTTGATGACAGCCACCCGGGTGGGTTTGGACTTGCCCAAAACAGGCCGTTTGCGAGTGGCGACCAAATATGTGCAGGTGGCACGACAATACTTTGCCTCGCAAGGCCGGCAAATTGACCCCATTAAGCTCTATGGAGCGATGGAATTGGCACCGATTGTGGGGATGAGTGACGTGATTGTGGACGTGGTTGATACTGGCAATACGCTGAAGGCCAACGGCCTTGAGGCGCGTGATCTAATTGCTCACTCGACGGCGCGGCTGGTTGTGTCTCGGGTCGCTATGAAGACCAGGTATCCGCTGATCGCACCGATAATCGAACAACTCAATAACTGGGTACAACAACACCATGCGGCTTAAACCAACGCGATTGCACAGCCAAAGCGCCGACTTTGTCGAGCGCCTTACCGAACTCACTGCATGGGAATCGGTTTCTGATCTTTCTCGCCAGACTCGGGTGGCAGAGATTATCGCTGACGTGCGCAAGCGAGGTGATCAGGCTTTGTTGGAGTTGACGCAGAGCCTGGACCACAACCCAGTCAGTCAAGCGGCCGATCTGGTGTTGTCGCCGGACGATTTAAAGCGTGCTTATGATGAACTGGCGCCTGACCTGCAGACTGCGCTTGTAACAGCGAAGGAACGTATTTGGAGTTTTCATGAGGCGCAGCGAGAAAGCAGTTGGCGCCTGCCTGAAGCCACAGCAGGTATCGTGTTGGGGCAGGAAGTGCGGCCCATGCAGCGTGTGGGTCTTTACGTGCCTGGCGGGAAGGCGACCTATCCCTCGTCTGTGCTGATGAATGCCATTCCAGCTAAGGTGGCCGGTGTGCCTCTGGTACAAATGGTCGTTCCGGCGCCACAGGGTGAACTGAATCCGGTGGTGCTAGCCGCCGCCTACTTAGCCGGTGTGGATCGTGTCGTGACCATCGGTGGAGCGCAGGCAATTGCAGCCCTGGCCTATGGCACGGATACCGTGTTGCCTGTAGACAAGATTGTCGGCCCCGGAAATGCATGGGTTGCCACAGCCAAGCGCCAAGTGTTCGGAAAGGTCGGTATTGACATGATTGCCGGTCCGTCGGAGATCCTTGTATACGTGGAGCCACCGATGAACCCCGATTGGGTAGCGATGGACCTGTTCAGTCAGGCTGAGCACGATGAAGAGGCGCAGCCTGTGCTGATCTGTGCGGATGCGGATTTCATGGCTTCGGTAGAGGAGTCAATGAATCGCCTTGTCGGCAGCCTGACGCGTTCTGACATCATCACCGCATCGATTAATGACCGTTGTCTGATGATCGAGGTCACAGACCGGGCCGATGCGATCGCGGTGATAAATCGGATTGGTCCTGAGCATCTGGAACTGTGTGTTGATGATCCTGAGTCGATGTTGCCTGATATCTTGCATGCAGGCGCGATTTTTATGGGGCGACACACGCCAGAGGCCTTGGGTGACTACTGTGCCGGTCCAAATCACGTGTTACCTACCTCAGGGACAGCAAGGTTCGCCTCACCGCTTGGTGTGTATGACTTCGTCAAACGCTCCTCGGTGATTCATTGCAGTGCAGACGGGGCAGCACAGATCGCTGGTGTGGCGTCTCGGTTAGCGCATGCAGAAGGACTGACTGCGCATGCCAAGTCGGCTGAGTATCGGCAGTGAGTCGTAATTCATTCGTTCAGCGTTTGATTCCGCAGTGGGTTCTGGATGGGGCGGCATACCAAGTGGCCGATGCGTCTGGCATGGTGAAATTGGACGCGATGGAAAATCCCTATGTTTGGCCGACAGAACTGCGGCAGTCCTTAGCAGCGCGTTTGGCCGAAACACAGCTGAATCGCTACCCCGACCCTCAGGCTGCGGCGTTAAGACAACCCTTGCGCGATTGGATGCGTATTCCAGAGAGCCTCGAAGTTCTGTTTGGGAACGGGTCCGATGAGATTATCGCGTTGGTGATTTCTGCGCTGATTGGGAGCGGCCGTGCTGTTTGTGCCCCGGACCCGAGTTTTGTGATGTTCAGCGTGCTCGCACGGCATTATCAGGTGCCATTTTGTCCGCTTCCGCTTGATATGGCGCACGACATTGATGTGCTCGCGTGGCAGCAAGCGCTGAACTCCGTTGATGCAGGTGTCGTCTTTGTGCCTCAACCCAACAATCCAACCGGCAACTTATTCAGTAAAGATCGCTTGAAAGCGGTGGTTGAGGGCACGGATGCATTGGTGGTAATTGATGAGGCCTACACGGCTTTTACCGACGCAGATTATTTGCACTGGGCGGCGGATTTCCCCAACGTTGTGGTCATGCGAACGTTGTCGAAAGTGGGTTTGGCGGGCAGTCGCTTTGGCCTTTTAATTGGTGATCCACAATGGATCGATCAATTTGACAAATTGCGGTTGCCCTACAATATCAACGTGTTGTCGCAAACCGCAGTGCAATTTGCTCTCGAGCATGCTGATGTGCTGGAACGCCAAAGTGCTGCGATTCGGGAAGAACGACTCGCTTGACCGATGCGTTGCGGACACGAGGAATCACTGTGTGGCATTCAGAAGCCAATTTTTTGGTCGCAGTGATGCCTGCCGGACAGGCACATGCTGTGTTTTCTGGCTTGAAAGAACTCGGCGTGCTGGTCAAGTGTTTGGATGGTTCGCACCCAATGCTCACAGATGCTCTGCGCGTGACGGTCGGCACGCCCGAGGAGTCGGACGCATTTCTCGCTGCCTTGGATCAGTTGGTGGGCGGCGGTCGCTGACCCACGGTGAGCGTTCGCTCAATGGGTTGTCCATTCCGCAGCAGTTTTAACGCCAGTGTTGTGCCTGGTTCAAGCTCAGCTACTTGATTCATGGCCAGTCGACCGTCGCTGACCTTGGTTCCATTCATGTGTGTCAGTATGTCTCCTGGCAGGATGTCCGCTGCTGCTGCTGGACCGCGTCGGAAAATACCAGAGATTAGTACGCCTGCATCCCGGCTGACGCCGAACGAACGTGCCAGTTCCTCTGTCAGAGGTTGTGTCTCGACCCCGAGCCAGCCGCGGATCACCCTTCCGTGTGCGACCAGTTCATCCATAACCTCAGTGGCCAGTGAGGTTGGAATCGCAAAACCAATGCCATTTGAGCCGCCGCCCCGTGTAAAAATTGCTGTGTTGATACCGATCAATTCGCCACGAATGTTGATCAATGCACCTCCGGAATTACCTGGGTTAATCGCTGCATCGGTTTGAATAAAGTTTTCGTAAGTCGACAGTCCGACTTGGTTTCGACCGGTTGCACTGAGAATTCCCATGGTCACTGTTTGCCCCACGCCAAACGGGTTACCGATCGCAAACACAAGATCGCCGATGCGCCCGGGTGAGGTATTGAGCACCAGCTGNGGTAATCCCTGTTCTGCAATTTTCAACACGGCAATGTCGGTATCGGGATCGGTTCCCACCACCGATGCTTGTGCAATTCGACCGTCGCGTAATTCGACCACGATGTCGTCCGCATTTGCGATCACGTGATGATTGGTCAATATGTATCCGGCGGCGGAGACGATCACACCAGAACCGAGGCTCGACTCCATTCGCTTCCGGCCAGGTTCACTTGGCAGATTAAAGAAGTTTTTGAAAAATGGATCCCGCGCCAGTGGATGTACACGAGTCTCAACAATTGTCGTGGTGTAAATATTCACCACTGCAGGTGCGGCACGCTCTACAGCCTCTGCGTAACTGACGGGGCCGCTCGCAGGCAACTGCCCTGACAGGGGTGTGGCATCGACCAGTTGCAACTCAACACCACGGCTGCGATCGGTTAGTTCAGGAAATTCGCGAATTACCAACAAGGCCACCAGGATCCCGGTTATCACAGGCCAGAGAATGCGAGTAATTTGTTGTAACATGCGATGTCCTAGACGAGGTCAAGAATGATTAGTTTACACACACTGACGCAAACCCTCGACGACTGGATGCGGCCGTCCGAGTTTCAGGATTATGCCCCGAATGGGTTGCAGATCGAAGGCCGTGATCAGCTCGAGCGACTTGCACTGGGTGTCACAGCATCGGTGGATGTAATTTCGCAAGCGCTAGCGTGGGGCGCGGACGCGCTCTTGGTCCACCACGGTTATTTTTGGCGTAATGAGCCTTTGACCTTGACCGGTATGAAGGGTGCGCGGGTAAAGCGCTTGATGCAGGCTGATGTGTCCTTGCTGGCATATCATCTGCCACTCGACTGCCATCCAGAATTTGGCAATAACGTCGCGCTGCTCCAACAGCTTGGGTTTTCGAATTGCTCGGCTGTCTCGGGTGAGTCAGGTTTGTTATGGGAGGCGTGCATCGAGCCTCCCATGTCACCGCGGGAATTGGCCACACAGGTCGCTACGTCCTTGCATCGTGAACCGTTACTGATCGAGTCTGCGCTAGGCGCTGTTGCCATCGAGCGACTGATTGTGTGCACCGGTGGCGCTCAAGATTATTTGGCTCGCGCGCACCAACTGGGTGCTGATGCGTACCTGTCCGGAGAGATCTCAGAGCGTACCACCCATGAGGCGCGTGAACTCGGTATTCATTACGTGGCAGCCGGACATCATGCGACGGAACGGTATGGTGTGCAGTCGCTAGGGCGGAAGATCGAATCAGTATTGGGTCTCGAAGTGGCTTTTTTTGATGACCACAATCCTGCGTGACACAGGCACGATCAGGAGCTCAGTTGGCCTCGTGTTTCGGCGTAATCTCTGGGTGGTAGTGTGTCAATAACGGAGTCTGGCTCGTATGCCTCTGTAACCGACTCGCCGCGTAATTCTGCTGACAACGCCTGTTGTTTGGCGGCTAAGCGCTGCAAGGCCTCCGCTGTATCGGCCAGGTGCGTTTCAACTTCTTCAATCAACGCCTGATGTTGAGCCTCGAACAGAGTTTTTTCCCTTTCTATGTCCGGTGAGACCGTAGTAACGGTGTGTGGCTTCCTGAGGAACCAACCTGCGAGCCCACCAAGCACAAAGGCCAGGATGATTACTCCGATCGTCAATTCTGTCAGTTCCACAACACACCTCACTTTGTTTCCAGTAGTGTACGAACTTTGCGAAGTTAGCGCGAGTCGTTAGACTTCGAGCTCATTTAGGAGTGGCATGCAAACACCAATCATCCAGCAAATCCCTGGTCCAGTTGGCCTCATTGAGACCGCTGCATTGTTATGCGCGCTCGACCAGACAATGCCGTCGCGCGCGCTATTACTGCTGCATCCGCATCCGCTGCATGGTGGCAGCATGGGTAATAAAGTAGTGACTACTATGGCCAGAGCGGCTCGAGATGCTGGCTTGGCTTGCGTCGCGTTCAATTTCCGCGGCGTCGGCCGTAGCGAGGGCGTCTGGGATAGAGGAGTTGGCGAGGTACACGATGTACTAGCGGTCGCTACGCAGATGGCGACCCAAGGCGTGCGTGAATTGTGTCTAGCCGGATTTTCATTTGGCGCATCGATGGCTGCGAATGCGATTTCCGAGTTGCGACAACAGTGTCCTGGTCTACAAATTATGGACTTGATTCAGGTCGCGCCAGCGGTTGAGAATTTTCCGATCCAGAGCGATTGGCTTAGAGGGCTTCCTCCGCTTGTTTTGTTCAATGCGGATGATGAAGTGGTCTCGGCCGAGGCGATGTCCGATTATGCAAACTCGATTGGTGTTGAGCCATCGGTACATCCGATTGGTGGCCATTTTTACCATGGCCATCTCACCCGACTGAAATCGACAGTGATTTCGCACTGGCAGGCGCGTGGGGTCATATGACAGATCGAACGCGCGCATTGCATGTGTATGACGGATTGGTCGAAATTGGTCAAATCAGCGCTGACTCCAATCAACGCCGAGCACTGCAGGGTTTGGATGCGCTCGGTGATCGTTTGGTACAGGCAAGACCATGGACCGGTGGCCGCAGAGGATTGTTCCGCCGCGTGCAATGGAGTGTGCCAGAACAAGGCCTCTATCTGTGGGGCGGGGTGGGTCGCGGTAAAACGTTTCTGATGGATCTGTTTGTTGAATCATTACCTGATGGTTTAGCCAAGCGGTTGCATTTTCACCGTTTCATGAACAGCGTACATACGCAGTTGACGGCGTTGCAGGGTACCGAGAGTCCGCTTGAAGTGATCGCTGATCGACTGGCACGTGAGGTGCGAGTGCTGTGTTTTGATGAGTGTTTTGTGTCAGATATCACCGATGCGATGGTGCTGGGCACTTTATTTGATGCGCTCTTCCGACGTGGGGTGGCCCTGGTGACAACAAGTAACATTCCGCCAAATGAGCTGTATAAAGACGGGCTTCAACGTGACCGGTTTCTTCCTGCAATTGCCTTAATCGAGACCCATTGTGAGGTGTTCAATTTGGATTCGGGGACCGATTATCGGTTGCGGACTTTGGAGAACGCCAAGCTCTTCCACACCCCCTGTGACAGTAACGCAATCGATGCAATTTGGGAGTCGGTTGTAGCGCTGGCGCCCGAAGCAACGCGAAGCGAGGGTGCGAGTCTCGAGATCAACAGGCGCCAATTGCCCGTTCGATTCGTTGCAGAAGATGTGGTGTGGTTCGATTTTGACGTGATTTGTGGATACGGACGTGCGGTTCCTGATTACATCGAAATTGCGCGGATGTTCCATACAGTAGTCTTGACTGGAATACCGAGGCTCGATGCGGCGGGGGACGATGTGACACGGCGATTCTTGCATCTTGTGGACGAGTTCTACGACCGGTCTGTGAAACTGATCGTGGCAGCAGACGTGTCACTGTCAGCCCTCTATTCCAGTGGGCGGTTGGCGTTTGAAATGAATCGATGCGGCTCGCGTTTACAAGAGATGCAATCGGTTGAGTATCTTGAGCGGCCGCATCGGCCGGAATAGCAAAAAGACGGTTGCGTAATTATTTGTCCATCTCTATAATCCGCGCCTCTTTGAATTTTGAACGCCGCTTAAAGGCAGTAGTGAACATGAAGACGATTAGCGCAAAATCCGAAACCGTACAGCATGGCTGGTATGTGATCGATGCCGAAGGTTTGACCCTCGGACGTCTCGCGACAGAACTCGCTCGTCGCCTGCGCGGCAAGCACAAAACAGAATACACACCGCACGTTGATACCGGCGACTTCATTGTTGTTGTTAACGCGGAGAAAGTGAAGGTGACTGGCAAAAAGGCATCTGACAAGATGTACTACCGTCACACTGGACATCCTGGTGGATTGAAAGAAGCTAACTTCACGCAAATGATCGAGCGGTCACCTGAAAAAGTGATTGAACTGGCTGTTAAAGGCATGTTGCCGAAGAACCCATTGGGTCGCGCAATGTACCGCAAGCTGAAGGTGTATGCTGGTCAACAGCATCCGCACGAAGCGCAGCAGCCCGAAACTTTGACCCTGTCTTAGGAAATAGTATGGCTTTGACACAGAATTACGGAACCGGACGTCGTAAGACATCGACAGCGCGGGTTTTTCTTCGCCCTGGAAAAGGTCAGATCACAGTCAACGGAAAGGCTCTNGACGAGTATTTTGGTCGCCAAACATCGCGGATGGTTGTGCGTCAGCCGCTGCAGTTGGTCGACATGGAAGGAAAGTTNGANGTTGTGGTAACTGTCCTTGGCGGAGGTGCTTCAGGTCAAGCTGGCGCAATTCGTCATGGAATCACGCGCGCTCTTCTCGAATATGACGAAGCTCTGAAAGGTGATTTGCGTCGNGCAGGTTATGTGACACGTGATGCGCGTGAAGTAGAGCGGAAAAAAGTGGGTCTGCGCAAAGCGCGGAAGCGTCCACAGTTCTCCAAGCGATAAGCATTGCATCCTCAAAAGACCCGCTCCGGCGGGTTTTTTGTTTCTGGCTATAACTAACGCAATTTTTATTGCGAAATCGTCTAACAGGCTTGCTACCCCTGCTTGCACCCTCTAGAATTCGCAACGCAAAAAGCTTCTCATAATCCTGAAAGGACACATCATGGCGGATGCAGTCGTAAACCCAGCAGCACAACCCGAAGTGACTTCGCGGCGTAAATTTTTAATTGGCGCCACCTCAGCCCTCGGTGCAGTCGGAGCGGTCGGGGTGATGACACCCTTCGTGGCCTCATGGAACCCGAGCGCCAAGGCGAAAGCAGCAGGTGCTCCGGTTAAAGTGGATATTTCAAAGATTCTCCCGGGCGAGCAGATTAGAGCGGAATGGCGTGGCAAGCCGGTCTTCATTCTAAAGCGTACGCCGGAGATGCTGGCTAATCTGGCCAAGGTCGAAGACAAGTTGGCAGATCCAAATAGCGAGGCGCCCCAGCAGCCTGCCTACGCAGCCAACGCAGCGCGAGCAATCAACCCAGAGATTGCGATCATGATTGGTATTTGCACCCACCTTGGATGTTCACCGCAGTTCCGTCCTGAAGTTGCGGCAGCAGATTTGGGTGGTGACTGGCTCGGCGGATATTTCTGTCCATGTCATGGATCTAAATTCGATTTGGCGGGACGGGTGTATAAAAGCGTTCCAGCCCCAACAAACTTAATTGTGCCTCCACACAGCTATGAGAGCGATAACGTGGTGGTGATTGGTGTTGACGAGGAGAATGCCTGATGGGACTTCGAGCGACTGAAGAGAAGGGAGTGCTTGGCTGGATTGACCAGCGACTCTCGATTATGGATGCGTACAACACGCACCTCGCCCAATATTGGGCGCCTAAAAACTTCAACGTTTGGTATTTCTTTGGGTCGCTCGCGCTACTGGTGCTGGTGAATCAAATTCTGACCGGCATTTGGTTGACCATGAGTTATGAGCCTAGCGCGGAAGGTGCCTTTGCGTCCGTTGAGTACATCATGCGTGATGTTGAACTCGGTTGGGTCATTCGGTATATGCACTCCACTGGCGCCTCAGCATTTTTCGTTGTGGTTTATTTACANATGCTTCGCGGGATCATGTACGGCTCGTATCAAAAACCACGAGAACTGATTTGGATTTTTGGTATGGCGATCTACCTAATCCTGATGGCCGAAGCATTTATGGGGTATCTGCTGCCTTGGGGACAAATGTCCTACTGGGGCGCCCAGGTGATCGTTTCTTTGTTCTCTGCCATCCCTGTGATCGGTGAAGATCTCGCACAGTGGATTCGTGGAGACTATTTGATCAGCGGCGTGACCTTGAATCGATTCTTCGCATTGCATGTGATCGCACTGCCTTTAGTCCTCGCTGGATTGGTGGTTCTGCACATTCTGGCGTTGCATGAAGTTGGGTCCAATAACCCAGACGGTGTGGAAATCAAAGACACCAAAGACCCCAACGGTAAGCCGCTCGATGGAATTGCTTTCCATCCGTACTACACCGTGAAAGACATTGTTGGTCTCGCGGTGTTCCTGTTTGTATTCAGCATCGTGGTGTTTTTCTTCCCTGAGATGGGCGGATATTTTCTTGAGTACGCCAACTTTGAGCCTGCTGATCCATTGAAGACGCCAGAGCATATTGCGCCGGTTTGGTACTTCACTCCGTTCTACGCAATGTTGCGTGCGATCACCTTCCCGATGTTCGGTTTGGATGCGAAGTTTTGGGGTGTGGTTGTGATGGGTGCGGCGATTGCGATTCTGTTCGTCTTGCCTTGGCTAGACCGCAGCCCGGTTCGGTCGATGCGTTATAAAGGCAACGTTTCAAAGATCATGTTGGCCTTGTTCCTTGTGGCATTCGTGATGTTGGGCGTGCTTGGCGTATTGCCATCAACACCTGGGCGGACTGCGTTGGCGCAGCTTGGCACGGCCATGTATTTCTTGTTCTTCTTGGCGATGCCCTGGTACACCCGTTGGGAGTCGACGAAGCCAGTTCCAGAGAGAGTGACACAATGAAGTTTTTGCTCAGTTTGACAGTGACGTTTTTCGCATCCGTCACCTTTGCCGCAGGCGGCCCAGGATATCCGCTTGAGGCAATGACCCCTGATTACAACGACAAGGCGTCCCTACAACGCGGNATGGCGACATTTTCGCATTACTGTATGGGATGTCATTCTCTTGAATATCAGCGCTATGAGCGCACTGCNCGNGATCTCAACATTGCGCCTGAGGCAATGCTCGAGACGGTCGTGCCACCGAGTAAGAAGATCGGTGACCTTGGAACGATTGCCATGCCAAGGAAGGGGTCGGCCGAATGGTTTGGTGCACCGCCCCCAGATCTGAGCTTAGTTACTCGCAAGCGTTCCCCCGAATGGGTCTACACCTACATGAAGACCTTTTATGTGGATCCAAGTCGTCCACTGGGTGTCAACAATAAGGTATTCCCCAAAGTCGGGATGCCGCATGTGTTAGAGCCATTACAGGGCGTCCAGCGAGCTGTCTGTAAAGAGGCGCCTGTGCGTGAGAATGGTGAAGTGAAGACGGATCCAATCTCTGGTCAACCGATGACACAGAACCAATGCGGTATTTTGGAAGTTGCAGACGGCAGTGGTCAGTTATCTGCCGCCGAATACGACCAGTTGATCTTTGATCTGGTAAACTTCCTCGAGTACGTAGGTGAGCCGTCAAAAGCTCAGTCTCACAGCATCGGTATTTATGTGTTGCTGTTTTTAATGGTCTTCTTCATTTTCGCGTACCTTCTGAAGCGCGAGTATTGGAAGGATGTCCATTAACGAGAGTGCCTGAAAAGCATCTGCGGACAGCCGGCTCATGCCGGCTGTTTTGTTTGTTTAACTGGAGAGTAAACGGCCCATGTCCCTTGTGACCAAACGTTCCACCATGACTTTTTTCTCAGACCCGATGGACCATCTGTCGCATCGAGTTCGGATTGTGCTTGCTGAAAAAGGCGTNACTGTTGATGTGATCGACTGCGATCCAGATGATGTCCCCGAAGAAGTGTCGGAGATGAATCCATACAACAACCTACCGACATTGCTTGACCGTGATTTGGTGTTGTTTGAACCAAATATCATGATGGAGTACCTGGATGAGCGTTTCCCCCATCCACCGTTGCTTCCTGTTTACCCAGTAGCACGCGGAAATGCGAGGATGTTTTTGCACCGCATTGAGCGGGAATGGACACCTCTGATTCGCACCATTGACACGGCAAAACGCAACAACAAGCGCTCGCCATCGGCTGTCAAAGAACTGAAAGAGCAGTTGACTGCTGTGGCGCCAATCTTCGAAGAGATGCCGTATTTTATGAGCGAGGAGTTTTCGCTCGTCGATTGCACAGTGGCGCCGATTTTGTGGCGGCTACCCTATCTCGGTATTGAGTTGCCACCGAAACAAACTCGAGGCTTGCAAGACTATCAGTACCGCATGTTCAACCGCGATGCGTTCCAAGCCAGCCTGTCGGAGGCTGAACGCGAGATGCCTCGCGCGTAATGGCACTTGGATCCTCTCGTCCGTACTTGATTCGGGCTCTGTTTGACTGGATTGTTGACGGGGGAGAGGATCCTTATTTGGTGGTCGATGCCACCTATCCGAATGTCTCGGTTCCCGAGAGTCACGTGAAAGACGGCCAGATTGTGTTGAATCTTGCGCCTCGCGCGATTACCGCGTTTTCCATGGCTGACGCTGGCGTGTCCTTTCAAGCGCGTTTTGGTGGTGTGCCCAACCAGATCTTTTTGCCTTTCGGTGCGATCTCTGCCATCTATGGTCGAGACTCCGGATTGGGAATGGCCTTTGGCCAAGAGCCTGGGGGTGTGCCGGTGATACCGGGAGTGGATGACCCTGCGGTGACCTTGTCGCCACCTGAAGTGAGTGACGACGGCCACGAGCCTGCAACAGACGCCGTACCCAAATTAAAAGGCCGGCCAGCGTTGCGTATTGTCAAATCCGATGATTAATCGATGTACTCAAATACGCGAACAATACGCTTCACTCCACGGACCGTGCTGACGGTATTTTCGAGTGCCGCGGCTTCTGTTTTTGTCACAAACCCCATCACGTAAACTATGCTGTTCTCAGTGGTGATCAGGGTTCGCTGATACACATCACGCCCTAAGTTCCTCAATACCAGAGCTTTGATCTGTGTTGAGATGGTGAGGTCGTTGATCTCTGAGATGACTGTCGCTTTGCCTGCAATCTCCAGCTGGTTGATCACTCGCTTCACCCCTCGGTGTTGAGTTGCGACTTTTTCTGCGATTTGTCGCGCTTCGTCTGAGGGCACCTGACCCGCAATCAACACTACGCCGTTGTAGACTTTCACATTCAGATTGCTGGCCTTTAGTTCCGATGATGCTTTTTTCAGGTTCACAGCAATGGTGACTTCGGCGGTCTCGTCGTCGATGAACTGTCCAGCGGTCCGACTTCCGCGATTGTCATTGATGGGTTCTGATGTAGTGGAGTCGATCACGCTTGCGCAGCCACTCAGAATGAGTCCAGCCAAAAGTGTCATCAGGGTCGATGTGTTACGCATTGGGCACCTCGCTATCCGAATATTTGTAGGTCGATTAATTCACTTAAGCAGTGAATAACCATCAAATGTTGCTCTCTGACGGTGGTTGCGTGTGTTGAGCGCACGCGTATTTCACTGTCACCGTAGTTTAGTAGAGGCGCGATCTCGCCGCCATCGCCACCGGTCAAGGCAATAACCGGAAGGTCAGCGTCATGGGCTGCCACCACGGCTTGAATAACGTTGACACGAGTACCAGTGGCTGAAATAACCACCAAGCAATCACCGTCTTTCCCGAGAGCTTTAATCTGCCTCGCATATTGATCCGCTTTTGGCTCGTCTGCCAGTGAACTGATGGTAACGACGTCAGAAGACAATGCGATCGCGGGCAACGCGGGGCGATCGCGCTCGAATCGATGCATCATGTGAGCGACAAAGATTTGTCCTAATGCGGCTGACGAACCCGTACCCAGAACCAAAATCTTACCGTCGTTTAGCAGTGCATTTGCCAGTGTATGTGATGCATCGACAAGCGCGGGCGCCAACTCAAAGCTTTGTTGGAGGGCCTCTGTCGCTTTGGCGATACGCATGGCAATGCGCTCTTCGAGTACGGCCTTATCGTGCATACCCATCCTCGAGATACAGAATTGGCACCGCTTCTTGGGGTTGCCACAGGGTGTAAGAGACACGTTCCTGAGGATCGATGTTCATGGTTCCTAGCCGCCGTTCAATGAGACCTTTGGAACCTAAGCGTAAGTATCCTGTTTCGCCAGAAAACTCTGTGGGCTCCCCGAAGCCGAGACGTAAAGCCATATCATAAGCATCCTTTCCTATGGCGGTGAGCGTCCCAAATGGACCCTGTGCCAGAGGCCGTTCACCGAGGGTTTCACGGGTCTTTGAGTTGAGCTCCCACGGTGTCGCCAACAGTTTCGAACGCTTGAAGTCCTCAGTCATGTCGATGACATCCGATCGGAATGCGCCGATAAACAAAACAGGCGTATTTTCTAGGTAGTAAAAGTCGAGCAGTGGCCGCAGTTGCCGTGCTCCCAGCGCATCGGTTTGAACAACGACCGTGCTCAGGTCTTGTCGTGTCCTTGGTGTGTGTTCGAGCGCAAGGTTGAGTGCCCGACTTAGTTCACGCCGTCTATTGAGGCTATCGGTGACTCCTAGCGCCTGTGAAATAGTTGTTTCTGGCTTTTTACTATCCAATGAAAATTGGCCGGCATCAGTTCCGCCAATGCGTTTAAGCTGCTCTTTAATAGCTGTGGCCGCACGGTTTCCCAGGGCGGAATCTGCATAGAGTGTAAGCAGTCTGGGGTGCACGAATTCCGTACCCGCATAGTCAACGGCTGTTTCGGCATCATCCTCAATTGCGAGGCTTAAGCTGTAAACGGGCGCCCTTTGCGTTGCGTCGGGTGAAAAGTCATCCAGCCGGTTGAGTGCCAGCACGGGTATCGTCGGATTTTGCCGCAACAAGTCCCTGATTTTATCGCGCTGCAGGGGTCCGATGATGAATTCTGTGGACTCGCCACTGGCAATTTGTCGCAATTCTTGGCTCGATAGGGTGTTTGAATCCTGAATTGTCAACTCGACAGCCAGTCGGTCTTTCTGTTGATTGAAGCTATACAGCAGACCATCCCGAATGGCGCGGCCAGCATTTGCCAACTCGCCAGAAAGAGGGAGTAAAACGGTCACGGCGAAGGTATCTGGCGCGGTTGCCGTACGCAGGAATGCGTAGTCGGCGAGTTGACTTGCCAACAACGGATGGCCTGTGAATTTCCGTAACCAGCGGGCAGTTTGCTCTGGTTCTGGAGCCTCACGTAGGATCCATGCGGCAGTCAGCCCCGCGAGATGATCTGTCCCTGAAGCCAAATCTCCCCGAATGAGTGGCGGCAGTTGTTCCACTTCACGAAGTATTGTGCGGATCTCGGTGTCACGGGCCTCGGCGTCGAGGTAATCGAGCCTCTCAGCATCCACGCGCAACGCCGCGATGGTCAGATTGAGTTGCCGTAACGAGTCTGCTTTTAAACGCAGTGATTGCGCGCGCTCAGTGCGATTCAGGCGAGAGAAATCGATCTCATTGATCCGTTGCACTGTGTTTTCTGGAGCATTCTGCTGCAAATCAAGGCGTGCGAGGTCGAGCTGGCGCTGTGGCGTCTCTTCGGATTGTTTTAGTGTCTCACCTGGGAGTTGGCCAGGAATTGGCGGGCTGTCTGTTGTATCGGAAAGTTCGGTACGGCCTATTTCGCGCAGCCGATTTTCCCAGCGTTGCTTCGGTCGTGTCGCGGCGACATCGACATTTTCAGATGCCTCGGCCTCTGGGCTCACCCGGGGTGTTGCCGCTTCGGTGTACTCACGCTCGGTAGCCGGGCGAGGAACGTCAACGATTGGTGGGCGCGTCGGGTTTTGTTGACACCCGGCCAGCACCACGAAGCCGATCAGAAGGCTTGTTCGAAGGGCGTGGTTTCGTGCAGGCTTAGCATCTTGCAATATTATGGACTCACTCAGTGACTCAAATTCAAACCACTGCCACTCTACCATCTGCGCTCTATGTTGTGGCAACGCCAATTGGTCATCTTGGCGATTTGTCGCAGCGGGCGATGGAGATTCTCCGGGGCGTTGATTTGATCCTCGCCGAGGACACGCGAGTGACCGGGCAATTGCTGAAATCAGTTGGCGTCGAGACCCGAATGATTTCCCTGAATGCGCACTCAGAAGCTGGTAAGGCGCCACGGGCTTTAGAGAGCCTGAGAGCAGGAGAGTCATTGGCTCTGGTATCAGATGCGGGGACACCGGCTATCAGCGATCCAGGCAGGTTTTTGGTTGAGGCCTGTCACGCTGAAGGATTGCCAGTGATTCCGATTCCCGGTCCATCGGCATTNGCTGCTGCTCTGTCTGTGAGTGGGTTGCCCGCATCGCCTTCGCATTTTATTGGGTTTCTTCCGTCAAAGGGTGGTGCGCGTCAAACGGAGCTGGAGTTGGCATTGGCTTGGCCGGGTACAGTCATTTTGTATGAGGCGCCACATCGGATTGAGGATCTGGCGGATCGCCTTGATCAATGCGCNTTGNGTCGCCAGGTGGTGTTTGCGCGCGAGCTGACCAAAGCTTATGAACAGGTGGTTTGTGTCACAGCGGGACAGTGTTTGGACTGGTTTACACGCAATCCTGATCGAATCCGGGGAGAATTTGTGGTCTTGGTGGGACCAAGGAGTCATGCAAGTGCGACTACCGATCTCAATGTGGAGAAGTTGCTGTCCGTGTTGTCGCGCGAATTACCACCATCCAAGGCAGCGTCGATCGCAGCGGAGTTGACGGGTTTGGCTAAGCGGGATTTGTATCGTCAATTGACGCAATCCACCGAAGAGTAGACACTCGGCGCCGGAGTTGGCCAGACAATCGCTGCCGTGTATGCGGGAGAGGAAAGTCCGGGCTCCTCGAGGCAAGGTGCCAGGTAACCCCTGGGGGGCGTGAGCCTACGGAAAGTGCAGCAGAGAGCAGACCGCCGACTTCGGTCGGTAAGGGTGAAAGGGTGCGGTAAGAGCGCACCGCGCCAGTGGTAACACATGGTGGCAAGGTAAACCCCACCTGGAGCAAGACCAAATAGGAATCCGCTATGCGTGCCTCGCGCTGGATTCGGGTAGGTCGCTTGAGGATTTCGGTGACGGAATCCCTAGATGAATGATTGTCCATGACAGAACCCGGCTTATCGGCCAACTCCCCTTTTTTCCCGATTTTCCCCCACTTCATACCACCGTGTAATTTGTGGCAAATAAGCTGCAAATTCTCGCTGCGTATAAAATTAAATAATTTATATAAATCATAATTTTATGTTCCGTACTGAAGGCATACGCTAAGACTCAGGTCGCTCTTGGCTCAGGGAGATTTGACTGTTATTTGGTGGGTAAATAGAGTTCTCATGTGGGAAAAAGTGGAGAGATGTGGGTAATTGGGTGAAAACCTGATCGCATCAACTCAAGGAGAGGGCTGTGTTTCGCGGGATTAACCCGATCACATTGGATGCAAAAGGGCGCTTGGCGTTACCGGCAAAGTACCGGGATCGTGTTGCCGATCGTTGCGATGGTCAGATGGTTCTGACCGTGCATCCATTCGATCGGTGTTTATTGCTCTACCCGCTTGCTGACTGGGAAGCTATCGAGGCTCAGGTCAATGCGTTACCTAACTCCACCAGCCGCCAAGCACGCCGCCTGCAGCATCTGATGGTGGGTTATGCCACTGAGATCGAACTCGATGCTGCCAATCGATTGCTGTTGCCCGCAATGCACCGTGATCACGCAGAGTTTGATAAGCGACTGATCCTGGTCGGCCAGGGTCAAAAGTTCGAGCTCTGGAGTGAGACGCGTTGGACCGCCATGACTGAGGCGTATCTCGATGAGCCGATTGGCGATGATGCCTCAGCCGAATTGATTAACTTGTCGTTGTAGGGAGGGATGCGGATGACCCATATCCCAGTGCTCCTCAATGAAGCGCTCAACGCACTGCGTGTGCAGCCGGCAGGGTGCTATGTGGATTGCACCTTTGGCCGTGGGGGGCATTCCCGAGCGATTCTGCAGCAACTGGGTCCTGAGGGGCGACTCATTGGCTTGGACCGAGACCCCGAAGCAGTCGCAGAAGGCCAAAGCCTCTCGAAGCAGGATGGGCGTTTTCACATGGTGCACACTGCTTTTTCTGATTTAGCAGCCACACTTGGTTCGCTCAGCATTTCTCGAGTAGACGGGATTTTGATGGATTTGGGTGTTTCGTCTCCGCAGTTGGATGAACCCAGTCGGGGGTTTAGTTTTCAATCTGATGGCCCCTTGGATATGCGGATGGACCCTACCCAAGGTGTCCCTGCCGCACAGTGGCTGGCTACCGCATCCGCTGAAGCCATTGCTGAGGTGCTTTGGATTTATGGCGAAGAGCGCTTTTCAAGACGCATTGCGAGAGCAATTGTCGAAGCTCGCGCTGAAGAGCCAATCCAAACAACAGCACATTTGGCGCGCATCATTGCGAACGCCCAGCCCAAGAAAGATGCGCATAAACATCCAGCGACTCGGGCATTTCAGGGGATTCGTCTTTTCATCAATGCAGAACTGAGTGAAGTGGAGCAGGGTCTCGAAGACGCTATTGAGGCCTTGGTACACGAAGGTCGGCTGGCCGTGATTTCCTTCCATTCGCTCGAAGATCGGCTGGTGAAACGGACTTTTCGAGATGCCTCGCGCCCGCCTCAAGGCGATCCGCGGATGCCCCTCCCAGTAACTGCAGCAAGACCGCGGTTGCGCTTAGTCGGCAAGGCCACGAAGCCCTCGGATGCAGAGATTCAAAGAAATCCCCGATCTCGCAGCGCCGTACTGCGGATTGCAGAGCGGACGGAGGCAGCCTGATGGAGTGGTTAGGTCGTCCACGTTTTTGGCTTGGCACACTGTTCGCAGTTGCCACCATTATGACCTCACTGTTTGTGATTGAAACCGCATATCAGACGCGTCAGCTTTACTCGGCATTGCAGGAGACTCGTGCCGAACGTGACCGATTGACGATTGAGTGGGGCCGGTTGCTACTTGAGCGCGGCGCACTGGCTGCCGATCTTCGCATCGATTCGATGGCGCGCTCATCCATGGACCTCGGCGCGCCGGCGATGGGGCAGATTGAGATGATGGGGCGGCCACAATGAAGCANCCGGTCCGCCATGCCGCGAAGAGTTGGAGATTGTGGCTGATCGGCTCATTGATCAGTGTTGGCTTTCTCGCGATCAGCGCCCGCTTGGTCTGGTTGCACGTATTTGAAACCCAGCATTTGAAGGATCTCAGCGATGAGATCACGATTCGTTACGAAAAGATTCCTGCCTATCGGGGCATGATCACTGATCGGCTCGGGCAACCATTAGCTGTTTCAAGTCCGGTTGCAGCGGTCGCCGTCAGACAGAAGCAGTTTGAAGATCCTCAGTGGGCGGAGAAACTGGCCCCCTGGCTTGATATCAGTGCCGACCGTCTGCGCGCGCGTGTCGCAGAGGCTCGTGTTCCCTACGTGTANCTATCGCGTTATGTCACCCCAGAGGACGCATCCCAAGTCGAGGCATTGAAGCTCAAGGGTGTCGAGGTCGTTCGGCAATTTCGACGGTTCTACCCAGCCGGTGAGGTGGCTGCGCATTTGGTGGGATTTACCAACATCGAGGATCAGGGACAGGAAGGGCTCGAGCGCTCATACAATGAATGGTTGTCCGGGGAGTCTGGGCGACGCCACGTGTTGCGAAACCGTCGCGCAAACGTGGTCCGCTATGTCAGTGCTGGGCAAGAGGTCGAGCCAGGTCGCGATCTCAAGCTGTCGATTGATCTGAGTCTGCAATACGTGACATACCGAGCGCTGAAAGAAGCAGTTGTGCGGGCCAGAGCAGCCGGCGGAAGTGCTGTTTTGCTCGATGCTTGGACGGGCGAGGTACTGGCTCTCGCCTCGCAGCCCGCATTTAATCCCAATGACATGGCGGCGAGAATCCCCGAGCGTGTTAGAAATCGACCAGTCATGGACCTGATGGAGCCTGGCTCACCAATCAAGCCATTTACTGTCGCTACTGCGATTGATTTGGGGCTAGTGGATCCAAGTACCACCATCGATACTGCGCCCGGCCGGATCCGTGTTCAGGGGAATGTGGTTAGTGACGTCAACAATTACGGTCAGATTGATGTCAGCACTGTGGTTGCCAAATCTTCGAATGTCGGCACCGTCAAAATCGAGGCGTTGATGGAGCCGACCGCTTTGCGCGATCGTCTCGCTCGTTTGGGCTTAGGGCAATCAACAGCGACTGGATTTCCGGGTGAGGCAGAGGGCAAGCTGCCAAATACTGCAGTACTTGGCGCCATGGATCGTGCCGCGTTGTCGTTCGGATACGGTCTGAATATTTCGGTATTGCAGTTGGCACAAGCTTACAGCGTGTTCGCCAATGACGGCATCTTACAACCCGTGACCTTGCTGGCTGAAGGGCTGACCCCAAAACCGGTCCGTATTTTTCAGTCATCGACTGTTAAAGCGATGTTGCCAATGCTTGAGGCGGTCACCGAGCGCGGGGGGACAGCAACCCAAGCCCGTGTTGATTTGTACCGAGTAGGTGGCAAAACAGGCACCACCATGAAGTTGGTCTCGGGCTCCTATGCCAGTCAGCAGTANGTCTCCAGCTTTGTGGGTTTGGCTCCCATGTCGCAGCCACGGTTTGTGATGGCAGTCGTTATCGATGATCCGCGTGGCCAGGAATACTACGGCGGTCAGGTGGCTGCTCCAGTTTTCGCGGATGTGATGGATGACGTGATGCGGATCTATGACATCAGGCCAGATGCACCATCAACACCGATCCTTGCGCAGGGGGCACGATGACGCTAGCGCAACTGTTGGCTTCAATCGAGATGGACCTGAGCCAAGCCGGTGTTGTGCAGCTCACAGGCTTGACACTGGACTCCCGCGCCGTCGTTGAGGGCGATGTGTTTGTTGCCATGGCTGGGACGCAATCGCACGGAATGCTCTTTGCAGATCAAGCGGTGCGACAAGGTGCCGTAGCGATCTTGTTTGATGCGTGGGACGGTGCAATCCCTGCCGGCATTCCAGTGATTCAAGTGTCCGATCTTCGGCGACGCTTAGGCTTGCTTGCGCATGCATTTTTCCAAAATCCCGCTCAGGGACAGCAAGTGATTGGTGTCACGGGGACCAATGGCAAAACCACGATTGTGCATCTGTTAAGCCAGCTAGCTTCTGCGCAGGGACTGAGAGTCGGACGCATGGGTACGTTGGGAATCTTTGTTGGCCAAGACCAATTGGCGGACGGTGATCGAACCACGCCGGATGCGATTCATGTAGCGAAGTACTTCGCCGATTTCCGGGACCGTGGAGTGCAACTGTGTGCCATGGAAGTCTCATCTCACGCATTAGATCAATACCGAGTTGCCGGCGTACCTTTTGACATTGGTGTCTTCACCAATCTGACTCGAGATCATTTGGACTACCACGGCACGATGGAAGCCTACGGTGCGGCCAAACAGCGTCTGTTTACTGAGTATGGTCTGCGGTCTGCCGTGATCGATCGCGATGATCCTTTTGGTGATCATCTGGTCTCCACATTATCCGATATCGACATCTGGAGTTTTGGCCTTCACCCCGATGCCCGCGTTCGTATTGAAAGCCTGAAAGCCACCGATCAGGGCTCGCAAATGGTGGTTGTGATTGCAGGCAGTCAGTTTGTTCTTAACGTGCCACTGCTTGGCTATTTCAACGCGCGTAATGCCTTGGCGGCACTCGTGGCGTTGCACGTAGCAGGACAGCTTCACTGGGACGATGCGCCTAATTTATTGGCGACTCTAAAACCCGCTCCAGGGCGCATGGAAGCATTTCGTGCTGATGGCCGACCAACAGTGGTGGTTGATTATGCGCACACCCCGGATGCGTTGAAGAATGCACTGCAAACAGCGCGTTGGCATACCGAGGGTGATTTGTGGGTGGTGTTTGGTTGTGGCGGAGATCGTGATCAGGGCAAGCGTGCATTGATGGGTGAGGTGGCTGCTGATTTGGCGGANCATGTTGTGCTGACCTCTGATAATCCACGCTCTGAGTCAGCACAAGTTATAGCCGAAGATATTGCAGTCGGCGCAAAACACAGCGCAAAAATTCAGGTCCAACTTGATCGTGCAAAGGCCATCCAGCAGGCATTTGATGCGGCTTCTGAGGCCGATCTGATCCTAGTTGCCGGTAAGGGTCATGAACACACACAAACGGTAGGTGATCGTGTCTTGCCATATTCAGATCGCGCCACGGTTGCACAGTTATTCGGCCTACTGAACTCAGGAGTTGCGCATGCTTCCTGAATCCATTGCCCAATTGGCACAAGTGATTTCTGGCGAACTCAGCGGCACAGGTATTGTTACCGGCTTTGCCATTGACAGCCGAAAAGTCGAGCCGGGCGACCTGTTTATCGCGCTCCAGGGTGCGCGTGATGGCCACGATTTTCTCGTTGCTGCTGCAGAAGCTGGCGCGGCAGCCGCCTTGGTCAGTCGGTCGCAATCGGTGCTGCCAGCAATCCGAGTGGCTGATCCAGAAGTAGCGATGACTGACTTAGCGCGCCATTTCCGCGACCAGTTTACCAATCCAGTGATTGCGCTGACAGGCAGTCAAGGGAAGACCAGTACCCGGGGATTCATCGACGCGGTGCTGACCCACATGGCGAATGCTCGTCAACAGCAGATCCTTGTCACACGAGGGAACTTCAATAACCAGTTGGGTGTACCACTCACTGCCGCGCGATTGCGCCCTGAGCACGCGTTTGCGGTATTCGAATTGGGTGCATCTGCTGTTGGAGATATTGCACACATAGCGGCCATTGTCCGACCACATGTGTCCGCGCTATTGAACGCCCGTGCCGCACATCTCGAAGGTTTTGGTTCGATGCAAGGTGTGATTCAGGGTAAGGGCGAGATCATTGATCACACCGATGTCCNGGGTACGGTGGTTCTGAATTGCGACGAGCCAGCTTTCCAGACTTGGCGCGCGCGAGCTGGTCAGCGTGCGGTAAGAACCTTCGGCCGCCACACCGGTGATGTGCAGTGGCATCCAAAGACAGATCAATCATTTGATTTGCGCATCGATGGGGACACATTTGAGGTTCGGTTACCAACCCTTGGCCAACATTTCATGGAAAACGCAGCGGCAGCGGCCGCAGTGTGTTTCGCCGTCGGTGCGACACATGAGGACATTCATGCGGGATTGCAGTCGGCGCGAATCGAACCTGGGCGGATGACGCCGATTGATTTGCCCGGGCTTCGGTTGATTGACGATTCCTACAACGCGAGTCCCGAGGCCGTTTGTGCGGCCATTGATTGGCTCGCGACACAGCCCGGTCAGCGGATGCTGGTCATGGGTCATCTAGCCGAGCTCGGTGCTGAGTCTGGCGCCGAGATGCATCGCCTCGGGCGGTATGCAAAAGCGCAGGGGCTTGACGCTTTGATTGCCATTGGTGATGCGCAACCGATCGCCGAGGGTTATGGCGATGGCGCACATTACTTTGCGTCTATTGCAAACCTCGCACCACAGTTGATCGGCCTGGTCGCAAGCATGGACACGGTGTTAGTGAAAGGGTCTCGGTCGGCACAGATGGATCGAGTCGTTGCGATGTTACAGACTGATTTTGGGAGACCCTGAGTATGCTGCTTTGGCTGGCAAATTATCTGAGTTCGGTGGAACCGGCATTTTCGGTTTTTCAGTACTTGACTCTCAGGGCCATTCTCGGAGTGTTGACGGCATTGTTGATTGCGCTGTTTGTCGGGCCTTGGGTGATCCGGATGCTCGAGGTTCGGCAAATTGGGCAGTCGGTGCGTCGTGACGGACCAGAATCTCATTTCTCCAAGCAAGGGACCCCAACCATGGGCGGGGTGCTCATTCTTGTTTGCATTACCGCTTCCACGTTGCTCTGGGGTGACCTCACCAACTCCTATGTTTGGATCGCACTGCTCGTGATGTTGGGTTTCGGTGCGATTGGATGGATTGATGATTGGAAAAAGGTGGTGTTGAAAAACTCCAAAGGATTGTCAGCAAAGTCAAAGTATTTGGCGCAGTCAGCTGTTGGTCTTGCCGCCGCCTTGGTGTTGTATGGCATGGCAAACACACCTGCAGAAACCACCTTATTGGTGCCATTTTTCAAAGATATTTTAATCCCGTTAGGGTTTGGCTATGTGATCCTGACCTACTTTGTCATTGTCGGAACATCCAATGCGGTCAACCTCACGGATGGACTGGATGGATTGGCTATTCTTCCAACCGTTTTGGTAGCCGGCGCTCTTGGTGCCTTCGCTTACCTCACCGGCAACGCCATTTTTTCAGAATACCTCTACATCCCATACATACCCGGCACGGGTGAATTGGCTATTTTTCTCGGTGCCATGGTGGGTGCTGGGTTCGGTTTTCTCTGGTTCAACACCTATCCCGCGCAAGTCTTCATGGGAGATGTGGGTGCCTTGTCCTTGGGCGCGGCCCTCGGTGTGGTCGCGGTGATGGTGCGCCAAGAATTAGTGCTTTTCATCATGGGCGGAATCTTCGTGTTGGAAACAGTCTCGGTGATGCTGCAGGTCGCCAGTTTCCGCTTGACTGGAAAGCGCATTTTCCGGATGGCTCCCATTCACCATCACTTTGAGCTCAAAGGCTGGCCTGAGCCACGGGTGATCGTTCGCTTTTGGATTATCTCAGTGATGCTTGTNTTGGTGGGTCTCGCGACCCTGAAGTTGAGGTAAGTGGTGGACCTGATCGCAAGCACGCGTACTTTGGTTCTCGGTGCCGGCCCAACAGGTCAAGCGGTTGTGCGTCATCTGCAGCGACTCGGTCAACGGTTTGAGGTGCAAGACACGCGCACCACACCGCAACTGCAAGAGGCGTTCGCACTCGCATGCCCTGGCGTGGCCGCGCACTTTGGCCCGCTGGATCCAGTTTTTTTGAGTCAGTTTGATGAGATTGTCGTAAGTCCTGGGATTTCACCGAGTACGCCAGGACTGCAGTCAACACAGAGCAGCCAAATCAGCGACATTGCCCTATTCCGCCGAGCATGGCCTGCGGAACAGCCATTGGTCGCGATTACCGGCTCCAATGCCAAGTCCACGGTGACGACATTGGTGGGGCAGATGATCGAAGCATCCGGTCGGTCAGCTCGGGTGGGGGGTAACCTTGGACCGCAAGCACTCGATTTATTGTGTGATATGGCAGACGAGGCGATCGCAGTACTTGAGTTGTCGAGTTTTCAGTTGGCTCGTACGTCCGCCCTAAGGGCAACCGTTGCAACCTGTCTCAATATGTCGCCGGATCATCTCGATTGGCATGGTTCGATGATTGAGTACCACAAGGCTAAACACCGTATTTTTGAGGGTGTAGGTGCGATCGTCGTCAATGCTGAGGATCCACTGTCGCATCCCTTAGTGCCGGATCAAACACCACGCATTCAGTTTTCGGTGCAAGCGCCAGACTTCCATCGTTTCGGGATCATGGTTCATGACGATTCCGACTGGATTTGTTTCGGCACCGATCCCTGGATTCCTGTTGCTGAGTTGCCCTATCAGGGCCGTCACATGTTGCAAAATGTGATGGCTGCTTGCGGTATTTGCCAGCACTTGGGCATCGATAAGTCTGCCTGTCGTGAAGCAGCAACAAACTTCCGCGGGTTGCCGCACCGCATGGCTGAGTGTCAAAGCGTACACGGTGTTCGCTTCATCAATGATTCTAAGGGCACCAATGTCGGTGCCTCGCAAGCTGCGATCGACAGTGTCGGTGCCGGCCACCGTGTACTGCTGCTAGCCGGTGGCGACACAAAAGACGCCGATCTCACCGGTTGGGGTCAGTTTGCTGCAACAAGATGTGAGCAGGTGTTTGCCTATGGGCGGGATGCGCGTCGTGTGCAGGCCGCGGTGGGAGCTAAAGCACAAGTTCACGACACGCTCGACCAAGCATTTCAGGCCGCAGTGGCCATGGCCGAAGCCGATGATGTGGTGCTGTTGAGTCCAGCAGCAGCGAGCTTTGACCAATTCGACAATTACCAAGCACGTGGCCGTCACTTTGAATCTTTGGTGGAGGCGTTGTATGAAGTTTGACCTCCGGATGCAAGACTTGATCCCATTGGGGCTGCCCGATCGCACCTTTTTATTGGCTGTTGTGTCCTTGGCGAGTCTGGGTTTGTTGATGGTGGCCTCCAGTTCGATTGAAGTCGCATCCGATCGATTCGGTGCGCCATTCAACTTCGCTCTGAAACACGCCATTTTCCTCGTCGTCGCCGTGGTCGCTGCGCTGGTGGCGTATGCGCTACCGACCCGCTGGTGGTACAACTATGCCACTCTGTTTTTGTTAGGCTCACTGGTTCTTCTGGCCATCATTCTGATTCCGGGAATTGGCCACACGGTGAAGGGTGCCACGCGCTGGTTGAATCTTGGATTCTTCAACTTGCAACCCTCTGAAATCGCCAAGTTCACTATGATGTTGTTCTTGGCATCGTACTTGGTGCGGCGCCTCGAAGAGGTCCGAGAGAAATTCAGTGGCTTCGTAAAACCCATGGTGGTGGTGGGCTTGATTGCGGTGTTGCTGCTGCTCGAGCCTGACTTTGGAACCCTGTTGGTGATCAGTCTGGCTGTGATGGGTGTACTCCTACTTGCTGGTGCGCCCTTTACTCAATACCTCATGATTGTCACAGCACTTGCGCTGGGTTTGGTTGTGTTGGCGATCATCGAACCCTACCGCGTGCAACGCATCGAAATGATTTTCAATCCTTGGGATGACCGCTACGGCGCGGGTTATCAGATCACTCAAGCACTCTTGGCATTCGGCCGTGGCGGGTTAAGCGGCATGGGCTTGGGCAATTCCGTACAGAAACTCTTTTACCTGCCTGAGGCACACACTGACTTTGTGTTCGCCATCTTGGCTGAGGAATTGGGCCTTCTGGGCGCAATGTTCACCGTTGTGTTGATGGCGTTGTTGATCTGGCGCGGTCTCTTGATTGGTCGTCGTGCCGAGTTAGGAGGGCGGCCATTTGCGGCGTATCTCACCTACGGGCTGGTCCTGACGATCGCATTGCAAATGATCCTGAATCTTGCGGTCAATATCGGACTTGCGCCCACCACNGGNCTGACATTGCCATTACTGAGCTACGGCGGCAGTTCGTTGGTGATGACCGCAGTGAGTTTAGGCGTTATCGCACGCATCAGTGCAGACACTGTGTCAGGAGGTGGCCGATGAGTCGTCCGATCATGATTATGGCAGGTGGTACTGGCGGCCACATATTCCCGGGGCTAGCTGTTGCTGAAGAATTGATTCAGCGCGGTCATGCTGTGCATTGGATGGGATCAACCGCGAGTCTCGAGGGACGGTTGGTTCCTGAAGCCAACATTCCACTGCACCGGCTGATGGTTCGTGGTTTGCGCGGAAAGCATGGTATTGCCCGCGTGATGGGTCCAATCCGTTTGGCCATCTCATTGGTGCAGGCTGTCGTTATTCTGNTTCGTTTGAAACCGTCGGTTTGTGTGGGATTTGGAGGCTATCCAGCGGGACCTGGCGGGCTCGCATCACGTCTCGTTGGTATTCCGTTGGTGATACATGAACAAAATGCGATCGCTGGCATGACTAACCGATATTTGGCCAAGTTTGCGACCAAGGTGCTGACAGCGTTTCCTGACGTACTGCCAGATGCCAAGTGTGTGGGTAACCCGATTCGTCCAGCAATCGACCAGGTGGGTAGGAAACGCATCGCCGAGGGACACCAAGCCAATGGGACAACCCGAATTCTAGTGATCGGTGGATCGCAGGGTGCACGGACATTAAACCGTGAGCTGCCTGCCAAGTTTTACGAAATTGCGGAGCAGTATGGCATCGAGGTGATGCANCAAGCGGGTGAACACGGGGTGCTCGANGTGGAGCAGTCTTACCAAGCCCTGAACCTGGATGCCACAGTGATCGCGTTCATCTCGCGTATCGATCAGGCGTATCAAAATGCTGACATTATTGTGTGTCGTGCTGGTGCGTTAACTGTGTCTGAATTGGCCAGTGCGGCAATGCCCTCGGTGTTGATTCCGTTCCCACAGGCAGTCGATGACCACCAGACGAAAAACGGCCAACAGTTGGAGAAGGCCGGAGCCGCCGTGATTGTCCAAGAGTCAGAATTGGATATTTTCGTGGCCAAAATGTCAGACATCCTTCGGGCTCCGGAAAATCTGACACAGATGGCGCGGGCTGCGCGTTCAGTGTCAAAGCCCGAAGCCACAACTGATGTGGTTAACGCAGTACTGGAGGTGGCCATTGGTTAACCGCATGGGTCGTATCCAGCAAATCCATTTCGTCGGCATTGGCGGCGTTGGAATGAGTGGGATTGCTGAGGTGTTACTGAACCAGGGCTACCGAGTGACTGGCTCCGACGTGAAGTCAAGCCCGGCAACCGAACGCTTNCGTCAGTTGGATGCGGCTATTTTTATTGGGCATGACGCGCAACACATCGATGGTGCCGATGTATTGGTGGTGTCGAGCGCGATCGACACTCAGAATCCTGAGGTGGCCTGTGCTCTTGAGGCGCGAATTCCAGTAATCCCCAGAGCGCAAATGTTGGCTGAACTCATGCGTTTTAAGCAAGGTATTGCCATTTCTGGAACGCATGGTAAGACCACCACCACCTCGCTCGCCTCTTCAGTGCTCGCTGAGGCTGGACTGGATCCTACCTTTATCATTGGCGGAAAACTCAACCAAGCCGATACCAACGCCAAGCTGGGCGACAGCCAATACATGGTGGCGGAGGCCGATGAATCAGATGCATCGTTCTTGGTCTTGAAACCCATGATTTCAATCGTCACCAACATTGATGCTGATCACATGTCCACTTACGGTGGCGACTTCGAGCGCTTAAAAAGCACGTTCGTACAGTTTCTGCAAAACCTGCCGTTTTACGGAACGGTCATCGCCAATGCTGACGATCCGGTGGTCACTGAGATATTACCCAGAGTGGGACGTACAGCGCTGACCTTTGGCATCGACCAAGCGGCTGACTACCGAGCCGTCGATGTTCGTGCGGATGGTCTAATGACCCACTTCAAGGTGCATCGACCCGATGGATCAGTACTTGACGTGACACTTTCGATGCCGGGACGACACAACGTCTTAAATGCATTGGCAGTGATCGCTCTGGCCGATCATTTGGATGTAGAGGATGCAGCATTGCTGCATGCATTGGCTGCATTTCAAGGGGTGGGTCGTCGATTCCAATTGGCCGGCACTCTGCATCGGGACGGCGCTGAGATTCCAGTCATTGACGATTACGGTCACCATCCTAAAGAGCTGGAAGTCACCTTTGATGCGGTCCGGGCCGCCTATCCCGGGCGTCGTCTGGTGAGTGTGTTTCAGCCCCACCGCTTCACACGGACCCAAGATCTGTTTGATGACTTTGTTTCGGTCCTGACCACTGCAGACGCTTTGGTGTTACTGCCAGTGTTTGCGGCAGGTGAAGCACCCATTGTCGGTGCTGAATCCAAAGATTTGGCCAAACTGATTCGGCAAGTAGGGCGGTGCCAGCCGGTGGTGGAGAAAGATTTCGATCACGTCATCGCACGCCTTGACCAACTGTTGCAGCCCGATGATGTGGTTTTAGTCCAGGGCGCCGGGTCAGTCGGTCGCTTGCCGGCAGAAATAATGGCGTATTTCGGAGGTGGTCGATGAACTGGTCACAGCAACGCGTGGCGCTTTTGTTTGGTGGAGTCGGCGCTGAGGCGGAAGTGTCACGCGCTGGTCGCGATGCCGTGGTAACCGCGATGTACGCATTGGGGATTAAGCCAATCGAAATTGATGTGCAGACCGACTATGTCACCCAACTGTCCACTGAGCGTCCCGATCGCGTGTTTAATTTAGTACACGGTCGTCCTGGCGAAGATGGTGTGCTGCAGGGTGTCTTGATTGCACTTGGTATCCCATTTACTGGATCTGGCCTGGCTGCTTCGGCATTGGCATTGGATAAGCCCCGTACCAAACAGGTTTGGGAGTCATTAGGACTGCCGACAGCACCGATGGTTGTGGTTAATGACATTGACCAAGCCGACATCTGTATCAAACGCCTCGGAGCTGATGTGTTTGTTAAGCCGGCGCACGAAGGCTCATCTGTTGGCGCCTTCGCTGTGTCCGGTGTCGATGGGTTGCGTGCCGCACTTGCTGAATCGTTGAAACATGATTCGCGGGTGTTGGTCGAACCGCTTTTACCTGGACCGGAATACACAGTCGGTGTGGTGCGAGGACTTGCACTTCCAGTAATTGGAATCCGGCCGGCCAGCGGGTTTTACGATTACAAAGCCAAGTACGAAACCGACACTACTGAATACGCGATTCCATCCGGATTGTCGCCAGAGATGGAAGCGGAGGCGCAGCAAATGGCGCTCGAGGCGTTTGATGCACTCGGATGCAGGACTTGGGGACGTGTTGATCTGATGTTGGATACTGCCGGTCAGTTGCTGTTGGTGGAATGCAACACAGTACCTGGCATGACTGACCATTCGCTGGTGCCAAAAGCAGCCCAAGCTGCTGGAATGGATATGCCGATGTTAATCGAGCAGATTCTGTTGGATGCAGAGGTGACGCCATGACCGTTCGCCAAATGGCTACTCGAACGCTGAACCACTGGAAAGCCTTGCTGTTGATTTTGGGTCTCGGTTTGACTGGATCACTGGCGGCCAGCGGCCTTGGTCATTTGATGGATCAAATTCAGATTCGCCAAGTGCAACTGCAAGGTGAGTTGAAGTATTTAGATGCACAGGCATTGGAGCTTGAGCTGACGCAGCAGTTCTCTGGTCGATTCTTAGATGCAGCATTAGGGCAGGTGATCTCTACCGTCGAGTCACATCCCTGGATTGCGAGCGCGTCTGCGCGTCGGGTGTGGCCTGATACGCTGATCATTGAAGTCATCGAACAGCGCCCNGTGGCGATCTACAACGACACGCTGTATCTCGGTTTATCGGGTGANCTGTTTGAGCCACCGAATCCGGTGACTGAGCCGTTGCCGAAACTGTACGGTGCACTGTCGGAAACCATGCAGGTCTACAGCCACTTCGGCGTATTTTCTGATCGCTTCGCAGATGTCTCAGACGTTGTCAGTGTGGCTCGTGGCAATGACTTAGGTTGGGAGCTCACTTTAGNTAACGGTATTCGAGTGCGATTGGGACGAACTGATACCTTGGGTCGTTTGGCAAGGGCTCGTGATGTGTTGCGCCGTTTGGATGCGGAGCGGACCGAGAAGCTTCGTGAAGTAGATGCCCGTTACGGAAACGGTGTTGCTCTGGCCTGGAGTCCTGACCAATGACCCACGTTCTTGTTCTCGACATTGGATCAAGCCAGGTCACCGCAGCGGTAGCTGAATTGACTGCGGATCGCCGAATTGTTGTGCGTGGTTTGGGTCGCGCACGATCCAATGGATTGAAGCAAGGAGTGGTGATCCAAATCGATTCCGTGGTGGAAGCGGTCAGTCGCGCAACAGCTGAGGCCAATAAAATGGCCGGTACGAAACTGAATAATCCCATGGTATCCATTGGTGGCGCACACTTGATCGGACAAGACATCTCCGGCGTGGTAATGCTCAATCACCGTGAAGTCACAGATGCACTTCTNACACAGGCCATGGAGCAGGTGCAGTCGCAAGTGCAAACCGCTGATCGTGAAATTCTCAGTGTGATTCCGAGGACCTTCACTTTGGATACACAGCACGGGATCCGTTCACCACAGGGGATGAGCGGCCATCGGCTCGAGGCCCATGTGCATGTCATCACCGGAGCGACCCATGTCGTCAATAACCTGCGGAAATGTTTACGCATGGCCGGACTCGAAGCCAGCGTCTTAGTGCCCTCGGCATTGGCGGTGAGCCAATTGGTGTTGGCCGATGAGCGGGAGCTTGGTGTGTGCGTGGCAGACATTGGACTTGGCACGATCGATTTGATGGTGCTGTCTCAGGGAGCCCCAGCCTGGATGCAAGTGTTGCCGATGGGTGGCGAGCTTTTAACCCACGATTTGGCGGTGGCGTTGAAAACCCCACTGGGTGATGCGGAAAACCTCAAGGTCCAGTATGGCTACGCCCATACCAGCTTCGCGCCGGCGAAAGAAGAAGTGCAGGTGCAAAAGATTGCTGATCGGCCAAACGAGGTGATCAGCCTGCAACAACTGACAGCATTTTTGCAGCCGCGGGTCGAAGAGATTGCTGAGATTCTTGGTGAGCGGCTGCGCTTGTCGGGGCGATTTGAAGAGGCTGCGACAGGTCTCGTGCTCACCGGGGGCGCTGCCGCGTTGCCGGGAATTGCTCAGGTTTTTGAAAGTATTTTGCAGTGCCCATGTCGGGTACTGAAGGGCGCCCACCAGGATGGTCTGGAAGGGTTGCTCCAAGATCCTGCAAACGCGGTTTTGGCTGGCCTCTTGGCGTATGGACGCGACCAAGAAGTTCGGCCTAGACCGCGCTGGATGGGCGTGCAAGGAGGCATGTTGAATCGGGTCCGGCAATGGATCCAAGGAAATTTTTAACTGAGAGGGTGTAACTATGTTTGAGATCGTAGATCAAATTGAATCCAGCGCGATCATTAAAGTGATTGGTGTTGGTGGCGGCGGCGGCAACGCTGTCAATTACATGCTGAAAAATGCGGTGGAGGGCGTTGAGTTTGTGGTCGCCAACACCGATGCACAGGCAATGCGTGCCATCCCTGCGGATCGGACTTTGCAATTGGGTGGTGAGATCACCAAAGGGTTAGGTGCAGGTGCCAATCCAGATGTCGGCCGCAACGCGGCACTTGAGGATCGTGCGGCGATTGCAGAAATGTTGGCAGATACAGACATGGTCTTTATTACAGCTGGCATGGGTGGTGGCACTGGTACCGGTGCAGCGCCGGTTGTTGCCGAAATCGCACGGGAAATGGGTGTCCTGACCGTAGCCGTGGTCACACGTCCTTTTGGCTTTGAGGGGCGTCGGCGGACGCATGTTGCGGATCAGGGTATTGCGGCACTCGAGCAACACGTCGACTCGTTGATCGTGATCCCAAATGAGCGCCTGCTTCCAGTATTGGGTCAAAATGCGTCGCTGATGGCGGCATTTGCAGAAGCGAACAACGTGTTACAGGGTGCTGTTCGAGGAATCGCTGATTTGATTATTCGTCCAGGGATGATCAACGTCGACTTTGCTGACGTGCGCACTGTGATGAGTGAAATGGGTAAGGCGATGATGGGGACCGGTCGCGCATCCGGCCAAGATCGGGCAACTAAAGCGGCTGAGATGGCTATTCGCAGTCCATTGCTTGAGGACGTCGATCTGGCGGGTGCCCGTGGCATTTTGGTTAACATCACTTCCGGCCCCGACTTTACATTGGGTGAATTCGATCAGGTCGGTAACGTGGTTGAATCGATCAGTGACGATAACGCCAACGTGGTTGTTGGTACCGTCATTGATCCCGAGATGGGCGATGAAATTTCAGTCACTGTCGTCGCTACCGGTTTGGGAGGCGCGGGTCGTCCACATGCGGTCGTCGACAATGGTCCTGATCTGCGCGCGCCACGCCAGGCATACAGTCCAACACAGGCTGATGCACCACAGGTCCTTAGAACACAAGCTGTCGGTAATACCGCTCTGGCGCAAGTTTCTGAGACGCAGTCGGAGGCGAATTCAGACATGGAGCGAATTCTCAACATTCCAGCGTTTTTGCGTCGCCAAGCGGACTAAATACGGCGTTTGGCAGGTGGCACAGGATGTTGCGCAGGATGCGCTTCGAAAAAGCCTGTTAAACTGCCGCCTCGGAAAGGAGATGTGAATTGATTGCACAGCGTACGCTGAAAAATGTGGTTCGTGCGACCGGTGTTGGTTTGCACTCGGGGGATACCGTGTATCTGACCCTGCGACCGGCACCTGAGAATCATGGCATTCAATTCAAACGGGTGGATCTTGATCCCCCTGCGCTGATTAAGGCGAATGCAGACAGTGTCTCTCAGACAACCCTCTCAACCTGTTTGTCTTCGCCTGACGGTGCGCATGTCTCGACAGTCGAGCATCTGCTTTCCGCATTGTCTGGAATGGGTATCGACAATGCTCTTGTGGAGTGCAATGCACCGGAGCTTCCCATCATGGACGGCAGTGCCTCGCCGTTTGTATTTCTGATTCAGTCGGCCGGAGTGAGGGAACAAACTGCGCCGCGTGAATACATTCGAATCGCACACATTGTTGAGGTGACTCACGAAGACAAGGTGGCGCGATTGGAGCCGTTCAATGGGTTTCGGATCAGTTTTGCGATTGATTTCGACCACCCAGTGGTTGATCAAGGAGCATGCCGAACAGTGGTCGATATTGACGAAGCCTCCTTTGTGCGTGAAGTAAGCCGGGCTCGAACGTTCGGTTTTATGCGTGATCTCGACTACCTTAAAGCCAATAACTTGGCCCGCGGTGGATCGATGGCGAATGCCATCGTGGTGGGGGAAGATCGGATTCTGAACGACGATGGATTGCGGCAAAACGATGAGTTTGTAAAACACAAGGTGCTCGATGCGCTCGGTGATTTGTATCTTGCTGGCCGGCCCATCATCGGCCACTATCTTGGACATCGAAGCGGCCATGCGCTGAATAATAAATTATTACGCAAGTTATTTTCTGATCCCTCGCACTACGAGGTGGTTACGTTTGATCGTCCTGACGATTGCCCGATACGCGTTCTGCCAATAGCTGAAACCGACGCTTAAGTTCGGGATCCGACAGCGTGTCTGAGTATGCTTGAAGCGCGGCACTTCCTTCGGCGCTGGATGCGGCGCGATTCAGTGGTCTTTCTGGTGCAGCTTTCATAGGCGGGCGAATGCGAAACTTCAGTCGCCGTATGCCCTTGAACAAGGGGTGGTCACCGAGTGAATCCAGCATAGCCTGCTCTTCGAATCGTAGTTGCGCTGCCAGACTGCTGTGCGGCACGTACAACGTCAACAACCCCAATTTGAGATCGCCAGTGCTAATTTGATTGCGGTATGCCTCAGGCAAAAGGTCACTGACTACTTTGGCGCGTTCTGCTTGAATTTGCGCTTCGAATCGGAGGGTGTCGAGGTGGCTCCCTGAACGATTGACCAGACTCTTCAGGGTTTTTAGCTGTCCGGGATGCCGCATTTCGCTACAATGTGTTTTTGACTTTTTCCAGCACAATAGGATACGCATGTTAGGGACATTTGTCCGAAAGATCTTCGGCTCCAAAAATGATCGAGAAGTGAAGCGGATGTTGAAAGCGGTGACCGCGATCAACGCACTCGAGTCACGCTTTGAGTCGTTTACAGACGATGAGTTGAGGGCACAACGAGAGGTCTTTCGGCAACGTCTCTCAGAGGGTGAGACGCTCACGCAGATACTGCCTGAGGCGTTTGCGGTTTGTCGCGAAGTCAGCCGTCGGACGCTGGGTCTCCGCCATTTTGATGTGCAGATGGTCGGCGGCATGACATTGCACGAAGGCCGAATCGCGGAAATGCGCACCGGTGAGGGAAAAACACTGGTAGCGACTTTGCCTGCATACCTCAATGCGATTGAAGGGCGCGGTGTACACGTGGTCACAGTCAACGACTATTTGGCCAGCCGAGATGCAAACTGGATGCGCCCGCTGTATGAGGGGCTGGGTTTGACAGTTGCCGTTATTGCCTCGGGTCAAAGCAGTGAGGACAAGCGAGCGGCTTATGCTGCAGATATCACGTACGGCACCAACAACGAGTTCGGTTTTGATTATTTGCGCGACAATATGGCGTTTTCTCCTGAGGGCCGGGTACAACGTCCGCTGTCATTTGGCATCGTTGATGAGGTCGACTCGATCTTGATCGATGAAGCGCGAACTCCGTTGATCATTTCAGGTCCAGCGGAAGATCACTCCGAACGTTATCAAGCGGTCAATACCATCATTCCCAAACTGTCTGAAGCCAAAATGGCTGAGGATGGAGAGACCTTTGAAGTCGAAGGCCATTACCTGTTAGACGAGAAAAATCGTTCGGTGGAACTGACTGAGCTCGGGCATGAGGTGATTGAATCTGAGTTGGCGGAGCTTGGCTTGTTAGAGGCTGGAGACAGTCTCTATAACCCGGTGAATTTGGCGCTGTTTCATCACGTCAACGCGGGTCTGCGTGCGCACACGCTATTCCAACGGAATGTGCATTACATCATTCAAGATGGGCAGGTGGTGATCGTCGATGAGCACACCGGACGCACGATGCCCGGTCGTCGGTGGTCGGAAGGTTTGCACCAAGCGGTTGAAGCAAAGGAAGGTGTGGCCATCCAGCCAGAGAGTCAAACGCTTGCCAGCACTACATTCCAGAACTATTTCAGACTCTATGACCGACTCTCTGGTATGACCGGGACAGCGGACACTGAAGCCTATGAGTTTCGCCAGATTTACGGTTTGGATGTGGTGGTTATTCCCACCAACGTGCCGATTCAACGTCGTGACCTGAACGACTTGGTGTACATGACGATGGAAGAGAAGTTCAAAGCCATCGTTGATGACGTGGTCGCAGAGCGTGATGCGGGTCGGCCTGTATTGGTCGGCACAGCATCGGTTGAGGCCTCTGAGTTGTTGTCCGACTTTCTTGAGAAGGCAGGCGTCAAGCACAACGTCCTGAACGCCAAACAACACGACCGTGAGGCGCAGATTATCGCCGAGGCCGGTCGGCCTGGTGCGGTGACCATCGCGACCAACATGGCGGGTCGTGGAACCGACATTCATGCTGGGCGGCAACTGGCAGTCCGAGGTGGCGGAGCTTGGTGCTCCCACTGAAGCACAAATTGAAGCAATCAAAGCCGATTGGCAGGTGCGCCATGAAGCCGTGTTGTCCGCAGGGGGGCTTCACATCGTCGGCTCTGAGCGACACGAATCGCGGCGGATCGACAACCAGCTACGCGGTCGCTCCGGTCGCCAAGGAGATCCTGGGTCGTCACGATTTTTCTTGTCGCTAGAAGATGATCTGATGCGCATCTTCGCATCTCCGCGGATGCGTTCGATCATGCAGGGTCTGGGTATGCAGCCCGGTGAGGCAATTGAACACAAGATGGTCACAAACGCCATCGAGAAGGCGCAGAAGAAGGTGGAGGGTCGTAACTTCGACATGCGGAAGCAGTTGCTGGATTACGACGATGTTGCCAACGACCAGCGCACACAAGTCTATGCGCAGCGTAATGAGCTGATGGACGCTGATGACCTGTCCGAGTTGTTTGATGCGATTCGCCGTGACGTCATTACAGAAACCATGGGGCAATACATTCCGCCGCAAAGCTTGATTGAGCAGTGGGATGTGCAAGGCCTGTCGACTGAGCTTGCAGAGCAGTTTGGGTTGGAATTACCAATCCAAGAATGGCTCGATACCGATGAATCGCTGTATGAAGAGACCTTGCTCGAGAAGATTCTTGAAGAGGCTGCAACGCGTCACAGCAATAAGGCGGCAGTGGTTGGTGAAGACACCATGCGGCGTTTTGAGAAGCAAGTCCTACTGCAGGTTTTGGATCAGCAGTGGAAGGAGCATCTTGCGTCCATGGATTATCTGCGCCAGGGCATTCATTTGCGCGGTTATGCACAGAAAAATCCAAAACAAGAATACAAGCGCGAGGCCTTTGAGCTATTCACGTCGATGCTCTCGCAAATCAAGCGTGAGTCGGTGCGTATCCTCACTGCAGTGCAGGTCCCAAGTCGTGAAGAAATTGAAGCGGCAGACGAGGCGCGCCGCCGCGCTGCTGTGGAGCAGTTGGCTCGATCAGAAGCCGTGCATGCCGATGCTGAAACAGTCAGTGATGAGCAGGCGGTCCCAGAGCGTCCAATGCCTGCGACCAGTCACAAGGTGGGACGTAACGAACCCTGCCCATGCGGTAGTGGCAAAAAGTACAAACAATGCCACGGTCGGTTGGATTGAAACGCATGTACGGTGTTGACCAGAGTGAGTCGCTCTCGTGATGCAATCTGTTGAGGGTGCCATCGCGATTTCAGGGGTTCGACTGGGGGCTGTGAGGGCACCGGTGTACGCCAATAAAGAACGTGATGATTTACTGTTAGTGGCCTTTGATGAGGGGACCGTCGGTGCGGCGGTGACTACAAAAAATCAATTTTGTGCAGCGCCCATCACGTGTTTGCGAGCCCATCTTAGCGCCACTCCCGCTGTTCGCTTTTGGCTTCTCAATGCAGGCAACGCCAATGCTGGAACAGGCGTCGACGGCGCGGCTGCGTGCCGTGCCACTGTAAAGGCGCTCGCGGAACTGACGGGACAGCAGGAGGACTCGATATGGCCGTTTTCTACAGGTGTCATTGGTGAGCCGCTGCCGGTAGATTCGATCAACACAGCATTGCCACGCGCATTATCGGTCATGGATCACACCACCGATGCTTGGCAACGAGCGGCTGCCGCGATCATGACGACTGATACGCATCCCAAGCTACGCTCGATCACCTGCGAGATTGACGGTGTGACGGTGAGCCTGAGTGGAATGGCTAAGGGATCAGGCATGATTCACCCCAACATGGCGACGATGTTCGGCTTGATCATGACCGACGCATCGGTCGCTCCGGATGTGTTACAGACGCTCTTAGGCCGCGCGGTGGACCACAGTTTTAATTGTGTCACCGTGGACGGTGACACCTCCACCAACGATGCCTGTGTGATTGCAGCGACGGGTCATGCACAGCACGCACGAATCACAGATCCGCGCAGTGAGGCAGCACAAGTTCTGCAGGCAGCGCTGGATGTATTGTGTGATGATTTGGCGGAGATGCTGGCACGTGATGGCGAGGGTGCGACTAAATTCGTCAGGGTCATCGTCAAGGGTGCGCGCTCTGACGCGGAGGCACACACCATCGCCAATACAGTGGCCTTGTCGCCGCTGGTGAAAACGGCATTGGCTGCATCAGACCCCAATTGGGGCCGCATCGTCGCGGCTGTGGGTCGTGCCGAGGTCGATACCATTGATATTTCGCGGGTGCATGTCTGGCTCAATGGAGTGCAGATTGTTGCGCACGGCGGACGTCATCCAGATTACACCGAAGCGCAAGGACAGGCAGCCATGGCGCCGGTGGACATTGATATTGTGATCGATCTTTCTGCAGGGTCCGGTGCCTGTCGCGTCATGACCTGTGATCTGACCAAAGACTACGTACGGATCAATGCCGAATACCGCACCTGAGGTTGCAGTCGCTTGCGCCATCATTTGGCGTGAAGGGCAGATTCTGTTGTCAAAACGTCACCAACATGCCCATCAAGGTGGATTGTGGGAGTTTCCCGGTGGCAAGTGTGAAGCCAATGAGCCACCACGGGAGTGTCTTGCCCGTGAGCTTCACGAAGAGCTTGGCATCACCGTGCTGGACGCCGTGCCAGTGTGTCAGGTGCCTTGGGATTATGGAGACAAGCGAGTGCGCTTGTGGGTATTCGAGGTCATGCGCTTTGACGGGATACCCGTCGGCCAAGAAGGCCAAATGCTTCAGTGGGTCACACCAAATCAACTGGAATTACTCGAGTTTCCGGAGGCCAATCGGCCAATCACGCGTGCAGTTGGACTGCCGCGAGTGGCACGGTTCTTTGATCAGCGGACGCACCAGAATCTTCTCCATTGGGTAGCGCAAAGTGAGCCCTTGTCATTGCTTTATTTTCGGGGGGTTCCGCCTTCTGTTGTCTTGCAACAGGCAGTTGCGTCGGCGCTCGATCTCGGCCATGCGGTGATCCTGACGGTCGATCAATTGGCATGTTACCGACCCGGTTGTGGTGTCCACCTCCGGAAATCCGATCATCTCGATACGGCACTGCGCTGCATTGCGCCGCTCGATCGGCCCTGGCCATTGACAGCAGGAATCAGGTCGCTAGCAGATTGGCAACAGCAACAGGGTTGGCCTGCCGATGCATGGTTCATTTCCCCTGTACGTGCAACACCTACACACCCTGAGCTTCATGGCATGGGCTTGTCAGGATTTGCTGCATTAATGGGATCCATTGCTGCACCCGCCTATGCGCTCGGGGGCATGACTCGGGACGATTTGGATTGTGTCCAGGCTGTCTTCGGGTATGGAGTTGCAGGAATTCGCGGCGTTTAGTGCAACTCTTCAGAGTCGTCGGGTACCGGATCACCTGGAATGCGATGACCCTCATCAGCCCATTCACCGAGATCAATCAACCGACAGCGTGCACAGCAAAACGGTCGATCTGGATTGCTTGGATGGTAATGCGCGGGTTGACCACACTGTGGGCAGTCAACCATCAGGTCTGGGATGTCAGTCATGCCATGAGTCTCTCGTGTAGTGCCAAAATATTGCGCTGAAACTGTGCCGTAGTTCCCGCATTGTCCACCACATGATCAGCCTTCGCGAGTCGGTCGACGCGTGACCATTGGTTTGCAATGATTTTTGCGATGTCTTCTCGCCCACGGCGGTCACGTGCGGCAGCGCGATCGATTTGCAGGCTGGGATCNGTGTCAATCACGATAACGCCATCNAATTCGGCATCCTGTCCGGTCTCTAGGAGCAATGGGGAACACAATATCCGATAGGGGGCATCAGTTGATTGTGCTTTCCAGGCGGCGATCTGCGCTTTCACTCGAGGGTGAATCACTGCCTCAACAGCGCGCTTTAATTCGGAGTCCAGGTACATCGCATCGCGCAGCTTGCTTCGATCAAGGGATCCTGCATCAAAAAAATCGGCGCCAATCGCCTGCTCAAGTGCTTTTGCCCCCTCGCTTGCCGGTGCAATAACAAGCCGGGCGACATGATCCGCGTCTATCGTGTCAATCCCAAGATCTTGAAACGTTTGCAACGCAGTGGTTTTACCGCTCGCAATGCCGCCGGTGAGTCCATAAATGGGTGTTGATCTGTTCACATTCACTCCTTCAGACGAGCATGACGCGACTGAGCCAGTAACTCAAGATTGCAACGGCAAGATGAGGCCCGAAGCGAATAATCGGGCGCTTGCGCATACGGCCCTCCAGATACCCTGTTATCGAAGCCAATAATAAACACCATGCAATGGCATCGAGTGGTAAAAAGCTGGCAACGGAAAACAACAACATCACGTCGCCGCCGCCGAGCAGTTGTTGCCGTGTCAATCTCTGTGTCAATTGGTTCAGAGCGCGAAGACCAAAATACAGNAGCACGGCGTGAATCAAATGTGTCGAAATTGAACTCGGGGCGATGGTGGCCTGGTACAGCAATCCGCTCAGTGCAATCCAGGCTGATACCTGAAACGGCAACAATCCAGTGCGTGCATCAATCACACCACCAAGAAGTAGGCACCCACTCAGTACCAGCGTAAACACCTGCCATACANGAGNTTGCCCTTGCGCAACGATCCAGATTGAGAGGATCAGCCAAAGTGCGGAAATCCCTAAAATTTCCGGTAATGCCAGCGCTTTGGGCAACTTTGGTTCACGCACCAAGATGCGGTGATCGAGATGAATCTCAGCCACTAAGCGCCGTGGCATGTGGACCGCCCAATACAAAATCAGTGGCGTGAAAAAACAGGCAGCAAGCAAGCCAAGCCATTTCATAGAGCGTCTCCTAGACTGAAAATCGGTTGGTATAAAGCCAACATCACCAACCCAGTGATGATCCCGAGACTGGCCATCAAAATGGGTTCGAGTAGGCTGGTGAGACTGGTCAATTCGTGGTCCAGTCGTTCCGCCAACGCCCGATGGCCCATTGCGAGAAACTCGGGGAGGCGTCCCGAGCGCACACCAATGACCCAGAGATGTTGAGTCAAGGGTGCCATCAGGGTGCCATTGAGCGCGCGCTCTGAAATCTGTCCCCCTCGAATCGAAGCAGCCGCCCGTTCCAGTTGATGACGTAGGTCAGGTGAGTGGGTGATGCGTGCGACTGCACGCAGGGCATTAGGTAAGGTGACACCGGCGCGAACCAGTAATTCCAGGTATGCGAAAATGCTCTGTGACTGGAGATCTCTGCGAAAACGTCCGACCACCGGCATGTGGTTCAGCATGCGATCGAAAAGCCTGTGTCCGCGTGGAGTGCGATGTATCCACTGCAGGGTCATTAGCAGCACCCCTATCCCGATCATGACGGTAAGGCTGTGTTGATTTAAGAGGTGTGACAGGGCAATCAGAATTTGTGTCGGCGCTGGGAGGTCGGATCCTAAGCGATCATAGAGCGCCTGAAATTTGGGTACGATTGAGACCACAAGGCCTGTGATGATCGCTGAGGCCATCAAGCCCACTATGATGGGATATCGGGCGGCCGACCATGCCTTGGCCCGCATAGAAGCTCGTTTCCGAGCAGCGACCGATGCCAGCGTCAAGACATCGGCCAGTTGTCCCGATTGTTCTGCGGCGGCGAGCGCTTGGATTACGCCGGGTGAGACGGGCGCCTCGGCAATCAGAACCGACTGCGATAGCGACAGACCGCGTTTCAACCCCTCGAGCACACTTTGAAATACACGCCGGTCTGCCGGAAGTTCAGTGGAGTCGGCCAGCAACTGCACTGACTCGGTGACAGTAAGACCTGCGTTCAGAAGTGGTGCCCAGAGTCCTAGAAGGTCAGCTTCATTGGAGGAGCGGCCTCTGAATAGGCGGTGTTTCGAGCAAGTTGTGATGATGTTGTCCAAGGACACGTTGGATCTCCGTTGTTGTAGTGCGTCCACTGCCTAAGTGGTAGGCAATCGACTCGTTGTAATCAAACGCCTCCGACTGCGTTACATCTGCGGCATGCCAGAATTCAAAAAGGCCTGTTCGTCCGCGATATCCTTGGCGGCACTCGCCGCATCCGCTTCCATGGCAGATCGTGCATAGGGTGCGAATGAGGCGTTGTGCGATCACTTGTCGCAATGTGGATTCGAGGTGGTGGCTTGCGATCCCAAAATGCGCCAGTCGATTTGGCGCATCACAGGCTCGCTTGGTATGTAATGTGGCGAGGACAAGATGTCCTGTTTCTGCCGCTTGGATGGCGATTTCAGCCGTTTCCCGATCCCGAATCTCCCCAATCATTAAGACGTCGGGGTCTTGTCGTAATAGCGCGCGGAGACTGGTCGGGAAGTCCAATTGGCGGTTGCGGTTCAGCTGTACCTGATGCACGCCGGGTAACTCAAATTCAATCGGATCTTCCACAGATGCGACATGTCGATCATCGCGCGCCAGGTCCAGCAACATCCGCCCCAGAGTCAGTGATTTACCTGAGCCTGTAGGTCCAGTGATCAAGACCAATCCCTGAGTCTGTTTCAGTAAATCCTGCACACGGAGATATTGAGACTCTGTGAACCCAAGTGCCGTGAGCGGAGGGATTTCTGAAGAATCACCGACCAATCGAAGCACTGCTTTTTCACCGTGTAGGGATGGAAGTATGGACACCCGAAACCGGCGTCGTCGATTGGATGAGTCATCGATAAAGAGTGCGCCATCTTGCGCCTGTCCACTTTCTGTCAAGTCGAGATTGGCCATGACCTTAATTCGCGCTAAAAGGCGTTTCTCGAGTTGTCCTGGTGCTGTGGGTTGTGATTGCAAAAAACCATCGACTCGAAACTTCACCAAGTAACCTGAGGGGCTTGGATTGATATGGATATCGGATGCACCTTGGTTGATTGCATCCATCAGTAAATGGCGGGTATAGCGCACCAAAGGTGCTTGTGTCAGCTCTGTTTCTTCGGCCCGATCATCGTCTATTTCCAGCAAATGATCGTCATCTTGACGCGTAGTGAACCGATCGAAATCCGTCTGATCCGTTAAGCCGAGCAACTGATATGGCATTAAAAACTGCAGTCGGTCTGCGTCAGCCACCAGAGCAAGTGGTCCGATGATGGGGAGGGTGAGCTCAGGTCCCTGTACCGTAGCGGATACAGCTTGTGGTGAGACCAAAGAGAGGTCCACCCAAGGCAGTCCAGCGTGTTGAGCCAGTTCAAGCGTATCAAGAGCATCCATGTACGAGATTGTATTGATGGATTGCTGAGGCCAGAGCTGAGGTGGACCGATGGACAGGATCTGAATCGGCTTCACTCGGTTCCGCTAGATTCTGCCCATCGTATGACAGACACAAGGAGAGATACGATGTTCTCAATTCAACGGGGATTTACCCTAATTGAACTTATGATTGTGGTTGCTATCGTGGGCATTTTGGCCGTCGTGGCAATTCCTGCATATCAGGATTATGCAACCCGCGCCAAAGTTTCTGAGGCCATTTCGATGGCCTCTCAAGTCAAGGCATCCGTCAGTGAAGCGTACATTTCAAACGGCAGTCTACCACTATAATGCTGAGTCTGGCTTGCCTGCAAGCACCAACATCTCCTCGACCTATGTTGAGAGTATCGGTGTTGCGAACGGGATCATCACCGTCGAGCTGCAGGGCTTTGCCGGTAATTCTGCATTGGATCAAGGATCCATTGAGTTCACGCCGACTGTTTCAAATCAAAACTTACTTTGGGACTGTGCAGTGTCATCCAGTGCGCTGAATGCCTACGTACCGGCAGACTGTCGCGCATAACTTGTAATCCGCCAGTCTGTGCATACTGTTAAGGCATGCAAAAACTGACGGTTCTTTACAACGACGCGTGCCCGGTATGCTCTTTTGAAATAGAGCATTACCGGGGTTTGTGCTTAAAGCGCGATTTGCCATTGGAGTTTGAGAAAATCTCAGACGAAGGCGCCATGCTTGAAGCCACCGGTCTGACGGTAAAGGCAGCCAAGCAGCGTTTGCATGTGAGGTTGCCATCTGGTGAGGTAAGGGTCGGGGTCGATGCGTTTTTGGCGCTGTGGCAAGAGATGCCTGTCTATCGACTGTTCGGGCGCTTCGTGTCGTTACCGGGGGTGTATCAGGTGGCG